>Ga0209567_10000390_pt1 | contig 23865 bp, 20 predicted proteins | sample COG_12_FD_184756 | JGI IMG/M metagenome (GOLD analysis project Ga0209567, IMG submission 184756) | Pelagic marine sediment microbial communities from the LTER site Helgoland, North Sea, for post-phytoplankton bloom and carbon turnover... | ecosystem: Environmental > Aquatic > Marine > Neritic... | reverse complement strand
ATCGGTGCCGCCGCGGCCGCCGCACCACTCGCCATCCCGGCGAATTTCTATTACTTCCACTTCCCCGCCATGCTCATTATCCTCTATTCGTTCCGGGTTTTTATCACCATGAACAAGACCGTGTTTTACCGCTGGCAGGGTGTCTGGCTGCTGAGTGTTTATGGCGCCTATGTGTTCCTTCAGTATGTCCTTAATTTCGGTGTTGCCCATTGATGCGCACGCTAAGCAGGTCCAATGTCGGCAGGGTGCGCCAGGCACACCATCAATCAATAACATGCACGTTCTTTACGGCGCACCCTGCGATGGTGCATCGGATAAATCAGCTAACCTAAATATAAAGGCACAGCAAAATGAAAATTCTACTGGCAACCGACGGATCTGCGAGCGCTCAGGCAGCAGTGGATTGTCTGCTGCGCTTTCCGTTTCCCGGGGACAGCGAAGTAACACTACTCACTGTAATCGACAGAGATGTTTTCAAAAACGAAGGCGTGAGTGATATCAACGACGAACAACAGAACGCTCTTAAGGAAACCGAAAAAATCGTGCAGAAAGCGGCACAGGAGTTACTCGAACGCGAGGCTGAGCGGCTGAGAGTCGCAGGATGGTCGGAATCAAGTGAACTGCGGATTGGCCATCCGGCGGAAGAAATCGTTCGGGTTGCCGAACAGCTTGACATTGATTGCGTCATCGTCGGCTCGCACGGCATGAGCGGTATAAAGCGCTTTCTGCTCGGCAGCGTTTCTGACTTTGTGCTGCAGTATGCGCCCTGCTCCGTGCTGATCGCGAGAAAACCCGGCCTACTCCCCAACGAATCCGGCAAGGCACCGAAATCACCTGCCATTGATGAGCACGCCCGGCCCTTACGCATGCTGCTGGCTTACGAAGACTCTGTTCCGGCCAGGCAGGCTGTTGAGTTCTGTGCGTCACTGCCGCTGGACAAGCAGACAGAAGTGACTGCCCTGACCGTTCTGCCTCTGATCACACTGTATCGCCAGGATATTCGCCAGCGCTTAAACTGGCTCTGGCTGGAAAAGAAAAAACAGGCTCTGGCAGCGCTTGAAGGCGTGACACAACAGATGGGCCGCGCGACGCCACATGTCGAAGCCCAACTTCGTGAGGCTGCTGACGTAAGCGATGAAATCCTCCATGCGGCCAGCGACTACAGGAGCGACTTGATCGTCCTCGGTCACAAGGGAAAGGGGGCAATCGAGAAATTCCTCCTCGGCTCCGTCACAGCCCGTATAGCACACCACGCAAGCTGCTCGATTCTGGCGATACGCAACAATTAACACTCACGGGGCAGCCTGAGCGACAACAGTCCGGCCGCCAGCACGAACAGCGTGGACCACCAGAGACATCCGACCAGGCCCTGCTGCTGGTAGACAAGGCCGGAAAGCACCGTGCCGGTGAGCCGCCCTGCGGCATTCGCCATGTAATAAAACCCCACGTTCATGGATACTCTATCCTGATCGGACCAGGCCACGACCAGGTAGGAATGAACCGCGGAATTGATCGCGAACACCGCACCGAAGGCAACCAGCCCTGTCACCAGTACCCAGCCCGGCCCAAGCCCGGCCTGCAGGGCCAGCGCAATGGCGGCCGGGAACAGCGCCAGTACAAACACCCAGAATCGCGCCGTACCGCCGTCCGGCCCTCGTCCCCGGTGACTGTGGTGCAACATTTTCGGCGCACTGGCCTGCACCAGCCCATAGCCGATCACCCACAGCGCCAGGTAGCCCCCGACCTGCATAAAACTCCAGCCCAATACCGAATAAAGAAACACCGGAAGCCCGACGACGAACCAGACGTCTCGCGATCCAAACAGAAAAAACCGTGCCGCTGATAACCAGTTGATGGCCGGCGCTTTCGAAAAGACCTGGGTGAATTTGGGCTTGGCTTTTGATTTCCCCAGACCGCTGGGTAACAGAACTGCAGTCACAATCAGTACCAGCAGCAGACCAGCTGAGAGCACCGCCAGCGCACCCCGGAATCCTGCCAGCTGCAACAATGTGGCACCGAGAAAAAAGCCGACCCCCTTGAGCGCGTTTTTGGAACCGGTCAGCACCGCAATCCATTTGAACAGCCGCGACTCGTTGCCGGAATCAGGCAGCAGCGTCTTCACGCTGGCCTTGGCGGACATTTTATTGAGGTCCTTGGCAATACCGGACAGGGCCTGCGCCGTCATGACATAGGGCACCGTCAGCCAGGCTTCCGGTACCATCAACATCGCCAGGGCCACCACCTGCAGCCCCATACCGATGTGCATGGTCAGGTTAAGCCCGATACGCGACCCCAGCCAGCCGCCCACCAGGTTGGTGACCACGCCAAAGAACTCGTAAAACAGGAACAGCATCGCCACTTCAAAGGGCGAATATCCCAGCGAGTGGAAATACAGCACGACCAGCATGCGGATAGCGCCGTCGGTCAGGGTGAAGGCCCAGTAACCGCCGGTCACCACCAGGTAATGGCGCAACCCGCTTTCCACGGCTACAGACTCGGTGCGATAAACGCCGCGAATTCCATCATACGGTTAACGTAACCCCATTCGTTGTCATACCAGGCCAGCACTTTGACCTGGGTGCCATCGATAACCAGGGTTGACGGCGCATCAACAATCGAAGAACGCGAATCGCCCCGGTAATCCATCGACACCAGCGGCCGTTCCTCGTAACCGAGAATACCCTTGAGCTCACCGTCGGCGGCTTTCCTGAATAAAGCGTTGACCTCATGCACCGTGGTTTCACGCTCGGCTTCGAAGACAAAGTCGGTGAGCGACGCATTCAACAAGGGCACACGCACCGCCAGACCGTTCAGCTTGCCGAGGAGTTCCGGAAAGATACTGGTAATGGCTTTGGCAGACCCGGTCGTGGTCGGAATCAAAGACTGTCCACAGGCGCGCGCCCGACGCAGGTCCCTGTGACCCTTGTCGACAATCGTCTGTGTATTGGTAATGTCATGAATGGTAGTCATAACTCCGTGCTGAATGCCCAATCCTTCGTGCATGACTTTAACCACCGGTGCCAGGCAGTTGGTGGTACAGGACGCAGCCGTCAGAATGCGGTGTTTTTCGGGTTCGTACTGATCATGGTTTATGCCGTAAACGACGTTCAAAGCGGGCTCGGGTACAGGCGCCGAAACCAGCACCTTCTTTATGCCCTGGTCAAAATATGGCTGCAGCGCGGACTCGCTCTTGAACTTGCCGGTACAGTCGATGAGAAGATCAATGCCCTTGCTGCCCCAATCCACATCGCCTGGCTGTTCGAGGCTTGAATAACCGATGTGCCTGCCATCGACTGTCAACCCTTCGGGATCCGCCTGTATCTCATGATCCCAGCGCCCTTGCACCGAATCGAACTCCAGCAAGTGCGCCATACAGTGTGCGTCGCCACTGATCTCGTTGACATGAACAATCTGAAACTCCGGCGCTCGCCAACCGGCGCGAAAACCAAGCCGGCCCATGCGTCCGAAGCCATTAATCCCGATGCGAATAGTCATTATTTTAAATATTCATTGGTCTGTTGCTGCTTTAACACCAGTTCGCTAAACCTTAATCGAACCTAACTCAGGAGTCTTTGATTAATTCGCGATATCATGGCATTCAGGTATTTCGATATCTGCAGGCTGAGCCGTGCGCGCAATGAATCAATAACTTGCATGTTCTTTCCGATGCGCACAGCGCGCTCTACAATGGTTCACTAAAATAGTTCAGAGCTTCCCTCAACAGGAAAACCAAACATCATGAGCATGAAGAAACAGATTATCGGACTGGCCGCCGCCCTGTCGGCTGCTGTCTCCGGTCCCGCCAGCGCACAGTCAGTGCGGGATTACATCAGTATCGTTGGTTCTTCCACAGTATACCCCTTTGCGACCGTGGTTGTGGAACAATTTGGCAAGTCCACGGATTACAAAACGCCTACGGTGGAATCAACCGGTTCCGGTGGTGGCATGAAGCTGTTCTGCGCTGGTGTGGGTATTCAGTATCCCGACATCGTCAATGCCTCGCGCCGCATCAAAAAGTCCGAACTCGACACCTGCCGGAAAAACGGTGTCAAAGATGTTGTCGAGCTGAAAATCGGCTATGACGGCATCGCTATCGCCAACTCCAAAAAGGTGCAGCCCATGAACTTCACCCTCCGGGACATTTTCCTGGCACTCGCCAAAGAGGTGCCGGATCCCAAAGGTACAGAAGCGCTGGTAGCAAATCCCTATGCAAGCTGGAAAGATGTCAATCTGACACTGCCGGATCAGGCGATCGAAGTCCTGGGCCCCCCACCCACTTCCGGTACCCGCGACGCGTTCGCGGAACTGGCGATGGAAGGTGGCTGCAAGACCTTTGACTGGATCAAAGCCATGAAGAAAACAGACAAGAATCAATACAAGGCGATCTGTCACACAGTACGCGAGGACGGTGTCTACGTGGAAGCCGGTGAAAATGACAACCTGATCGTGCAGAAGCTGCATAGCAACCCCAAAGCCCTCGGCATCTTCGGCTTCAGTTTTCTGGATCAGAATCTGGACAAGATCCGGGGCTCCGCAATCGGAGATGTAAAACCGGAATTCGAAACCATCTCCGACGGCAGCTATCCCATTTCGCGTCCGCTCTACTTCTATGTCAAGGCAGCCCACGCCAGCGTGATTCCGGGGATCAGGGAATACCTGAGTGAATTCATCAGCGAAAGAGCCTCGGGCAATGAGGGATATCTCACTGACCGCGGCCTGATTCCCATGTCCGTAGGCGAGCGCAGGAAGTTTGCCGACGATGTAAAAAACATGACGGCCATGTCAATGTAACAGGCTCTGTCGATATAATACACCACAAGCCATGCCATCTATCCTTGTTCTGACACTTCTGATTTTAAGCTCCCTGGTCTACTACCTGGGCAGGCGCCGCGCCTTCAGGGTAGCACAGGGTGGCATTCGCGAACTGCATTCGCTGCCCGTCTACTACGGCCTGTACGCCGCCATATGGTGCGCCCTGCCGGCCTCGCTGATCATGATGATCTGGCTGGCATTCGAAAATTCTTTGATTACCCAGCTGGTGGTTGCCGGACTGCCCGACGAGCTTCGCGACATGGGTGCCGACCACCTAACCCTGGTGATCAACGACATCAAGAATCTGGTCAGCGGCAATATCGTTTCGCGCGAAGCGGACGCCACCCTGCAGGCCGCGGCTGAACACTATCGGAACCTGGTCAACATAAGCCATGCTGCCCTGGCAGTCGTGGCGCTGGCGTTTGCCATTATTGCCAGTGCGCTCACGCTGACCAGAATCAAAGCCGAACAACGCGCACGTAATGTGGTAGAAGCAGTCATTACCGGCCTGCTCATTGTCTGTTCCAGCGTTGCGATACTCACCACCATCGGCATCGTACTATCGGTGCTGTTCGAGTCCATTATCTTCTTTCGCTCGGTACCGGTCAGCGAATTTCTGTTCGGCCTGGAGTGGAGCCCGCAAACGGCCATCCGTGCCGGCCAGGTCGGATCCTCCGGTGCCTTTGGCGCAGTCCCCTTGTTTACAGGTACTCTGATCATCGCTTTCATTGCCATGGCAGTCGCCGTGCCGATAGGCCTGATGTCCGCTATTTACCTTTCCGAATATGCCGGACCCAGGCTCCGGGCCAGCGCCAAGCCCCTGCTGGAAATCCTCGCCGGCATACCGACAGTGGTATACGGCTTTTTTGCTGCACTGATCGTAGCGCCGCTTATCCGTGACAGCGGCAGTCTGCTGGGTCTGGATGTCGCCTCCGAGAGCGCGCTGGCCGCCGGCCTGGTAATGGGCATCATGATCATCCCGTTTGTCTCGTCCTTGTCCGATGATGTCATCAATGCCGTGCCCCAGTCGTTACGCGACGGCGCTTACGGCCTCGGTGCAACCCAGTCCGAGACCATCCGCAAGGTAATATTTCCGGCCGCGCTGCCCGGCATTGTCGGGGGTGTTCTGCTTGCCGTATCGCGCGCCATCGGTGAAACCATGATCGTTGTCATGGCCGCCGGGCTGGCGGCCAACCTTACCGCCAATCCGCTTGAAGCGGTGACAACCGTCACCGTGCAGATCGTGACATTGCTTACCGGCGACCAGGAATTCGACAGTCCGAAGACACTGGCGGCATTCGCACTGGGGCTGGTATTGTTTTTAATCACCCTTATTTTGAACATCATCGCCCTCGCCGTAGTACGCAAGTACCGGGAACAGTATGAATAGGCCGATCGCGACTCCGAAACAGGCCCCAGCTGCCTCCCGCAGACGCGCCATCAGTATCGTCAACGCCGGCATGAAGAAACGCCATGCCGCCGAACGCCGATTCCGCTGGTACGGCAGACTTGCCATTGCCGTCGGCCTGCTGTTCCTGGCCTTGCTTTTAGTCGGTATCATTGGCAATGGTTACAGCGCATTCGTGCAGAGCTTTGTCCGCCTGGATGTGACTTTCGATGCCCGGTTACTCGACCCCGAGGGCAAGCGAAACGCCAGACAACTGGCCACCGCCGATTATGGCGGGCTGATCAAACAAACATTGCGTGAGGCGTTTCCCGAAGTCAGCGAGCGACATGACAAGCGCGCCCTCTATGCGCTGGTCAGTTCCGGCGCCGACTTTGCCCTGCGCGACCTGGTGCTGAACAAGCCTGGCTTGATCGGAACCACGCAATCCGTGTGGCTGCCTGCAGACGATGACGTCGATATGTTCATGAAAGGCCATGTCGACCGCGAAGCCCCGGAAACAGACCGGCGCATGAAAGACAGACAGATAACCTGGCTGGACCGCCTGCAATCTGAAGGCCGCATCGAAATGCGTTTCAACACCACCTTCTTCACCGCCGGAGACTCCAGGGAACCCGAACTGGCCGGCATACGAAGCGCCCTGATGGGCTCTTTGTTGACCTTGATGGTGACCCTGGCTCTGTCTTTCCCGATCGGTGTCGCAGCCGCCGTCTACCTGGAAGAATTCGCCCCCCGGAATCGCCTGACGGATATCATCGAAGTCAATATCAATAACCTGGCAGCCGTCCCTTCCATTGTGTTTGGCCTGCTCGGACTGGCGGTATTTATCAATTTCTTCGGCATTCCGCGATCCGCGCCGCTGGTCGGCGGTCTGGTATTGACACTCATGACGCTGCCGACCATCATTATTGCCAGCCGCGCTGCGCTTACGTCAGTGCCTCCATCCATCCGCGAGGCAGCGCTCGGAATCGGCGCATCACCGATGCAAACGATTCTTTATCACGTCCTGCCGCTTGCCATGCCGGGTATGCTCACCGGCACCATTATCGGCATGGCGCGGGCATTGGGCGAATCCGCACCGCTGCTGCTGATCGGTATGGTTGCGTTCATTGTCGATGTACCAAGCGGTATCCTCGACCCGTCCACCGTGCTGCCGGTGCAGATCTTTCTTTGGGCAGACAGTCCGGAGCGGGCATTCGTCGAACGCACCTCGGCAGCGATCATGGTGCTGCTGGCCTTCCTTATTGTCATGAATGCCCTCGCTGTCTTATTGCGCAAACGCTTTGAACGGCGCGGGTAAGTCAGCGCAGCAGCACACAGAGTTGAATTATCCAGTGGACTTACAATGGGAAACGTAGACAGACCGACGCCAAACCCCGAAACGCAGGTCACACAGCTTACAGATGCTGCCGGCACAGCGCACAGTGCGGCAATTGCGCGGGATAATCGCGAAACCATTGGTTCGATCCGGCTCGATGAGCCGCGGATACGCTGCACAGATGTCAATGTCTATTACAGTGGCGAACGCGCCATTAACAACGTCAGTCTGGATATCGGCAACAATGAGGTCATCGCCCTGATTGGTCCTTCGGGCTGCGGCAAAAGTACCTTCTTACGCTGCCTGAACCGCATGAACGACACTATTGCCGGCTGCGAAGTCACCGGTGAGATCATGATGGATGGTAATGACATCAATGGCAAAGATATCGATGTCGTGCCGCTGCGTGCCCAGGTGGGCATGGTGTTCCAGAAACCCAACCCGTTCCCCAAATCCATCTGGGAGAATATCGCCTTCGGTCCACGCATTCATGGTCTGGCCCAGAGCAAGGCCGAACTCGACGATATTGTGGAATCCAGCCTGCAGAAAGCCGCCCTCTGGGACGAAGTAAAGGATCGCCTCGACCAACCCGGCACCAGTCTTTCCGGCGGCCAGCAACAACGCCTGTGTATTGCCCGCAGCATTGCGGTCAACCCGGAAATCATTCTCATGGACGAGCCTTGTTCCGCTCTGGATCCGATCGCTACCGCCAGGGTCGAGGACCTGATCGACGAAATGCGCGAACACTACACGATCTGTATTGTGACCCATTCCATGCAGCAGGCGGCCCGGGTTTCCCAGCGTATCGCATACTTTCACCTGGGCGACCTGATCGAAATTGGAGAAACCGATGAAGTCTTTACCAGACCGAAGCACCAGTTAACGGAAGATTATATTACCGGCCGCTTCGGCTGAGCCCGTCTCCGTTTTGCAGCCCACGGAATACAACGCCGACTGACCCGTGACATTCATGCCTCACCGGACAGCACTTCATCAACCGGCGGTGCCGGCGCATAGCGACTTTATGCTCCGGCCAACTGATTGGCGCGCGGGGATTAACCGCGCTTTGCGCCCTGTTCATGATCGCTAGCGTATTAACGGGGCACAGTGGGCAGACTTGATGCCGGGCCTGATCAAAACCCGGCGCTATGCTGCGGCAGCACTCGGAATTTCACCAGCCTGAATTTCTCACCCTGTTGACAAGCAACGCTGTCGCCGGCCTGAAAAATTCAGGGCTGAAATAAAGACGCTGGCCCAAACTCCAGGGCAATCAGTATCATGGCTTCAGCAGCAAACGGCGCGAAGCCGATCAACAGCACTGTAGCAACCAGTCCCATGGCAATGAATTTCATATTCATGTTCCCTTACCCGTTTCCTGCTCCTGTTATCGAGATATCCAGGTTTATCTTTAATTCCGGTTACATTATGGATTTTCCTTCGAGGCCGTTTTCGTGAGAAACTCCAGCTTTCGAGTCCCACGCACCATGATCAGAGACATCCAGAGAACCGTTGCATGGCCCTGTTACGCTTTTTCAAGCCAAAATGGCAACACCCCGATCCGGCGATCCGCCGCCGGGCAGTACAGGCGCTGACGTCCGCGGACAGCATCACGCTGACAAAAGTCGCGCTTGAGGACGAGGCCCCCTCAATTCGACGGCTGGCGCTGCAGCGCATCAGCGATCTCGCCATGATGCATACCGCCGCCCACGAAGACAGCGATAAAGACGTCCGCGAATTTGCCCATATGCGGCTGTCACAACTGCTGGCGGGTACCCGGCAGGAGGGCCCGGCGCTGGAACTTCGGCTGGATTTCCTGACCCAGCACCCGGAAGCGGATTTACTGAAATTCGTAGCCTTGAATGGCATAGAAACAGAACTGCGCAAGTCCGCCCAGGACCGGATCAGCCGCGAATCCGTCCTGCGCGACATCGCCATCAACGACACCGTCGCGGCAAACCGCCTGGCGGCTCTTGAACGCATCACCCAAACCTCGGTGCTGGAAGCGGTCTACCGGCAAACCCGCAAGTCTGACAAACAGATCAGCCGCCAGGCGCGGGACCGGCTGGACGCCCGGCGCGAGGAACAGGAGCGTCCGGCGCGTATACGGGCGGAATCTGAGCAAATCTGTGCGCGCATCGAATCGCTGGGTCACACCAACCGATGGGATCAGGAACAGGCTGACCTGCAACGCCTGGAAAGCCGCTGGCAGGCGGTAGCCAATGAGGCAGATGAAGTCTTCCGGCGCCGTTATGCGTCAGCACGACAGGCTTTCCTGACGGCATTTGAGACGTTTTGCGCAGCCCGGGACGCCGAGGAACGGGAATGGGCGAGCATTCGAACGGCCCGGCAAACACTACTCGAGGAAACCGAACAGCGCCTGGCAGACGTGCAGGACACTGCGGTACTGGCGGCGGATACGGAGGCCGGGTACCGGGCAGAGCTGACATCATGGCAGACCCGCTGGCAGGAATTGCCGGCCTTACCGGCAAACCAGGCGCAACCATTGAATGGGCGTTTTCAGACGGCACTGAACGGAATTCAGCAGCGGCTCGACCTGTTGCAGCAATACCGGGCGATGGAAACCAGCCTGCAATCCCTGAGCGCTGACGCCGAGCGGCGGCTGGAGAGCAAGCAGCCGGTCAGCGAACAACAGATCAAGGCTCTGGAAAAGCGCTGGAAGGCAAAACACTTCTCAGCGGATACGGATGAACTCGCAGCCGCCATACAGCGATTAGAGACCGTTATGGGGCAATTGCGGGCCCGCCTGCGCCGTCAACTGGAACAACGGGAAACAGAATTCGGAAAACTTCCGCAACTGCTCGAACAGCTGCAAGCTCTGCTGAACGAAAAAGCGCTGAAGCGTGCCGGGCCGATGCACGACCGCATACAGAGCAGTATCAGCCACCTGCAGGCACTGGGGATTTCCCGGCAACGTCTGGCTCCTTTTACCCAGCGCCTGCATGTCATGACACCGCACATCAGGGAACTGCAGAGTTGGCGAAAATGGGGGGCCGACGAGGCACGGGAGCGTTTTTGTACAGAGATGGAAGCCCTCATCGGCCGTGACATGGATCCGCCTGATCTGGCCAGCGAAATCAGCCGTCTGCGCACGGAATGGAATCGCCTGCGCGCCGACGGCAGTGCCACACAACGCACCCTGTGGAAACGTTTCGACAAGGCGGCCGATCAGGCCTATCGGCCGTGTCAGGCCTTCTTCAAGCAACAGGCTGCCGAGCGCACTTCGAACCTGGAAGCAAAACGCCAGCTGTGTGACCAGTTGGAGGCTTACCTGGCATCCGCTGACTGGTCACACATGGACTGGAAGGCTGCACTTAAAATGCAGCGGCGCTTCAGCAACAACTGGCGCCAGGCCGGACCGGTGGACCGGCGCGAGAGCAAGAGCATCGCTCAGCGTCACCACCAGGCCATGGCCACGCTGAACGAACACCTTGACCAGGAACGCAAGCGTAACCTTCGCCGCCGACATGCGCTCATAGAAAAGGTTGCTGCACTGCAGAGTGTCGAAGACATTCACACGGCGATCGAAGAGTGCAAACAGCTGCAAAAGCAGTGGCAAACCACGGTGCCCGGCAAGCGCCAGCAGGAAGACGCCATCTGGAAGGAATTCCGCGACGCCTGCGACGCCGTCTTCGCACGTCGCCGCCAACAGCAGGACGAACGCCACGAAGCGCAGCAAAATAACAAGGTAAAGAAACAACAGCTGTGCGAATGGCTTGAGTCTCTGTCCGCCATCACCATCGATGCACTGCCTGACGCCGAGCGCCAGGTCCACAAGGCGGCCACGGAATGGGAAGAAACCGGACCGGCGGCAAAAAGCGACCAGGCAGCACTGGAACAGCGCTTCAGCAGAGCCAGGCAGGCGTTCGACGCACACCGCCAGGCCCTGCGGGAAGCGCAACAGCAGACACAGCTGGAACAGCTGCGCGATAAAGCCGCGCTCTGCCTGGAAGTGGAACAACTGCTCGAACAGCCTGATCAGGAGCTCGCCCGAAACCGTCTGCAGGCCATTGACGAACACTGGAACGCCCAGTCTGCGCTCGGCGATGACACCACTGAACAGCTGATACAACAGCGCTATGCACGCGCTCAAAAGGCCGTGATGGCTGGTGGCGAGGAACAGCAGCAGCTGGCAACAGAGCTGTCGGCCAACCTGGCCAGGCGGCAGGATCTCTGCCTGCGCATGGAAATTCTTGCCGGAGTGGAATCACCCCCGGAGGACCGGCAGGCGCGCCTGCAACTGCAGACCCATCGTCTCGCCGGAGCGATCGGAAAGGGCGTGGGGGATATTGTCGGTACGAGGGAGAAGCTCGAGCACGACTGGTACCTGTTCGGCGCGGCACCAGCCGCCCAGCAAGCGCTGCTGCAACAGCGTTTCGATACCGCCCGTGACAGTTGCCAATAGAACGGCGAGCAGCAGATTTGACTGCCGTCCGGTCACTGCATATTCCAATTACCTGAATTTACTCGCGCTGCTTCGGTTCAAGCACCACGGGCTCACCGAATGTATAAACCCAGTGCATTGGGGCTGAATTCACGCGGATCGGCCTGCTCGGTAAAGCGATAGGGATTACGCTGGTTATCCAGCCCGGAAACCAGGTAACGCTGCGCCTGCAGATCATAATAGACCTCGAGCGTACTCCATTGGACAGGGACCTCGTAATAGTTCAGCGCGTGTGCCTCCGAGGTACGCCACAGTTGACCGTCGAGGTCGTAGTTGTCGGCAACGGCGATCTGCCAGCTGTCCTCGTCGACGTAGAACACCCGCCGGGAATAGATATGTGTCATGCCCGGCTTCAGAGTCCCCTCCACCACCCACACCCGGTGCAACTCATAGCGGGCCAGTTCCGGGTTGATATGCCGGGTCTTGATGATGTCGCCATAACCGGCATCGCTGCTGTGGATACGATAGGCGTTGTAGGGAATATACAGCTCCTGCTTACCCAGCAGCCGCCACTCAAACCGCTCCGGTGAACCGTTGAACATATCAAACTCGTCGACGGTACGGAGATTGTCTGTGTTAAAGGCCGGAAACTCGTGGGCAACATTGGGCAGGCGCAGCACCCGCCTCAGTGCCCTGCTATACCGCCAGGTCTTGCGCGGATCAGCCGTCTGGTCGATCGGATCGAGCGCCAGGCTGCCATTGCCTGCCAACAGACCCGGCTGGATGGTCTTGCTCTTCAATGCCAGCAACAGGTTCGGGAACTTGTCCCGCAGCGCCGTCCCCGGTGGCGCACCGTAGGGAAATGCCCACTCCTGGCGCGCCAGGGTCACGGTATAGCGGCCCTTGCGGGTTACCGCAGCCTGTCCGAAGCTGCGGCTGATGCGAATACCGCGCCAACGCAGGTTGTGGTTCCACACCACTTCGACACCACTTTGTGGTATCGGGAACGGTGAACTGACGTTGGCGCCAACCACCCCGCCCTTGCCTTCGCGGATGACCTGTGCCGTGCCGGCGTTTGCCTTGACGGCGGCATAGACCCAATGCGGATAGGAGGCGGAACGCTGTGTCGGGTAAACGCGCATGTGCCAGGACTGCGGGTAAGCATGCAGCAAAGCCTTCTGGCCTTCGCTGAGCTTATCGGCGTGTTCGTCCATGGTGTCGGCACTAATGCGAAACAGCAGCGGGTCTTCGGCAAAGGCATCGACGTGTTGTCTCCCCGATTTGTAACCAGCGGGCGGCTCGGTGAGGCCACCGCTCCAGGCAGGGATAGTACCGTCGACATTGCCGGCGCGCTCAGCACCCAGCGGTGTAAGTTCCGGGCCATCGAGCCTGCCGGCTTGCTCGGGCGTGGCAGCCGCCACGAGCCAGGCGGATCCCAGTGTCATCGTCAGCCAGAAGATAATTGTCCGCCACATATTCATAAGCCGTTAAAAATTATAACTGATCCGCAAACGCACCAGATCGCGGTCGTTAAGGGCGTTTCGATCACCGGCCCCGAAGAAGTTGGTATAGCTCAGGTTGCCGGTCCAGCGGTTGATATAGTTGATCCCCAGCCCGGCAGTGAAGGATTTGCGCTCTTCCAGAAAGCTGCTGACCGGCGCCGGCGTGGTGCCGCGCACATCGTGGGTAAAAAGAAACCGCGGTACCAGGCTGATCCCGCCCAGAATACCCTGGTAAGTCAGCGATCCACCCAGCCGGTAACCCCAGGAATCCTCCGAGGGTATTTCAGCCGCCTGTAACGGTAACTCGTTGCGACCCGGCATATCGTGCACGTGGACCCAGGCGATGTCGGCGTTGGCGGCGGTTTGCGCCGCACCAAAGCGCGGCCCGAACAGCTGGGTGAGACCCACAGTCGCCTGGGAGCGATCGAGCTTGACGAATCCCTTAATGCGCTGATCGGCGCCGAAACTGCCCAGGCTGCTGTCCGTGTTGCTGAACTGGATGGGCGAAAGCACCGCCGAGAACAGTTCATCCAGGCTGAGCTGGAAGGGGTAATTGCGGTGATGAGAGACCTCGCCCGAGACCAGCATACCGCGTCTGAGCGTGGCCGTGTTGAAACTCACACCGACCATGGTGATGTCCTCGGGGTACTCGAGCTGATAGCCGGCCTGGTTGGCATAGCTGCTGGTGGTCAATTGCTCGGCGGTTTCCAACGCGGCGTCGGCGGCCTCAGCCGGTGTCAGCCCGGTGGAAAGATAAGGTGGTAGCAGGGTTGCCGCCACTGCATCGACATCCGCCTGGGTAGTCTGGTCGACGACCGCCTGGCTCGCCGTCAGCCCGTTCACCAGGGGCAGACGGCTGTGGTAACGCACCAGGTGGACGGAGACCCTGGTAGCATTGGCACCAGGCAAAAACGTAGAAATGGTAAAACCGAACTGGCCATGATCGCCGGGTGTGTCGACACCGCCATTGCCGGGCAGCTTGAAGAAGTCGGGGTCGAAGCCGAGCGTGCCGGCGGGCAAAGCAAACTCAGCGTCCAGATCCGTACCGAGATCCGAGTAACGCCCCGCACCCAGCATGGCGACGTTGAGGCCGTCGCCACCGAACAGGTCATTGTTTGAAAAATAGGAACCCACCGGCGGAAGCCGGACCCGTTTCCATTCATATTGGTAATAAGCCTCGACGGCAACAGACCTGGTAAGACTGGCGGCCCCCCACAGCATGCCCTGCGGAGTCAATACATCACGGGCCGGTGTTGCCGGTTCGTTGAGCGCCGACAGGTCGAACGGATTGATGATATCGATGCCGTCGCGGATAAAGTTACTCTCCCCCCAGTTTACCACCTGGTCACCGAGGCGGAACACCAGGGGGATGCCGCCGATCGTATGCCGCATCGAGAGATAGTGATCCAGCAAGTCGGCGTCTTTACCAACGATGTCCTTGCCGTCGTCACTCAGCGGCGTGCGCGCACGATCGTCTTGCTGGTTTTCGTAATCGTAAAAAGCAAAACCGCGGATATAAGCACCGAACTGCCGCCAGGCCAGCGTCAGGTCAGCATTGAATCGCAAGGCGTTTGAGAGCACACCCTCGTTGTAGTTCAAGGTGCCGTCATCACCATTGGCCGACGAGCGCTTGCCGCCGTTGGCGATGGCGACCAGTTTCTTGTCAGCATCATCGACACGCACACCCAGCCCATAGGACGCGGTGAGGTCCAGCAAGCCGTCTACGCTCCCGACATGGAAGTCGTCAGACCAGCACGGCGTAACGAACAGACAGCCTGCCATCAGTGAAATAGCAGCTGTTTTTTCTAATCGCGCGAAATTTAAAGATCCGGCAGTGGTATATCGATGTATCTAAGGAAGCTCCGATTTATTGACTGAACCATTATAGGATGCGCCGTGCGCAGCGGAAAGAACACCAATAAAAAAGCCGGTGCAAGGACCGGCCTTTTTACCTGGCATCTGTCACAATTATTCGGGCGTCTTCATTGATTCACCGGTTTCGCTCATTGCCTCACCTGCCTGCTGCATTTTGTCGCCGGTGGTTTCTATTGCTTCTCCCGTCGCCTTTTTGGTGGCATCAGCGGCCTCGCCGGCTACGTCTGCCGCCTTTTCCATCGTCGTTTCTGTGTCACCCTTTTCACACGCGGTTAACAGACCGCCCATTACCAGAATAGTTAAAACCAGAAAACGGTTCATTTTGGTACTCCTCTCTGAGAATAATGATTCGATATCGCTTTACCCCGAGCATCGAATCCTGCTCGTAATATTGGGCTCATGGCGCACCATAGTATCCGGTGCAGTGAGTAATGCAAGTTGACAGGCCTGAATATCTCAATCGCGCAATCTAAAGCAGAATACATGAAGCACTGTCTATCGCCACTCTAACGAATTGATAGTTCATCATTTAGTGTAGCTGGCGGCGATTCAAAGCCACCCTGGTCTGCGGAAAGTGCTTAACACTGCCCTGCGCCCGTGATTTACTATAATCCATCAAAATAATTGACGCCTTCCGGCGCACGCAACGGTATTCGAAACAGTAAAAATAAAGGTATGAAGCCATGAACAGTTCGCTGTTTTCCTCCCGCTGGTTCAGGATCTCCGCGGTGCTCCTGATGATTTTTCTGGGCATCCTGATCGGCCTGCCCTTCCTGATCAAGCAGCAGGCGCAAATCTGGCTCGAAGACAACGGCGGCGACCGGGTGACAATCCGCGACGTCGACTTCAACCCTTTCACCGCGGAACTGGTATTAGAGGACCTGTTAATCGAGGTTGAGGACCGGCAACCCCTGCATTTCGATACCGCCAGACTGGAGCTCGAGTGGTTACCCTTGCTGGAAAAACATATCGATGTACAGACGGTCGAGTTGCAGGGTTTTTACCTGTTGATCAATAACGAGGACATTCTTCGTATCGGCGGCGTCATACTGCCGGCCGGTGAAAGCGAACCGGAAACACAGGAAACCGCCGGGGAAGTATCCACCTGGCTTGCCGGCATCCATACCCTGACGCTGAAAGATTTTACCCTCGTGTATCACGATGCAGCCCTGGATCAAAGAGTCTACATCGATTCGCTGCAACTCAGCGAACTCAAACAGTGGGACCCCGGGGCGCCGTCCCGGCTCGAATATCGGGGTGCCGTCAACGACGCGGCCGTGACACTGGATGCCGAACTGGCGCCGTTTGCTCAAACCCCGACCTACAAGGGTACGCTCTCGGTCGACAAACTCTCCCTCACGGACTTCGAATCATTGGCAAAACCGGCGCTGAGGAAACTGGCCGGCCTGGTTTCCGTGCAAGGGGACTTCGCGGTCGAACAGGAGGGTGACGACATTCATGTCCTCAACGAGGGGGAGCTGACACTGGAAGAGATCAGCATCGACCAGGAGCAGATTCAGCTGACCAACCAGTCACTGGATTGGGGTGGCAACATTGATCTGAACTTCAATACAGCATCCGCACAAGTTCGAGTCGGGACCAAAGGTGAACTGACAGTCAAGGACATCGATGTCCAACACGAGCTGCTTCACCTAAGCAACCAGTCACTGGGCTGGGATGGCGCAATGGACCTGACCCTGAATACGGCCGCCGCGCAAACCAGTGTCAAAAGCGAGGGCAAGCTGACATCAACCGGGCTGGCTGCCGACCTGCAACAGCAAAAGCTGAAACTCGAATACCAGAATTTCGACCTGGCGGTCATTTTTTCCTATACCGACAGCGAATCAGGGGCGGACATCGCCCTGAATTCAGACCTGCTGTTTTCCGGGCTCAATCTGTTCGCCCCGGAGAAAAAAGTCGACATCGTACGTGCGCGAAAACTCCAGTTGGCGGGGCTCGAGATCAAGGGTCCAAACCACGTCACAGCGGAAAAAATCACCGCTGATGGACTGGACCTCGGGCATTCCCTGGAACAACAGCAACCCGCAGCCGACGATGATAACCGGTCGATCTTCCACGTTGAAAAGGTCTTGATCAGCAAGTTCTCTCACATCGACGGATTCACCGCTATCGACACCATCGTGGAGGAGGACGCACACGTGGTATATCACCGCAACAAGGAAGGCGTGTGGAATGTCGTCACCCTGCTGGATGCCCTGGCGGGTGAGGAGAAGGAAACCGGGGATGGCGAGGTCGGGCAAGCACCGCCTGACGAAACGACCGCTGAACATAAAGAAAAAAGCGCGGAAACATCCACCGCAAACGGGGAACAGGCAGCCGCCGTGGGCCCACCCCCCATCGCCGTTAACCGCGTCGATGTTTCCAAAGGCAGTACCGCGACTATTTATGACGAATCCGTTACCCCGGCTTTCAAAACGACATTGACGATAAACGAATTATTCCTCGAGAACCTGGATGGCCGAAATCCCCAACAGACCGCCACCCTCAAACTGGACGGCCGATTGGACAAACACTCCAGCATAAAGGCGGGCGGTGATATGAAACCCTATCTGCAGCCACCGGAAATGGCTATGCAGGGAAAACTGCAAGCGATCGGGCTCCCGCCCCTGTCACCCTATACCACCGACAGCATGGGCATCATAATCAATAGCGGATCACTCGACGTTGATCTCAAGCTGGTGAGCCAGAACCAACTCATGAAAGGCGAGGCGGTACTGTTAATGCATCAGCTGTCGGTAAAGGGCACCGACAGCAAGGACGGCCTGCAGAGCAAGATACCCGTTCCCCTGGATATGGCGCTCAATATCCTGCGCGACAAGAATGACACCATCGAATTGAAAATCCCCATCGCGGGAGATGCTGAAAATCCCGATGTCGATGTCAGTGACGCCATCACCAAGGCGGTCGCCACCGGCGTGTCCGCAGGTGCCACCTCCTACCTGGTATATGCCCTGCAACCCTATGGCGCCATGATCGCAGTTGCCAAGGTCGCCGGTGAAGCGGCCAGCAAGGTCCGCCTCGAGCCCGTCGAATTCGAGCCGGGACAGGCAAGCCTCGACGACAGTGACCGGGATTATCTGTCCAAGATCGCCAAGGTCCTGAAAGAACGGCCCAAGCTCGCTGTGAAAGTGTGCGGAGTGGCTGTGCAGCAGGATGTGGCCCACCTTCAGCCGCCGGCGGACAAGGCCGACGGGAAAAGCGGCAAAAAGGCAGCCCCCCCTGCCGCGCCGGTCGTGGACAAGCAGAAACTCACCGAGCTCGGCGAGCAGCGCGCCGCCAGTGTCAAGGATTACCTGGTGGAGAAATTCAAGGTTCCGGCGAACCGCCTGGTACACTGTCAATCCCGCTTCGAAACCGACCAGGCTGACGCCCTGCCCCGCACAGAGCTGTTACTTTGAACTGATCCTGGCTATGGCGAATAGTTTGATCACACCTGGCTGTTGCTTCTCAGGATCTGCAACAGCAACTCGCCGTCCTTTTTGGTCAGTCCATGCCCGCCCTGGGTTACGATTCTGTGTGCCCGCCCCCTCAGTGCAGCCACCTGGTTCATGTCCTGACTCCAGACCGGGACCACCAGATCACCGAAATTCAGCAGGCCGTCATCTTCGCGCACAATAGAGATGTAACGGGACGACGGATGTTCCTGGTGGTTGAGCCAGAACAGCAGGCTGCCGGGCCGTTCGCGCACCAGATCATAGTAGAGACCCTGTGAACGGTTCAGTGTGCCGCCGCCGAGCAGCGGGGCGACCCAGCCCAGCGGGCTGCTGCCGGCCATAGCGCCGATTTCAGCGCTGTCCGTGCCCAGGTGCGGACTCGCAAACGTGATCAGCGCGCCAACCGCTGTATCGGGATGCTCTACCATGTACAGTCGCCCGAGCACGCCGCCGGCCGAATGCCCGACCAGTATCAGGGATTCGTACGGATGCAGCTTCAGGATGACATCCAGGTATTGTTCCAGGTAGCGGAGCTGTACCATCAGCGGCGCCTCGCTGGGCAACGCCAGTGTATAGACACGCCGGTTGCTTCTCGGCGGCGGCCGATCGGCGCGAATACCGTTGCGGGTGGTGCGCAAGGTTCCGGCATCCGCCCAGCCGTTGCCACCCAGCATGCGCGTAATCCCCGTTTCCCGCCAGTAATCCTCATCGGCGAGATACCCCTGCAGCAAGACCAGCGTTTCTGCCGGTGCTGTGGCCGGCAGTACCAGTAGAAGAAGGAGGATGCGGGCAATCTTTGTACACATATCGCTTACCTCGAGAACAGACCAGGGTCGTGTCAACCGTGATTAGTCGAACCCGGGGTTTTATTATATACCACCTCTGCGATAACGAACCTGCATGCTACCGGTGCCCCACGCTGAATGGTCACTTTGGACATACTCATTGCCGCCTACCTTGGCTGGGGCTTTTATCAGGGCCGGCAGCGTGGTCTTCGCGTGGAAATTATCCGGATAATCGGCCTGCTGATCGTGCTGGCCTTTTTTCTGGGTTTTGGCCTGTTTACAGTGGTGGAAAAAAGCCTTACGACGCTGGCTGACAGCTTGCTGCAACGTCGGGGGATTGCCGTTACCGTTGTGTTATTGGTCACCACCCTGGTGATTGTGATTACCTTTCGCAATAGGCTGCGGCATCAGCGGGCGAGCGTGAGACCGGCCAGGGAACCACCCCTGTATGGGGGGATTGCAGGCGTGCTTCGCACAATGTTGTTGCTGGGCATAATCCTGTCAGGATTGGATTTCCTCCTGCCTGATTTTCTTAACCGGGCCATTGTGGGTGATTCCATAGCCGGTCAGGCACTCGAAATGCTGAGGAGCTTGCGCCTCGCAATTTGAAGCCACGGCTGATTATGAGCGTCGGCGCCCCGGGCCGGGTTGACGCATCCAGGGCGGCGGGCCACCCATCGGGCCGGGCAGCGACGCTCCAGGCCGCATATCCCAGGGAGGCGGTGGTGGCTTCTGACCCGGGCTGCTCGCCACTGCCTGTTTCCAGGCATTCAGTCGCCACTGCTGCTGGTGTTTGAATGCCTCGAATTCCTGCTGCTGGTGTCCATCAAAGCGTTGTTTTTCCTGCTGCTGATAGGCCACGAAATTCTCTTGATCGCGGCGCTGCTTGAGGTCCAGTCCGTTGCTCTCCCGTTCCTGGTGGGCGCGGAACGCAGCCCAGTCCTGTTTCCACCAGGCCTCGTCGAGTTCGTCCTCATCGAATTCAGGTGTCTTTTCGTACGCCTGGGGAGCCGCCGTGCCTGCCTGGCCCGCTTGCCCCACTGGGGCGCCCGACGCCTGATTCCCGGTTTCCGCCTGCGGGGTTCCCGGCAGGGGTGCATTCAGGATGTCTTTGATACGTTCCAGCAAGGAGTCATCGTCATCATCGCCGGCGGACGCCTGAGTGTGCGAAGTCGGCGTCCGGGTGCCCGGCAGGGGTGCGTTCAGAATTTCTCCAAGTCTGTCGAAAATGCCTTTGTTTTCCTCTTGTGCCATCTTCCACCTCGAGTGTCAGCTCTTTACCTTGATCCGGTTCGACAACCAGACAAGCAATAATGCACCGGCCAAAGCAGCGATACAGGTAACGATCAGTCCGCCAACGGTGCCGCCACCCCCAAACCCGAACAGTGCCAAACCGTAACCGCCAACCACCCCGCCGGCAATGCCGAGAATCATATCGCCGATCGTGCCAAACGGCGGTGTACCGCCAATGAAACGCCTTGCACTCAACCCGGCAATGGCACCGATCGCCAGCCAGACGAACAACGACCACGTTGGCATGTCAACTACTCCTTCTGAAACGAACAGGCTTAAGCCGGAATGCGCCAAGCACGGCGCATGGTACCACCAATCACCTGACCAGATTCAACTTGGCGGCGATTGAGGTGAGCTTCGCTGCAATTAATATGTGGAGTGCACGCGGGGAACATACTTCATCTATCTATATGTTATTAGGAGATAAATAAAGCTTTCCGAATTCTACCAATTTTTCCCAGCAAAATCCGGCGGTGCTTTTAACCAAATTCTCTGTATTTTTAAAGAGCCTCACCATCATTCACAGGAGGATGAAAAGAAACCAGTTTCAATCCGTCAAGCTCTACGGGCATACGCCGATTCTCGCCCAGCGTAAGAAAATCAAACCCACTCTCGGCATTGGTTCTCCATACTATAACGGCATTACCATCTTCAATGCCCTGCTCCACCTGGGTCCATATCATTTCCCTTAGACGTCTCGAAGGATTTCCGACGTAGACGCCTGCCCGTACTTCCACTAGCCATACGGCGAGTCGACCACGAAGTCGTGGCGGAGCATTCTCAACTACGATGACCAGCATCACCGATACTATCAGGGTTGGGAATTGCAGGACTGACCGCGTCTTCAGGCGCCTCTGGCGTTTCCAGCCCGCCAGCCGCAAGGATCACTTCAATGGTGGGAATAATTCTTCCCAGCAGCTTTTCCTGCCGAAACAGATCGCGACATGCGAGGCGTACCGTGCGCTCGGGTTCTCTCGGTGCTCTTGCTGCCACCTGGAAAGCCAATGGCACGACGGAATCGAACTTGAAGATATCTGCAATATCGTAAACGAACGACAGTGGCTTTCCTGTATGGATAAAACCAACAGCTGGCGCATAACCGGCGGCCAGCACGGCGGCTTCGCTAATCCCATACAGACAGGCAGTAGCAGCCGAAACACAACGGTTAGGAATGTCTCCAGAACCCCATTCATCGGGATTGTAGTTACGCCGCTTCCATTCAACGCCATGACGTTTTGCCAGTGTCTGATAGAGCTTGCGCACGCGCACACCCTCGATACCGCGAAGCTGTTCGACGCTGCGCCGTTCCGGCGGCTTTTCACCAAAGCGCAGTTCGTACATTTTGCGGACAACCCGCAGCCTCGCGTTATCATCCAGCGCCAGTTTCGCCTGATAAAGTAGCCTATCAGAACGGGCACCGCCAGGTTGGCCCGAGGCATACAAGCGTACCCCCGCCTCTCCCACCCAAACCAGCAATGTACCTACTCTGGCCGCCAATGCCGCCGCTCTATGTGAAATGCGCGTGCCCGGCTCCAGCATCAGGCAAGCAATGGAACCGACCGGGATTTGTGTTCTCACGCCGGTTTTATCAATGACGACAAAGGCGCCGTCAAGCACATCGATCTGGCCGCGTTCGATAAAAAGCATAGAAACACGCTCTTTCATCGCGATGGGCTTCAGTGGAGGTAACACGTATCAGGGCCAGTCTTTCAACAGGCACAAGTGAGTGGAACGTTCCGATTTGTTCACATACTTTTCATCCGCGGTAACGAAAACAGCTGATTGCGCTATCGCAAGCGCATGGTAGGCTGCATCGTAAAAGGAAACCTGACTTCGACTGACAAGACCCACCGCAATCTCCAGCCATTCATCATCAGCTTTTACTTCAGTCAGGCCGACCGACTCGCACAGCACCATTAAATGCAACGCATTGTCTGGAATCAAGCGGGTTAATGTATTGCCTACCTCATAACGCCAGAGTGGCGGAACGATCAGGGAAATGCTGTCGCTGAGCGCGGCATCCCGGATTGCCAATGCCTGATCCTGCAACGGGGAAATGTTTGATGGCAACACCCATTTCAGAATGACCGACGCGTCCGGTATAACGATCATGCATCATCCCTTGCCCGATCCTTACGCAACATTTCCACAACATCGATGTCATCGTCCAGCGGTGGCAGCTTGCTTCGTAATGCATCCATTTCAGCGGCAGCTTTTTGTTGCCGCTCGCGCCGCAACCGCTGCTCCACGGCCTGGCTGATGTACCGACTGCGAGCACCTTTGGGCAACTGCTGCAAGGATTCCCAGACTGCGTCATCCAACATGATGTTCAAACGGTGGGCCATACTTACACCTTAGTTACACATTAATATTACACATACTATAGGCACACATAACACAGATGCAAGACTGAGTTCGGCTGCTGATGGCATCCACCAAATATTTTATTTGTAATTACATATCGTTACAGACCACCAAGCAGATCAATAAGCAACCTCTACCGTACCGGCCGCACCAGGAGCAGGCCACAACCGAACGCCTTGGCTGGACCGATCCCATGAAACAGTGTCAACTGAAACTGTTCGGGTTCCACAACGGTAAGCAGCCCTGTGTAGTCCAGTGTGCTGAAGTTTATCGTTTTTCGCCCCGCTTTCTTGGTCACACCGTGACGCAGATAACCATCTACCCGAACGGCGCCCGGATCAAAAGAGAAGCCGTATTTTCCTGCTCGCGCTTCCAGCCAATCCAGACCAGCCTGCTGAATCAGACTCTGCATTGAAGGACGATCCGCCTTCGTCATGGATTGATAGTCCATACGTTTCTTGAGATCCATAACGACATCATGGCGCTGCTTTTTTCCAGCCTCACTCAAACGCGTTACAACCGGGTTGACGCGCAGACTGAAGACCAGTTGTTGCCCCGCCTTAATCTGCGGTGCATAACCCTTTGACTCGATCTTCCAGACATCATTGGCACGCTCTGGCAAACGGTCGGAGATCATAAGAAACCTTGGCCACC
>Ga0209567_10000388_pt1 | contig 23909 bp, 22 predicted proteins | sample COG_12_FD_184756 | JGI IMG/M metagenome (GOLD analysis project Ga0209567, IMG submission 184756) | Pelagic marine sediment microbial communities from the LTER site Helgoland, North Sea, for post-phytoplankton bloom and carbon turnover... | ecosystem: Environmental > Aquatic > Marine > Neritic... | reverse complement strand
AATGTGCATATTGCAGGGTGTAACCATGCTCCAGGTCGATGCGATACCAATCTGGGGGCGCTTGAAGTCGTCTTCGGAAAATCCGACTGCGCGCAACATTGCACGACTCGGTGCCTGCTCGACACCGTCTACCACGATACGTGAAAAACGCCGCAGTTCTTTCTTACTCATGTTTCTGGCGTGCTCCGAAGATTGCTATCTGAGTACCCGAGGGGCCGGAGCGCGAGTCTAGCAGCAAATCAGGGACTTTGTGTCTCGTCGTCCCGGATCATAACGACGATGCGTTGGTAAACATCAGGGATCGCCATATCGTCACGGTTGGAGAGTTCGATAACGAACGCCTCATCGCCCTCGACCAGGGCATCCTGGACCAGCGGGACCAGCATTCTCGCAGACCGTTGGCCGGGTCCGAACGTAATGGAATAGTTGCTGGGCGCAAAATAATCCTCACTCTCCGTCGCCGTTATATCATTGACTGAATAGTCGACCACGAGACGAGAATCATCGGGATTAAAACGCACGATATCGATTTGCACGGCCGGATCAGCCTCCCGGATCGAGGCCTGACTCGACGCGAACGCGACTGTATTCGTCGGCAGCTGAGCTTCAAACGCCCTTTGGTCATCGTCTTCAAGTGATACATAGATCACGGCCAGCTCCGATTCTGCCGAGTCCAATTCACGCAGCCGCAGCGTCGACAGCTGATCGGCTTCTCGCAATGGATCGGACGCCATCGTCAATGTAATACGACTGCGATCCTGGCCGGCGGGGAATCGAACGATGCCTGAATCGGAGAAGCTGTACTGGCGCGAGCCCCAGGGCGAGCGGTTGCCGCTGAAGCCGACTTCTTCGAGCTTGAGGACCAGCGGTACGGCGACCCCGGAAGTGCGGACAAAATCAACGATGACGGGACCATCGTCTTCACGTAGCCTGACCTTGGAATTGGTCGCCGCCACATTACCCATTGCGAATGACACCTCGACATCGGCGGGCGGCAATGTCGAGAAATCGATCAATGGCTCCTCAGGGGGTTCGACGATTTCTGGTTCGCTGGGTGGTTCTGTTACTGCGTCGCTAGCCGTTTCGGCTGCGGTATCGTCGGCAACGGCTTCCGTCGGTGTTTCAATCGGACGCACTTCGATCGGCGGTGGAACAGGTTCGACTGGCAGTCCGGCATCCGCTTTTTCGAATTGAGTCCTGAGTTGGTCCAGCCAGGGGTCCAGAAATCCATATTGGTACATCGCGCCACCCAGCAAGCCAAACAACAAGATGACGGCAACCGCCCACCTGCCAGTTTTGCTGCCCTCGTCTGTCGCCAGGCGTTCGGACGCGTCGGCCGTAATCGGATCGTCACTGGTGTCTCGCAGCGCAACCATGAATTCTGCAATTGAGGCAAAGCGCGCAACACGCGCAAAGGACAACGCTTTCTTGATCGCGCGCCATTGTCCGTCCGCCAAGCCCTGCGGCCGCTGCGGCGTCATCCCTTCCTGAGCGGCTTCCGCGGCATTGCGCGGCCCGAACACGCGGTGACCCGCGATCAATCGGTACAGCAGGCACGCCAGGGAGAAGACATCATCGGATACGACCGGTTCCTCGCCGGTCAACACTTGCATACTCGAGTACGCTGGTGTCGGCGTATCGGCGGTATCCGGATCGAGTTCGTTCTCCGATTGCTTTTGGCGAACGCGTGCGACACCGAAATCGAATAACTTGGCATCGCCGTTCGGCGTGAGCATGATATCGCCGGGCTTTACGTCTGCGTGTACGATGCCAAACCGATGAGCATACTCCAGCGCGTCACCGATCTGAGTAACGATTCGGAAAGCCTCATCCCGGTCGATGCTCTGGACGTCAGCAGAGTCCAGGACACTGGCAAGAGTACGGCCTTCAACCCACTCCATGACCAGATAGTAAAGATCATCGTCTCTGTCCAGATCGATGAAACGAACGACATTGGGATGAACCAGGCAGCGGCCCTTCGTTGCCTCTTGCTGCAATGCCCTCAATGCCGGAGCGTTCTCCGCCAGTTGCGGTGACAGAATCTGGATAGCAACCCATGGATCGTCCGCCTCGGCCTCGGCAAGGCGACGATCGAGCGCTTTGTAAATGACACCCATGCTGCCACCGAGGACTTTTTCCTTCAGCAGAAAACGATCGCGCAACAGCGAGCCCACCTGCACACGCTCGTCGGCTGTGGCTGACGGAAAAGCATCGTTTGGAATGACCGTAGTTGTTCCGAACTTGTCATCGCTCCCCAACGCGTCAATCTCATCCATAATAGACGGACTCGTTGTTGCGTAGCTTGCGTCCGACTCCACGTGCAACCCGTTCCCCGGGTCCTGCTCGGAGGCTCGGCGATCCAGCATCGAGTTCACAAGCTCGAAGGTCTCCTTGCGAAGTGAGCCTGTCTGGTAGCGTTCCAGCAATACGCGTCGAATCTCGCCCTCGTCACTTCCGCTGGAAGCGAGAAGGCTGCCTATGCCTTTCTGGATATCCGCCAGCAATTCGACATCATCGACCGAGGCATCCAGCCGGTCATCGAAGCTGTCAAGCTGATCGACGAAGGTGTCGCTGATTTTTTCGGATTCTGCGTTCATAATCAGTGGGCCAGTTTACCGGGAAGATCAAGGTTGATTCCGGAACTGGTCGTCATATTACCTTCCCTGGGTTGAGCGTACACTGCGGATCCAGCGTGTCTTTGAGCCGCCGCATGAGATTAAGCTCGGTGCCGTCGCGATATTGCTCAAGATAGGCCTTTTTCACCCGACCCACGCCGTGTTCCGCGCTGAAACTGCCGCCCATTTCGCCCACCAAATCGTAGATAGCAGCTGTAATACCGGCGCCGGCTGCGTCCCACTCTTCATGGGTCAGGTTGCGGGGCAATGTAACGTTGTAATGCAGATTGCCGTCGCCAACGTGTCCGAACGCCAGCAAGTTTGCGTCCGGTGCCAGACGAGCCAGCAGGGCGTCGCCACGAGCGAGAAACTCCTGCATGTGACTGATCGGCACCGAAATATCATGCTTAAGGCCCTTCCCGTCCTGGCGTTCTGCCTCGGCGATGGAATGGCGCAGTCGCCAGAGCTTATCGGACTCCGTGGCGTTTTTGGCGATGACAGCGTCGAGAATCAGAGATTCGTCCGCCGTGTCCATCAACGCGTTCTCGAGCACACCCGGATTACCTCCGGTCGCGGCTTCGATGAGGACATACCAGGGATAGGATTCATCAAAGGGGAGCTTGGCATCAGGAATGTGCTTTTCGACCAGGCCGAATACAGGTTCGGACACCAGCTCAAATGCCTCGATACGATCGGCCAGCGCGGCACGCAAACTGGCCAGCAGTCGAACCGCATCGCCACTTTCACGCACTGCGACCAGCGCCGTTGAAGTATTGCCGGGATCCGGGAACAGGCGCAGCGTTGCGGCCGTAATAATCCCCAGCGTCCCTTCGCTGCCGATGAAGAGCTGTTTCAGGTCATAGCCCGCCGTGTCCTTGCGAAGTGATCTCAAGCTATTCAATACCGTACCGTCTGCCAGCACCACCTCCAACCCCAGGACCAGCGCGCGCGCCGTACCATAACGAATGACGTTGACCCCACCCGCATTGGTCGAGAGGTTGCCGCCAATCTGGCAGCTGCCTTCGGCGCCGAGGCTGAGCGGAAAATGGCGGTCTACCCCCCGAGCCGCTTCCTGGATTGTCGCAAGTACACAACCCGCCTCCACCTCCATGGAGAAGTTGAACGCGTCAACGCCGCGAATTCGGTTCATGCGCTCAAGGGACAACAAGATCTGTTCGCCGGTAGCGTCGGGTATCGCGCCGGCGCACAGCCCTGTATTGCCGCCTTGAGGGACGATCGCGACACCAGCAGCGGCACAGGCGCGTACCACCTGAGAGACTTCTTCCGTGCTCTTCGGTGCAACCCTGATGGGCGTTTCGCCAAACGCCAATCCTCGCCAGTCAACCAGGTCCGGCTGCAGTTCCGCAGGGTCGGTTTTCCAGGCACCGGGGCCGACGATCCCCTTCAGTTGCTCAATCAGTGTCTTCATCGAAAATTGCCTGCTGCTCAAATGTCGCCCAATCGATGTTGCTGCCGCACATAACGAGCACAACTCTTTTTCCTGTCAGTTCCCCTCGCAACGGCCCGAACAGTGCTGCCGTGCTTGCGGCGCACGCAGGTTCGACAGCAATTTTCATCGCTCGAAACAAGAACCCCATCGCTCGTCGAAGCTGCATGTCGTCGACCAGCGCAAGGCGATCCACATGCATCTGGCATAGCCCGAACGAGTAAGGCAGCGCAAACGGGGCTCCCAAACTGTCCGCGATGGTCCTTACCCTGTCGATTTTCATCGGTTCGCCGCTGGCAAGACTTCGGTGCATGGTGTCTGCGCCTTCCGGCTCGACACCGATCACTTCGCAGTCGGGCCGCAGTCGCTTTACTGCATTTGCTATTCCCGCAATCAAACCGCCACCTCCGACGGGGATAATGATGGCGTCGAAATCGGTGCATTGTTCGCAGATCTCGAGACCAACGGTGCCAGTACCCAGTGCCACTGCGGGGCCCTCGAATGGGTGCACGAGATAGCGCCCTTCGTCATTTTGAATGCACTCGGCAATCTCGAATGCCTGATGCACATCGTCGGCGAACACCACGTCCGCGCCGTAAGCCTGGCAGGCCGCCACTCGCGAAGGGTTGGCGGAACGCATCATCACTACTTTGGCCGTCGTACCGACGGCTGCGGCAGCATACGCTGTCGCAATAGCGTGATTGCCGGCACTGACCGCGGTAACACCCGCTGTGAGTTGCTCCGGAGTTAGCGCATACAAGGTCGCAAGTGCGCCGCGGGCTTTGAATGTGCCCGTGCGTTGCAAGAATTCGAGTTTTGCAAAAATCTCCATATCGCCGCCGATTGCCTTCTCGATCGCTGCGCAACGGAGCACTGGCGTGAGCGTCGTCTCTCCTGAAAGACGCTGACGCACTGCCTGAATGTCTGAAATAGCGGGTCCTGCTGCTGTCATTTCTTATGTTAAATCAGTCTGGGGTCGTTCAAGGGTAATGTCCCAAATATAAAATAGATACGGCGGGTTCCTGATAATGCTTGCGCTGTTTATCAGAGTTGATTAGGTTGGTAGCAGCGAACTGTGGCAGAGAAACGCGGTTCGCGAAAGTCGCTGCGGGCATTAGAATGAATTTAGACGATCTGTCGCAATCCGGGATTCGACGAATAGCTGACTATTCGCCATATCTGGACCAGTTGGCCGGGCTGGCGCAGCATATGGGCCTGCGGCAGCGCAGCAACCTTGTGCATCTTGAGAAGTGCCTGCACAGCCACTGGTCGCTCGGACAGAACAACATCCTTAGCTGGTGTCCAGTGGACGAAGGTGTATCGATTCTCGTCGTGCCCCACTATGCGGTCGCGGAGTACACGTCGCCACGAGACAACGGCCTGCCACCGCGACTGTCCCCCCGTTTCATCACCGAGCTGATCTCGGGCGAGCGCCGTCTCTCCATACCGCAAATGCAGAAGGTCGCGCGTTTGCTCGAAGTCGACCCGATTTACGTGCCGCTTCGACAAGCATTGACCGGCAGCAGGGTCGAGATTGAGATAATTGAGAAGATGATACGCCGCTATGGCATCAACTATGTCGCGAGCCGTGCCGTGACACTCTTCGATATCGTTGGCTTCAGTCTTCTGACGCCGTTTGAGCAGATGACGCAATTGAACAGCTTGTCGTACTCGCTGAATTCTGCGCACGCCAAGATGCTGGAACAGGACGTCAACCTGAACTTCGCCCGATCGTCCAGCGGTGACGGATTTTACATCTGGAACCGCGACGATGGACTCGAAGCCAGCGTCAACTTGTATCACCTGATGCACATCGTCCTTGCCGACAACGCGATTGCCCGTGGCAAGAGCACATCAAAAGCAGTCCCGCGCCTCCGGGCCTGTTTTCACGTCGGTAGCTGCTATGAGTTTCACCAGGCGGAAGGTCTCAATCCGACGATGCAGGATTTTATTGTCGGCGACGTAACGATAGAACTCGCCCGCATGATTGACGGGGCCCTGCCGGGCCAGATCCTCGTCGGTGATTTCATGGCCGACATCGATGAAGGTGCTGAGAAAGAGGAAGGTTTTATCGATCCCAATATTGATGCGGTGACCTTCCTGCGGAGAGCACAGGGAAATCTCTCGCAACTCAGCGGTATGGAACTATCGGGGGAGCGCGTCACTGCCATCAAGTGCTACCTCACCGGTGAAAATATGGGCGGCGGTGAGTTCAACATACGGCGCCTCATTATCAAGGACAAACACGGGCTATCGCGCGTTGCATTCAACGCCAAAGTGAATATCTACCGTGAACGGGCTCAGCCCATCCTGCTCGGCATACAGGACAGAAAGCTCCCGGAGATCACCGCGATCTAGCGGAGCCCACGGAGCAACGATTCATGCAAAGACAGCTTTCCGACTGGGGCGGTAATCTGGGCGCGTATTCGCTGATGATCGTTTTGAACGTATTGTCCAATACCCTGCCGATTAACAACCAGACCATGCCTGAAATCTCCGCTAAGTACCCCTCGTTGTTCACACCTGCCGGCTTCACGTTCTCGATCTGGGGTGTCATCTACCTGGCCTTGCTGATATTCGTTGTTTATCAGGCAATGCCGTCGCAGCGCGACAACCCGACAATTGCGGGAATCAGCCGGCCATTCCAGATCAGCTGCCTGGGCAATGGCAGCTGGATTTTGGCCTGGCATTACGATTTTCTGAATCTGTCATTGCTCATCATGCTGGTCCTGCTGGCCATGTTGATACGGATCTATCGTGTGCTGCTGAGCGAGGTCGGGCGCGCTTCAATTGCCCAGCATCTTGCATTGCATTTGCCCTTCAGCCTGTACACGGGCTGGATCACAGTTGCGACCATCGCAAATTTCAGCGCCGTGCAGACCGGAAATGGCTGGGACGACATCGGCTTGACGGCCGTAAGCTGGACGCTGCTGAAACTGGCGACTGCCGGAGCGATCGGCGCTACTGTCATCTTGCGATTCGGCGATGCAATCTTTGTACTTGTCGTCGCATGGGCGGCCTACGGAATTTCCGTCATGCAGTACGCAACTCCCGCGGTGTACGGTGGGGCGACAACTTTGTCATTATTGGCGCTGATACTGGCGGCGAATGAAGCCGTATCCCGACTGCGCCGACTGGCGTAAAGACTCAGGGAGAAGCGCATGGCAAATGAGGGCTACCACGAACCGATTAATGAACTCTCTACTGCAACGAGAGACATGCATCGGGCGATCACATCGTTGATGGAGGAACTGGAAGCCGTCGACTGGTATAACCAGCGCGTCGATGCCTGCGAGGATGAAGCTCTGAAGGCTCTCCTCGCGCACAATCGCGATGAAGAAAAGGAGCATGCTGCAATGCTCCTTGAATGGATTCGACGTCAGGACTCGACGTTCGACAAAGAACTAAAAGACTTTTTGTTCACCGACAAACCAATTACTCACGAGTAAGTAAGATAAATTGGTCGGGGCGGGAGGATGGGCCTTCGGCCTGTCGTCGCGCTGCGCGCTCCTCGGTGCGAACCTCTTTGTCGATTCGACATCATTTCGCCCAAAACGAAAAATGGCCGCTCACTAAACGTGAGAGCGGCCACTTTTTCTGAATTGGTCGGGGCGGGGAGATTCGAACTCCCGACCCCCACAACCCCATTGTGGTGCGCTACCAGGCTGCGCTACGCCCCGACCGATGTTGATTCGCGCGCATGGCGCGCTCCTACAGCGCGGCAATGATACTTGCCGCCAGCGTCTGAGGGAAGATAAGAATTTAACGGCGCAGTAACTTCAGAACTTGTTCAAGTTCCGTTCGTATCTGCTTGATAATCTGCTGACTTTGCGACACATCGGACTTGGCATCATCGCCCGTGAGGCGCTGGCGAGCACCGCCGATAGTGAACCCATCATCGTAAAGGAGGCTTCTGATCTGACGAATGATCAGAACGTCCTGACGTTGATAGTAGCGACGGTTGCCGCGACGTTTGACGGGTTTCAATTGTGGGAACTCCTGTTCCCAATACCTGAGTACATGTGGCTTGACAGCGCACAGATCGCTAACTTCGCCTATCGTGAAGTATCGCTTACCTGGTATTGGAGGGAGTTCGTCGTTATTCCCCGGTTCCAGCATATGCCTCTACTCGGGCCTTTAGTTTTTGTCCTGGCCGGAAGGTCACCACACGTCGTGCGCTAATTGGAATTTCCTGTCCGGTTTTCGGGTTTCTGCCTGGACGTTCTTTTTTATCCCGAAGATCAAAATTTCCGAATCCGGAAAGTTTGACCTGTTCCCCAACTGCGAGTGATGCACGCAGTTCCTCAAAGTACATGTCGACAAGTTCGCGTGCTTCCCGCTTGTTGAGACCCAGCTCATTGAACAGCGACTCGGCCATTTCTGCTTTTGTCAGCGCCATTGGGATTAGTCTCTCAGTTCAGCGGCGAATTTGTCTTTTAATTTGCTTATTGTCGCAGCCATTACGACGTCCGCATCATCGTCAGTAAGGGTGCGCGATGTTTCCTGCAAAATCAAGCCTATTGCAATGCTTTTTCGACCTGCTTCTATGCCCGGGCCCTTGTATATGTCAAAAATTCTGACATCTTCAATCAGATCAGGGGCGCTGGATGCAACCACCTCGACAACGTCCTCCGCAGACACCCCGTCATCAACGATGACGGCGATGTCGCGTCGTATCGCCGGGTACTTCGAGATCATTGCAGCCACCGGAGCCTTTGAGGCCAGTGTTTTCTCTGCGTCCAGCTCGAAAACATACGCCGGCCGCTTGAGGTCATAGAGTATCGCGAGACCCGGATGCAGCTTGCCAAATATGCCGATAGCCTCGCCGTTGCGTCTTATTTCTGCTGCCTGCCCGGACTGCAAAGCAACGTGCGTGGTCGGAAGAAACTTCAATTCTTCGGCCGAAGCGGCGAGTAGGAGTACCGCCTCAATATCGGACTTTATGTCAAAAAAATCGGCGTTCCGTGCGTCGCTGCCCCACTGCTCATTGACGGTGGGGCCGGTAACCAGGCCGGCAATTCTCACGACTTCTGTGTGCTTGTCCAGCTTGCCGTGGAAGGACTTGCTCGCTTCGAAGATGCGAATGCGATCCTGCTGGCGAGCCGCATTGGCCGCGGCTGCCGCGACCATCCCCGGCCATAAGGACGCACGCATGACCGACATTTCCGAGGAAATGGGATTGCTCAACACCAGTTCGGAGTCGCTGCCGGTAAACGCCTTGTTGGCCTCGGCATCGACGAAGCTGTAGGTCACCACTTCCTGGTAATCCCGCGCTATTAGCGCCTCGGCCGCACGCTCGAGTTCTATGCGGGTTTCAGTAACCGTTTCCAGTGGTGACTGGGCAAACGCGGTCGTTTCCGGGATGGAGTCGTAACCATGGATGCGAGCCACCTCCTCGATGAGGTCTGCTTCGATCTCAAGATCGAATCGATAACTGGGCGGCGTGATCATCCAGCCACCATCGGCAGTAGAAACGCCGAGCCCGAGGCCTTCGAGAATTCGTACTACTTTCTGATCGTCGATCTCGAGTCCGAGGAGACGAGTGAGTCGATCCTTGCGCAGCCGAATCGTCTGCCGGGAAGGAAGGTGCTCTTCTGCTGAATCCACCACCAACGGGCCCGCATTTCCGCCCGCTATTTCCAGCAACAATTCCGTCGCTCGTTCGACAGCGCGTCCTTGCCCTTCGGGGTCGACGCCGCGCTCGAAGCGCAGCGATGCGTCAGTGTGCATGCCATAGGCGCGCGCCCGGCCGGCCATGAAATTCTGCGGCCAAAACGCCGCCTCGAAAAACACATCCGTCGTCTTATCCGAAACCGCCGTACTCAGTCCGCCCATGATTCCGGCGATGCCGATGGCTCCGCTGTCGTCAGTGATAATCAACGTATCATCGTTGAGCTTGACATCCTTCTCATCGAGCAGCGTGACTGTTTCTCCGGGTCTGGCCAGACGTGGCCGAATGGGGCCCTGCAGGAGTTCGCTGTCATATGCATGCAGTGGCTGGCCAAACTCCAGCATCACGTAATTGGTTATATCAACAACCGGTGAAATCGCGCGAAGGCCAGAGCGGCGTAAGCGCTCTGTCATCCAGGTCGGAGATTTCGCGTCAGGGTCGATACCGCGAATGACGCGCCCGGCAAACCGCGGGCACCCCGCCGGCTCAATCAGCTCAACCCGATGGGTGCCTTCTACCGTCGCGGGTACAGGCGCCACCGAATGTTCTGCGAGGCGCGCACCGGTCAGCGCCGATACGTCACGCGCAATGCCCAGCACGCAAAAACAATCGCCACGATTTGGGGTCAGGTCAAGATCGAACACCGCGTCGGGAAGGTTCAGAAAATTGACCAGCGATGAGCCCACGGGTGCATCGTCTGGCAACGCCATGATTCCGTCGGACTCATCCCCGAGGCCGAGTTCGATCGCCGAGCAAAGCATGCCGTTGGATACGACGCCGCGGATCTTCGATTTGCGCAGCTTCATGCCATTCGGCAGCCTGGTTCCCGGCCTTGCCAGGGGGCTTTTCATGCCTTTCGTGACATTAGGGGCGCCACAGACCACATCGACGATATCGTCGCTGCCATCCGAGACCCTGCAGACGGACAGACGGTCGGCATCCGGGTGCTTTTCGACCTCGATTACCTGGGCGATTACAACGTCTTCAATGCCAGTCCCCTCGAAATCGATTCCATCGACTTCGTGGCCGAGCATTGTCAGCTGATGAGCCAGCGCCTCGGTATCAAGGTCGGGGTCCACCCACTCGCGTAACCAGGATTCTGCGATCTTCATCGTGCTTACCTGAACTGCCGCAGGAATCGAAGGTCGTTCTCGAAGAATGTCCTGAGATCCGTCACGCCGTAGCGCAGCATTGCCAATCGTTCTATGCCGATGCCAAACGCATAACCTGTGTATTTCCCGGAGTCCACCCCGGCACTCTCGAGGACATTGGGATGCACCATGCCGCAACCGAGAATCTCGAGCCACTTGCCCTCGCCCCAGGTTATATCCACCTCGGCGGATGGCTCGGTAAACGGAAAATAGGACGGGCGGAATCGGAGCTCGGCTTTGCGCTCGAAAAACGCCTCGACAAATTGGTGCAGGACGGCTTTCAAGTTCGCAAAGCTCACGTTTTCGTCGATGACCAACCCTTCGACCTGGTGAAACATTGGCGTATGCGTCTGATCTGAATCACAACGGTAAACACGGCCTGGCGCAATAATCCGGATCGGTACACCTTCTTTCACAATGGAGCGAATTTGCACGGGCGAGGTATGGGTTCTGAGCAGATTACCCCCCGGAAAATAGAACGTGTCATGCATCGCACGGGCCGGGTGATTGTCTGGAATATTCAAGGCCGTAAAATTATGGAAGTCGTCCTCGATTTCCGGTCCGGACCGAACCCCGAAGCCCGCATGGCGAAAGATCTTCTCTATGCGCACCATCGCCCTTGTAACGGGATGATGGCCGCCAATCGAATAGCCTCGGCCCGGCAATGTAACGTCGACAGCATCGGCTGCCAGTTTCGCCTCCAGGGCGGCGGCCTCGAGCGATTCGCGGCGCGTATTCATGCGCGCCTGAACGGCTTGTTTGGCGTTATTGATTTCCTGGCCGGCGGCAGGTCGTTCGGCGACAGGGAGGTCACTGAGCGACTTCAGGCGAGCTGTGAGTTCACCTTTCTTACCGAGATAGGAGACGCGGACCGCATCAAGGGCGGCCAGATCGGTAGCGGCATCTATCTCAGATGCTGCTTGATCGACGAGCTCGCTCAGTGACTGCATTGAAGATCATCCAAACCTGGCGCGCCTGCTTGCGCCAGGTCCAGCATCAATTATCCAGCGGTTGGCTCGAGACCGGCTTTAGCAGCCTCTGCAATCGCACCAAAAGCCTCGGGGTCGTGTACGGCGATATCTGCGAGTACCTTGCGGTCCACTTCGATGTTGGCACGATTCAAGCCATTGATGAGACGGCTATAGGACAGACCATGCAGGCGGGCCGCCGCGTTGATCCGCGTGATCCAGAGCGCCCGGAACTGGCGCTTGCGCTGGCGGCGGTCGCGGTAAGCGTACTGGCCTGCCTTGATGACAGCCTGCTTCGCCGTCTTGAAAAGTTTACTGCGAGCGCCGTAGTAGCCCTTCGCTTTGCCGAGGACCTTCTTGTGGCGTGCTTTGGCAGTAACGCCATTCTTTACTCTTGCCATTTCTCAATCCCCTCTTAGCTGTAAGGGAGCATGCGGCGCACGCTCTTTACGTCGGCATCAGCAATCTGCTCGGTAGACCCGAGATGGCGCTTACGCTTCGACTTCTTCTTCGTAAGAATGTGATTGAGATGGGACTGGGAGCGCTTGTAGCCGCCCTTACCCGTCTTGCGGAAGCGCTTGGCGGCGCCCCGATTGGTTTTCATCTTAGGCATGTTGTACTCACTTTTTGGCCTTGCTACGTACCGGATCAGTCCGGCCGCTGCAGGCGGGTAGAGCCGTCCGGATAGTTACACCCTCGGGCTGTTACTCACTTTTTCTCAGACTCGTCTTCTTGCGACCTATCTCTTCTTGGGCGCAATTACCATGACCATCTGCCGTCCTTCCATTTGCGGCATCTGCTCAACTGAGCCGTACTCTTCAAGGTCATCCCGGACCCTTGTCAGCAGCTGCGCACCCAATTCTTTGTGCGCCATCTCCCGACCTCTAAATCGCAATGTGACTTTGGTTTTGTCACCCGTTTCCAGAAAATGCACAAGTTTCTTGAGCTTGATCTGGTAGTCACCTTCGTCCGTACCCGGACGAAATTTAATCTCTTTAACGTGAACCTGTTTCTGTTTGCGTTTCGCAGACTGGTTTTTCTTGTTTTGCTCGAACAAGTACTTCCCGAAATCCATTACTCGGCAGACAGGTGGATCAGCCATTGGCGATACTTCGACAAGGTCCAGTCCCTCGTCCCTGGCCAGTTCGATCGCTTCCGCGATACCCATGACCCCTGCCTGTTCACCGTTCGAGCGAATAACTCGCACATCGGTGGCCTCGATTTCTTCGTTGCGCCTTACACGCTTTGTAACTGCGATACTCAAATCCTCCAGAAACTCATCGGTTCCCGCCGTCCGACCCACGGCATAACGCCGCAGCTAAAGCGGGACCGCGATTCTATATAGCCAAATGCCAAGAAACAACCGTGTAACCACGGATTTCTCTAAAAGAATCAGGTGTTTTGTTACAGAAAAGCGACGATTTACGGCGCCGGACGGATCTTTCCTCGAATTGGTGGGTGATGGTGGTCTCGAACCACCGACCTCCACGATGTCAACGTGGCGCTCTACCCCTGAGCTAATCACCCAATCTGACGTTCTGCTGCCTTCGTTCTTGTGCCCCTGAGCTAATCACCCAACCTGATGTTCTGCTGCCTTCGCTCTTGTGCCCCTGAGCTAATCACCCCATTCGCCTCGAAAAGCCCTCGCGGAGCCGGCCGAGCCGTCCCCGAGGGAGCCGTAAGATACTGAAGCGCTTGCTTTACTGCAAGGCTTATCAACCGGCTTTTTGGTCCGCGAGACCGAGCCCGTGATTGCGGATACTGTGGATCTCGTCGCGCAGCTTCGCCGCCTCCTCGAATTCCAGATCCCGGGCGTGCCTGAGCATCTTCTTCTCCAGCTTGGCAGCGCGTTTCATGAGTTGCTCCGTGGTCATCAACTCATAAACCGGCCGATCATCGGCCACCATGCGGGGCCCCTTCTGCGGTGCCGGATAGGCTGCCCCCATGATGTCCGAAACCTGCTTGATAATGGTGGCCGGCGTTATCCCGTGTTCCTCATTGTAGGCGAGCTGTGTTTCGCGCCGCCTGCCAGTCTCATCCAGTGCTCTCTGCATGGAACCCGTGATGCTGTCTGCGTACAGAATCGCCTTGCCGTGCAAGTTGCGGGCCGCCCTGCCGATGGTCTGGATCAGGGATCTGTCGGAGCGTAAGAAGCCCTCCTTATCCGCGTCCAGAATGGCCACGAGCGATACTTCGGGCATATCGAGGCCTTCACGAAGCAGGTTGATGCCCACCAGCACATCGAAAGCGCCGAGGCGCAGGTCGCGGATGATTTCGGTCCTTTCGACAGTGCCGATATCCGAATGCAGATAGCGAACGCGAACGCCGTGCTCCCGCAAGTAGTCGGTCAGGTCTTCCGCCATGCGTTTCGTCAGCGTCGTAATCAATACACGCTCATCGTCGGCGACACGATGCCTGATCTCGGACAGTACATCGTCCACCTGTGTCTTGGCCGGCCGCAGCTCAACGCTCGGATCGATCAGTCCAGTAGGCCTGACGAGCTGCTCCACGACATTGTCCGAGTGTTCGTTTTCGTACTTGCCAGGGGTCGCAGACACATAGATCGTCTGTGGTGATTGACTCTCGAATTCGTCGAAGCGCAGCGGCCGGTTGTCCAGGGCCGAGGGCAATCGAAAACCAAATTCCACCAGCGTTTCCTTGCGCGATCGATCGCCCTTATACATACCGCCAAGCTGTGGCACGGTGACGTGGCTTTCGTCGATGACGAGGATGGCGTTGTCCGGCACGTAGTCGAACAGGCACGGTGGCGGTTCACCGACGTTGCGTCCCGACAGGTAGCGCGAGTAATTCTCTATGCCCGAACAATACCCAAGCTCTCGAATCATCTCTAAATCAAATAAAGTTCTCTGCTCAAGTCTTTGAGCTTCCAGCAGTTTTTCATTCTCCCTCAGGTACTTCAGACGCTCTTTGAGTTCAACCTTTATGTGCTCGCACGCGTCGAGAAGACGTTCCCTCGGCGTCACGTAATGAGTCTTTGGAAAAATCGTCAGCCGCGGCACCCGCCGTACAACCTCGCCTGTCAGCGGGTCGAAATAAGAGAGCGACTCTATTTCGTCATCGAACAGCTCGATGCGTACAGCATCGCGATCCGATTCCGCCGGGAAGATATCGATAACATCGCCGCGCACGCGATAGGTGCCGTGAGAGAAATCGATTTCATTGCGTTGGTATTGCAGTTCTGCCAGCCGTCGCAGGATAGTTCGCTGGTCGATGCGGTCACCCCTCACCAGGTGCAATACCATACTGAAATAAGCCTCGGGATCCCCAAGGCCATAGATCGCCGATACGGTCGCAACGATGATCACGTCGGGCCGTTCGATCAGGGCCTTGGTGGCGGACAGACGCATCTGCTCGATGTGTTCGTTTATGGAAGCGTCTTTCTCGATGTACGTGTCCGAGCTCGGAACGTAGGCTTCTGGCTGGTAATAATCGTAGTACGACACAAAATACTCGACAGCATTGCGCGGGAAGAACTCGCGCATTTCTCCATAGAGCTGTGCGGCAAGCGTCTTGTTCGGCGCAAGAATAATCGCCGGGCGCTGCAAGCGTTCTATGACGCTCGCCACTGTGAACGTTTTCCCGGATCCGGTGACGCCGAGCAGCGTCTGCCGAGCCAGGCCATCTTCGAGTCCTTCACACAGCCCTTCGATGGCTGCGCCCTGGTCACCGGCCGGGTCAAAATCGGACACCAGTGTCAGTCGATCGCGAGCGTCACCATGTCTGTTGGGAAGGTCTTTGGAATCACGTACCATTGGCTGCAGTATTCAGGAGGCAATCGAGTGAGTTTATCAGTTTCCCAACGCATGGCAGCCGTCAAACCCTCGCCGACCGGGGCCGTTTTGGCATTGGCCACGGAGCTGCGCGCGGCCGGCCGCGATATTGTCAGCCTCGGTGCTGGTGAACCCGACTTCGATACGCCTCAGCACATAAAGCAAGCGGCCGTTGAGGCTATCAACCAGGGCAAGACCAAGTACACGCCGATCGATGGTACGGCTGCGCTCAAGGCCGCCATTCAACGCAAGTTCGCGCGTGACAATCAAGTCGAGTACACGCCTCGGGACATCATCGTTACCAGTGGCGCCAAACAAGCGTTGTTTAATCTCTGCATCGGGCTCCTCGGACCCGGTGACGAGGCAATAGTTCCGGCGCCCTACTGGGTCTCCTACCCGGATATGGTCCTGCTTGCAGGCGCTGGGCCCGTTGCGATCGAAACCGGCATCGAAAATGATTTCAAGATAACGCCGGAACAGCTCGAAGCGGCTATCACGGACAGGACGCGGCTCCTTATCCTCAACAGCCCCTCGAACCCAACCGGCGCGAGCTATAGTCAGGCAGAACTACGCGCCCTGGGGCTTGTCCTTCAAAAGTACCCAAGCATCGTGACGGTTTCCGACGACATCTACGAGCATATCCACTGGGCGGATGAACCGTTCATGAGCTTCGTAACCGCCTGCCCGGCGCTAAAAGACCGAATCGTCACGACTAATGGCGTCTCCAAGGCCTACGCGATGACCGGGTGGCGAATCGGTTACGCCGCGGGCCCACAAGTGCTCATCAACGCCATGAGGACCGTGCAGAGCCAGAGCACCTCCAACCCCTGCAGCATATCGCAGGTGGCGGCGGAGGCAGCCCTGGATGGCGACCAGGGCCCTGTGGCCGAAATGGCTGCCGCTTACAAAGCGCGCCATGATTATTTCGTCACGGCCCTCAATGACATCGAGGGTTTCGAGTGTCGCCCCGGCGAGGGCACATTTTACGCGTTTCCGAAGGTCGAGAGCGCTTTGCAGAGAAAAGGCATCGAAACGGACATCGAACTGGTCGAGTTGCTTCTCAACGACGGGGATGTTGCGTGCGTTCCCGGTTCCGCTTTCGGCGCGCCCAATTACGTGCGCCTGTCCTTCGCGTGTTCCATGGATACGCTCAAAGAGGCCGTCAGGCGAATAAAACGAGTCATGTCCGCTTGACTTCGACCGGGTGCTATTCCAAAATCCCGGCCCGCGCCTTATGGTGACGAAATATTCCCCGATAGCTCAGTTGGTAGAGCGGTTGACTGTTAATCAATTGGTCCCTGGTTCGAGTCCGGGTCGGGGAGCCAAACAGCGAAAAAGGGCCTTCCGCAGAAGGCCCTTTTTTTTCGTCGATCAGTTCTTTGGGTCTGCCCCAACTCAGCTTTCTGCAAGCACGTGTTTCAGGTGCTCGCGGAGCGCTTTGCCGGTGTCGGGGTGTTCGAGGCCGTACGCTACGGTTGCCTGCAAGTAGCCGAGTTTGCTGCCGCAATCATAGCGCACACCGTCAAACGAATACGCATAGACGGCCGACTCGCCAAGCAGATCAGCAATACCGTCGGTAAGCTGGATTTCACCGCCAGCCCCTTTGCCGATGTTCTCGAGCTTGTCGAAAATTTGGGGTGCCAGCAGATATCGCCCAACGACCGCCAGGTCTGACGGCGCATCTTCAGGAGCTGGTTTCTCGACGATCTCCGTAATGCGATTCTGGTCGGACTCATCCACGGCCACGATGCCGTAGCTGGAGGTATGATCACGCGGAACCGTTTCGACGGCGATCACGCTACCACCATGACGGTCGTGCTCGCTTCCCATCTGCGCGAGGCAACCCGGTCTTCCCGCGATAAGATCATCGGCCAGGTGTACGAAAAACGGTTCATTGTTGACGGCTGGCCTTGCACACAATACAGCGTGGCCGAGCCCCAGCGGCTGTCCTTGTCGTATATAGATGCACGATACACCGGCCGGCACGATCCCGCGGATGGACTCCAGCAATTCGTGCTTGCCAGACTCCATCAGCGACTGTTCGAGCTCGGCATCCGTATCGAAGTGATCCTCAATTGCACGTTTCGAACTGCCAGTGACAAACACCAGCTTGGTTGCGCCCGCCTCAATTGCCTCTTCGACCGCGTATTGAATTAGCGGCTTATCAACGATCGGCAACATCTCTTTCGGGCTCGCTTTCGTTGCCGGGAGGAACCTGGTTCCACGCCCCGCCACCGGGAACACGGCTGCTCTGACCTTCTGACCCAAGTCGACACTCCCTCAACCACAAATGAGACCAAATCATATCCAAAAGTGCGCGACCGCGCCCTGATGAAGTTCACGTAGGGCCCCGAGAACCTGGTCGCGCCAGCCTCAGGCCAGCGCGACCACGGCTTTGCCGACAGCTTGAACCGCTATTTCTTCTTCGCCGCCGACACCTGGATGTCGCTCCTGTTGATCTCTACTGTGCGCTCGCCAATGCCCTTCACCAAAGAGAGATCGTCAGCGTTCTGAAACGGACCATGCTTCTTGCGATATTCGACAATCGCTTTGGCTTTCGACAGTCCGACGCCCTTCAATTCCTCGGAAAGTGTTTCTGCATCCGCCGTATTGACGTTCACAGGACCGGCAAACGCCAGGCATGGCAAGATCAGCGAAACCAGCGCTACTAAATAGTTAGAGGTTTTCATCGTAAGCTCCTTGTCGTGATGATCACGCCGCAAGGGTGCGGCATGAGGGAGCTTAGGTCGTCATGATGGCTGTGGCCGCCGACAAATCCGTCACGTTTGCGCAAAAACAGCGCGTATAGGCCGATGTTATGGGTTGGTTATGCTGTGCTGCAACAGGGTATCGAACTGAACCCGGGAAGCCGGACGCTGCGTCTCCCAATCACGGCAACTTGGGCACTGCCAGAGCAATCGCTGACTCGAGAAACCGCATTCCTGGCACTGGTATCGTGGCGTGGCACTTGCCAGTTTTGACAATGCGCCGCGCACTTTTGCCAGCGCCGAATCGTGGGACCCTTTGTCACCCTCCGACAAATGTTGCAGTTCTACGAACTCGCCCAGCGTAGGTTCGTTCAGCATGTACTGCTCGACGCAATCATCGATTATGGGAATTCCCCCCAGATCGTTGACAATCGCCGTGTACGCGATCAATGAGCCAGATTCCGGGCTTTTCGCCAACAGCGCCTTCAGCGCGCGCTCCAACTGGGTCGTCGCGCCTTCGCGTTCGTAGATCGAGACAATTTCCGGCAAAGCTTCCGCGATCAGGTAGGTATTCTCATCGATAATCCGGTGGTACAGCTTGAGTGCCGTCTTGTGGTCGCCTGTTTCGCGCGCTATGTGCGCACGTGTCAACGCGCCGCGCATCGTTCGAGGACGTCCTGACTGGGCTTTCTTGACGTACTCGCGCGCCGATGAAAAGTCCTTCTCTGCCGCCGCCAATTCGGCTCTTTCACAATAGTAGTGGGCGATCTGCAACGCCAGGGAGCGACCGCTCAGAATCTCCAGACGCTGGCCTGCATCGATGGCCTTCTCCCACTCTCGTTCCTGCTCATAAATGCGACAGAGACTCTCCAATGCCTGCACCTGATATCGAGAACCCTCTGCCAGGCGCGCGAACAAATTCTCCGCGCGGTCCAGCAATCCTGCACCCAGGTAGTCTTTCGCCAGGGAGAACAGGGCCTGATCGCGCTGCTCGGAAGCCAGGTCCGGGCGCGCGATGATGTTCTGATGAATACGAATTGCCCGATCGACCTCCCCTCGTCGACGAAAAAGGCTGCCGAGCGCGAAATGGGTCTCAATGGTTTTGTCATCGACACGGACCATGCGTAAAAAGTGTTCGAGCGCCTGGTCCGTCTGCTCATTAAGCAGAAAGTTTAGCCCTTTCAGGTAATCGATATTGAGCGGTGGCGGCGCATCATCTTCATCGCGTTCACCAAACCGACCCATCGCCCAGCCTGCGGCGGCGAGCAAGAGGAACAAGCCCGCCAGCAGAAACGTAGATTCAGTCGGCATCGCTTAACGGCAATCCACGCAGACTGGTCACTTCGGTTTCGGACAAGCGTAATGAACGGCGAAGGATTCGGCGTTCATTAACCAGCTTCAATGCGAAGATCCCCATGCAGAGAATGCCGAACAGCCAGCCCAGCGCAAAGGTTACGGTGAGTACTAACGGTAATGGCTTGGTGAATTTTGCGAATGCCAGGTCGATGTCGACCATGCCAGTGTTGATGGCAGTGAATGTGGCCATCAAGACGGCGATTACAATGATGAGAATCAGCAGGCCGATGCGTTTCAGCATGCGTTCACTCCATGACCGACAGACAGAAGAGACAAATGAGCCACCGCGGCATAGCGTTGCGCGCGATCAATTCTTGATTGGAAAGTGGCGACTCTCGTTGACGCGCTCGCGCAGATCTTTGCCTGGCTTGAAATGCGGTACGTACTTGCCTGACAGTGCGACCGCTTCACCCGTCTTCGGATTGCGGCCGATGCGCGGTGGACGATAGTGCAGAGAGAAACTTCCAAAGCCCCGGATCTCAATGCGTTGACCCTTGGCCAAAGAGTCGCTCATCAGGTCCAACAAATGCTTAACCGCGAGCTCCACATCTTTTGCCGGAAGATGTTTTTGCTTGCGAGAAATTGATTCTATGAGTTCAGATTTTGTCATTATACTTGTCGTCGAACCGCCTTATCAGCGTAACCCACGGATAGTAAAGACAATAATAGCCCGGACCGGGCGGTCCGGGCTACCTTTTTTACTTATTATTTGCTTCCGCCTGTCATCTTTTCCTTCAGAAGCTCGCCAAGAGTGGTCCCGACAGGGGCTGCAGCGGAGTCAGACTTGTAACTACTGACGGCCTCTTGCTCCTCATGAACCTCTTTGGCTTTGATCGAAAGCGCAATTGCGCGGTTCTTACGATCAACGTTGGTGAATTTGGCCTCAATCTCTTCACCCACCTTGATCATTGTCCGGGCGTCCTCTACCCGGCCACGAGCCAGCTCCGATGCGCGCAGTGAACCGAAAACACCATCCCCGAGATCGACAACCGCGCCGCGAGCATCGACCTCCGTGACCGTGCCTTTGACGATCGTGTTCTTCGGATGCGCCGCAAGCCAATTCGAGAACGGGTCCTTCTCCAGCTGCTTGATTCCGAGCGAGATCCTTTCGCGCTCTGCATCGATGGCCAGTACTGCTGCCTCGATTTCCTGTCCCTTCTTGTAATTACGCACGGCTTCTTCGCCGGGGTGATCCCATGAAATATCGGAAAGGTGCACGAGTCCATCGATGCCGCCTTCCAGTCCTATGAAGATACCGAAATCGGTGATCGATTTGATCTGTCCAGTTACCTTATCGTTACGATTGTAAGTGGTTGCAAACTCGGCCCACGGGTTCGACTTGCATTGCTTGATGCCAAGCGAGATGCGCCGACGTTCTTCGTCGATCTCGATAACCATGACCTCGACTTCTTCGCCGATCGAAACAACACGCGCTGGATTGACGTTCTTGTTAGTCCAGTCCATCTCTGAAACATGAACCAGACCTTCAACGCCGTCCTCGATCTCAACAAAGCAACCGTAGTCCGCGATGTTAGTGACCTTGCCGAAGATCCGCGTCTGCGGCGGATAACGGCGCGCCAAATCCTGCCACGGATCGTCACCCAGTTGCTTCATGCCGAGCGAAACACGCTGACGCTCGCGGTCAAATTTAAGAATCTTGACGTCGATTTCCTGACCCACTTCGACGACTTCGGAAGGATGTTTGACACGCTTCCAGGCCATGTCGGTAATGTGCAGCAAACCGTCTATACCGCCCAGATCCACGAATGCACCATAGTCGGTCAGGTTCTTGACAATGCCCTTGACCATATTGCCTTCCTGGAGCTCTGCCAGCAGCGCCTCGCGCTCGGCCGAGTACTCTTTCTCGACAACAGCACGACGCGAGACAACCACGTTGTTGCGCCGCTGGTCCAATTTGATGACCTTGAACTCGAGGCTCTTGCCTTCCAGGTAGGCGGGATCACGAACCGGGCGCACATCGACCAGCGAGCCCGGCAAGAATGCCCGGACACTGTCGATTTCGACGGTAAAACCGCCCTTGACGCGGCCGTTTATCGTACCTTCGACGACTTCACCGTTTTCGAACGCCTTTTCAAGATCGATCCAGGTGCGCGCCCGAATCGCTTTTTCACGAGAAAGTTTGGTCTCGCCGAAACCGTCTTCAACGGCATCGAGCGCGACTTCGACCTCATCTCCTACGGAGATTCCGCCTTCAATCTTGTCGTTCTTGAATTGTTCTAAGGGAATTACGGCCTCGGATTTGAGACCTGCACTGACGAGTACGACATCGTCGTTGACCGCGACAACAACGCCGGTGATTATTGCACCGGGTTTGATCTGTTGACTGGCAAAACTTTCTTCAAATAACTCAGCAAAACTTTCAGACATATTTAATTAACCAAGGGAACTGGAATTCCCACCCAAACGCTCGGTCGCTTCCTGCCACCGGCGGTCATTACAAAAAAAGGGACGAACATCCTGTCCGATCCCATCCATAGACCTTTCGCCCAAAACTAGAGTTCTGAGACCCAATCAAGAACTATCTGAGTGACGGCCTCGATCGACTGGCCTGAGGAATCCAGAACTCTGGCGTCCTTTGCAGGCCTTAGCGGCGCGACCGATCGCTCGGAATCGCGCCGGTCGCGGTCCTCTATGTCCCGCGAAAGGGCGGCAAGGCTAACATCCATACCCTTGTCTTTCAACTGCTTATGGCGCCTTCTGGCCCTCTCTTCGGCACTCGCCGTCAGGAAGATCTTGAGCGCCGCATCGGCGAAGACATTTGTCCCCATGTCACGGCCGTCCGCGACGAGTCCCGGTGCTTGCTGGAACGCGCGCTGCCGCTCTAACAGCGCCTCACGCACGGCCGGGATTGCCGCCACTGTGGAAGCGCCGGCGCCGGTCTCCTCGATCCTCACGTCGAGTGTGACATCCTCACCATCCAGCCGGATACGCTCCGATCCGTCCTTACTACTGTCAAATCGGACATCCAGGGTGCGCGCAAGCTCCGCAAGGCCTTGGGCGTCGTCCAGCGCGACGCCAGCCTTAGCCGCCGACAAGGCGACCAGGCGATAAAGCGCCCCGCTATCCAAGAGATGCCAGCCGAGTGCTTTCGCTACGCGGTGTGCGATCGTGCCCTTACCCGACCCGCTTGGACCGTCGATCGCGATTACCGGGACAGGCTCATTCACTCGGAAACGTCCTCCACCACCCGAATATTCGCTCCAATCGTCGCCATGCAGGATCTGAAACCCGGGAATGATGTGTCGACGTTATCGACATTGCGCACCACCACATCACCAGCGGCGACGGTACCGGCTACGGCCAAAGACATTGCGACCCTGTGATCACCAAAGCTGTCTACGGTTCCACCCGTGAAACGGCCACCGTGCACGACAGCACCGTCGGGCGACTCATCGACTATCAATCCCAGTCTGCGCATACCGTCCGCCATCGCTGCAATTCGATCGCTCTCTTTCACCCGCAGCTCACCTATCCCCGAGAACACGGTCTTACCCGTTGCCGCTGCCGCGGCAACAAAAAGCACCGGAAACTCGTCAATGGCCAGCGACACCTGGGCCGGATCGACTGTACCACCGTGAAGCTGCGAAGCCCGGACCCGAATGTCCGCAACGGGTTCTTTACCGCGCAGCTGAGGATTCTCCATAAGGATATCGGCACCCATACTCTGCAATATGTCGATGACGCCGGTTCGGGTCGGATTGACGCCCACATCGGTGATAATAATGTCAGCGTTCTCGGCCAGCAGGCGCCCCGTGTCACGCTCGCCCTGAACGACATTGAGCACGCCTCGCGGCAAACTCGCGGACTCCCACAGTTTAGCTGTCTCCTCCGCGACCATCGGCGTATGTTCACTGGGCTTGAAGACCACCGTATTGCCGGCGAGCAACGCAGGCACGATATGGCCGTTCGGTAAGTGGCCAGGAAAATTGAACGGGCCGAAGACGGCAACCACGCCGTGGGGGCGATGGCGCACCATCGATCGGGCGCCCGCGATTTCAGATTCCCGGCGGCCCGCACGCTCGCGCTGAGCGGCAACGGAGATATCGATCTTGCCGATCATGGCAGCGACTTCGGTCAGTGATTCCCAGCGCGGTTTTCCGGTCTCCCGGGCGATCATCTCGGCAAGCCGTTCGCGGGCGCTCGCCAGCGAGGCACCGAACCGCTGGATGCACGCGACTCTT
>Ga0209567_10000387_pt1 | contig 23925 bp, 18 predicted proteins | sample COG_12_FD_184756 | JGI IMG/M metagenome (GOLD analysis project Ga0209567, IMG submission 184756) | Pelagic marine sediment microbial communities from the LTER site Helgoland, North Sea, for post-phytoplankton bloom and carbon turnover... | ecosystem: Environmental > Aquatic > Marine > Neritic... | reverse complement strand
GCATGGCGATACAGACCGAAACCTTCCAGCAGCAGGCCCAGCGCTATCGGCAGGGAGAGAAACTGTAACAGCGCGACATAGTCCAGCCCCTGTGTCAGCATGACCGGAACAAAGATCAGCGCGGCAAACAGGGGGCCGAGCGTCAGCATGCTTCCATAGAACGCAGTCAGTACCTGCCAGTGGTTCCAGTAAGGGCGTGCCGGGATACGGTAAATGCAGTGCATGAAATACAGTGCTGTCGGACCGGCAACAGCCGCCAGCCAGCCACTGGTTTCACGCACAAAGATCACCAGGCCCTCCGGCAGCCAGCTGAACAACTGGGGTATCCCGGTCAGGACCGCGTAGACACCCAGCAGGTTGTAGAACACCGCAACGGCTGCGACTTCACGGCTGACCGGCGAATAGCGGAGATTGTTAAATGCACGGTAAAAGCGGTGCGGCCTGCCCAGGTGCAGGGTGGACATCACCAGCCCGATTGTCAGCAACGCAATCAGGCCGAACAAGGCTACCGGGAACGCGGCCGGGTAGGCCTGGAAATTCAGGCCTGGCACGCCTGATACCGGGCCCAGGAACAGAACCAGGAAAGCACCAACCACCGCCTGGGTGATCAGAGTAAACAGGACCAGCGGATCTTCACGCGAACGCAAGCTGCCCAGGTTCCATGACCTGGGTGTATTGCTGTGGGTCATTGCCGCACTGCGGTACTGGCCCTGCCCACCCTTAATGCCGGGATCGGGTTTGGCATTCTGATCATCGCGAATATAACGCAGCGGTGTGCTGTCGGTACGATACATTTCACGCGGCAGACTGCTGGTCTGCTGAAAGCGGATATTCGGATGAGTAATGGATGTATCGGGAAAACCGGGAATACACGTCTCAAGCTGTTCGCGGCCTTCCGGTGTGGTTTCGATAACACCGAAATCCAGGGCACCACCCAGGCAGGCAGAGGCACAGGCCGGTTTCAATCCCACTTCCAGGCGATCGACGCACATATTGCACTTGGACACATGGCCGGCGTTGGGGTCCAGCTGCGGCGCATTGTACGGACACACCCAGGTACAATACCCGCAGCCGAAACAGATATCCGGGTCCTGCAACACAGCGCCGTACTCCGCGAACTTGGTATAGGCACGGGTCGGGCAACCCTTCAAACATACCGGGTTGTCGCAGTGGTTGCAGGCCATGGAGATATTCAAACGTTTAACCGCGGGATAGCTGCCCCCCTCCAGGTAACCGACCGAACGGAATGCCAGGTGTGCCGGTGTATCGTTCTTTTCCGCACAGGCGGCTTCGCAGGCGTGGCAGGCAATGCAGTTATCCGCATTAAAGTAGAAGCCGTGTTGTTTGTACCGGTTGGGGTTGTCACCAATACCTGAATCACCGTTAATGTTCAGGCTTTGACCTGCCAGTGGATCGTTTTCATCCACCAGCTGAATGGGTTTTCCATAACAGCTGGTCGCTGGTGCCTGCACGTTAGGGACGCTGGCGTAGTCGGGTTCTTGTTCACGGATTTTATACATAACATTCAGGTTTCAAAATAAGGCCTTGTAGGAGCGCTCTCCTGGCCGCGATCGGATTGATCTGCCACCGCACTATCGCGGTCAGGAGACCGCTCCTACATTAATAAGCCCTGGCAGCCAGATTCATAGCTGCAGCGGCCTGTTGATCTGCAACGGTTTCCACCCGTACGGCACACTGTTTGAAGGCCGGTTGGCGCGAATACGGATCGAGCAGTCCCAGGCTGACGCGGTTCACGCATTCGTGGAAGTGGAACGGAATAAACACCATGTCACGCGGGACACGCTGGGTGCATTGGACCAGCACGACGGCGTCACCGCGCCGTGATACCAGCCGCGCGTAGCTGCCGTGTTCGACACCCAGCTCGAATGCGGCATCCGGATTCATCTCCATGTAGGGTGTCGGGCTGAATTTATTCTGGTTAGCAACCTTTCCGGTGCGGGTACGGGAGTGAAAATGCTCCACCACACGACCGCTGTTCAACCAGAATGGGTACTCCTCATCCGGCCGTTCGTTGTTGTCGATAAACGGCAAGGGAATCAGTCTGGCCTTACCACCCGGATACTGGAAAACCCCGTCGCTGTACAGGCGCTGCTCGCCGTCTTCATCACCGTCACGACACGGCCATTGCAGACCGCGCTTGTGCTCGATCCTGCCGTAACTCATGCCGGAGATATCCAGCAGGCGCCCCCTGGACAGCTCTTTCATTTCCTCGAATACCTGTTCGGTGGTTTCGGGAAAGTTCGGTTTGCGCTCACGCTCGATACGTTTGGCCAGACTATTGAAAATCCAGAAGTCGGGTTTCGATTCACCAAAAGGTTCAATCACATTACGAATCAGGTTGACACGGCGTTCGGTATTGGTGAACACACCCTCCTTCTCGGCCCAGATGGCGGCCGGCAGAAACACGTGACTGTATTCGTTGGTTTCCACATCGGCATAGGCATCCTGCACCACCAGGAACTCCAGCTTTTCCAGAGTCTTTCTAATACGGGCGGTATTGGGCATGGAAGTCATGGGATTGGTGGCGATCAACCACAGGCCCTTGATCTGCCCGGTCTCGATGGCCGGCAGGATATCGGTCATGAACAGGCCGCGCTTGTCGGGAAAGAAATCGGCATCGATACCCCAGTACTCGGCGATCTCGCGACGGTCCTGTTCTTTTTCCAGCGTGCGGTAACCTGGCAGGCCTGAACAGGACGACCATTCCCGGGTACCCATGGCGTTACACTGACCGGTAATAGACAGGCTGGTACCACCGGGTTTACCGATATTGCCGGTAATCAGGTTGAGGTTGTTGATCGCTACCACACCGTCCGAGCCATGGGTGCTCTGGTTTATACCCATGGTCCAGATGGTCATGGCCGACGCTGCATTGGCATACAGGCGCGCCACATTGCGAATGCTGTCTTCATCGATACCGCAGATCTTCGCGGCACTGACCGGGTCGTATTGATCGACCAGTTCCCTGAAGGCTGCATAACCTTCGGTGTGTGCTTCGATGTAGGCCTGATCCTGAAGCCCCTCGTGCAGAATCACGTGGGCAATACTGTTCAGTAACACCACATCGGTACCGGGCCTAACCGGCAGATGCAGGTCTGCACTCTGTGCCAGCATGGTCACACGTGGGTCGACCACGATGAGTGGGAACTTGCGCTTTTCACGCGCCTCGCGCATACGCCAGTAAATGATCGGATGCTGCTCGGGAAGATTGGAGCCGATGGCCAGCAGACAGTCGGTGTGCTCGAAGTCTTCGTAACAACCGGGCGGGCCGTCGGAGCCGAAGGAACGTTTGTAACCGGAAACGGCTGATGACATGCACAGGGTGGTATTACCGTCGTAGTTATTGGTGCCGATCACACCACGCGCCAGCTTGCCCAGCGTATAGAACTCTTCGGTCATGATCTGACCGGTGGAAACAACGGCGAAGGCATCGCGGCCGTAACTGCCCTGAATACGCTGAATCTCCGCTGCCACTTTATCCAGCGCCTGATCCCAGCCGGCCTGTTGAAAGGCTTGGTGATTACGTTCGCGCATCAGCGGTACACGGCCACGGCCCTCTGTTTCGAATAACTCGTATTCAAAAATACCTTTGATACAAAGCTTGCCGCGATTCACGTCGGCATCACCCACGCCACGGGCCGACACCGCTTTGCCGTCCGCGTTCAGGCCCACCTCGATGGAACAACCGGTGGAACAATAACCGCAGGTGGTGTACTTCCAGTCCACTGCGCCCTTGTCGGCGAGTTTGATGGGATTTTTCTTTTTGCGTCCGAAGAGCATAGCTGTCCTCAGTTAGCCCGTAGGAGCGGTCGCCTGACCGCGATTGGATTGATCTGCCACAGCACTATAGCGGTCAGGCGACCGCTCCTACAGGGGGCATTATTGGTTAGGGCAACCTTCATCGGGGGTCAGGGACAGCTGGATGACGCCACCTTCGACCTGGACCGGAAAACGTGCCGCGCAACCTTCGTCAGGAGCCACCGCATCACCGGAATCCAGACCAATCTTCCAGTCGTGTAAAGGACAGGCGACACGTCTGCCGGACACGATGCCCTGCGATAAGGGTCCACCCTTGTGCGGGCACTTGTCACGCAGGGCGAAAATCTCGTCATCTGCGGTACGGAAGACCGCGATGTCACCCTTAGCGGTACGTACCACGCGCGCACCCAATTGCGGGATGTCTTCAACTCTACCAATTTGCACCCACTCAGCCTGCCTGGTCATAAACTTTTCGGCCTGGTTCATTTCGTCATACTCCAGTATTTGATCAACCCACCAGTTTTATGGGTGTGAATTCGTATGCCTCTGCACCCTCGGCACGCTCGCGCCAGGGATCGTCCTGGGCGAACTTCTGTGAGTACAGGAAGCGCCCGGCGAGAGCCTTGCGAGCGACTTCATCCTCAACGACCCTTTCCTTCACATAGCTCAGCCCGACACGTTCCAGCCAGGGCGCGGTGCGTTCAAGGTAGTGCGCCTCCTCGCGGTACAGCTGCATATAGGCGGCACAGTATTCCAACACCTGTTCCGATGTTTCCACATGGCACAGGAAGTCGGTGGCGCGCACCTTGACGCCGCCGTTACCGCCGACGTGCAGTTCGTAACCGGAATCCACGCATACCACGCCCAGGTCCTTGATAGTGGCTTCGGCACAGTTACGCGGACAACCGGAAACGGCCATCTTGAACTTGTGCGGCGTCCAGGAACCCCAGGTCATTTTTTCCAGCTCGATACCCAGCTGGGTGGAATCCTGTGTACCAAAACGGCACCACTCTTTGCCGACGCAGGTTTTCACCGTACGCAGCGCCTTGCCGTAGGCATGTCCGGAAACCAGTCCGGCCTCGTTGAGCTCCCCCCAGATTTGCGGCAGCTCTTCCTTCTTGAGGCCATACAGGGCGATACGCTGACCTCCGGTGACGTGCACCGTCTTGACATTGTATTTTTCCGCAGCGTCAGCAATGGCACGCAGTTCCTGCGGTGTTGTGCCACCACCCCACATTCGCGGGATCACCGAATAGCTGGCATCTTTCTGAATATTGGCGTGGGCGCGCTCGTTGATGAAACGCGACTGGGCGTCGTCGCGGTACTCCCCCGGCCACTGACACAGCAGGTAGTAGTTGAGCGCCGGTCGGCACTTGCTGCAACCGTTGTCTGTTTTCCACTCAAAGAACGACTGCAGCGCGGGGATGGTCTTGAGACTCTGCTCCTTCATGCCGGCACGGATTTCATCGTGCGTGAATTCGGTACAGGCACACAGGGGCTTCCTGGCCGGCGATTCGGAATAATCTCCACCCAGGGTATGGGACAGCAGCGCCTCAACCAGGCCGGTACAGGAACCGCAGGAACTGGAAGCCTTGGTATGGGCGCGCACATCGTCCAGGGTGAACAACCTTTTCCTGGTAATAGCCTCGACGATATCGCCTTTACACACCCCGTTACAGCCGCAGATCTCTGCGGTAGCGGTCATGGCGGCAACGCGATTGTCGTCGCCATGCCCCGAATCGCCGAGGTGAGCCTGACCGAACAGCAGCTTATCGCGGAAATCGGAAACGTCGGTGCCATCGCGCATCAACTCGAAGTACCAGGTGCCATCGATGGTGTCACCGTACATCACCGCGCCCTGAATCCTGTGGTCCTTGAGCACGACTTTCTTGTAGATGCCGCGGCCCGGATCCTGCAGCACCAGCTCTTCGGTAGTTTCACCACCGTGGAAATCACCCGCTGAGAACAGGTCGATTCCGGTGACTTTCAGCTTGGTGGATGTTATCGATCCTGCGTAACGGGCGATGCCCATGTGAGCCAGGTGGTTGGCGCAGACCTTGGCCTGTTCAAACAAGGGTGCAACCAGGCCGTAGGTCTCGCCGCGGTGCTGCACGCATTCTCCAACCGAATACACGCGCGGATCGAATGTCTGCATAGTGTCGTTGACCACAATACCGCGCTCACAGTGCAGTCCGATTTTTCTGGCGAGATCGATATTGGGGCGAATACCCACCGCCATAACAACCAGATCAGCCGGAATTTCCAGACCATCCTTGAAGCGTATGCCTTCGACCTGATCCGTCCCCAGGATGGCTTCTGTCTGAGCCTCCATCAGGAACTTCATGCCCTTCTGTTCCAGCGATGCTTTTAACAGGGCGCCGGCTGACTTGTCGAGCTGACGCTCCATCAGGGTATCCATCAGATGCACGACGGTCACGTCCATACCCTGCTTCATCAAACCGTTGGCGGCTTCGAGACCGAGCAGACCGCCACCGATAACGACCGCTTTACCGCCTTTCTTCCTGGATGACTCCAGCATGGTATCGACATCGCTGATATCCCGGAACGAAATCACACCACCCAGTTCGTTGCCCGGAATCGGAATAATGAAAGGATTGGAACCGGTGGCGATAATCAAACGATCATAGCTAGCCACGGACCCGTCGGAGCTGCGCACCATTCGCCGGGCACGATTGACGTCCTCCACCCATTTGCCCTTGTGCAGAGTGATGCCGTTATCCGCATACCACTGTTCATCATTGAGCATGATCTCATCAATGGTCTTTTCGCCGGCGAGCACCGGCGAAAGCAGGATACGGTTGTAGTTGCCGAAGGGTTCACCACCAAACACGGTGATGTCATACTGCTCCGGTGCAAGTTTCAGCAACTCTTCGAGCGCGCGAACACCCGCCATGCCATTGCCGATCAGAACCAGTTTTTCTTTCATAACAGCTTCCACAACGTCGAATTACAGGAGATGCAGCAAATAGCATGCCACTCCAAAAATATCGAGTTATATAGAGTGATTTCAATGGGTTGAGTTACGGCTATCGAAACTTACGTCGAGCAGCGACAGGATTGGCGCACAATATTAGTGCGAACTAATAATCGCTTGCCTTATGCTGGCGCACGTTCATCGGCTGGCGCTGAAGCACCGCAGACAAGGCACTCAAACTGCGCGGTAAAAAAAGCCGCTGTAGCCAGCGCACCCGAAGCCGGGCAGCCTGTTTATAGAACAATAAGTTAACGGCTTTTTCGACCATCCTCGCAGGCTCGCCGAAAGACCTTTGCACAGATTCCGACTGGCAAAGCGTGCGCCACGATAGCGCCTGGTATGCTACTTGCTAAGACATCCTGCAGCGGGTCTTTTAACTTACGGGGTATCTCTCATCATGCAGGCGTCCAGACTCAATCTTTTTTCCTTTAGCGGCAAGACACGCATTCTGCATTTATCCTGGTTTGCATTCTTTCTGAGCTTCCTGGTCTGGTTTAACCATGCGCCGCTGCTGGCATCGATGCGCGAAACCTTCGGTCTTACCGATCAACAGATAAAGACGCTGCTGATCCTGAACGTTGCCCTGACCATTCCTGCACGCATCATTGTCGGTATGCTGGTCGACGCCTTCGGGCCACGCCGCATGTATTCCCTGCTTTTGTTCATCTCCAGTTTCCTGTGTTTCGGCTTTGCCATGGCCGATGACTTCGAACGCCTGGCGTTGATGCGTTTCTTGCTGGGTTTCGTCGGTGCCGGCTTTGTGATCGGCATCCGCATGATCAGCGAATGGTTCCCGGCCAGGCAGCTGGGGGTTGCCGAAGGTATATACGGGGGTTGGGGTAACTTCGGTTCAGCCGCAGCTGCACTGATACTGCCGACAGTCGCCCTGATGTATGGTGGGGAAGACGGCTGGCGCTACGCCATCGCCACCACCGGCGCGCTGACGCTGATATACTCGCTTATCTATTTCTTTTCGGTCTCTGATACGCCAAAGGGCTCGACCTACTTCAAGCCGAAAAAGAATGGCGCCATGGAAGTCACCAGTAAAGGTGACCTGTTCCTGTACCTGTTTATGAATATCCCCATGTATGCGGCGCTGGCGGTGCTGACCTGGAAGCTCGGCCCGGCCAACCTCGGGATGCTGAGTGAGGCGATTTCCGCCGGCATCTACGCGCTGCTGTTGGGGATCTATTTTTTCCAGACTGCGCGCATTATCCAGATCAACAAAGGTGTGTTTAGCAGGGAAGTTCCGGAAATCGAACGCTACAAGTTCAAGCAGGTTGCGGTGCTGGACCTGGCCTACCTGGTGACCTTCGGTTCAGAACTGGCCGTGGTTTCGATGCTGCCGCTGTTCTTCATGGATACCTTTGAGCTATCCCAGGTGGCTGCGGGTATGCTGGCATCCGGCTATGCTTTCATGAACCTGGTGGCACGCCCCAGTGGCGGTCTCATCAGTGACAGGTTTGGCCGCAAACAGTCGTTGCTGATCCTGCTGGTGGGACTCGCTGTCGGTTACTTGCTGATGAGTCAGATCCACTCCGGCTGGTCGCTCGCACTCGCCGTTGCCATCACCATGGTCTGCTCTTTCTTCGTGCAATCCGGTGAAGGCGCCGTATTCGCCATGGTGCCACTGGTCAAACGCCGTCTCACCGGCCAGATTGCAGGAATGACCGGAGCCTATGGTAGTGTAGGTGCAGTCTCGTTCCTGACGGTGCTGTCTTTTGTATCACCGCAGAATTTTTTCCTGGTGATCGCCGGCGCAGCAATGCTCACCCTGCTTGCCGTGTTCTTCTTCCTGGAAGAACCCAGGGGTCATATGCATGAAATACTGCCGGACGGTACGGTGCAGATGATCGAAGTGAGCTGATCGAAACTTTGTGGCCGAACTGTCCGTCATAGCCGGCCAGCATTCCGAAGCCGGCATCAAGGAATCCAACGATGATTCCTGCGGTATTCGCATCCCTGACGGTCCGTTACTGACCGCAAAGGGTATCGCCGCCGTTATTGCCGACGGCATGAGCGGCAGCGAAGCCGGTCGTGAAGCGGCCGATGCCTGTGTACAGGGCTTTCTATCCGACTATTTCAGCACACCGGATTCCTGGACCGTTGAAACCTCGGGCGAAAAGATCCTCGGCGCACTCAACCGCTGGTTATACAGCCAGGGCCATCAGCAATACGGAACACCCAAAGGCCTGGTCACGACACTGAGCGTGCTGGTGATCAAGTCCACAACCGCCTACCTGTTCCACGTGGGTGATACGCGCATCTACCTTTTCCGCGATGGAGAACTGGAACAGCTTACCTATGATCACAGGGTAACGGTTTCCAAGGAAAAGAACTATCTAAGCCGGGCGATGGGTATCGACGTACACCTGGATATTGATTACCGTTCGCTCCCGGTTGAAACAGGGGACAGCTTCTTGTTGACCAGCGACGGCATTCATGATTTTGTTGATGATTCAACGCTGAAAAAACTGCTGGTGGAAAATATCAATACGCCGGAAGAGGGTGTGCGGGCCATTCTCCACGAAGCGAAAAGGCGTGAAAGCAACGATAATCTCAGTGCACAAATCCTGACCATCGATCAACTGCCCGATGCAGACGAAAACGAGTTCTACCGCAAACTCACAGAACTCCCCTTCCCTCCATCTCTGGAACCCGGCATGGTGCTGGACGGTTACAGGATTTTGCGAGAGATACATGCCAGCAATCGAACCCAGATTTATCTTGCACTGGATACCGAGACCAATAGCCGTGCGGTACTGAAAACACCATCGGTCAATTTCGAGGATGATCCCGGCTATATCGACCAGTTTCTGCACGAGGAATGGGCTGGAAAACGCCTGAACAACAACCATATTCTTCAGATTCTTGAACCGAGGGGCCGCCGGCAATGCATCTACTATGTCACCGAATTTATCGAGGGTCAGACCCTGCGGCAATGGATGCACGACCATCCCGATGCTACGCTCAAGGAAGTCCGCAACATCGTTGAACAGATCGCCCAGGGCTTACGCGCCATGCACCGCCAGGAAATGATTCACCAGGATCTGAAGCCGGAAAATATCATGATCGACGAGCATGGCGTGGTAAAGATCATCGATTTCGGTTCTACCAAAATTGCCGGTATTGCAGAAATCACCACACCGCTGGACAGGGACAGGATACTGGGAACAAAAAACTACACAGCGCCCGAATATCTGCAAGGCCTGGTGGGCAGCAACCGTTCAGATATCTATTCGCTGGCTGTCATCACTTACGAAATGCTGTGCGGAAAACTACCCTACCGGAAAGAACTGACCAGGAGAAACCTGAACAGGCTGAAGTACACCCCCACCAGGGAGTGCAAGTTAAACATTCCGTCATGGATCGATGGCGCGCTAAGAAAGGCCGTATCGATCAATCCTGAGCGGCGACATACCCTGTTATCCGAATTTGTCTACGACCTGTCCCATCCCAATCCGGACTATTCCAGAAATGAACGGCCGCCACTGATAGAACGCAATCCTGTAGCGTTCTGGAGAGGCTTATCTGTTTTCTTCTTCTTAACAACCATAGCCGCACTCACGCTGAGCTGACACCCGCCTGCAGGATCGTGGTCAGAAAACCGCTCCTACAGGGCTTATATCTCCCTGGTGGCGTGGAACCTGACATCCGGGCGCCGTTCCATCGCCAGCTCCAGATTAATCCGCGTTGGCGCTATATAGACCAATTCCCCAGCCTGATCGATAGCGAGGTTTTCATGCGCCTTGTCACGGAAGCGTTCCAGGATTTTTTCGTCATCGCACTGGATCCAGCGGGCTGTTGCGACGGATATATTTTCGAACACGCACTCCACTTTGTATTCATCCCTGAGGCGCTGGGCAACGACGTCAAATTGCAGCACACCCACCGCACCCAGAATCAGATCGTTGTTCTTCAGCGGTCGAAACAACTGGGTTGCGCCTTCCTCGCTCAACTGATCGAGTCCTTTTTTCAGCGCCTTCATACGCAACGGGTCTTTCAGCACAGCGCGACGAAACAACTCCGGTGCAAAGTTTGGGATCCCCGTATATTTCAGTTCTTCGCCCTGTGTAAAGGTATCACCAATGCGAATCGTGCCGTGGTTATGCAGGCCAATGATGTCGCCCGGATAAGCCTCCTCGACATGACCACGGTCTGCCGCCAGGAAAGTCATGGCATTGGACACCTGCACATCGCGACCAATACGCACATGGCGCATTTTCATGCCCCTTTTATACATACCGGAACAAACACGGAAGAACGCAATGCGATCACGGTGTTGCGGATCCATGTTTGCCTGGATCTTGAACACAAAACCGGTCAGCTTTTCTTCCACAGGATCAACACGGCGTGACGTGGTTTCACGCGCCAGCGGTGATGGCGCGTATTCAACAAAGTAATCCAGCAATTCCTGCACACCGAAATTGTTAATGGCTGAACCAAAGAACACCGGACTGAGTTCACCACGCCGATAAGCCGCCGGATCAAAAGAATGGCTGGCGCCCTGAACGAGCTCGACCTCCTCGCGAAGCTCTTCTGCCTGGCTCCCCAGCACTTCATCCAGCAAGGGGTTATCCAGGCCGTTGATGACAGTAACATCCTGTCGTCTGCTGCTGTCTCCCGCTCGGTACAGGTGAACCTTATCCTGCTCTATGTGATAGACACCTTTGAAGCGCTTGCCCATACCAACCGGCCAGGTAACGGGTGCACAGCGGATACCCAGCACCTTTTCGACTTCATCCAGCAGTTCGATGGCATCACGCCCTTCGCGGTCGAGCTTGTTGATAAAGGTAAAAATCGGCGTGGTACGCAGACGACACACCTCCATCAGTTTGATGGTACGCGCCTCGACACCCTTGGCAACGTCGATCACCATCAGGGCGGAATCAACCGCGGTCAAGGTGCGATAGGTGTCTTCGGAGAAATCTTCGTGGCCAGGCGTGTCCAGCAGGTTAACCATGGCGTTCTTGTAGGGAAACTGCATGACCGATGAGGTCACCGAAATACCGCGCTGTTTTTCCATTTCCATCCAGTCGGATGTCGCGTGCCTTGCGGCTTTACGGCCTTTGACGGTACCCGCCAGCTGGATGGCGCCGCCGAACAGCAGCAACTTTTCAGTGAGCGTGGTTTTACCCGCATCCGGGTGCGAAATGATTGCGAAAGTGCGACGCCGGGCCGCTTCAGTGGCGATAGTACTCATACTGCATGGGAATCAGATATTCAGCGAAGATCGTGATTATACAGCACTATGGGCATTAAATCAGGCCATTGAAACTCAGCTCTACCGAGGCCCTGACAGTCCGGCAATGCAGCAGGAACCGCTGCAGCGGTTCCCGCCCATTAGTAACTCAAGGGCTGACAGCATTTAGTATCGCCTGCTGCAACAGCAGTATATCGGCCGCATTGAGGTGACCATCAGTGTTGATATCGGCCAGAATCGACTCAAGCGTGCTCGGCTGCGGGATTGCCCCCGTTGCCAGGCGGCTGAGCACGGCAAGGTCACCGGCATTAAGCTGATTGTCGGGACTCCCTCTCGGAGCGACATCGCCCGCGTTAGACAGGGTTGGATCTATCCCATGTAAATTGACTTCATCTCCATCCGTGACGCCATCGCCGTCCGTGTCGCTGTCGGTCGGGATTGTGTTCAACGCCGCTTCGTCGACATCAGACAAACCGTCGATGTCATAATCACCGCTACCGTCACGGCCCAGCGTGCCGAAATTGCTGATCTCCCAGGCGTCCTCCATTCCATCTCCATCACTGTCTCCAGGTGCAGATACGGTGATGTTTCTGGCTTGCGATGCAGCCTTTCCCAAGCTGTCAGTAACGCTGGCAGTTATGCTGTGTACACCCAGAGACAGGGAAGACGTAAAAGACGCACCGGAGCCAATGTTGCCATCGAGTGTCGAACTCCACTGAATGCTCCCTGACACATCGCCATCTTCGCCGTCTGTTGCGCTTGCCTGGAAGCTGATGGTGTCCGCTGCTGAAAATGCACTATTGTCGACTGGTGACAGGACATTCAAAAGCGGAGGATTATTGAACTGCACAGTGAGATTGAAGCTCTCTGTCGCCGTACTGATACCGTCTGACACCGACACATCGATGGTGGTCGATCCGGTATTCGCCGTGGGCGCAATGATAGACAGGGTCCTTATATTACCCGAGCCGCTGAACGACAAACCTGCGGCGTCAAGCAGCGATGTATTGGACGAGCTTGCATCAAGCGTCAGGCTCGAAAGCGCTGTATCGTTGTCGCCGATCACAAAATCGGTCTGAAGCGTATCACCTTGCAGTAGGTTGTTGTCCGCCAGTGAACTCATGAATGGTTTGGAATCGGCAAAGGCAACCCATCCAAGATCGAGAAACAGGTCTTTGGCGAGGCCGGGCGTAGCTTTCGGTCCGGTATCGGAAGGCTCCATCAGCTCATTCGGCGACAGACCTTTACTGAAATGCGACACCGAAGATCCCGACTGGAGCGGGTCTGGGGCATACATCTCGACGTGCCCGTTTCCAAATCCGGCGGCGAGGTCGCCAATTCGAGCAGTGACGTTGGGACCAATCCAGTGCAGATCTCCGGTATCGATGGAAGAAGCCACTCGCTGCGCATTCGACAACTGGTCCCAGGTCTGGTCACGGCTATGGTCCTCAAGATTGAGCATATAGACATCGTTTCTATTGAAAAACCTCGCGCCTATTAATACGTCCACAAAGGTCTGGAATCCCAGGCCATGACCGATCTCGTGCATGACGACGGACAGCAGCTCTATGGTACCGGCCGGTCTGTTTGCATCCAGCCCATAATACCAGTCGGTATTCCTCAGACAGCTATTATTGTTATCGATGGCACTGTTGAACGTCGCACTGACCTCCGCAGCCGTACTCAAATCGAAATTCGCCAGGCTGTTGGCCTGAGCACCTGAATACCAGGTATTTGATAACGGCGCATTGGCAAAATCCCGATGCAGCGTGTTGGCGCCTGCGGATCCCAGTATCGCCGATGTCGCGGTGCAGGTCTGTGGATCAAATCTCGCCTCAACGATGACCTCCACATTGCTGTCTACAATGGATTCCCATATTTTCGCCGCGTGCTCGAACACCTTGAGCCGCTGTTCGCCAAGCGTTGTGCCCGGATTGCTTCCCACAGGCGTAACCGGCGCCGGGTCGTTGAAACCTTCGCCGGCGGCGTCAAGGTTGGAAATCGTGATTTGAGTGGCATATGCAGAGCCTGTGACTACAGACTGAATCAGAATAATGCAAAAAAGTTTGTTAATTATTGTTTGCCTGAGCATTTTTTATTCTGCGGGAAGATGGGAATAGTCTGTTATCTGCACTTCACCTTTTTCATTGATGGTCGCTACCGGGGCCGTTTTAAAACGGCCCCGCAGATTCACACCGACAGACCCGTTCATCGGCTCCTCTTCCAAACCTTCAGACGAGGTGTCGAGTATCCGCTCAAGCCCCTCGCGGATCTCCGGCTCCAATGCGGGTGCCGAGCGATGACTCTCTGCAGGGCGCGCGCTGTCTGTACCCGAGCCAGGCAGCTGTGCTGTATCGCTTGCACCCATCCGGCCAGCACCGTCCGCCGGCTGTTCACCCCGCCGAGAAGGTTTTTCCTGTGAGCCTGCCACTTGCGGCGGACCCGCACCATTGTTGATGGACTGGTACAGGTAAAAACCGACGATCGCTGCCAGTACCGCGACGACCAGTATCGTTTTCGTGCTTTTCACACTGCCGGACTCCAAACTGAACCCGGCCCCCGGCTGCACAGCAGCCGGGGGCCGGGTTACCCAACCTTGTTTTTGAAACTATAGCCTTTTTCAAGCTATGGTATTTTTATATAATACTTTCACTGCGTTACAGAATAACCCACACCTGAATAGAATGCGAAAAACGCTCCAATAGAAATTCAATATTCAATCCAGGCTTAGCGCCAGTAACAAAGCATCCTCGCGTCCGTTATCGCTGGGATAGTAATTTCGCCGCACACTGATCTCGTTGAAGCCCAGCTTTTGATACAGACGCAGTGCGGACGTATTCGAGGGCCGTACTTCCAGCATCGCAATATCCGCATTATGCCGGCGCGCCAGTTGCAGAAAGTGTTTCATCAACTTGCCGCCGATGCCCTGCCGTTGTGACTCGGGTCGGACCGTAAGATTCAGAATATGCGATTCACCAGCGGCAACGCTCATCACCCCGTAGCCCTGGATAAGCCCTTCATTTTCATAACACCAGCAGCAGTAACCGACGCGCAGGCAATCTCGGAAAATTCCCTGCGTCCAGGGAAAGGCATAGGCCTGGCTTTCAATGTCCATCACCGTGTCCAGATCCGCCATCGCCAGTGGCCTTATCCTTGATCCCTGCATGGCGAGTATCGCACTCATAGCTGTGCCTGAACGGATTCAACTGCCAGCTGCAGGTCCTGCCAGGCCTTGCGCTTTTCCAGCGGTGAACGCAGCAGGTAGGCCGGGTGATAGGTCGCGATCAGCGGAATACCCGTATCCCGGAACTGATGCACCCTGCCGCGCAGCTTGCCAATAGGCGTTTCGGTGTTAAGCAGGTTCTGTGCTGCAATTCGGCCCAGCGCAAGAATCAGTCCGGGTTGTATCAATTCGATCTGCCGCATCAGATAAGGTTCGCAACAGACAAGCTCTTCCGGCCGCGGATCACGGTTACTGGGTGGACGGCATTTGAGAATATTGGCGATGTACACCTGCTCACGCTGCAGCCCAATGGCCTGCAACATGGCGTTCAGCAACTGGCCGGCACGGCCGACAAACGGTTCACCCTGCTGGTCCTCGTCACGGCCCGGCGCTTCGCCAATCAACAGCCAGTCTGCATTCCGGTTACCGACACCAAACACAGTCTGGGTACGACTGGTGTGCAAGTCGCATAGGGTACACGCCTTAACCCTGGCTTGCAGAGTTTGCCAGTCAAGTCCCGAGACTGCAGATTGTCCAGGTAAATCGGCAGCTGAAGCATCCATCCCTGCGATTTCAGCGACGTCCTGTTCAACGGCAGACGACTCAACAGCGGAGTTCCGTAAATCCCACGCCTGAATGCCCATAGCCTGCAGATACTGAAGCTGTCGCTTACGAGTTTCCAATGACGAACCTGCGCCCATCGTTCTATACGTCACCTCGTTGCGGATGTTCCCGGTCTTCCGGCTGAATGATTTTATTCAAGGCATTCACATACGCTCGTGCCGAGGCGATGACAATATCCGTATCGGCACCCTGGCCATTGACAATGTGCCCGGCTTTCTCGAGACGAACAGTGACTTCACCCTGCGCATCGGTACCACTGGTGATATTGTTCACCGAATACAACTGCAGTTCGGTACCACTGGCGACGATGGCCTCAATAGCCTTGAAGGCTGCATCCACCGGGCCACCACCCGGCGCACTGGCCTGATGTTCTTCCCCGTTGATGTTCAGGGTAATATCAGCATTAGGGGTTTCACCGGTTTCCGAACACACTTTGAGCGATACCAGTTTGAATCGCTCGTTAACAGCATCCAGATTGGCTTCTGTCACCAGGGCCTGGAGATCTTCATCGTAGATTTCATGCTTTTTGTCGGCGAGGGCTTTGAAGCGCGCAAACGCTTCATTCAACGCTTCTTCCGAATCAAAACTGATGCCCAACGCCTCCAGGTGGGAGCGCAAGGCATTACGACCGGAATGTTTGCCCAGCACAATCCGATTGGCCGCCCAGCCGACGTCCTGGGCACGCATGATTTCGTACGTCTCGCGGCTCTTGAGCACACCATCCTGGTGAATACCTGATTCGTGTGCAAAGGCATTGGCGCCGACAATGGCCTTGTTGGGTTGCACCGCAAAACCGGTAATGCCTGACACCAGACGGGACGTAGGTACAATCTGGGTGGTATCCAGTCGCGTTTCGCAAGGGAAAACATCCCGTCGTGTACGGACCGTCATCACCACTTCTTCGAGCGATGCGTTGCCCGCACGCTCTCCCAGGCCATTGATGGTGCATTCGACCTGGCGGGCGCCATTCAACACCGCGGATAAGGAATTGGCGACGGCCAGGCCCAGATCATTGTGGCAATGCACCGAAAACACGGCCTTGTCTGAATTCGGCACGCGCTCAATCAGAGCCCCGATCAAATCGCCAAACTGATGCGGAAGGTTGTATCCTACCGTATCGGGAATATTCACCGTTGTGGCACCGGCATCGATCACCGCTTCCAGCACCCGGCAAAGAAAATCCAGCTCTGAACGGCCCGCATCCTCGGGTGAAAACTCAACATTGTCGGTGTACTTGCGGGCACGCGTTACCGCCTTGACCGCCTGCTCCAGCACCTGATCCGGCTGCATACGCAATTTCATTTTCATATGAATCGGGGAGGTGGCGATAAAGGTATGAATGCGCGCCGCGACGGCATCCTGAAGCGCCTCACCGGCACGATCGATGTCGCGGTCCAGGGCGCGGGCAAGCCCGCATACCGTTGAGTTCTTGACTGCCCGCGCCACCGCCTGTACGGCATCGAAGTCACCGGGACTGGCGATAGGAAAACCCGCCTCAATGACATCCACCTTCATGCGTTCCAGCGACTTGGCGATACGGACCTTTTCGTCTCTGGTCATGGACGCGCCGGGGCTCTGCTCCCCGTCACGCAAGGTGGTATCAAATATAATCAAACGATCGCTGCTCATGTTCCACTCCAGTGCGGCTGGCGCCGCCTGCCGCGCTCTCAGCATAGCAAAGCGTACGCCGGTTGCGCATCAACTTCATTTGTAATATCGGGATGTTGCGTTTCGCCTCGCCAGGCAGAGTATCAGCCGCCCAGCGGCAGCAGCAGTAGCGACAGCCCGCGGAAATCCCGGGACGGGGAGACTTTCATGTTGTCGCTGAAAGGGTTCATGGCTTTGCTATCGGAACTATCAGCACAAACTATAGAACATAAAGAAACACTTGCCAAGCCGGTGTGCATGGGGCGAATCAGCTCATAAAAAAATAACCAGAGTGGCAGTGACTTAGCGTCGTTGACGCAGACTGCAGGTAACCGAAATTGAGGGCTGTAATCTGGGTAAAAAGAACGCCAAGCGTATCTCGTCCCATGTGCTACGCCGTAGCTGCAGATCTCACCATCCGATCAAACCAGGGCCCTGTACGACGTCATCAGAAGTCCGCCCAACCCAGTACTGACAAAATCGACCCATCGAAAATCGGGGTCCGTGACAGCTCCTGATTTTCCTATACATGCTGAATTGTCCATTTAGTAAGTTATTTGTAAGTTCCCGTAGTTCATATTGTATCTATACCAAGAAGGAAATCGATTGAGGGGTAGAAATAAAGAACATCGTCCGACGCAGACATGCACTCAATTGTGAATCTCTGTCTACCCGCAGCGTAAGCGTTTTGTAAGCGAGGCTGCTGCATAGTGTCAGCCTACAGAAATAAATACAGATAAATATAAGGAGGTATTTTGGAGGATGCAGATGGAAAATTATATCGTGCGCATTTATAGACGTGACAAAAAAGACCCCACCAAGGTCACCGGCATCGTCGAATCTGTTGAACGGGATACCCGGCATACATTCCACACCTTGAACAGTCTGCGTTCAGTCCTGATGAAAGGACCTGACTGCAACTCGCCAAACACTGCTTCAACAGACAACGACGAACTGGAACCACAAGCGGCAGCATGCGCGCCGCTGAACTGATGCCCTGAATCAACACCAAATATATATTGAGGAGCCTAAAGATAATGAACGCAAAAAACGCAGTGCCAAGGATTTTGAAAAGTTTACGTCTGTCCACTACCAATAGGGCGCGGCCGAGGGAAAACATCATGAAAAACTTTGCCATTGGACTATTGCTCAGTTCGTTTGGAATATTCCTGGCGGGGGGAACCGCAGCCGCGGCGACGACAGCGATATCGCCCGGACCCGAAACTCCTTTGGCCGAAGCGGGCGGCATACTGGACCAAATCTATGGTCTAGGCAATCTTCAGCGAGTCGATGATTTTGGTGTTTCGCCCAATGACCAGATCTGGTTTAATCCGGACGCAGGATTCGCACAGGCTCATGCAAAGTTTGCATCGTTTGCGCAAGATTTTGGATACATTCCGGATCTAGACGGCAACGGTATTTTCGACGAATCTTTCGTGTCCCTTTTCACCGTCCCAGGCGGCACCAATGGGATTTTCCCGCCCGGGCCTTCCAATAATTTTGTCGGCGGACCCGTTAATTTCATTTGGGCGCTGAATCCAAGCGGAGCGCCACTGTGGACATCGCTGCCAGACCAAAACAGCGATTTATTAGACCACATGGTGACCTGGTTGATTTCAGGCAATGAAGATAGAGCAAATAATGTTGTTGGAAATTATGTCCTTGCCTGGGAAGACTTGCCAGGTGGTGGTGACCGTGACTTTAATGACCTAGTCGTTGAAGCTAGCGTCGCTCCAGTCCCCATCCCTGCTGCCGTCTGGCTGTTCGGCTCCGGCCTCCTCGGACTGATCGGGATTGCACGACGGAAAGCGTAAGCACTGAAATATCTGAGTGCTGAAACATGGACGGCCACTGGAAAGTGGCCGTTTTTTATTTCCGACTAATTGCGCCTTTGCTGGAAAAACGCTCGCAGAAGGCGAGCACAATCCTCTGCCATGATTCCACCACTCACTTAGACTCTATGATTTAACCCACCTGCATCAAATGCATGCAAGCACTGTTAACCGCAATGGTACTTACTTAAGCTCCCAGTTGCCCCGCCCCCGATCGAACCGCGTTGAATTTAGCCACGGAATACACGGAAATCACCGAAAAACGATAAAAATTTTCCGTGCCTTCCGCGTTTTCCGTGGCTATTTAGATGACATTAGCTTAAGTAAGTGCCATTTCTGTTAACCGCCCTTCGCTTCGCATCATGAGCCCCGAACACCAGTCGATAGTGTGTGGCGGTAGAAATGACCTTAGCCACCCGGGCCCGCTACGCGGCCCCACATCTGGAATAAACTTACCCACAGGTAACATTGATAAATCAATGGGTTACGACTAAGCCACTTGGAAGTTTATGTTTCTCAGTCGGTTAATTCGTGAAGCTAATCTGACAAAGTAAAATTACGCAAGCGCCTTTCGTGTATAGCCCTAAAAAGAGTCTATAATATGCGTATAAACAATCCATTTTGGACGCCGGTGCCGCGATTTTGGGCTCAGGGTGCCCGGTAGTCCGCGGGTATAAATTCAAAAATGTAAAGGAAGAAGCTACAGGACCATGGCCACTCATCCGCAAAGCAGGGGAATTGCCAGGCAACCGCAGCAACACACGGAACACTGGAGCCTTCCGGCCGACAGATCCGAACCGGAATGCCCGGTTAAGATTTATACGCTCGGGCGGTTCGGGATGAAGCTCCAGCAGCAATCGATGGTCTTTTCGGCCGCGCGTCAGCAACGCGCACTTGAGCTGCTGCAGGCACTGATTGCCTTTGGCGGACGGAATGTCGGCATCGAACACCTGAGCCAGGCACTGTGGCCCGATGCCGATGGGGATATTGCCAAGAACACCTTTGACGTCACCCTGCACCGGTTAAGACATTTCTTCGAGATCAAGGATATACTGATCGTCCGGGAGCGTCACCTGACGCTGAACAACAAGCTCGCTTGGGTGGATGTGTGGCTACTTGAGCGACTGCTCAACCATTGCCGCCCCCTCCTCGAGCGAGCCAGAGAGCCGGCAGTGATGTATGAGCTGGCGCGCTGCAGCGAACGCATGCAACTTATCTATCAGGGCGGCTTCCTCGAGCGCGAACCGGTCCGCCCCTGGGCAATCAGCCTACGTGAACGGCTGCGCAGCAAGGTATTATTCTACCTGATCGATGCCGGCCACGCCTGGGAAACCATAGGCGACACGCAACGCGCAATACATTGTTATCGTAAGGGGCTGGAGATCGAACCCTTGGCGGAAGAACTGTACCAGAACCTGATCCGCTGCTACCGGGACAATCAGCGGATGGCCGAGGCGATGGCCACCTTCCGTCGTTGCAAGCAGGTACTAACGGATCAGCTGCAGATCTCGCCGGCGCCTGCCACGCTCGATCTGTACGCCACCCTGAAGAGCTGATCCAGCCCGCTTTTCCGGCTCACCCCGTTTTTTTTAGCCGATACTCCCTGAATAGCCCCGTCGTGGCTTTAATCCGTATATTCCATACACATGTCTATATTTCCTGTAAGTCATCTGTAAGTCCGGCAGGTCCATAGTAAGCCACTCTAAAGAGGGATTTAGTGCCGGAGGAACCACCGAACCGCATCCGGACATCTGTTTCGGAACGATCCCGAAGAGGATGCACCCCCTCACTGCACATAGCTGGTCTTAAAAAAGATAAGGCTGTCAGACCGTTAAGACGAACGGCACACGACCGCCGCCGACAACTAAGGAAACACTGGAGGATAAGCGAGCATGAGCGTAAAAACGCAAGCCAACCCGCGGATTGATCGACTCAGTCAGGATCAGCAAGTCAGAAACTGGGGCCAGTTGCACGAGAATCCCGCTACCGACGAGCCCGTACGTATTCATACCCTGGGAAGGTTCGGCATCCAGCTGAATGGCAGCGCCATCAGCCTGGCGCAAGGTCGCAAACAGCGCCCGTTTGAAATGCTGAAAGCCCTGCTCGCCTTTGGCGGACGGGAAGTACATGCGGAACTGTTGAGCCAGGCATTGTGGCCGGATACCGACGGTGATGTAGCGCAGAACTCCTTCGACGTCACCCTGTATCGGTTGCGCCGGATTTTCGGTGTGAAGGATCTCTTCATCGTGCAGGATCGCCGCCTGACCCTGAACAACGAAACCGCCTGGGTTGACGCCTGGGAATTCGAAAGGCTGGTAAACAAAGGAGAGCGTCTGCTCAATCATCGCTGTAGTGCCGATATCACTGACGAGCTGGCTGCCAACAGCGACCGATTACTCCACCTCTACCAAGGCTCGTTCCTGGAACGCGAAGCCCTGAACGGCTGGACACTGGGACTGCGTGAGCGGCTCCGCAGTAAGTTACTGCGTTACATCCTGGATACCGGCCACGTATGGGAAAACCGCGAAGACTGGGATATCGCCATCCGCCTGTACCACAAGGGCCTGGAAATCGACCCACGCATCGAAGCTTTCTATCAGCGCATGATGATCTGCTACAAAGCAAGCGGTCGCACCGCAGAGGCGTTGGCAACCTATCATCATTGCTGCGACATATTGCAGGGCCAGCTACAGATCAGCCCCTGCCCGGAAACCCTTGCACTCTATGAAGCGCTGAGAAACTGAATTTCCTCCCCTGAGTGGAATGGTGCTTACTTAAGCTAATGTCATGTAAATAGCCACGGAAAACGCGGAAGGCACAGAAATTTTTTATCGTATGTTTTCGTGTTTTCCGTGGCTAAAGTCAAGACTGTTTGATCGGGATGCGGCAGCTTGGAGCTTATGTAAGTGACATTGTCCCCTGAGTGGTTTTTCCTACTGACTCCCCGGGGGTGCTTTACCCCGTTTCAACACCGCCATACCTCCCCCCACAGACAAGCGCAAATAATTTCGGAATTGTGCTGGACAGTAGGCTTTCTGCAGATCTGCATGTCGCATCGTGGGCGGGGAAGACCGTAACGAAGCAGAACGGTAGCGACAGCACCCGGGTTGCCAACGAGACAACCCGGTTACGGGTTGACAAGGGGCAACAGAAATAGTTCGAATTTTTTACCGAGTTGTAAATTCTCTGTAAGTCCTCATACCGCATCGTGTTTGTCTGTAACAAGGAAAGAAAAGAGTGCGCGAGCAGTGAGGATGGAGAATTACATCATTCGTATTTACCGCCGGGATCACAGCGACCCCGAAAGACTGACCGGCGTACTCGAATCGGTCGAGCGGAAAACACGCTACCCATTCCACACGCTGAAGGAGCTGTGCGCGCTACTGGCGCCAGCGACCAATCTGGAGCAACAGGCGGAGGATGTATCGGAAACGAATAGCTGAGCATTTACCTACAAACCGGTATCCGCTTCATGCGAAGAGGCCACAATCATCAACACTGGGGGACGGAGACGTTCTTCACTGATATGTTTGAAATCTCCGATACAGGTAGCCACATGGCAGCCTTGACATACTTCAACTTTCCGGCGCCCATGACCTTAGTGATTCTCAAGCGCCGTCAGCCGCTGGTGGATATCCCTGTGAATATCAATCAGCCGCGCCTTGTTGTCACCGGGTAAGGTTTCAACAGCATCCACCCGAGCCGGGTAGTCGATGGTCAGCGCCAGTAACTCACTGACATTTTGCTGAATATCGGCTTTATTCAAACTCAGCTTACGGGCAAAGTTCAGACACGCCTTCACCAGCGGATCGCCATCAGCCGGCTCTTCACCGTAACCACCGAATGGCACAGCACACAACATGTTGTGCATGCTGTAGGCACGCATTGGCGCAGGATCATAGACAGGCGAAAATCGTGCCTCACCGGCACCGCCCAGCAAAGACAGGTTCTCCAGGTGCAAATCTCCATTACCGGTGAGCAATGCCAGCAGGACGCGCCTGAATAAATGTAGCCGTGCAACTTTCTTGTCGCTTATCAGCAGCGGATCAGCAAGATCGATCACATTGGCGATACGGTCCAGTGATCCGTCGGTATGCCGGACGATATCCCTGGCGCCTGCTGCCAGGATAGAATACAGGCTCTCCAGTGGCGCCGGTTTGCCCTGTGTGTCCCGGTCAAAACGTTCTATCGCCAACGCCGGCAACCCCCCTACCCCGGCAAGCCAGTAACGCGGGACATCAAAACCGGCGTCCCGGTGAAGGTCCAGTGTCATGGCTTCGAGCCCGGCCAGTCCAGGGTAGGCCTGTGCACGTTCAATCTTCAATACCACGTCGATGCGGTCTTTCTGAGCCGCCTTGTTGGGAAGGCTGATGCGCCCGTCCCAGCCACTTGCCGGTATCGCCACCAGCAACTTGGGTATTGCACCCCCAACAGAGGGCGTGGGCCCCAGGCTTTCCAGGATAAAGCGGGCGTCCGCATCCAGCCAGGAGATCATGTCCTTGAGGGAAAAACCGAACTGCTCACCGATCGGCACCAGTGGCCCGCTATCGGTATTTGCATACCAGGATTCAGCAACTGCATCGTCCGGAAAGACATCGACGTGCCCGATGCCCCCATGCCC
>Ga0209567_10000386_pt1 | contig 24000 bp, 20 predicted proteins | sample COG_12_FD_184756 | JGI IMG/M metagenome (GOLD analysis project Ga0209567, IMG submission 184756) | Pelagic marine sediment microbial communities from the LTER site Helgoland, North Sea, for post-phytoplankton bloom and carbon turnover... | ecosystem: Environmental > Aquatic > Marine > Neritic... | reverse complement strand
GCGCCCGTCGTCGAGCGTTTGTGCACCGAGCGCGCGTTGAATGATGAACTGGTTGGTACACCAGAAGTACATGCCGACGATGAACACTCCGGCAATCCCGGGCCAAGGCATGACCGGGTCACTGGCGGGCTGCATGAGATTCAACGCACCGGGCTTCGCGGCTTCGACGACTGCATCCCATGATGGAACCGCCTGCCAGGCGAGAACCGAGATTACGACGCCACCGGCGAGAATCAAGACTGCCTGCAAGGCGTCATTGGCCACTACGGCGCCGAGGCCGCCAAACGTGATGTACACACCGGCCGCGACTGCAGCCACTGTAATCGTGATCCATATCGACACACCCGGAAGCAGCGTTTTGAGAACCATCGCGCCTGCGTAGAGCGAGCCGGGGGCGTCGACGAGCATGCTCGTCAACAAGAGCATCGCTGAAAACGCGAGCCTTGGCGCACGCCCGAAGCGCTGTTCGAGGTACTGAGGCGCCGTGTAGATCCGAGCACGCAAGAACACCGGCAGAAAGAACACCGCGAACAGGATCAGGAGCAGCGCCGGCATCCACTCGTAGTGAAAGACGCTGACGCCGTGTTGGTAACCGGCGCCGGGCAACCCGACGAAGCTGCTGCCTCCCATGTTCGAGACATAGAAAGAGAGACCGATGATGGGCCAGCGCATGCGGTGGCCTGCGAGAAAGAAACCCTCGGCGCCCTCCCCGCGTGTCTGTCTGGCGAAGAACCATCCAAAGGCGATGCGCGTGAGCACGACGTAGCCAACTAGGATCGCCAAGTCCCAAGCGCTGACCTCTAGCTGAGGCATGATGCAGGTCTTCTATCAGCTAGCCACGGGGAGAAGCGCCCAAAGGATGGCGGCCCCAACCCCGACGGCAAAGAGGGAGTTGAAGCGCATCGCGTTTGGAGAGAGCGCCGTCCACCAGTCGATGAGGCGCTTGAATCGGTCGACGCCCATGAAAGGGAGGACCACGGCAGCAATCAAGGCGGCAACGCCAAGGACCTGAAGCAGGAGCGGCGCTCGTGACGCCGGGGCCGCAAACCACAGCGCGAGCCCAAAGACCAAACGGATCCCCGCTGCGAACCAGAGTCCGCCTTTGGAGCCAAAACGAGTCACGAAGTCCGCGAGGCGCGCGGGCACGAGAATGCCCCAAACCCCCACCAAGAGGGTGAACGCCCCCAAGAAACCCGAAATCTCGACCGCGAACGGCAAGTTAGGCGCGCTCCTGTTCCACGTCTCCCACGTCCGGGAGTCTATCAGAGGCCGGCTCGTAAAGGGGCAGCGACTGTTCGATCTGGTCTGCAGCACGGGCGACCGCGTGCATGGACACTTCGAGATCGGCGAGATGCATGTGGTCTGCCATCGCGGTGTGGCGAACGACGAACACATCGCCATCCAAGCACAGGGAGCCGACGGCCAAGTTGAAGCTCTGTTGAAGCGCGGCCTCCGGGTCCATGCGATCAGCTCGGCAACAGGCCGACGAAAAGTCCACCCAGGAACGACCCATGGCTTGATAGTGAGACACGATCACGGCCTGGAGACGGTTGCCAGGGTATGCGAATACGACCTTGAAGCTGTGGTCGTGCTCCTCGGCCAGCCTATAGCTGGACCTCGCGTGATCCTTAATGTCGGTCCACGTCGGCACGGGCCAAGTGTTGTACCACATGAGCCCGAAAAAAACGTCTCGAATCTAGGTTTGGAGCGCGTACACTTCCCGACATGTTTTCACGCCTAGCTTCGTCGTCATGGCGGTCTTCGGTGTTGGCGGAGCTGAGTTTCGGGCCAAAAGCCTTGAAGGAAACCGTGCCCTGGTTGCTCCGCACGCGACTGAGGCAAATCGACAGCCTTCTTCACGTCGCGCTGAAGAACGCTCAAGAAGCTCCGCATGACCTCGCCTACGAAATGGAGCGCGAACATCTTACCTGGTCCGAGCTCGCGAATACGAGCTCGCGGGTCGCGCACGTGATGGCGGCCGCCGGCGTCAAACCCGGAGACGTCGTCGCACTTCTCGCAGAGAACTCGCCTTTCTACATCGCGTCGGTGCTTGGCATATCCCGCGTCGGTGCCACAGCGGCATTGCTAAACACCAATCTTGGCGGGCGCCCGCTTTCCCATGCGATCGAGGTGTCGAAAGCGAAAGTGGTTCTCGCGAGCCATACCTTGGAGCCAGGGTTGCGCGATTGCGAAGAGTTGTGCCAATCGCTCGATCGCATTCTCGTGTTCGACCAGAATCCGTACGCAGGTCTTCTTGCCGACACGCCGGCCACGGCCTACCCCCCTGCCCCGGTCAAGGCAGAGGACGATTTCGTCTACATCTACACGTCCGGAACGACAGGTCTGCCCAAGCCATGCCGTGTCTCACACGCTCGGGCAATCCTCGCCGGCGCAGGTTTCGGGCCACTAATGTACGGTTTCCGACCGGGCGACAAGCTCTACTGCGTGCTTCCGCTCTATCATGCGAACGGGCTTCTCCTGGGCGCGTCGGCAGCGATGATTGCGCGCGTCCCGATGGCGATGCGCCGCTCGTTCAGCGCGAGCGCGTTTTGGGAGGACGTTCATCGCTACAAGGCGACGGCGATTCTCTACATTGGGGAGCTATGTCGCTACCTCGTCAACTCGCCACCGCATCCGAAGGAGCTGCCGAACCCCGTACGCGTCGCCGTCGGCAACGGGCTTCGCCCCGACATCTGGCCGAGGTTCAAAGCGCGATTCGGCATTGAGAACATCCGCGAGTTCTATGGTGCAACCGAAGCCCCGGGCTTCATCGCCAACATCAGCGGCCGCGAAGGGTCGGTTGGACGGGTCCCACTCGGAGGGCTCGCCGGCTGGCTGCGGATTGTCCAGTACGACGTCGACCTCGACCAACACCTTCGTGACGCGAAGGGCTTCTGCATTCCGTGCGGCAATGATGAAGCCGGAGAGCTGCTGATCCGTGTGCCGAGAGTCTCGACAGGTGGGCTCGAGTACCGGGGCTACACCGACGAATCGGCGACGCAAAAGAAGCTGCTCCACGACGTGTTCAAAAAAGGCGACCAGTACTTCCGCTCGGGCGACCTCCTCCGTCGCGATGCCGACGGCTTCTACTACTTCGTTGACCGAATCGGCGACACCTTTCGATGGAAAGGCGAGAACGTATCCACCGCCGAGGTCGCAGACGTCATCACGCACAATGACGGCATCGACGAAGCGACCGTGATCGGGGTGCCCGTTCCCAACATGGAAGGCCAAGCAGGTCTTGCCGCGGTGGTTCCCGCGGGCGAGTTCGACCCGCACCGGTTTTGGAATGCCGTTTCGGAGCTCCCACCCTATGCGCAACCGCGATTCGTTAGAGTGATGGGCGGCCTGGCGAAGACCGGAACGTTCAAAATCCAAAAGAATGACCTGAGGAAAGAAGGCGTCGACCCCGCTGCGGTCGGCGACCCGCTCTACGTTCGCACCACCCGCGGCTACGAGCTGCTCACCGTGGACCGCTGGACCGATGTCAAAGAGGGGCGCTTGAAGCTCTGATGCCGAGGATGACCGCCGGCGAGATCAAGAACTTCATGCAGAAGGCCTTTCCGCAAGCTCGCATGCCGGTCGAAATCGAAGAGCTGCGCGACGGGTTTCTGCGAATCCGAGTTCCGGTGACCGATCGACACCTTCGTCCAGGCGGCACGGTTTCGGGCCCGTTCCTCATGACGATCGCAGATACGGCCATGTACTACCTGGTGCTCGGCACGATCGGCCCTGTCGCCCTTGCGCTCACCACCAACCTCAACATCAACTTCCTTCGCGCGCCAAAGCCTGCTGACGTGATCGCGGAAACCGAAATGCTCAAGCTCGGTAGTCGACTGGCGGTGGGGCAAGTCACGATCTACTCCGCGGGAAGCGACGACCCGGTCGCGCATGCAACCGTAACCTACTCGATCCCACCCGACGCTAGTCGCTCCCCAACGCCTTCCGAATGAGAGCGAGGTCCTCAGGTGCGTAGTCGAGCTGAAGCGCGGCCTGGTGTGCCTCGGTCGTCATCTTTTTCCAAGTCTTCTGGACGATCGGAATCAGCTTCTCCTCTTCATGCTTCTGCGCGAAGTCATGAAAGTAGTGCTCTAGAAACACCAGACAGATGACGTCTTCGAGCAGCTGCACGTCTGGGTCGGTTTTCAATCCGCGCTTGCGAAGCAGCGTCTTCACACGTTCGATCGCATCGGCATCGTAGCCCACGTCTTTCATGATCGCGACGGCGATTTCGCCATGTCGTTTGTAGAGATCCGTGCGCCATTTGAGATACCCGGCCCGGCCGTCCGGATAGCTATCCCGCGGCACTTCCCAACGCCGTATGTGCTGGGCGCGTGCCGCGAGCTGAACGGTTTCGGAGGCGTCAGGGGCAAAGGCTCTGAGGCGCACCGACATCCGTTGGCCGTAAACGAGCTCCTTGGGAACCAACTGTTCGTTCACCGTCTCTGTGTTCGGATCCTCTGCGTTGGCAGCGTCAAACCCGCTCAGTGCATCGTCGAGGCGCGACATGCCAACAGGGTACCACGCTGGCGCTGACACTGGCGCTGGCACTGGCACTGACGCTGGCACTGACGCTGCGATTGACACACCGTGACACCGTCGGCGATTGCCCTATACACTTCCGACCGATGTCTCCCTTCCGCCGACGAACCAGCGGCCTTCGCCGCGAACGGATGCACGCGTCCCCGCGCTTCTTCGACGGGTTCTTTCGCAACACCTCCGGCGTCGGCCCCAATCTCAAGAAGGGCTCGACCTTCCCGGTCATGCGGGAGTTCCTTTTCGGAGGTCGTCGGCGGGTGCCCATTGCACCACTCCCTTCGGTGAGCCCCCTCGACGCCTGGGCCAAGCCCGCTGAAACCGGACTCCGCACGACCTGGTTGGGCCATTCGACGCTGCTTCTCGAGATCGACGGCGTCCGCGTCCTCACCGATCCGGTCTGGAGTCGGCGTGTCTCGCCAAGCCGCCTCGTCGGCCCCAAACGCTTTCAACCGGTTCCGGTCCCGATCTCTCAGCTCCCGCCGCTCGACGCGGTGATCATCTCCCACGACCACTACGACCATCTCGACTACCCGAGCATCGTCGAGCTGATTCGACAAGACGTCCCCTTCTACACCTCGCTCGGCGTCGGCGCGCACCTGGAAGCCTGGGGTGTCCCCCCAGCGCGCATCACCGAGCTCGATTGGTGGGAGAGCGCCGAGCTGCCGCATGCCGACTTCCGCATCACAGCGGCGCCTTCACAACACTTCTCGGGGCGTGCCGCGGCCGATCGCAACCGCACCCTCTGGTCGTCCTTTGCGCTTCGCGGCCCGCGTCACGCTGCGTTCTTCAGTGGCGACACCGGCCTCACCCGCGAGTACGAAGAAATCGCCCGCCGGCTAGGCCCGTTCGACCTCGTGATGCTCGAAGTTGGCGCCTTCCATCCGGCCTGGGGCCACATCCACCTCGGCCCGGACAACGCGCTCGAGGCCTTGAAGCTCCTCGGCGGTGGAAGCTTCTTACCGGTTCACTGGGGCACATTCGACCTCGCGATTCACGACTGGGACCAACCTGCGGAGCGATTGTTCGAGATCGCGCCCAGCCTGGATACGCACTTGTTGATGCCGATGATCGGCGCGCCGGTAGAGCCATCCCGGGTGGAAGGCGTCGAAACATGGTGGCGAACGATCTCCGCGATCGAACGGCAATCGCCCTTGGGAAACTCGGGCGATGCAACCGAGCCGCTCATCCCGATCGGCGATCCGATCGATTGAGGCGCAGACCAGAGCTAGCTTCGCCCGTCGATCGCCGTGTGTGGCAGCTCAGTCGACTGCGCCCAGCAACACGTGCAACAGCGCGAACGCAATGAGCCCTGCCAAGAACGCCCAGAACTTGTTGTTCCGGGATACTGGGAACATCCCATTGACGGTGTGAAACATCATGAAGCCGGCGAGTGCGGCCGTGACAAGATCGATCACCGCGGGGTGCGGACGCCGAAAGAGGCCTAAGCCATAGCCGATCGCCACGGCTCCAAGCAGTACCCAACGTCCCCATTTGAAGAAGCGATCGCCAAAGTCCTCCTGCATTTCCAGATCGGTGTTCAGCACATCGAGCGCAAGCGACAGGGCGAATACCAGAGTCAGGATGGGTGTCGGGGGAAGGTTGAGGCCCAGCGTGAAAACCAGGAGCCCATCGTAAACGAAGAACGCCGACAGATAGGCATGATACTTGGTTGGATGCGCATGCTTGGGCGGTTGGAACATCACGTCCAAGCCGTAGAAGACGACGAAGCCGAGCAAGGCGACGAAATAGATTCGAGGACCGACGACCGAATCCGAAGCGTCGAGGCTCGGGATGAGATGGAGGAACAGATAGGCGACGGAGAGCCCTCCGCCGAAGGCCTGCTGCCGTTCGGGGTATTTGACGAGCCCTTTGACCCACGGCGCGACGACGTGCGCCGCGCCGAGAATGAGCGCGACTAGAAGGATTTCCCAATGCTCCGACCACGAACTCAACGACACCCGACGCTCCCCTCCCCGTCTATCTGTCCCAACGCGAGCTTCGCGGAGACTAGCCTAAAATGGGCGTTTTCCGGACTCCGATAGCCCCAAATTGACGCTTCACGGATGTTCTCCTTGCATTCTGCCTACCATTTGGTAGGCATTTGACGACCAGTTGGTAGAGAAAATGGACGTACGCAACCAGATTCTGACCCACGCAACGCGATTGTTCGCGGAGCAGGGGTACGACGGGACTTCGGTCCAGGAGATCGCCGACGCGGTGGGCATTCGAAAGCCGAGCCTCCTCTACCACTTCAGGTCGAAAGATGCGCTTCGCGAAAACGTGCTCGCCGAAATGCTCGCGCACTGGAACTCGGTGTTGCCCGGCCTTCTGTTGAAGGCGTCCACCGAAGAGCGCTTCGACGCGACGATGCAGGCGCTCAGTGAGTTTTTCATCGAGGACCCGGACCGCGCACGTCTATTTCTACGCGAGACTCTCGACCGGCCCGAGCAGATGCAAGCGATGCTCGCGACATTCGTGCGACCTTGGGTCGAGCTACTAGGCGGGCAGCTCGAGCGCGCGAAGCGGCAAGGCTTGGTCCGGGCCGACGTCGACCCGCAAGCGTACGCGGTCGAGGTGATCACGATGGCGGTGGCGGGAACCGCGGTCATCGACACGCTGCAAACGATTCTGCCGGATGATCCGGCCCTAGGGAGCACGCGAAAGCGTCACGCGCGCGAGCTGATCCGCGTCGCGCGGTCAAGCCTCTACACCGAGAGCGAAGGCGAGAACTGAGCATGGCCAATTTCTTCAAAGACAACGACGATCTTCAATACTACTTCGACAAGGGTGTCGACTGGGACTCGCTCGCGCAAATCACCGAACATGACTTCACCGATGCGGACGGAGAAGGGTTTCGGAACACCGAGGAGGCGGTCGAGTTCTACCGGGACATCATCGAGATGTTCGGACAATTCACCGCCGAAGAGATCAAGCCTTACGAGAGAGAAATCGACGAGAAAGGCGTCGATTTCGTCGACGGAGAGGTCGTTTTCCCCGAGCGGCTCGCCGGAATTTTCCAGAGAATCAACGAGCTCGGCCTTCATGGTCTGCCGATCCCGCGTGAGCTTGGCGGGATGAACGCGCCGATGATGTTGTACTTCATGAATAGCGAGTTGATGGCGCGAGCTGACGTCTCCGCCATGGCGCACCATGGGTTCCACGCGGGCATTGCCATGGCGGCGATCGTTTTCTCTGCGCACGAAGGAAGCTCGGACATCGATACGGTGACCGGCCGAATCAACGAAACCCGCTGGCGGAAGATGGTCGAAGAAATCGTGGCAGGCGAAGCCTGGGGCTGCATGGACATCACCGAGCCCGACGCCGGGTCCGACATGGCAGCGATTCGCGCGGTTGGCGAGCAAGGCGCCGACGGCAATTGGTATGTCACCGGCGAGAAAATCTTCATCACCTCGGGTCACGGCAAGTATCACTTCGTCATCGCGCGCACCGAAGACGCCGACCCCGACGATCCAATGGGCGGCCTCAACGCGCTTTCGATGTTCCTGGTGAAGGCCTACGAAGACGACGCCGAAGGCAACCGGACACGCATCGTGCAGCTGAGCCGTGTCGAAGAGAAGCTCGGCCATCACGGTTCTGCGACGTGCGGACTCGTGTACGACAAGGCACCCGCAGAGCTGGTAGGCCAACGGGGCGAAGGCTTCATGTACATGCTCACCCTGATGAACAACGCCCGGCTTGGCGTGGGCTTCGAGTGCCTGGGGCTCAGCGAGTCCGCGTACCGGGCGGCCGCAGAGTACGCCTCGGAGCGCGGCTCGATGGGCAAGACGATCGACCGCCACGAGATGATCGCCGAGTACCTCGAAACGATGCGGACTGAGATTCAGGGCATTCGCGCCTTGGCCGTGACCGCCTGTTTCCACGAAGAAATGGCGCAAAAGCTGGCCCTCGCCGTTCGCTACGGGGACCTCGGCGAAGATGAAAACAAGAGGACGAAACGACGCTTGAAGTCCCATCAGAAGATGGCGCGCCGCCTCACACCGCTGCTCAAGTACGTTGCCGCGGAAAAGGCGGTCGAGCACGCTCGCACTTCGCTTCAGATTCACGGCGGTAACGGCTACACCCGCGACTACCTGCCGGAGAAGCTGCTTCGCGACGCGGTCGTCATGCCGATCTACGAAGGAACGAGCCAAATTCAGGCGCTGATGGCGATGAAGGATACGCTCGGCGGGATCATCAAGCATCCGCAGGCATTCGTAAAGCGCTTGGCGCAAACGCGCTGGCGTTCGCTCTCGAGCCGCAATCCGCTCGAACGACGGGTCGCACAACTCCAGACAGTCTCACTGAGCGCGCAGCAACACCTGGTGCTGAGGACGGCAGGCAACAAGGTGAAGGGCCTTCGCCGCAAGCCGATCGGTGAATGGTCCGACGAGCTCACCAAAAACTGGGATCCAAAGCGCGACTTCGCCTTTGCGATGCTGCATGCCGAGCGACTAATCCAGCTTCTCAGCGACACCGCGATCGCCGAGCTTCTCCTGGCGCAAGCCGAGAAACACCCGGAGCGAGCCGATGTTCTCGAACGGCACCTCGAGCGGGCCGAGCCCAGGGCGCGCTACCTGCTGGACCAGATCACGTCCACTGGCCATCGCCTTTTGGAAAAGCTCTCACCGGAACCGGCCGAGACGACGAGCCAAGCCGCGGAGTGACCGCACCGAGCGCAGATCCTTCGGCTTGGGGCTCTGATACCAATCGTTTGCTTCGTACCAGTCGTGGGTCAGTCGGATGCCCTCAGCGAGGTCGACTTCAGCCTTGAAACCGAAGTCCCGGCTGGCCGCGTCACCCACGCAAGTCCAGGCCTGCTGCGCGCCCATCTTGGCCTTTTGGAGGTTCAATAGCCTCGGCTTCTTGTCGAAACGGGTGGCAAGCTCTCCACCGAGAGCGGCGATAGAAATCAGATGCTCCGGTAGATCGACCGTTCGGACTGGGCGGCCAACGACTCGAACCACCTCGGATTGGAACTGCTCCCAGGTCACCTGCTCGTCACTCGTCAGGAAGTAACCATTGTTGGCGCTCGCTTCGTGCTGAGCGGCCTCGAGGATTCCTCGAACGCAGTCGTCGACGTAGATCATCGACATGAGTCGCTCGCGGTTTCCGAAGTACACGTTCCATCCGAGCATTGCGCTCTTGAAGAGATTGAAATAGTCGACATCGCCGGGGCCGTAGACACCTGACGGACGCAAGATCGTCCAGGGCAGGCCGCCCGATTCCTCTTCGACGACTCGCTCTGCTTCGAGCTTGCTCTCTCCGTAGTGCTCGATCGGCCTGGGCGGATTCTCCTCTCGATGAGGTGCCGAGGTAGCGGACGGCCCGTACGATGTCAGCGAAGACACCAGGACGAATCGCTTGGCGTTTGAATGCTCGCGACGTAGCGCGGCGAGCAAGTTGCGCGTGGGCATGACGTTGCCGGTGCGAAAGTCCTCGTACGAGCTGCCCTTGGTCACGCCGGCCACGTGCAGGACGTAGTCCGGCATCTCGTCGGCCATCACGCGTTCGAGTCCGGCGACCTCGGCGTAGTCCGCCTCGACCGAGCGCCCCGCTTTCGAAGGCGGCGACCCCGGGCGGCGAATCGCAACGACATCGGAACCGGAGGCAAGAAGCTCGTCCCGCAGCCGGCCACCGATGAAACCGCTCGCCCCGGTGACCAGTACCTTCCCTTCGAGCTTTGGCATCGCCATGGCCACGTCGTGCCCCGGGGTGGACGAATGTGCAAGCCCGGATTGACCCGACCCCTGAGCTGAGAAACGCTAGCGGCCATGACTGGGCGTTTCCAAACGATTTCTCCGGTGGACGGAAGCATCGTCTTCGAACGCGCGCTGGACGGGGCGCAGGAAATCGAACGAACGCTGACGAGGGCCAGCAAAGCCTTCGATTCTTGGCGACAGCTCGGTCTCGAAGAACGCTGCACGATGGTTCGGCGCTTCGTAGAGCTTGCCGTGCACGACGCGGACACCGTGGCGCAGGAGCTCACAATGCAAATGGGCAGGCCCGTACGCGACGGCGGTGGCGAGGTGGGTGGGTGGTTGCTTCGCGGGAGAACGATGATCGACCTTGCGGCTCAGGGGCTCGGCGACATCGAGCTCGCGGGGCGAGATGGCTTTACGCGATTCATTCGGAGGGAGCCCTTGGGCGTCGTTTTCGTCGTGGCGCCATGGAACTACCCTTGGCTGACCGCGGTCAACGCCCTGGTGCCCGCGCTGGTTGCCGGCAACACGGTCGTGCTCAAGCACTCGGAGCAGACGCCGCTCGTCGCCGAACGCATCGGGCGTGCGGCCAAGGAAGCCGGGCTGCCTGCGGGAGTCCTTCAGGTTCTCTATCTCGATCACGACGGCGTTGCAGACGTGATCGCAGACCCACGGGTCGCATTCGTGGCGTTCACAGGCTCGGTTGGAGGGGGTCACGCCATCCAGACAGCCGCGTCGAAGCGGTTCATCGGAGCTGCGCTCGAGCTAGGGGGCAAAGACCCCGCGTACGTGTGCGGCGATGCCGACATCGAGCGCTCCGCAGCGAATCTCGTCGACGGTGCGTTCTACAACGCAGGGCAATCCTGCTGCGGTATCGAGCGAATCTACGTGCATCAGGACGTGTATGAACCCTTCCTCGAAGCCTTCATCGCCGTGGCCAACGAGCTCATGCTCGGCGACCCGCGAGATGCGTCGACCACGCTCGGCCCTGTGGTTCGTATCCGCAACGCCGAAGGCATCCAGGCCCAGATCGACGAAGCGATAGCGGCCGGCGCACGCGCCCTACTCGACCCGAGCCATTTCGAAGGAACCAAACGCGGTCTTCCCTACATGGCGCCGCAGGCGCTGGTGGACGTCGACCACTCGATGCGGATCATGAGCGAAGAAACATTCGGCCCGGCTGTCGGCATCATGCAGGTGCGGGACGACGCCGAAGCGATCACCTTGATGAACGACAGCGACTACGGCCTCACTGCCTCGGTGTGGACGGGTGACCTCGATCGCGCGCAACGGATCGGCGCAAGCGTCGAAACCGGAACCTGGTACATGAATCGCTGCGACTACCTCGACCCGGAGCTCGCCTGGGTGGGGGTCAAGGACTCGGGCCGAGGCTGTAGCTTGTCCACCCTCGGCTATGCGCAGCTCACGCGACCCAAGTCGTTCCATCTACGGCACAGCCCCGGGTAGCCTGGTCATCGCTGTCTGGGTCGCTATAGTCGGCCCCGATGAAGCCGCCGGTTCTCCGCTGCCGCCACGTTACAAAACGCTACGGGAAGTTTACGGCGCTCAAAGACCTGTCGCTCGAGGTCTACGAAGGCGAGATTTTCGCCCTTCTCGGCCCAAACGGAGCCGGCAAATCGACCCTGATTCACTGCATCACGGGGCTGGCCAAGCAGAGCGACGGGAGCATCGAGGTCCTCGGCTTCGACACGGTGAACGACTTCCGGACAACGCGCCGCCTGGTTGGCTTGGTGCCCCAAGAGATCGGCTACGACCCGTTCTTCACTCCTCTCGAAAGCTTGATGATTCAAATGGGGCTCATGGGAGTCGAACCGAATCGCAGTCGTGCCGAGAGCCTGCTCGAGACCTTTGCACTGACCGACAAACGCGACGCCTACACGCGGACGCTGTCCGGTGGCATGAAGCGGCGCCTGCTCGTGGCCAAGGCCCTCGTCCATGACCCGCGGCTCCTGTTCCTCGATGAACCGACTTCCGGGGTCGACGTCGAGCTGCGCCGCGAGCTCTGGCGAGAGGTCGAGGACCTCCGAACCGCGGGCACCACCATCGTGCTGACCACGCACTACATCGAAGAAGCCGAAAAGCTTGCGGACCGCATCGGCATTCTGCACAAGGGCGAGCTGCTTCTGGTTGAAAGCCGTGAAAGCCTGTTGGAACGCCATGGCGGACGCTCACTCGAGGAGATTTACCTGGAGCTGATCCGCAAGGCTGACGGAAGACACGCGGCATGAGCGCGATCGCCCTCAAGACGCTATTCCTCAAGGAGGTGCGGCGTTTCAGCAAAGTCTGGCTGCAGACGGTGCTGAGCCCTCTCGTGACGACGAGCCTCTACTTTTTGGTTTTCGGCGTCGCTCTGGGCTCCCGACTTCGCGAGATTTCCGGCGTCCCCTACATCCAATTCGTGGTGCCCGGCCTGGTCATGATGACGATGATTCGGGACTCCTTCCTAAACACCTCGTCGAGCCTGTTTCAGTCGAAGATCAACGGAACGATAACCGACATCCTGGTCGCGCCGATTGGCGCGCTGGAGATGGTGCTCGCCTACGTGGGCGCCGCGATGATCAGGGCGATTATCGTCGGCGCTCTGGTGTACCTGGTCGCCCTTTCGTTCACCTGGTTTCCCCTGCACCACGTCGGCTGGACGCTCTTTTTCACGATCTTCGTGACCGCGACGCTCGCGCTCCTGGGAATGGTCGCCGCGCTTTGGGCGGAGAAGTTCGATCACCTCGCCATATTTCCAAACTTCGTGCTGCTCCCCTTGGCTTTCCTCGGTGGCGTCTTCTATTCGATCGATCTTCTCCCCGAGCCCTGGAATACGGTCAGCCGTCTCAACCCGCTGCTGTACATGGTCAACGGCCTTCGCTATGGCTTCCTCGGCGTGGCAGACGTTTCGCCCGTCACGAGCGCCGGAGTCGTGCTGGTCTCGTTCCTCGTGGTCCTCGGTACGGCAAGCGCGCTCCTGCGCAGTGGCTACAACCTGCGAAGTTAGTCATCATGGGCAGGCCGGCATGAGCAGCAGCACCTACTTTGCGAATCCCGAAGCGCGCGCGTTTCTTCAGCGGCGCGTCGCCGTGTTCGGCCTCATCGGCGCCATCCTCGGGGGCACGGCCTTGGCCTTTCGCTTGGTCTTGGGCGTCCTGTTTGGGGGTCTCGAGGAACAAGTCACCGACCCTGGTTTCCTGATCCATGCCGCTGGAATCGTACCCCTGTTGCTGGTTTGGCTGATCTGCCGGCGCGGTAACTACTCGGTCAACACGATTCATGGCATCGAAAACACCGGCATCTTCCTCACCAGCGTTTGCTACATCGGCATGGGCTTGGACATTCGACCCGAAGTCGGGGCCGACACGATCACCGCGTTCATTCTGGCGCTCGTGATGTTTGCCCGTAGCGTATTCGTGCCCAGCTCCGCTCGGCGAACCACGATCCTCGGCATCCTCATCGGGATCCCTCTCGTGGCGGCGATGTACTACCACTACTTGAGTATCGACCTCGACATCTGGCGGGTGTTCGGCTACCCGGCGGAGTCCCCCCAGCGTGTCGCGTCTGCTCAATCGGTGATCACGCTCATGTGGTGGACACTCACCATCGGCCTTGCAGCCCTTGCGTCGAGGGTGATTCACCGATTACGCAAAGAGGTGAGCGACATCCAAAGCCTCGGTCAGTACAATCTCCGCCGTAAGCTCGGAGAGGGCGCGATGGGCGTCGTCTACGAGGCGCAACACGGCATGTTGAAGCGGCCAACCGCCATCAAGCTGCTGCGGCCGGAGCTTGCCGACCCGGACGCTCTCGACCGCTTTCGTCGCGAGGTGCAGCTGACCGCAAAGCTCACCCACCCAAACACGGTCACCATCTACGACTACGGCCGGACCCCCGATGGGCTCTTCTACTATGCAATGGAGCTGCTGGACGGGGCGACCCTGAGCCAAGTGGTCAAAGCCGGCGGCCCGCAGCCAGTGGAGCGGGTCGTGCGCATTCTTCGTGACGCGGCGCTCGCGCTGAATGAAGCGCACCAAGTTGGCTTGATTCATCGGGACGTCAAACCGAGCAACATCATGCTCGCGCGTCAGGGCGGCGTGCCCGACGTGACGAAAGTCCTCGATTTTGGACTCGTGAAGAATCTCGGCCAGGTCGATGATCTCGAGATGACCAACACGATGTCGATCAAGGGCACACCACACTACTTGAGTCCCGAGGCAATCCAGGAACCGCAGGGGATCGACGCGCGCACCGATCTCTATGCGCTCGGCGCGGTTGGATACTACCTGCTTGCGGGCCGCCACGTCTTCGACGGGAAGACGATCATGGAAATCTGCCTGCACCACTTGCACACCAAGCCTTTGCCACTTTCGGAAGCGTCGTCGCTGGAGATCCCCGCCGGGCTCGAGGCGCTGATCATGGCTTGCTTGGAAAAGGACCAAGCAGACAGGCCGGCTTCCGGACAGGAGCTCGCCGACGCCCTCGATCGACTCGCGGTCGCGCGCTGGACCCGCGCAGACGCCGAGGCCTGGTGGGACGCATTCGGCGCCCAAATCGAGCAGAGCTCCGAGCCGCTCACCGCAAGCCCCACCGAGCAAACCGTCGCCGTAGACCTAGACGAACGCTAAACCGGGACACTCTCTACCCCCTCAACTACCTGAAACGCAACGACTTCTGCGGCAAAGATCGCAGCGCCGGCTCAACCGTGTGCGTCGATGCTCTAGATCGCGGAGTCGGAGTCGCTGCGATCGTTCGCTGAGAAGTCGGGTGATTCCATTGGCTTGAAGGGGTAGAGAGTGTCCCTCTTGACCGTGAGGGGGGTTGGCCGCACAATGGTGCGGTAATGGTTCATGAGCCGATCGCTATGAATGATCCGATGGACGCGCGTCGCGCGGGCCTCGTCGGTGGTGTTGTAGTCGTAGTCGGCCTCATTATTAGCCTCCTGCTAGTTACGCAGGCATAGGCGGGGACCAGAACCAACCCACAGACCAACCCACTCCGTTTCTGGCCCTCGCATCGAGCATGCGGGGGCTTTTTTATTGCCTTAGACCCATGAACAGACACTCACAGCGCAAAACTACAGCAACTTGGCATACGTCAGGCATGCCCCGGTTTGCCCTCCGAAGAGACGCCCGGTCGGTGGTCGACCCGGCGCCTTTTTCGTTCGAAGCGCGCTGCTTGAATGACGGCTCAAATCAACTAGTTGGAGCCAGCCAGCCATGAAGGAGATCCTCGTGACACCCGCCAATCCCAAGCTGACGAATCGAATCGGCGAATCGCTGTCCGGAGCCCAGATCATCTGGGAATCGCTCGTCCGCGAGGGCGTCGAGGTCTGCTTCGGCTATCCGGGCGGCGCGATCATGCCGGCGTACGACGCGATGATCCAATACCCGATCCACCACGTGCTCACGCGCCACGAGCAAGGCGCTTCGCACATGGCCGATGGCTACGCTCGGGCTTCGGGGCAAGTCGGTGTCTGTATCGCGACCTCGGGCCCAGGCGCCACCAACCTGGTCACCGGCATCGCCACGGCCATGCTCGATTCGATCCCCATGGTCTGCATCACCGGGCAAGTTCCGTCACAACTCATTGGCAGCGATGCGTTCCAGGAGACCGACATCACCGGCTGCACCATCCCCGTCACCAAGCACAACTATCTCGTGACTAAGCCGGAGCAGGTCGCTCCGACGATTCGCGAAGCATTCTACATCGCACGTTCCGGCCGGCCCGGGCCGGTCGTGGTCGACATCACCAAGGACGCCCAACAGCAGAGTTGTGTCTTCGAATGGAACGACGACGAAATCGTGCTGCCTGGCTACCGCCCCGATTACGCACCGCTCGCGGAGCAGCTAGAGGGCGCGGTCGAGCTGATCAAGACCGCCAAGCGCCCGATCCTCTTTTCGGGGTACGGCGTCATCAAAGCACAGGCCACCGAAACCCTCACGAAGTTCATCGAAAAGACCAACATCCCGGTCGCCTGCACCCTGCTCGGCCTCGGGGGATTTCCCGCCACCCATCGCTTGAATCTCGGAATGATGGGCATGCACGGAGAGACCTGGGTCAACAAGGCCATTCAGGACGCCGATTTGATCATCGCCGTCGGCATGCGCTTCGACGACCGTGTGACGGGCAACCTCAAGAACTACGCGCAAAACGCCAAGAAAATTCACATCGAGCTCGACCCGGCAGAAATCAACAAGAACGTCCACGTCGATGTCCCGATCGTTGGCGACGCGCGCGAGGTCCTCGAAGAGCTGATCCCTCAAGTCAGCGATCGCGACCGCCCCGAATGGCTGGCGTACATCGACCAGCTCAAAGGCGGATCGGCGGTCAGGGACATCAAGAACCTGCCAGACCTGGGCAAGCTCTACGCGGCCCACGTCATTCACGACCTCTACCGCTTCACCGAAGGCAAGGCGCTCGTCGTCACTGACGTCGGCCAGCACCAGATGTGGGAAGCCCAGTACTACAAGCACGATTATCCGCGGAAGCTGCTCACCTCCGGCGGCCTCGGCACGATGGGCTTTGCCTTGCCTGCCGGCATCGGCGCAAAATTTGCCCAGCCCGGCGACTCGGTTTGGGTCATCTGCGGAGACGGCGGTTTTCAGATGACCGCGTGTGAGCTTTCCACCTGTGCGCAGGAGGGCATCAAGGTCAACGTAGCCATCATCAACAATGGCTTCCTCGGCATGGTGCGTCAGTGGCAGGAGTTCTTCTACGGCGGGCGGTACGTAGCGACGCCGATGCTGAGCCCCGACTTCGTGAAACTCGCGGAAGCGCACGGCTTGACCGGGTTGCGGGTCGAAAAGCGTTCCGAGGTCGAAGAAGCCGTCCGGAGGGCGGAAGCGACCGAAGGCACCGTGGTCATCGACTTCCGTGTCGAACAGGAAGACTCCGTGTACCCGATGGTGCCGGCGGGCGCGAATCTGGACGACATGATCCAGCGGCCTCACAAGCCTGGCCAGCAAGAGCACAACCCGATTTTCGAGACAGGGGAGGACGACTAATGTCCGAGTCCATAAAAAGAACATTCGCCGTTTTCGTCGAGGACAAGCCTGGTGTGTTGAACCGAGTCGCCTCGTTGTTCCGCCGGCGCAGCTTCAACATCGATTCACTCAACGTCGGCGCGACACACGAAGCGGGCGTGTCGCGCATGACCATCGTCTGTGAAGCAGACGAGAACAAGGCCAAGCGAATCGAAGCAAACCTCTACAAGATGGTCAACGTGCTCTGGGTCGACGACATCACCCACAAGCAGTCGATCAATCGCGTCCTCGCCTTGATCAAGGTCAACTGCAATCGCGAGCAGCGCGACGAGGTCTTGAAAATCTGCGAGGTGTTCCGAGCGCGGGCGATCGACATGTCGCCCGATCGCGTGACGATCGAGATCACCGGACCTCAAGACAAGGTTGAAGGCCTCGTCTCGGTTCTCAGACCCTTTGGCATCCTGGAATTGGTGCAGACCGGCACCGTCGCGATGACGCGCGGCAGCGAAAAGCATGGGCTTGCCCACCCTACGGTGCCCGCCTCCCGGAACACGGCGGCATAACCCCCTTTGGAGAAGTAGAGAGACACATGACCCAGATTCGCTATGAAAAAGATGCTGACCTCTCGTTGATTCGAGGCAAGAAGGTAGCGATCATCGGCTACGGCTCCCAGGGCCACGCGCACTCGCTCAATTTGAAGGAGAGCGGCGTGGATGTTCGCATCGGCTTGCAGGCAGGCAGCAAGAGCAAGGCCAAAGCCGAAGCCGCCGGTCTAGCAGTGAAATCGGTGAACGACGCGGCGAAGGAAGCCGACGTAATCATGATCTTGGCGCCAGATACCTCGCAGCCTGCGATCTACGAAGAGCAGATCGCGCCGAACCTGGAGGCCGGCAACATGCTGATGTTCGCGCACGGCTTCAACATTCGGTACGGCACGATCGAGCCGCCGAAGGACGTGGACGTCACGATGGTCGCGCCCAAGAGCCCCGGCCACCGTGTACGCGAGACCTATCAAGAGGGTGGCGGCGTCCCGGCGCTTCTGGCCGTCCATCAGGACGCGACCGGTCACGCCGATGCGCTAGCCATGTCCTATGCAGCCGGAATCGGCTGTGCGCGCGCCGGCGTCTTGACGACCACCTTCACGGAGGAGACCGAGACCGACCTCTTCGGCGAGCAGGCCGTTCTATGCGGCGGGGCGTCGGAGCTGGTGAAGGCCGGCTTCGAGACCTTGGTGGAAGCAGGCTACCAGCCCGAGCTCGCGTACTTCGAGTGTCTCCACGAGCTGAAGCTCATCGTGGACCTCATGTATCGCGGAGGCCTGAACTACATGCGCTACTCGGTGTCGAACACGGCCGAATGGGGCGACTACGTGAGCGGTCCTCGCATCATCGGTGACGAGAGCAAGAAGGCGATGAAGCAAGTCCTCACAGAGATCCAGGACGGCACTTTTGCCAAACGCTGGATCGACGAGAACAAGGACGGCCGCCCGGAGTTCAACAGGATCCGCCGTGCCGAGCAGGAACAGAAGCTCGAGCAAGTGGGAGCGAGTCTTCGGTCGATGATGCCTTTCGTCGACCCGGTAGAAATCAAACAGGGAGAGTAAGTTAGGCGTCGCGCGCAGCGGCGTCGGGAGAATGAATCATGCAACCCGATCACGTAAGGATCTTCGACACTACGCTCCGAGATGGAGAGCAATCACCTGGCGCGACGATGACCTCGTCGGAAAAGCTAGAGGTGGCGAAGACCCTATCGCGCCTGGGCGTAGACGTGATCGAAGCCGGCTTCGCTGCCGCTTCTCCTGACGACTTGCGGGCGGTGAAAACCATCGCTGAGGCCGTCGGGGTGACGGGCGTGGAGGGTCGGCCGGCTTCGGAGCCGCCGATAATCTGCAGCCTGGCACGGGCTCACAAGTCCGACATCGACAAGGCTGCCGAAGCGGTGGCGCCGGCTACGCGTGGTCGGATCCACACCTTCCTGGCCACGTCGCCCATCCACCGGGAACACAAGCTCCGCATGAGCCGGGATCAGGTGCTCGCGAAGATCACCGAAATGGTCTCGTACGCGCGGAGCTTCTGCCAGGACGTCGAGTTCAGCCCGGAGGACGCAGGCCGAACGGAGATGGACTTTCTTTATGAGGCTTTGCAAGCAGCCATCGAGGCTGGCGCGAGCACGTTGAACATCCCGGACACGGTCGGTTACACGATCCCCGAGGAGTTCGGTGGGCGCATCGCCATGCTTCGGGAGAACGTCCCCGGCATCGAGAACGCAATCATCAGCGTGCACTGCCACAACGATCTCGGCATGGCGGTCGCCAACAGCTTGTCGGCAGTGCAGCACGGTGCACGACAGGTGGAAGTGGCGATCAACGGCATCGGCGAGCGGGCAGGGAACGCGTCGCTCGAAGAAATCGTGATGGCCCTCCACGTACGGCGCGATCTTTACGGCATCGAAACCCAAGTCGACACCACGCAGCTCACTCGAGCAAGCCGGTTGGTCAGCAAAGTGACCGGCATGGTCGTGCAGCCGAACAAGGCCATCGTCGGGGCGAATGCATTTGCTCACGAGGCTGGAATTCACCAGGACGGCATGCTCAAGCACGAGCAGACCTACGAGATCATGCGTCCCGAGACCGTGGGTGCCGGCAAGACACAGCTCGTCCTCGGAAAGCACTCCGGGCGGCACGCGTTTGCCAATCGTTTGGTCGAGCTCGGGTACCCCGTGTCCGGCGACGGCCTCGACAAAGCGTTCGCGCGCTTCAAGAAGGTCGCCGATAAGAAGAAGGTCATCACAGACGCCGACTTGTTGGCACTGTTGAGCGACGAGCTCTACCAGCCCAAGGAATTCTGGCGGCTCGAGGCCATCCAAGTGGGCTGCGGGACGGGCATGCCGACGGCTACGGTCAAGCTCGCCGGCCCTGACGGAGAAAAACAAACGGCTGCGGAGGTCGGAACGGGCCCCGTCGACGCGGTGTACAAGGCCATCCAGTCTCTGGTGCACGTGCCGGCCACATTGCTCGAGTACACGGTTCAGTCGGTGACCGAGGGTATCGACGCGCTAGGCGAAGTGAGCGTTCGCGTGGCCCCGCAAGAGGACGATGCACCCGCGGAGAAGATCAACCCACAGTACGAACACTCTCGCGCACGCGTCTTCCACGGGCACGGTGCTCACACCGACGTGATCGTTGCAAGCGCCAAGGCCTACCTCGCGGCCATCAACCGCATCCTCGCAGTAAGAGAAGCCCAGAAGACCGACAGCAAAGCAGCCGGAAGCGCTGCGTAATGAGCATCATGGAACCAAGAACACTATTTCAGAAGGTTTGGGACGAGCACGTTGTCGTTGAGGAGCCGGACAGGCCGGCGGTTCTCTACATCGATCTGCAACTCATTCACGAGGTGACGTCGCCACAGGCCTTCACCGGCCTTCGGGAGCGGGGCGTCAAGGTTCGACGCCCAGACAAGACCGTCGCGACGATGGACCATTCGACGCCGACGCTACCCAAGGCGCTGTGGGTCATCGACGACCAGGCAAAGGCACAGCTAGGCCAGTTGGAGACCAACTGTAAGGAGTTTGGCATCGAGCTCTACGCGCTCGGAGACAGCCGGAACGGGATTGTGCACGTGATCGGGCCGGAGCGCGGCTTCACGCAACCGGGCAAGACGATTGTTTGTGGCGACAGCCATACGTCGACTCATGGCGCGTTTGGCGCCCTCGCTTTTGGCATCGGGACGAGCGAGGTGGAGCACGTTCTGGCCACACAGTGCCTCTTGCAGCGGAAGGCAAAGACCCTCGAGGTGCGCGTCGAGGGTCAGCTCATGCCGGGTGTCACAGCCAAGGACATCATTTTGGCGCTTTGCGCCGAAATCGGCACGGGCGGCGCCACCGGCCACGTGATCGAGTTCACCGGCTCGGCGATCCGGGCTCTCGACATGGAAGGCCGGATGACGGTCTGCAACATGAGCATCGAAGCGGGCGCGCGCGCCGGCATGATCGGTCCCGACGAAACGACATTCGAGTATCTCAAAGGGCGAGACAACGTGCCCCGGGGGTCAGACTGGGATGCAGTGGTCGAACGCTGGGGTCAGCTCCGCACCGACGAAGGGGCGATCTTCGACAAGACCGTCGTCATCGATGCCAACAAGCTCGAGCCGATGATCACCTACGGGACGAACCCCGGCATGGGCATGCAGATCAGCGAGCCCATGCCCACCACGGACCGGTTCGAGGACGCTTCGCAGAGGGCCGCATTCGAGAAGGCGATGGGCTACATGGATCTTCAGCCCGGGCAGCGCTTGCTTGGAAAGAAGATCGACGTAGTCTTCATCGGCTCGTGCACCAACTCCCGTATCAGCGACCTCCGTATGGCTGCTGGCGTGTTCAGCGGACGCAAGGTCGCGGACGGGGTGCGAACGCTAGTCGTTCCTGGCTCTCACGACATCAAGAAACAGGCCGAGGCCGAGGGGCTCGACCGGATTTTCAAAGAAGCAGGCGCCGAATGGCGTGAGCCCGGGTGCTCGATGTGTATCGCGATGAACGGCGACAACTTGGAGCCAGGGCAATACGCCGTCAGCACTTCGAACCGTAACTTCGAAGGACGCCAAGGCAAGGGCGGCCGAACTTTCCTCGCGTCCCCCCTCACCGCGGCAGCGTCCGCGGTGACAGGCGAAGTCGCCGACCCGCGGAGCTTGCTCGTTTCTTGAAAGGCTGAGTCATGGCGAAATTCAAAACACTGACATCGCATGCGGTCCCTCTCCCCGAAGAGAACGTGGACACCGACCAGATCATCCCAGCTCGTTTTCTCAAGGTGACCGATAAGCACGGGCTTGGCGACAGCCTCTTTTGCGACTGGCGCTACCTCAAAGACGGATCGAACAACCCTGACTTCGTACTCAACGAACCAGCGTCGCAGGGCGCGCAGATCCTCCTCGCGGGAAACAACTTCGGCAGTGGGTCCTCGCGAGAGCATGCCCCTTGGGCGCTTGTCGGATGGGGCTTTCGAGCGATCATCTCGACGGGTTTCGCGGACATCTTCAAGAGCAACTCGTTGAAGAATGGGCTGCTCCCAGTCGAGGTTAGCGACGCCGTCTACAAGGCATTGATGGAAGCCGTTCAACTCGACCGTTCTACGAAAATCACGATTGACCTGCAGACTCAGTCCGTAACCGGCCTAGCTGGGCTCGAGACAACCTTCCCCATCGACGCATTTTCGAAGCACTGCCTTCTCGAGGGCATCGATCAGCTTGGCTACCTGCTTTCGTTCGACGATCAGATCACGCGCTATGAGCAACAACGGACATAAGGATTCCGCCTCCGTCGTAGAGGTCTACGACACCACTCTGCGTGACGGCACGCAGATGGAAGGCATGAGTTTGTCCTGCGAAGACAAGCTTCGTATCGCGGAGCACTTGGATTCCGTCGGCGTGACGTTCATCGAAGGGGGCTGGCCGGGCTCGAATCCCAAGGACGTCGAGTTCTTCGAGCGAGCGAAGGACCTGCCGTGGACGAACGTGACGATCGCGGCGTTCGGATCCACCTGCCGGGCCGAGCTTCGAGCCGAGGACGACCCTCAGCTTCAAACTCTCATCGCAGCCGAAACGCCGGTCTGCACCATCTTTGGCAAAACATGGAACATGCACGTCACGGAGGTGCTGCGGACCAATCTCGAGGAGAACTTGCGCATGGTCGAGGAAAGCGTCGCGTTTCTCAAGAAGAGCGGACGCCGGGTGATCTACGATGCGGAACACTTTTTCGATGGGTACAAGTCCGACCCCGGGTACGCGATCGAAACTCTGCGTGCGGCTGCCCGCGCTGGAGCCGAAACCCTCACACTCTGCGATACGAACGGCGGCTCGATGCCCTGGGAGGTCGAAGAGATGATCAAAGCCGTCCAAGAGGCGCTCCCCGACGCGCGCCTTGGCATCCACGCCCACAACGACGGGGAGTGCGGCGTCGCAAACTCAGTTGCAGCGATTCGGGCAGGTGCGCGTCACGTTCAAGGCACGGTCAATGGTTACGGTGAGCGCTGCGGCAACGCGAACCTCTGCTCCGTCATCCCTGATCTGGAGCTCAAGCTCGGCCTTCGGTGTCTTCCGGAAGGAGGCCTGGGGCAGCTCCACGACCTCAGCCACTTCGTCGCAGAGATAGCGAACCTGAGCCCGAACGAACATGCAGCCTACGTTGGACGAAGCGCATTCGCTCACAAGGGCGGCATTCACGTGTCGGCGATCCGGCGTCATCCAGAGTCGTACGAACACGTCGACCCAACGCTAGTTGGTAACGAGTCGCGCGTAGTGGTCAGCGAGCTATCGGGGCGAAGCAATCTGCGCAGCAAGGCTGAGGAGCTCGGTCTCGAGGTGAGCTCCGCGAGCGGGGGGCGAGTCCTCGAAAAGATAAAGGAGCTCGAATCCAAAGGCTTCGCGTACGAAGCTGCCGAGGCCTCCGTCGCACTTCTCATGGCGCGCCACCGGGCCGACTACCAAGCGCCTTTCGAGGTACTGGACTTCCAAGCCGGCGTCGGACGGCGTCGCGGCGGCGGCATGTTTGCCGAGGCTACGGTGAAGGTGCGGATCGGCGACGAGGTCGTGCACACGGCCGGTGAAGGCAACGGCCCGGTGAGCGCCCTAGACTCCGCGCTTCGTAAGGCTTTGCGACCGTTCTTTCCCGAGGTCGCGGACATGCACCTCACCGACTACAAGGTTCGCATTCTCGACGGCCGGAGCGGAACCGGGGCGACGACTAGGGTGCTCATCGACAGCCAATCGTCTCACGACAGCTGGAGCACG
>Ga0209567_10000383_pt1 | contig 24052 bp, 19 predicted proteins | sample COG_12_FD_184756 | JGI IMG/M metagenome (GOLD analysis project Ga0209567, IMG submission 184756) | Pelagic marine sediment microbial communities from the LTER site Helgoland, North Sea, for post-phytoplankton bloom and carbon turnover... | ecosystem: Environmental > Aquatic > Marine > Neritic... | reverse complement strand
GAGCCCCGAACGAGCGCGGCCGAGGGCATCCCCCAGCTGATGCACGAATTCCGGGGAACGCACGATCGTTTGAAGGATGCGCGATGATCAAGCTCATCTATTTGCTCTGGCCGCGCCAACCGATGAAGCCGGTGGACCGTCGCATCGCGTTGCTCGAGCGGTGCGCTCCAAAGCTCCTCGAATCGGGGGCGCGGTATTTGTTGATGAACGTCGATGACGACCTCGTCACCGTCCCGTCGCCGACGCCGACCACGAAGCTCACGAATCCCTTTGCCGCCGAGGTCAGCATTTGGGTGGAACGCCTCGATGTCCGTGACACCCTCGAGAGGATCTTGCTCGATGCGGGCTTCGAGATCGCCGGCTACCGCGTTCGGGAGCACGTGTACACCGACTACGGCGGCAACGAGCACGGAGCGCGCCGCGACTGGCCCGATGGCGAGCGTTCGCCCTACGTCATCTCGGTCACCCCTTTGGAGCGACCGAAACGCATCCCAAGAGATCGGTGGATGCGGCATTGGTTCAATCGACAGGGGCCGATGTCGGAGAAGATGCAGCCCCGCGCCCGATACGTTCGGAATGTGGTCGACGAGGTGTTGACGCCCGGCGCGTTCCCATATGAGGGCATCGTCGAGGAGTCCTGGCCATCGCCGGAGCACATGACGAACGCCTACGTCTTCTATGGTGCCCGCAACCGATTCGAGCTCGTGAAGAACATGGCGATCATGATGCAGAGCGTCGCAGCCTTTCTCCCGATTTGGAAAATCACCAGTGTGCCGATGAGCGAGTATTTCATCCGGAGCCCGCACGGCCGAAAGTGAGTTTGTGCTGGACGGTCGATGCCGTTTTCGGCGATCCTCGCCGCCCAATGCAAACCGATCGACGTAGTTTTCTCAAGCTGTCCGTGGCTGGCGCAGCTGCGCTCTCCACCATGAGCGCGGGCGCAACGTTGTCCGGCTGTACATCGAGCGGGCCTGCGCCCGGAATGAAACGCCTTCGGCCAGAGGATCTGGAGCTCTTGCGGGCGCTCACGCCTGCGGTGATGAAAGGCAAGATCACACCGGACGACACCGAGGCCATCGATCAGACACTGCAGTCGTTCGACACCTTGATGGACGACCTCTCCGATCCCGTCGTTGCGGGGGTACACCAAGCATTCGACGTGCTGAGCTTCGCGCCCACTCGAGGATTGACGACCGGGCAGTGGTCGGCATGGTCCAAGGCTTCATTGGAAGACGCCGAGAGTGCCCTCGCTCGACTGCGCGACAGCGGCATCGGTTTGCTGAACGCGATCTACGCGGCTGTGATCAGGCTGATCATCAGCGCCTGGTACCTCATCCCGGAGAATGCTGCGACGACGGGTTATCCCGGCCCGCCGGAGAAAGTGGTGAACGTCCTGCCCAAGAAGGCGCCGGCCGCGGAGGCAACGCCGTGACCGATCTTTCGACCATCAGATTGGGCAACAGCACCGATCCCTACAACGATGCCGCGGCGCGAGGTTGGGACATCACCGACGCTAGCCAGCTCACGTCGTCGCTCGAGCTCGAAGCCGATGTCGTCATCGTCGGTACGGGCGCCGGTGGAGGCACCGCAGCCGAGACGCTCAGCAAGGCTGGCCTGAGTGTCGTCTTACTGGAGGCAGGGCCGCTCAAAACCTCGAGCCAGTTCGATATGCAAGAGCGCGCCGCCTATCGTGACCTCTACCAAGAGGGCACTGGGCGCGGCACAAAAGACGGCGGCATGGTGATTTTGCAAGGCCGCTCGGTCGGCGGCTCGACGACCGTCAACTGGACGACGAGCTTCCGTACACCCCCCGAAACGTTGAAATTCTGGGGGGAGCACATGGGCGTGAGCGGGTGCTCGGTCGATGAGATGGCGCCGTACTTCGAGCACATGGAGAAGCGGCTCAACATCCACAAATGGCCTCAGGCGCCGAACAACAACAACGCGATGCTGCAGCGCGCCTCCGAAAAGCTCGGTTACCCGTGGGCGACGATTCACCGCAACGTGCGCGGTTGTTTGAATCTGGGTTACTGCGGGCTCGGTTGCCCGGTCGATGCAAAGCAATCGATGCTGGTCACGACGATTCCCGGCGCATTGGATAACAAGGCCAAGCTCATACACCATGCGCGGGTCGTGCGCATCTTGCGTGATGGCGAGGTCGTGAAGGGCGTCGAAGCAGAGGCCCTCACGCCCAACGTGAGGGGCGCGACAGGCCAGACGATCACGGTTCGGGCCACCCGGACGATCTTGGCGGGCGGTGCGATCAACACGCCCGCGATCTTGTTGCGGTCCGACGCTCCGGATCCGCACGGACGGATCGGAAAGCGGACATTTTTGCACCCAACCACGCTGACGATGGCGATCTACGAGGAGTCGATCGACCCGTTCTACGGAGCGCCGCAATCGATCTACTCCGATCACTTCCAGTGGCAGAACGTCCATACGGGGCCAATCGGCTTCAAGTTAGAGGCGCCGCCGCTACAGCCGGCCTTCGCGGCGGGCTTCTACGCCGCGGCGGGCGAAGAGATCACTCAAAGCATGGACAAGCTCAATCACACCCAATGCATGATCGCGCTCATGCGTGACGGTTTTCACGAGGACAGCCAAGGTGGAGCGGTCGAGATCGACGATAATGGAAATCCACTCCTCGACTATCCGATCAACGACTACCTCTTGGAAGGCGTGCGCCGCGCTTTCAACGTGATGCTCGAAATGCAGTTTGCGACGGGCGCCAAGTCCGCGCGCCCAGCACACAAGCAGGCAAAGCACTACATGTCGTGGAAGGAGGCCAAAGCAGCAGTCACCGAGCTCGACGTGGCCGCGCACAAATCGACGATAGGCAGTGCCCACGTCATGGGGGGCTGCCCGATGGGCGACGATCCAAAACGCAGCATCGCCAACACCGACGGCAAGTTCCACCACCTCGACAATCTCTACATCATGGACGGCTCCCTCTTCCCCACGAGCATCGGCGCCAACCCCCAGCTCTCGATCTACGGCCTCGTCTACAAACTCTCGAGCAACCTAGCCACCCAGTTCCAGGCGTAGGCGATAGTGTGGGGGCGGCCAGCCCCGTGGACGATGCGCAGCATCGACTTTACGGGGTGGGGCGGGACAGACTACCGCCGTAGGCGTCCGGCTCTTAGCTGATTGCGTTGAGGAACTCGAGAAGCAACTCGTTAACCGGACCGGGTTGCTCTTGTTGGGCGAAATGGCCGGCGTTGGGGATGAGGTGGGTGCCTCGGAGGTCGGTGAGTCGGTTGGGCATGGTTTGCAGGGACTTGGGGCTGACAATCTGGAGGACCGGGTCCTTTTCGCCGCAGATGAATAGGGAAGGGCATTCGATCTTGGCTCGGCCGTAGTCGGGATCGTGCTCCCAGTTGACGTCCATGGCGCGGTACGAGTTGAGGCCGCCGATGAAGGCGGTCTCGGGTCCCGTTTGCATGTACTCCTCGACCAGGTAGTCGAGGTCCTCTTCGCTCAGCCACGGCCAGGGTAGGGGCTCTTCCGGATCGGCCAAGACATCGAGGTAGCCGGTGCGTTTCGAGGGGAACTTCTTGAAGTCGAGCAAGCTTCCCCGCGCGCTCAAGGCCCAGTAGATGCGTTTCAAGAACAGCCGCGCATTGTTGCCAAGCTCGGCTTCGGCGGGGCCGACCTTTTGGAAATAATGCAGATGAAGGAAGTGGTTCTTCGCGATTGCAGCGTACGTCTCGCTAGGCTTCGGCCCTCTCGGCCGCGCGTCCTCGGGTTTCGCTTCGCCGCCCGACGCCTTCTTCTTACCTCGCGCAAAGCCGGCACCATACGGCACCGCGACCGAGACCACGCCACGGACGCGCTCAGGTGCGTGGAGCGCTGCGGCCCATGCCGCCTGCGCCCCGAAATCATGACCGACAAACACAGCCCGGTCTTCCCCCAGCGCACTGAGCAGGCCTGTGAGGTCGGCGACGATCGTTTGGTTGCCGTACTCAGTCGCGCGAAGGGGCCGGTCGGTTCGACCGTAGCCACGCATGTCGACCGCGATCGCCCGAAAACCGGCGCTCACGATCACGGGGAGCTGATGCCGCCACGAATACCAGAGCCCTGGAAACCCATGACAGAACAGCACGGCCGGCCCTTCTCCCTGGGTCACCGCATGCATCCGAATCCCGTTGGATTCGATCTGCAGATGCTCGACGCTCTTCACCACTGATACGAGCCGCTCGTTACGGCTTCGCAGCCTCCGCGACGGCCTCGACCAGGCTCTTCGAGAACATCCGCCCGGTCAGCTTGTCGCGAACCTTCTTGTCCGCGGCGTCCCACTCGGCTTTGGCGTCACCCGCTTCGACGGGAATGATGCCCTTCTTCAAGATGACGTCATAGGCCTTCTGGTCGTCCTTGCGAATGACTTTGTTGAGGAGCTCGTGCGCGCGGGCGGACGTGCTGTCGAATACCTCTCGGAGGTCGGGCGGGAGCTCGTCGAGCTTGTCTTTGCGCATCATCGTGCCGCCCACGATAATCGCCGAGTTGTGCGCGGTCATGTACTTCACCCGCGTGTACCATTGGAACGCAACCGCAGTGATGGCAGAGGACGAGATGACGTCCACCATGCGGGTCTGAAGGGCCGGATAGACCTCGGGCACGCCGAGCCGAACCGCGCTTGCACCAATGACCTGATAGAACTCGACGAAGATCGGGTCGTCTTTCCACGCCCACGGGCGCATGGCCTTGATGTCGGATGGCCGCACGATGGGTTTTACTGAGAACAGCCGAGTCTTGCCGGCATCACCCCAGCCGACCAGCTCGAAGCCCTCCTTGTCGAACATGCCCTCGAACTCGGCGGCCATCTTTACGCGCGCCCGATCGAGCTTCTCATAGGTCTCGAGGAGGCCGGGTAGCACTAGGACGTTCATCGCCGGGACCAGCAAGCTCATTCCCGTCATGGTGACGACGCCGCCGTCGAGTTGACCGACGCGCATCTTACGGACGAAGTCTCGTTCGTCACCCTGAGAGCCGCCTGGATAGAAGCGCATCTTGAGCTTGCCGTCGGTTTTTTCTTGGAGCGTCTGGTTCCACGCGTTGAGGACTTTCATCCACGACGAGCCGGCCGGAGCGAGCGAGGCGATCCGCAGGGTGTGACTCTCCTCGGCCTTGGTGGCCGTGGTGGTCCCTGGAAGCGCAAACGCGGCAACTAGAAGCAGCAAAATTGGTACGAAACGACGATTCATTCTCCAAAACCTTTCACGTCGCGTGAGAGCCCGCCGAGAGTCACAAGGAACTTCCCGCCCGTCAACACGAACTATCCGCTTTCTGAGCATTCCGGGCACTTCCTTCCTCGAACCATGCGACGAGCCGAGCGAGGAATTTACTCAACGCGGGGCCACCCGAGGCCAGGATTGACTACCTTTCGGGCCTACCTCGGCGTGCTATGTGCTCGATCGATGGTCCTAGACATCGTCGAGAATCGCGACAGTACGGCCCGCGACCATCTGGCGAACGAACGGACGTTTTTGGCCTGGGTGCGGACCGCGTTGGGCCTGGTCGGCCTGGGTGTTCTGCTCGAACGGCTCGGGGCCGGGGGCGAGACGATTGCAGTGGCCGCCGGCGTCGGCTTCATCAGCTTCGGCGGGCTGTCGCTGATCTACGCGGTGAGCCGTTACCTCTGGGTGGCGCGAAACCTCGAGCGCGGAATGTTTCCGGTGGCGATCAGGGGGCCGATCGTGGTGGCCGTTGGCGCACTGCTGGTCGTCGCCGGAGCCATGCTCTACGTGCTGCTTTTGCACTAGGTGGTGCCAGTCTAGTTACACCGCCCGCCCACCCCCACCCGTAGTCCTCCCTGCCGCGGCAATCGCTTCGCTCTGCCTTGGCGGCGCTTTGCGCCGGGCTTCGCCCTTCGGGCTCGCACTACCGCCTGCCGAAGGCGTCCAGTGTCAGCGTCAGCGTCAGTGTCAGCGTCAGCGTCAGCGTCAGCGATCGAGCTGGCGTTCTTCCACCCAAGCGTACAACACCGGCACCACGAACAGCGTTAGCAGGATCGCTCCCATTCCTCCGACTGACGGGAGCGCCATTGGGACCATGACGTCGGCGCCTCTGCCTTGAGAGGTGATCACAGGAAGCAAGGCCAGCGCCGTCGTGGCCGTGGCCATCAAGCAAGGACGCACGCGTCGTTGCCCGGCCTCGACTGCTCTGTCGCGCACCTCCTCGACCGTGTGAGCTGGGGCAGCACGGAAGCGTTGCGCCAGGTACGTGGCCATCACGACGCCGGTGTCCGTGGCGATCCCCAGCAGCGCGATCACGCCGACCCACACCGCGACCGAAAGATTGACCGTGCTGATGTGGAACAGGTGCTGCATGTCGGTCCCGAGCAGCTCGAAATTCAGAAACCACGGCTGGCCGTAGAGCCATATCAGAATGAATCCCCCCCCGACGCAGAGCACGACGCCCGAGTAGATGATCAGCGTCGTGACGACGCGACGAAACTGAAGGTAAAGAAGCAAGAACACGAGGGTGAGCGCGACTGGAATGAGCAGAATCAAGCGCTGCTCACTTCGGACCTGGTTCTCGTAGCTGCCGGCGAACCGGTAACTGACTCCGGCGGGCACCTCGAGCTCGCCGCTTTCGATCTTCGCGTTCAGAAACGCTCGCGCATCGTGGACAACATCCACTTCGGAGAGCTCCGGAAGTTTGTCGAACAGGACATAGCTGGTCAGAAACGTGTCTTCGGACTTGATGACTTGCGGCCCCTTCACGTACCGGACCTCGGTGAGCTGCTCGAGGGGAATCTGCTCCCCACCGGGGGCCGATACGAGCACGCGGCCGAGCGCCTCGATGCTGTCTCGCTCCTCGCGCATGTAGCGCACCCGGACCGGGTATCGTTCTCGGCCTTCCACCGTCGTAGTGAGCGTACGGCCGCCAAGGGCAACTTGAATGACGTCTTGCACTCGGCCAATGGTCAACCCGTATCGCCCGATCGCCTCTCGATCGATGTCGATTTCGATGTACGGCTTTCCGACTACGCGGTCAGCGAAGACGGTCTCCGGACGAATGCCATGGACCTCACGAAGGAGTCCCTCGAGCTTCATCCCGAACGACTCGATCGTCTCGAGCTCTGGCCCGTAGACCTTGATACCCATCGGTGCCCGCATCCCACTTTGCAGCATGATGATTCGGGTGTTGATCGGCATCAGCATCGGAGCGCTGGTCAGTCCGGGGGCCTCTCCAGCCTTGATGATCTCTTCCCAGATGTCTTCGGGGGAGCGAATGTGGTCTCGCCAATTGCGAACGCGATTGCCATCCGCGTCGACACCGAACTCAGGCTTGTAGGTCACCACGGTTTCGAACATCGAGATGGGAGCGGGATCTAGCGGACTCTCCGCGCGTCCGAGCTTGCCAACCGCACGGTCGACTTCAGGGATCTCCTGAATCGCTGCGTCCATCGTGTGCAGCATGTCTAGTGCCTGACCGAACGACGCATGGGGCATTGTCGTTGGCATGTACAGGAACGACCCCTCGTCGAATGGCGGCATGAACTCGCGGCCGAGACTGGACCAGGAGGCCACGCCGCCAACCAGCACAGTGAGGGGAAGCGCCAACGCGAGTGCCTTGTGTCTCAGCGACCATCGGAGAACCGGAACGTAGACGTGGTGGAAAGCAGAGAACGCCAGCAGCAACGCCCCGATCACGACGACCACGAACAGGAAGTTAGCGATGAAATGATGCCCGGGTCCGAGGGGAAGCCAGCTTCGGGTGAGCAGAAGCGCCACAGCCAGCACGAGGACGGGGAGCGAGATGGCTGCGAGCCGCGACCGCTTCGACTCTCCACTCTGCATCCCCGCGGCGTTTTGCCTCGCGGGGCGTCGAAGGATCAGATGTGCCAGTGCCGGCAGCGCAAGCATCGACACCAGTAGAGCGGCCACGATGGCGAACGACTTCGTGTACGCTACCGGTCTGAACAACTTGCCTTCGGCAGCGGTGAGGGCGAAGACGGGCAAGAAGCTGACCACGGTTGTCAGCGTAGATGTCACCACCGCGGGCGCGACCTCGGCCGTCGCGTGTGCGATGACTCTCGCTCGGCTCTTGTCCGCGGGTGCATCGGTGAGGTGAGCAACGATGTTCTCGGTGAACACAATTCCCATGTCCACCATCGTTCCGATCGCGATGGCGATACCCGCCAGCGCCATGATGTTGGCATCGACGCCGGTCGCTTTCATCGTGACGAACGCTGCCAACACGGCGAGTGGAAGCACCGCCGAAATCAGTAGCGAGCTCCTCAAGTTGCGCAGCATCACCAGCACGATGATTACGGTCACTAGGATCTGCTGGAACAGCGCGGTTGACAGGGTGTCGAGCGTTTCGTGAATGAGGGTCGTGCGATCGTAGAAAGGGTGGATCGTCACCTGGCTGGTGCTTCCATCGGCGAGCGTTCTCTTTGGCAAGCCTGGCGCGATCTCTGCAATCTTGGCTTTGACGCGTTGGATGACTTCCATCGGATTTTCGCCGTAACGAACCACGACGACGCCTCCGACCGCTTCGGCACCCGCATCATCTAGGGCGCCACGACGCTGCGCGGGTCCCAGCGTGACGCGCGCGACATCGGCGATCCGGATTGGCGTGTGTTTACGCGTGGTGATCACGGTCTGCTCGAGATCCTCCACCGTCCGAATGAACCCGAGGCCTCGAACGAGGTATTCCGCGCGATTGATTTCGAGGGTTCGAGCGCCGACATCCAAATTGGATTCGCGAACGGCTTGCGCGATCTGTTCGATAGTCACGCTACTTGCGAGCATGGCTTCCGGGTCGACGTCGACTTGGTATTCGCGAACGTAGCCACCGATCGAAGCGACCTCGGAGACACCCGGCACCGATTGCAGGGCGAAGCGCACAGTCCAGTCCTGCGTCGACCTGAGCTCATGCAGGTCCCATCCCCCAACGAGCTCCCCCTCGGGACCGCGTCCTTCGAGGGTGTACCAGAACACCTGCCCAAGCGCGGTGGCGTCGGGCCCGAGCGCGGGTGCCACCCCGTCGGGGAGGGTGCCGCCGGGGAGTGACGCGAGCTTTTCGAGGACGCGTGAGCGCGACCAATAGAACTCCACACCCTCTTCGAAGATCACGTAGATGGTCGAGAAGCCAAACATCGACGAGCTCCTCACCGTGCGGACACCAGGAATTCCGAGAAGCGCGGTGGTCAGTGGATAGCCGACCTGATCCTCGACATCGCGCGGCGAGCGGCCTTGCCATTCTGTGAATACGATCTGCTGGTTCTCTCCGATGTCGGGGATCGCGTCGACCGGAACTCGATCGCGCGTCATCCCACCGAGCTCCCAATCAAAAGGAGCCACGTAGACCCCACCAACCACGACTCCCGCAACGAGGACGAAAACGATCAACTTGTTGTCGACGAAGAAACGGAGGAACGCCTCCCAGGTGGGTGAAACGACCTCCCTCGGGTTCGGTCTTTCACTAGAGGTCAATGTTGATGCCCCTGCATGTGTTGTTGATGGTCGCCCGCTGAAGGCGGCGGATTTTGAGGCCTTCGCTTCTTGGGCGGAGGTGATTTGGGCTTGGGGGCTTCGGCGTGATCGTTCGGTGCCTCGTCGTCGTCAGGAACATTCATCATCGAGTCGCCACCTTGAATCTGCAGATCCGCGTCGATGGCAAAGGCCCCGTGAATCACGACCCGTTCTCCTTCCTGCAGACCCGCTAGAACCGGGTAGAGGTCGCCCATGCGGGGCCCGAGCGTCACCACCCTGGCTTCATAGGTCGGTTCCTCGGCGTTTTTGAGCTCGACGTAAACGACCGACCTGCGCCCCGTGAAAAGTGGGGCCGTCGCCGGAACGACGAGGGGAGCCTCCTCGGCAGGCTCGCGCCCGGTATCGCTCTGTACGCTGGCCTCGACGAACATGCCGGGACGGAGCCGCCGGTCCTGATTCTTCACTTCGATTCGCACGCGGGCGGTTCGAGTGTTGGGGTCGAGCATCGGATCCACGAACGTGACCCGTCCCTTGAACGCCTCGCCCGGCAGCGCGTCCACTCGAATCAAGACCTGTTGGCCTGCTTTGAGCACGGGAAGGTCGCTCTCGTAGGCATCGAGCTGCACCCAGAGCGTCGATAGATCCGCCACGCGGTATAGTCCGCTTCCCGTTTCGACGTAGTTGCCTTGGGTGGCGAGACGCTCGATGACCGTGCCGCCGAACGGGGTGCGAATCCGAGCACGCTCCGATGGCTTGTCCGCGGTTTCCATGGTTCGGAGCTCGCCGTCGGGGACACCCAGGAGCCGCAATCGATCCCGTGATGCGTTGAGGGCGGCTTCCGCGGCTCGACTAGCGTTTGGCGTGGCCGTCTCCTGCAGTCGCTCGAACTGCTGCCGTGCCTGAATCAGGTCCTGATGCGCGGTGTACACTTCGGGGCTGTAGAGGGTCGCGATCACCTGGCCGCGCTTCACGCGCTCTCCCGTCGTGCTCACGTGCAAGCGGTCGATTCTTCCACCGATCCAGGCGGTGACGGTCCGCAGGCTCCGTTCATCGTAGTCGACGCGTCCGAGCAGCCGGCGCTCCACCCGTCCGGACCCTAGGCGCACAGTTTCCGCAGTGCGGATACGCGCAAGGATCTTTGCTCGCGGCGACAGTGAGATCCGTCCCGCAGTGCCTTCGTCTGCGCCAGTGCTTCTTTCGACCGGAATCAGGTCCATGCCGCAGATCGGGCATGACCCGGGTTCTGTTTGTCGGATCTGCGTGTGCATCGCGCAGGTCCAAATCGTTTCCTCCGCGTCGTGGGCCTGTGCTTCGAGGTCTGTCGCCGGGGTTTCGGGGCTTCCGAGCAGCCGGCCACCGAGGCCAAAGGCCACGGCCGCGACGATGGGGAGTGCGACCCACGGTGCAGTTTTCGCCAAGCGAGTCTTGTTAGCTTCTTTCATGGCTGCTCTCCTTGGTCCGTCGGTTCCACAGGGTGCCCAACCACCGCCTCAAGTACCGCCCACGCTCGAGCGTGATGTGCGCGGCTGCGGGCGAGCTCGAGTTGAAGCTCGAGGAGGTCCTTTTGGGCTAGCAGGGCAGACGCGACGGTGGAGCGCCCGCTCTGATAGCCGCCCAGCACCGATTGAAAGGTGGTCTCCGCCTGCGGAATCAGCGTGTTTCGGTAGAGGTCGATTCTCCTCTGTGCCCCGCGCACCGCCGACATCGCGGCCGCGAGCTGTGCATCGGCGGTCTGCAGCGCTGCGTCACGATCCGCACGGTGCGCAGCCCCCTCGGCGCGCGCCGCGCTCATCGCATCCCGATAGTTCCGGCCCCAAAGCGGAACGCTGAGGCCCGCCGTTACAACGACGGCGTCTTGCCCGCTCTTCCCGATGAGCGTGGGCGCCTGGCCGACCACGATCCAATCCAAGCCTGCAAGCAAGCTCGGCGCCCGTTCCGCAGCCTCCGCTCGAACCTGAGAATCACTCGCCGATGCCATCAGCTCCGCGGCTTCGATGCGTGGATGCTGTCTCGCAGCCTGGTGCAGTGCCTCCTCGCTCGTGGAGGGGAGGCCCTCAAACGGCGTGTCGGTTGCGGTCAACCCTTGCTCGCGCACCGTTGCGCCAATCGCGCGCAGGAGGTCGGCGGTCGCAACTCGTCGGTCTTCTCGATGGGCTCCGTGGTGATCATGGTGGCGGGCAATCCCCAGCTCGACCTGATTGAGGTCTGCGAGCGACGCAGCGCCCGTCCGCACCCGTCCGCGAACGGTGCCAGCCAGCGTCTCCATCACGACATCGTGCTCATTCTTGAGGTGATGCTCCTCCTGGAGTAGCCAAAGCCTCCAATACGCATCCGCGACGGCCTGCTTGACCCCGAGAGCCTCCGCATCGAATCGCCGCTCCGCTGCTCGCGCCGTTCCCGAAGCGGCGTCCGCTCCCGCACTTAGCGCCGTCGGCCAGGGAAATGACTGCATTAGGCTCAGCTTGTGCTGCTGCGGACCCACCCGCGTTTCGATGCTCCGAACGAAGTAGCTGTACTTGATGACGGGCTCGGGAATGCGCCGCGCGCGAGAGATCCGCATGGTCGCGGCTCGCCACCTTTCGAACGAGGCGCGCAGTTCCGGGCTTTCCGCGAGCGCAAACGCCAAGTAGCTGTTCAAGCTGCCGTCGAGCGTCGCCTCCGCGTCTGGCGGAGCTTCGTCTTGAGCGACGATCGAGCCAGCCGTGGCTAGATTGTCCCTCGTCGCGGATTCGTACGTGCCACGACAGCCGACCAGCGCCACCGTGAGCAAGACGACGGCGTGGGTCCGTCTTGTTTTCATCCCATGCGGGATATTCCGTTTCATCGATTCCTCCTCTGATTGAATTTGTGCGGTGCGTAGGCGGCGCGGTTCGGTCCACCGGCGCGAAAGGCGCGGCAGAGTCCGGACGCGTGGCCGTGCGGCGCCTCGATCGGCGCGCGCGAGTCAGCGCTCAGTCCGGCGCTACGCTGGAGCTCAATTCAGAAAGGAACAGTTGCGGATGAAAATCGGTGGCCCGTGAACATTCGGCGGAGACCGCTCTCGAAAGAGGTTGAGATCGCAAACTTCCCGCGACGCAGTGACGGCGCTGGCAGTTGGGCCGACAAGCGCGACTGTGGCCTCGTCGATCCGCTGCCACGAGACCTCTTGGATCGCGACCAGCTGGCTCGCGTTCGAGAGCTCGACCGTGCAACAAGGCTGCGTCTGCAGCTTGGTTTCCGCCTGGCGTGCGGCATGGTCGGCGCCCTCGCCATGGCCAGCGTGAGCCCGCGTTTCGCACCCGCAATCTCCGACGACCACGCCACCCATCGAATGGCAAACATGGAGAACCACGCCGGCCGCACCCGAGGCTACGAGCGGAATCGAAAACACCAGCGCGAGTACGCGTCTGCGCATGACCAAACCAACCATAGCATGTATTTTTCCGGACATGGAGTGGACCTGTCCGATGCATCCCGAAATCGTGCGATCGGAGCCCGGGACCTGCCCGATCTGCGGCATGGCCCTAGAGCGACGTGACGTCGCGGTGGATGACGACACCGTGAACCCCGAGCTCGCCGACATGACCCGCCGGTTCTGGCTGTCGGCAGCGTTCACCGTCCCGCTGGTGGTCGTGGCGATGGGTGACCTTCTTCCCGGCGAGCCAATCTCACGAATGCTTTCACCGAGAGTGCGGACCCTGCTGGAGCTCGGGCTCGCAACGCCGGTCTGTCTCTGGTGCGCATGGCCCTTCTACGTGCGTTTCGTCCAGTCGCTGAGAAACAAGAGCCTCAACATGTGGACGCTGATCGGGCTGGGCGTAACCGTTGCGTACGGATACAGCGTCATCGCGGCCCTGGCTCCGCATGTTTTTCCCGACTCGTTTCGGGGGGCAGGTGGAGAAGTCGCCGTCTACTTCGAGGCGGCCGCCATGATCGTCACACTGATCTTGTTGGGCCAAGTGCTGGAGCTTCGCGCGCGCGGCCAGACGGGCGCGGCAATCAAGAAGCTTCTCGGGTTGGCGCCCAAGACGGCGCGACGCATTCGTGATGACGGTACCGATGAAGACATCCCCCTGGAGCATGTTCAAAAGGGGGATCGATTGCGCGTGCGCCCTGGCGAGAAAGTGCCTGTGGACGGAGTCATTCTCCAAGGAGCGAGCTCCATTGACGAATCGATGGTGACCGGCGAGCCGATTCCGGTCGAGAAGCATGACGGAGATCAGGTCATCGGCGCCACGATCAACGGTATAGGCATGCTCATCGTACGCGCCGAGAGAGTCGGTACGGAAACCCTTCTTTCACGAATCGTCGCGATGGTCGCTGAAGCGCAGCGGAGCCGTGCCCCGATCCAGAAGCTTGCAGATGTGGTGTCCAGCTACTTCGTACCCGTCGTGATCGGTGCCGCCGTCATGACCTTCGTCGTTTGGAGCCTGGTCGGTCCCGAGCCACGGATGGCGCATGCGCTCATCAATGCGGTCGCGGTTCTCATCATCGCATGCCCTTGTGCGCTCGGTCTCGCGACGCCGATGGCGATCATGGTTGCCGCAGGGAAGGGGGCTAGCCTTGGAGTGCTGTTCAAAGACGCCGAGGCTATCGAGGTGATGCGCAAGGTGGATACGCTCGTGGTGGACAAGACCGGGACCCTCACCGCGGGAAAACCAACGTTGGTCACCGTGGAGACGCTCCCGGATTTCGACGCTACCGAGTTGTTGAGTGCGGCAGCCAGCCTCGAGCGTGGAAGCGAGCATCCTTTGGCCGAAGCCATCGTTGGCGGGGCCGCAGAGCGAGGCATTTCTGTGCCGCAGGTAGAGTCGTTCGAATCGGTCACTGGCAAGGGCGTAGTCGGCCGCGTTGCGGGCCAAGCCGTCGCGCTTGGCAATCGAAAGCTGCTCGACCAGCTCGGCGCCTCCGCGGGGGCGCTCGCCGAGCGAGCCGACGAGCTACGGGGCGAGGGGCAGACTGTCATGTTTCTGATCATAAATGGTCAAGTTGGCGGAATCCTGGGTGTGGCCGATCCGGTTAAAGACAACACGCCGGACGCCATCGCCGCACTGCACGAAGAGGGGATGCGGGTCGTCATGCTAACCGGTGACAACCGCAAGACGGCAGATGCGGTCGCTGCGAAGTTGTCGATCGACGAGGTCATCGCCGAGGTGCTACCCGATCAGAAAGCGGAGGCCATCAAGCGGCTCCAGGAAGCCGGAAGCGTGGTGGCCATGGCAGGCGATGGGATCAATGACGCGCCGGCGCTCGCACAGGCTCAGGTTGGGATTGCGATGGGGACCGGCACTGACGTTGCGATCGAAAGCGCGGGCGTAACCCTGGTCAAGGGTGACCTCCGGGGGATCGTCCGCGCTCGCAAGCTCAGCCGCGCAACGATGGCCAACGTCAAACAGAACCTGTTCTTTGCCTTCGTCTATAATTCTCTAGGAGTGCCAATTGCCGCGGGTGTCCTTTATCCGGTCTTTGGTCTGCTTCTCAGTCCAATGATCGCGGCGGCGGCAATGAGCTTCAGCTCCGTGTCGGTCATTGCGAACTCTCTCCGATTGCGCCGCCTGGAGATCTAAGCGCAGCTGCGCTCTGTGCCGGAAGTTTAAAAAAGGCACTTGACTGACCTGACCTCGAGGGTGCACTGAGCCTACAAACCAGCCGGCGCCGGCCCCACTTCGCGAGTCTTCGGTTTCCGGACCACTTGCTGCTGGTGAGTTACGTCCCGGTGCCACTGTCGGGTGGCATTTCGGACAGGGGCGCCTTCGGCTACTCTCGGATGCGGCATCTCGGTCCAAACGACGGTCTCACCATGCTCGTCGACCAGTTGCTTCCCGGCGGGCTCGCGATCGTCGAGCCGGGGGTGGACCACTATTTCGATCACCCCGATCGAGAGCTCCGCTCGCTTGCGCTCCTCGAGGTCCTGCTGACTCGGCTCGCGGCGCTGGCCGGTTAGGGGTGCCCCTGGCCGAGAGCGCGGCTCATCCCCCGCTGTGTCCACAGCGAGGTGATCGCGCTGCCCGCGAAGATCGACACGACCGCGAGCATGCTGCCGGGCGCCAGGAGCGGAACGCCTGTCAGGCCGTGCCCAACGGTGCAGCCTGCCGCAAGTGATGCGCCCACACCAAGACCAAGGCCTCCGGCGAAATGCTTGGTCGCGCTCAGCGCAGACACCTTCGAAGCGGTGACGGGTCCGCTTCGCCGAGCGGCAACGAAGGCTCCGAGCGGGATGCCCAAGACGAACAACACGTCCCAACTCATCAAGCGCTTCACGGGCTCGACCAGCAGACTGACGGTTCCCGGCACGACGGCCATTCCAAAGTCGCGGGCTGCGAGGCTCGACAAGGGCCAGGCAACGATCCCGACGATCCCCATGGCGATGCCGGTGCGGCGCCAAGACCACGCGCCAGCCTGACCGGGAGCGGCTCGCCATAAGATCGCGACGAGCAGGAGCCCTGCAACCGGGGCCCACGCCCACAACGTTTCGAGGGGAGCATTGCTCACGGAAGGCCCCGCCGACTGAACGGCGGTTCGCAAACCGACGAAGGGACCGAGCTCTAGGGCGGCGGCCCCGATTGCCATCCCCAATACCGCAGTTAGGGCGCCCAGGCTTCCAGACCCCACTTTGTACCAAACTCCGGCAGCACATCCGCCGGCCCATCGCATGGACGCGCCGAAAAGCAGCCCGCCTACGACCGCTCCGATCGGAAACATAGCTGGATAGGTCGGGCTCGAGAGCCCCAGGGCGAAGACCAATGGAACGACGAGCATTTGCAGCGCGATCGCAAGCACATAGGACTTGACCTTGGTCGTGTTCCGCTCGGCGACCGCCATGCGAAACCCAGAGTTCATGCAAAAGGCTCCGCGTTGAGAGATGTATCCATAACCGCTCCCGACGAGTAGCCCCGTTAGTGCCGCAACGTACATCATGACTCGCCCCTGACCGCGACCTCGAAGATGGCACCGTAGTGGTAAGGACCTACCTCCTTCACCTCACGAAGCCGAAACCCCGCGGGCTCGACCCAAGCCGCGACCTTTTCCGGCGAAAAACGAAGCTCGGAGCGCGGGCCGCGTGGCTTGCCAAGGACGGTTGTCTCCTCGCGCGACCTTGGCCACCAATTGATGACCACAAAGGTCCCGTCGTCCCCGAGCGTTGCTCGAACGGCGCGAGCGAGACCAGTGTGATCTGGTGCCCCATGGAAGGTGTTGGCGATCAGCACCAAGTCCACTGGCTCCGAAATCAACTCGGCCACCTTCATCGCATCACCTTGGATGAACCTCACGTTGCGAACACCGGCCCGTTCGACCTCCGCGCGTGCCGCGTCCATCATCTCGGTGGAAAGCTCCACTGCGAACACCGTCCCGTCTCCAACCAATTGTCCCATCGGCGCGCTGAAGTAGCCATCGCCACTGCACAGATCGATGACCCGCATGCCGGCAACGACGCCTACCTGTTCGAGGACGCGCTTCGGGTCCGGCCACAGTGCCTGCCACCAATCTCGGTCAGGCATCGCAGTTGCTTCAAACAATCTACCAGTGAATCCCGTGCATGATGTGTGCGAACGCGACTGCCTCGGGTCCGGGCGTTTTATGCCGGTCTTCCTCGCCCTTGCGGGGTGAATCGGGGAACAGGCGGAAGCCGGTGTTGAGGACGCGATCGATGAGCTTGGGTGCGAGCGCGTAACTCACCTCGCCGAAGATCCCGAGGCGGGTCGCGACGCGCTTCTTTCGGTTGACGATCCCGTCGACGATCATGTCGACGGCTTCGTCGGGCGATCGGGTGGGAACCGCTTCGTACATCTTGGTTGGCGCGATCATGGGTGTGCGGACCAGAGGCATATAGACCGTAGTCATGCACACGCCATCCGCGACCACCTCGCTGGCGATCGAACGGCTGAACGCATCGAGCGCTGCCTTGCTGGCTACGTACGCGCTGAAACGCGGCGCGTTGGTTTGAACACCGATGCTGGAGATGTTGATGATCTGGCCATCCTTGCGCTCACGCATCGTTGGCAAGAGCCCCAAGATCAACTTGAGCGAGCCGAAGTAGTTGAGCTGCATCGTGCGCTCGAAATCGTGATAGCGATTGTACGAATGCGACACGCCCCGACGGATAGAGCGCCCAGCGTTGTTCACCAGCAGGTCGACGTGTCCGTACTCGTCGAGCACCTCGCGCACGAGGCGGTCCGCATCCTCCTGGTCCGATAAGTCGCAGATATGAATCAGAGATTCGCCGCCACGGAAGTCGATCGCTTGCTGGACTTGTTCGAGCTTCTCCCGCGAACGCGCTACCAACAACACTTTGGCACCCGCCTCGGCCAAGCGGATGGCCAACGCCTCGCCGATTCCGCTCGACGCCCCGGTCACCATCGCGATCTTGCCTCCGATTCGCCCATGCAAGGTGCGATCTTGGAAGAGATCGGGGTCCATGTAGCGCTCCCAGTAGTCCCAGACCTTCCAGACGTACTGCTCGAGGGGGGGGCACTTGATGTCGGTCCGGGTGAGCGCAGCCTCAGTCTCTCGCGTGTCGAACGAGGACCGCCAGTTGACGTATGGCAGGACGGTTTCCGGGATGCCGATGTCCGACAGCAACTCGCGCCTCGCGGTCTTGATTGCGGGCATCGCGCCCAGCAGGCCCACGAGGCCCGGTGGTACTAGCTTCAGTACTCTCGGGTCGATCCGTGCGTCGAAACGGGGTGCGTGCGCGGCTTCGCAGATCAAGTTGAGCGCGTCTCCAAAGCTATACGGCTTCGGATCGGTGAGGTGGAAGGTATTGCCGGTTGTGTCTGGGTTGTGGGCAATCGCGTCGATGGCTCGGGCCACGTAGTCGACTGGCACGACATGGAGCTCCGAACCTTCGAAGCCGACCAGAGGGAACCAACTCGGCAAGACCCTGCGCATCCGCTGGATCAGCTTGAACGCGTAGTAGATACCGTCGATCTTGTCGGCCTCACCATCGACCGAGGAGCCGATGACGGCGCCGGGACGATAGATCTTGTAGCGGGTCTGGCACTCATCGCGCACGAGCTTCTCCGCGAGGAACTTCGTCAAGAAGTACGGGTTCTTGTGTTTCTGCCCCTCATCGAACATGTCCTCGCGGAAGAAGCCCACGTAGTCACCAGCCACCGCGGTCGAGCTCGTGTAGTGCAGGGTGGCGTCGAGGGCTTCAGCGAGCCGGCACGCATTGCGCGTGCCGTTGACGTTCGCCTCCTGGCTCTCTTTCATGCCCGCCGTCATGTCGTAGAGCGCTGCGAGGTGGAACATGTGTTGCACCTTGTCGCCGAGCTCGTTGACAGTGTCCGGAGACAGACCACACAGGGGCTTGCTGATGTCCCCAGGGAGCACGACGAACTGCGAGCGGGCCGCGGGCCAGCGCTCGTCGATCAGATCACGGAAGTCGCCCACTGAGGGCGGGTACACGAGACAGTAGATCGTCTTGCCGCGCCGGGTGAGCGCGTCGAGCAGGTGCTTTCCGATGAAGCCGCTAGCTCCGGTCACGAGATACATGGGGCCTCCTGGGGGGTTGGGACGCTCGACCATATCCGCGATGGGCCTTCCACGGCAATAGGGCAGAAAGACATAGCCTTGCAGCCTCCACGGGGCTACGGAAGCGACAGGTGCATCCCCAGCTCGCCCAGTATGTCGACCGCGCCCTCGAGGAGATCGATGGGATTGACGAGGATCGGAAGCGCGCGCTCGAAGACGTTGCGGCGTTTGTTTCTTGGAAACGCGGGGCAGGAGAGCCAGCAGAGCTCGTCTTCATCTGCACGCACAATTCCCGACGGAGCCAGATGGGGCAGCTTTGGGCGGCGGCCGCCGCTGCGCACTTCGGCATCGAAGGGATTCATACGTATTCGGGTGGCACCGAAGCGACCGCGTTCAATCCGCATGCGGTGATGGCGTTGGAGAAGGCAGGCTTCGTGGTCGAGAAGTCTGATGGCGACAACCCCCATTACGTCGTGACTTTCGACAAAGGGGGTCCTGTCATCGAGTGCTTCTCGAAGACGTACGATGACCCCTTCAATCCTTCCACAGACTTCGCAGCGATCATGACGTGCTCTGAAGCGGATGAGGCATGCCCGGTGGTTCTTGGCGCGGAACTCCGCGCGCCGATTCGATACGAAGACCCGAAAGTCGCCGACGGCACGCCGATTGAAGCGGCTGCCTACGACGAGCGATGCCTACAGATCGCAACCGAGATGTTGTACCTGTTTTCCCGGATTGCCTAGTTGATCACGACGGAGCTGGGCTCGGGAGGCGCGCCGAGCGCATCTCGGTTCGACTTTGGTTGACGGCCGTCCGCCTCGCGGATGCCGAATTCTTCGGCAAGCTCCGCGACGATCAGCACGTGGCCCGAGCGCTTCATGCGTTTGGGGTCTCGGTGGAGCGCTTCGATCACGCGGCCGACTAGCTCTGGGCTCTCGGCGTTCGCGAGGAACTTCCCATAGGGCCCCTTCATGGCGTCGGGGTGCTGGAAGAGCGGTTCATTGCGCTCCGTGCGGACGAAGCCGAGCCAGAGGCTCATCGCCGCGACATCGTGATCGCGAAGGTCGACGGCCATGTCCATCGCCATCTTGTCGACGCCGGCTTTACCTGCGCCGTAGGCCGGGCCGTGCATGTAGCATCGAGCACCGTAACTCGAGGTGAACACGATGAGGCCACCGCCCGTGCGCATGAGCAACGGGGCCGCGTAGTAACTCGCGACGTAGTGTGAGCGTTGCCCGACGTCGAGGATGCGCAGCAGGTCGAGGGATTTCTCCCAGAAGGGGCCGGGCTTCGCGAGCTCTCTCGGGACCGAGGTTGCGTTGTTCACCAGGATGTCGAGGCGTTGGTGCTCATCGCCAACGCGCTCGAACAGCTGCCGCACCTGCTCGTCGTCGGAGTGGTCGCAGGTGACGGCGATTCCCTTGCCGCCAGCGTCGGTAACAGCTTCCGCCGTGCTTTGAACCGTTCCACCAAGGGGATGGGCCTTTCCGCCTTCCTGGGTCCGTCCGGTGACGTACACGGTGGCGCCTGCTGCGCCGAGGGCGATGGCGATTCCCTTTCCGACCCCACGGCTCGAGCCAGTGACAACGGCAACTCTCTCGGTGCTTTCGGTCATAACGCTAGGCTTCTAGCACGGCTGGCTTGACGAAGTATTTGCTCCGGATCCACAGGGCCACGTTGACCAACCCGATCAGCACGGGCACTTCCACCAATGGGCCGATGACCGCGGCAAACGCCGCTCCGTGGTGGATACCGAAAGTCGCCACTGCAACGGCGATCGCCAGCTCGAAGTTGTTGGACGCTGCGGTGAACGAGAGTGTGGTGGCTTCCTCGTAGTTCGCTCCCGCGACCTTCGACAGCCAGAACGAGACGAAGAACATCACTACGAAATAGATCAGCAGCGGAATCGCGACGCGAACCACGTCGAAGGGAAGCTGAACGATCATGTCGCCCTTGAGGGAGAACATCACGATGATGGTGAACAAGAGAGCGATCAGGGTGATAGGACCGATACGAGGAGCGAACGATTTGTCGTACCAGTCGCGGCCCTTGGCCTTGATCAGCGTCCGGCGCGTGAGGAAGCCTGCCGCGAACGGGATGCCGAGGTAGATCGCGACGCTCTTGGCGATCTCACCGATCGTGATGTCCACCACGACGCCCTCTAGACCGAGCGTCGTCGGCAACCAAGTGATGAAGAACCACGCATATACCGAGAAGAATAGGATTTGGAAGATCGAGTTGAAGGCCACTAGCCCTGCTGCGTACTCGCGGTCGCCGCGGGCGAGGTCATTCCAGACGATGACCATCGCAATACAGCGCGCCAGGCCGATCAGAATCAGCCCGACCATGTATTCGGGCTTGTCCGATAGGAACGTCACGGCGAGCACGAACATGAGCACCGGCCCGATGACCCAGTTTTGGATGAGCGACAGCGTCAGCACCTTCTTGTTTCGGAAGATCCGGCCCATCTCTTCGTACCGCACCTTCGCGAGGGGTGGGTACATCATCAGGATCAAGCCGACCGCGATTGGAATCGACGTGGTGCCGATGCTCATCGCCTCGAGGGCGGTGGCGAAACCTGGAACCAGGTAGCCGAGTGCCACACCAAGGCCCATCGCGGCGAAGATCCAGAGCGTTAGGTATCGGTCGAGAAAAGAGAGGCGGCGTTTCTTCGTGGTCATCGACGACTGCTTTCCATGGCGGCGGGCTGGAGCCTTCCATATACTCCGCCTCGATGGAAGCCGAGCTCCGACATCCCCGCCCGGGCGAGTATCTGATCCAAGGCCGCACCGTGACGATGCCGTGTGTCGTCCGCGACGCCTGCTCCGCCACGGCAACGTGGCTAGTCAGCTCGCGCGCAGCCCAGGCGCTTCTTCCCGGTCCCGACCTCGAGATCGCCGAGATCATGCCCGGTCGCGGGATGCTGAGCATCGCTTGTATCGACTACCGCGACAACGACCTCGGGGACTACAACGAGGTATCGATCGCGTTGTTCGTCCGCAAGCGCGGCGATCGCAAAGGCGTCCCTTACTTGGGTGCCGCGGCGGACATGATGCGGGGGCTCCTTCCTACGCACATCATCCATCTACCGGTGACCCAGTCGCTTTCGTGTGAGGCCGGGCAGACCATTTGGGGCTTCCCCAAGACCGTCGACGAGATCGATTTCGACACGACGAGCGACCGTGCGCGCTGCATCTGGAACAAGGACGGGCAGAACGTGCTGAAGCTCAGCTTGCCCATCGGCGGCAACCGCGATTTCCCCGAACAGAAGCTCCGCACGTATAGCTACATCGACGGTGCACTCCACGAGACCCAGTTCGTTTCCAGCGCCGAGAATCTCGGCGTCCGCATGCGTGGCGCCGAGATCGAGCTCGGTGCGCACCCGATTGCCGACGAGCTGCGTTCGCTTGGCTTGCCCAAGCCGGCGCTGATGAGCATGTGGTTGGGTAAGATGAGGGGTCGGTTCGAAGCAGCCGAAAGGTGCTAGTCGGGCATCACCGCATCGCCGTTAGCCCTAACAGGCCGTCACTTCATAGTCGCGGCCTGTTGTTCTTGCCGGGTTTCTAACCCGCTCTGCTTCCTCTCGACGACCTTCGGGTTATGAGGACGAGAGTCGGCAGGGCGGTACGTCTCGAGGGGAGCCAACTCGGACCTTGCCTTGATTCGCCCGCTCATGCGATGAATCGAGCTCGTGGCGAAACTCGCAAAAGTCCGTGCGGCGCGCGTTCTCTCGATGCAGCTCCTGGTGCTCTTGTGCACGCTCGGGTGCAGTGAAGGTCCCGCGGCTGGCGTAGGCGGATCGGGCAACGGCGGAATGCCAGCCAGAGGCGGCGCGGGTGGTGCGGCCGGCATCGGAGGAGATGGCGGCTCTGGTGAAGGCGGCTCCGGAGGTGCGAGCGGGGTTGGCGGCTCAGGCGGACAAGCCGGATCCGGTGGTGGCGGCGGCACGACGGTCCCCGTGACACGGAAGCTGATTCCTGTTGGCTGTGACGCTTCGTTCATAGGTCCTTCTTTCGAAACGTACGTCGACCTCACGGTCATCCCGTCGACGATCAACTCCCTCGAGGAGCTCACAGCCGACATTGCCGCCACCATCACGGTCCCACGGGCGGTCCTCCAAACTGAAGTGACTCGATTGTTTCCGGTCGAGATGAACACCGTCGAAATCGCTGCCGCTCAGGCCGAGGTGCTCGCGTACGGCACGCTCAGCGGCTCGCCTTCGACCACAGTCGCCGACGGGCTGCCCGTGACGCTCGATGTCCCTCAACAGCCCAACCCGGGAGTGGAAGCCGGAGGCGCGTGCAAAGAGGATGAAGACTGTCCACTGTCGGCTTTTGGTCAGATCTGCGGGACGGGTGGCGAGTGCGAGTGCGCCTGTCAGCCCGGCTGCACCCCCGAGGCTTGCGCCAACGTCGTGACCGACGACGTCACGGTCGATCTCGGCACGCTCGAGCAGCATCGCCTTGTTGCGCAACCGGGCGGCCAGGTTTGCTTCGACATCGGCGGGGATGCGGATGTATTTCGTCGGGACGACCCGATTCGCACCGGCATTCGCGTGATCACCCCGTTTCGCGAGCAACAGATCGAATGCAAAGGCGGCACGTTCAATGACAACGGGACCGAATGGGGCTTCGATGACTACGTAGAGTACAGCCCGATCGACGTGCAATTGTGTTTTGCGATCGAATGCCCCGAGCCCCCGTGCAACGTATGCCCGACGATCACCTCGTTCACGGGAGCGCCGCGCGAGCTCTACGTGTACTCCTCGGTGCTCCCCTACCCCCGGGTGCAGATGTCGTTTCGTGTGAGCGATCCCGACGAGTCCTGCGGCGAATCCTGTGATTCGGGCCACCTGGACGGGAGCCTCGTTTGCATTGTGCAGTCCCACTCGGGCTTGGGACGTTTGTTCGACCCACTCGACCCATCGGCAGGGGTCGGAACCTGGTTGTCGGTCGACCTGACCACGCTGCATCCTGGAATGCCTTTGCCTGGTCTCGGTGGCGACGAAGGCGCCCCGCTGCCCCCGCTGGATTTCGAGTGCAATGGCGTTGGTGCCACCGGCGACGAAGTGATCTCGTTGACGTGCTCCGACGGTGATCCCCAGTGCGATCAGCAGCGTGAGATTGAGGTCTTCTGCGGCCACTACGACCTGT
>Ga0209567_10000381_pt1 | contig 24091 bp, 20 predicted proteins | sample COG_12_FD_184756 | JGI IMG/M metagenome (GOLD analysis project Ga0209567, IMG submission 184756) | Pelagic marine sediment microbial communities from the LTER site Helgoland, North Sea, for post-phytoplankton bloom and carbon turnover... | ecosystem: Environmental > Aquatic > Marine > Neritic... | reverse complement strand
ACCTCCATAGCTGCTCCGATTACTTCCGGCTGGAGCAAAAGTTGCCGGGTGGGTCTCTCACCCACTGGGAAACGCCGCCTTTCCACGGCGCACGCCCTATCTGGACGTTCGTGGATATATGGTTTCCATCAGATAGGTCTAGACCCAAGCGAACCATTTCCGGAAGGTTTTGTTTTATCCGATACTTGGGGGCCTCTGGTTGATGAAATCGTTTAAATGAAATTTACGTATACTTTTCAATATAGAAACATGAAGCATCCAATCGAGCACATGCATATTTCTTGAGTCTAATATGGTTGGATCGTTGCTAGCCCGCATTTCTCACCAGGCGGCTATGGATGATTTTCAAGCATTGCAAACATTGAAGTATATGAGTTCGCCCGAAAAACAGTGTGTCTTGGAAACGCCTATCCCGGCGCTGGCTAGTCCAGGCCCAGCTGCACTTGGGCTTCATTCGATATGGTTCTGATGGGAGAAAATACTGTTTGGAAATTTGTTGCCACTCACCTCGGGTCAGACATGCAGTGTTGAATGAGGATGGGTCCGTGATACGTATAAACTCTTAGAAGTGGCGATTAATCGTGGCCTGTTCCCTATTTACCCTGAAAATTGTTACATCCAGACCCACATGATCATCGGTACACCGACGGCCAGTATCACGATATCCAGCGGCAAACCCATCCTCCAGTAGTCACTGAAGTTGTAGCCTCCTGGTCCCATCACGAGCGTGTTTGACGGGTGGCCAATCGGCGTCAAGTACGGCGATGCGGCACCGATAGCGACAGCCATCAAAAAAGGATCTGCGGGTAGATGCATGCCGTCGGCGAGACTGAACGCAATGGGCGCCATCAGCACCGCCGTGGGCGTGTTGTGCACCAGATCCGATAACAACATCGAAGTTATCATTAACAGCGCCAACAATGACCACAGTGGAATATCATGGGCAATTGAAATGATGCCGTTTGCGATCAGCGCGGTCGTTCCTGTAGATTGCAGCGCTTCGCCCACCGGGAGCAGAAACCCTAGCAGTACAATCACCGGCCACTCTATACTGCGGTATACTTCCCTAAGGGAAATTACCCTGAACAGCATCAGTACCCCGACCACCGTAACAAACGCGATTTGAACCGGTAACCAGCCCATTGCCGCTGCCAGAATACCCGCGGCGAATACCGTAGGCGTCAGCAGTGACCCCCTGCGCGCGGTTATTTCAAAGCCGCGATTCTTGATCGCGAGACAGCCAAGGTTTTTGCACACCTGTTCCAGCGCTGCGGATTCCCCCTGTAACAGCAGCACGTCGCCTGTTTTGAAGGTGATATATTTCAGTCTTGCCCTGGATGCGCGTCCCTGACGCGCGACGGCGAGCAAGTTGACGCCGTAATGCTGGTGCATTTTAATGCCGCGCATCGACAATCCTTCAACCATCGAGTTTGGCATTACCACCGCCTCGATAACGCGTACATCCGGTGATTTCAACCATTCCGGATCCGTAACTTCTGCCCCGGCTTCCACCAATCCTGGATTCTCGAATAAAGGCTGTAACGCTTCGCTATCGCCTTCCAGTAACAATATATCTCCAGCATACAGCGTTTCGATGGTGGACGGTGCCAATCGCCGACGGTCGCCGCGGATGATTGCCATCACCGAGATTTCGTTTTCGCACATCAACTCCAGCGCGCCGACCGTGGTGCCGACCAGCGCAGATTCGGCCGTGATCCGTATCTCGGTCATATAACTGGCGATTTGAAACTGTTCGTCGGGATCCCCGGACTGGCTGTAATCACGCTGCGGCAGTAAACGCCAGCCTATCGCGATGATAAACACGATGCCGGCTGTTGCCACCACCAGCCCAACCGGCGTGAAATCAAACATGCCAAAAGGCTCGCCACTATTGTCAGCCCGAAATATTGCAATAACAATATTAGGCGGCGTGCCAATCAGCGTTACCAGCCCACCCAGCAGACTGGCAAACGATAACGGCATTAACAGATGGGACGCGGCGCGTTTTGCCTTGCGCGCATCGCGCATTGTGATTGGCAACATCAGCGCGAGCGCGCCGATATTGTTCATGAAGGCAGACAGAAATGCAGTAATGCTGCAATTAGCCGTTAGCTGGCTCGATATACTGCCTCTGGTGAATGCCAGATAACGCAGAAACAGATCAACCACGCCCGAAGACTGAAATGCCCGACTAATCACCAAAACGCTGGCGACCGTAATGACCGCGGGATGGGAAAATCCTTCAAATGCGCGTTCAGCGGACACGATGCCAGTATACACGGCGGCCAGTAGTGCTAACCCTGCGACCACATCGTATCGCCAGCGATTCCATACAAACAGGACCATGGCCGCAGCCAGTATAGAAATTATACTGATTTGATCTAGCGTCATGCCATTTTCCTGGGCACCTGCTGGCTATAAATAACCGCAAACCAGGCTTGTAAACTCCTTCCCCAGAGGCGGGAGTGACGCACACGACGGTAAAGACAAGCGTCCTCGAAGTTTAACAATATACTGTAACCCCGGTGCGCCCTTCGCCGTTGAACCATAATGTCCGCGCGCAGGATGGCCGCATGTTGGCCAGATCGACGGTTGTCCACCATTGGCTCCCCAAAACGACCAAAGATGAATCTATGGTACAACATCTTAAGACTTCACAGAGGGCGGCGTCCGTGTATCTGCTTTTGCATGGTGGCCGGGCGTGGTCGAACGACGGTTGTCCCCGACAAAGCGGACCGAGCAAACTGGCCTGAACACCCGGATATTGCTGAATCGTGTCCGTCAGGACTCGCCCACAACCGGACTGTGAACGTTTTTACAATCGGAACGCCTGTTGCTATGGTATGGTTGCTCGCTATTCGATGCCATTGGCCCCCGGCTCGGATTGAAGGCCCTGCTTTTGAAACACTTTGATTGCTCTGGACTATGTATCATCCGGCCAATCACACTATGAGAATGACGCCTGCAAAGGCAAACACCAGATCGGAGATCATGATTTGAATATTATTCTTTTTACGCGAACGGGTTTGTTAATGGTTGTACTCTCGGTTTCCCATGCCGCTTTCTCGGCCGATTACGAACCCGACACTTTGACCGTCCCTGCCTCCAGCCTGCTGGCAGCGGATATTTTGCAGGGGGAGCATTACAAGATTGCCGATGACGTACTGATCAGCGGTTATATGAATCACTATACCGTTGATTCCGATTTTGGCCCGTTCACCGCGGTCGGAAACCGCAACCTGAAAAAACTTCTACACGAAATCATTGCGATAGCCGAGCTCAAGAAGATGACCTCGATGAGCGTTGGAACCGATGCCGCGGTCGACGCGGTAGCCAATACCGGAAAATCGCTGGCCGCGTTGGCTAGCGACCCGGAGGGGTCGCTCAACAATTTGGGGGCGGGGGTATCCCGGCTGTTCAAGCGCACAAAAAAAACCGCGAAGGACGTCAGCGCCCAAGCCAGAGAAGCCGAGACTGAAGCGGCCAACGGCAAGGAGGAAAGCAGCGAATCCAAAGAGAACAATGGCGAAACCGACATGACATCGCAACTGGCCTCTTCTTACCTGGGCATCGGTAAGGCCCAGAGAAAAATTGCCAGTGAATTAAAGGTAGACCCTTATTCCGACAACCCTGTCCTGCAGGCAGAACTGGCGCGGGTGGCACAAATATCCGGCACCGTCGGTAAGGTTACAAAAATACTGATGCCGATACCTTCGGTGGTCGGTACAGCGGCCAGTGTCAGTAACCTGGTCTGGAACCTGAGCCCCACGGACCTTCTGATCCAGAACCAGGAGACGCTGAAGACACTCGGCTACAGTGAAGAACTGATTCAGCAGTTCTTCTCGAACACGAAATATTCACCGACAGAGCAGACCGCGTTTGTTGCCGCGGTGAAGTCACTGGACATGGCTAAAGGTAGAGAAATTCTGCTGCAGAACGCCGTCAAGGTAGAAACAGCAATCGAGGGTGAATTCATGGTTAGGTCGGTTCTGTTCGCCCAGCTTTACCATGAGCAAGTTGAGCCGGTGAAGGAGATCATAGCATCGCCAACCGGGCTAGTTCCGGTTGTTATTACGAAATCCGGGGACGGAATAATTTTTGCTCCACTGGATCACCTGTTGTGGACCGAGGAGGTAGAAGAGGCGGTTACCGATCTGGCCGGGTTGATGGACGCACACGGAGGTTCGGATGAGCGCTTGCTGTGGGTGGAAGGCGATGTGTCCGAACTGGCGCTTACCAAGCTCAAGTCCGGTGGGTGGGTTGAGAAATCAGAGGCATTCGATAAGCTGGAAAAAATAACCAAGGATTAGATTTCTACCGATTTCCAGGGTTGATTGCTCAGACCAAGGGTCAATCATCTACACTAGCCCACATTTCTCACCAGGATCCCGAGCGATGGCGCAGAACAGGTGCCGATGAACGCCGGGCTGAAAAATGCTCCTGGAGAGCATTTTCGCGCAAGCCCCGAAGGGGTGAGGCGCAGGGATGCGTCGAACCAGTGAGATGCATAGCCGCCTGGTGAGAAATACGGGCTAGTGGCGATCAGCAGGGTATCGCTGGACATCTAATTCGCTAAGCATTGATTTTAAGTCAGCAATGAGCGCATCGGGTGTGCGTCCGCCAGGTGGTTGCAAGCGGGGCCCCGGTGGGGCATCCTATCCGCCAGCAGCATGGTCGTTGAGAACCGCGTCAGGCGAGCGGAGGGCTGTCACAAGCCACATATGGACATCACCGATGCGGCCAAATCCGTCCGCTTCACGCACTAAGGCATCTTGCGTGGGCTGTTCCGCGAGGCGCGGGGCATCGTGACCAAATGCACATTGAACGATCAAGGCGTGTTCGTCGCCTCTGAAGTGCTAGCCAAGTACGATGAGAATTACATGCCGCCGGAGGTGGCCCACGCGCTAAAGGCAATGCAAAACCTGTAAAGCGAGTAAACAACATGTTTCCCGAAATTGGACAATTTGCGCTCATACTGGCGCTGTGCATGGCCCTGGTGCAATCCATCTTTCCGCTTATCGGCGCCGCCCGGGGCATTCCTGGATGGATCGCCGTGGCTAGGCCAGCGTCTTATGCCCATCTGGGTTTCCTGGGCCTGGCCTACGGCTGCTTGACTTATGCGTTCATTACGCATGATTTCTCAGTGTCCTACGTGACGATGAATTCGAACAGCGCGTTGCCCCTGGTGTACCGCATTTCCGGCGTGTGGGGTGCTCACGAGGGCTCATTGCTGCTGTGGGGTTTGATACTGGCACTGTGGACCGGCGCCGTCGCGGTGTTCAGCCGCAGCGTCCCCGAGGCCATGACCGCCCGGGTTATCGGTGTCATGGGCCTGGTCAGCGTCGGCTTCTTGCTGTTCTTGCTGTTCACGTCCAATCCGTTCGAGCGCCTGCTGCCCGCTGCCGCCGAAGGTCGGGATCTCAATCCGCTGCTGCAGGATTTCGGACTGGCCATACATCCGCCCATGTTGTACATGGGTTACGTTGGTTTCGTAGTGCCGTTTGCGTTTGCTATTGCGGCGCTCATGCACGGCAAACTGGACGCGGCGTGGGCGAGATGGTCGCGACCGTGGACCAATATGGCGTGGATGTTTCTTACCTTGGGCATCGCGCTGGGCAGTTGGTGGGCCTACTACGAGTTGGGCTGGGGCGGCTGGTGGTTCTGGGACCCGGTGGAGAACGCATCCTTCATGCCGTGGTTGGTGGGCACCGCGCTGATACACTCGCTCGCCGCCACCGAAAAGCGTGGCGTGTTCAAGGCGTGGACCGTATTGCTGGCGGTGTTCACGTTCTCCTTGAGCCTGCTGGGCACTTTCCTGGTGCGCTCAGGCGTGTTGACTTCGGTGCACGCGTTCGCAACGGACCCGGCCCGAGGGGTGTTCATACTGGCGTTTTTGGGCGTCGTGATTGGCGGTTCACTGGCGCTGTACGCCTGGCGGGCGCCCTCTATACGTTCCACCACCAGCTTCGAACTGGTTTCGCGGGAAGCCGGGCTGCTGCTCAACAACGTTTTGTTGGTGGTGGTTGCGGCCACGGTGTTATTAGGGACGCTGTATCCGCTGGTGCTCGACGCCCTGGGCGTTGGCAAGATCTCGGTCGGCCCGCCTTACTTCAACAGCGTATTCATTCCGCTGACCGTACCATTGGCGGTCGCGGTCGGTGTGGGGGCGATGGCCCGCTGGCGGCGCGACCGGTTTTTCAGGCTGATGGGCCCGTTATGGTGGATGCTGGCGGTCAGCGCGGCCGCCGGCGTGGCCCTGCCGTGGGCCGCGGGCGGATACTTCCACTGGCGTGCCGTGCTTGGCGTTGGCCTGGCGACGTGGGTAGTGCTGTCCACCCTGCAGGCGTTAATGGAACGGATACGCAATAAACCAGGGAAACTGAGAGCGCTGCTGGCTATTCCAAGTGGTTTCTACGGCATGCTCTGCGGCCACCTTGGTATAGCCATATTCATCGTCGGCATTACCCTGGTTAGTCTCTACGAACAGGAGAAGGATGTGAGCCTGGCGCCCGGGGAAAGCTACTCGCTCGGCGCGTATGAATTCCGCTTTGACGCTATAAGCCGGGTAATCGGTCCAAACTACACCGCCCACGCCGGCACGATAACGGTACTAAGCGATGAACGGACGATTACGACCTTGAGGCCCGAGAAACGGATTTATATCGTTCAGTCTCAACCTATGACGGAAGCTGCCATCGATGCCGGCCTGTTCCGCGACCTTTACGTTTCCCTGGGAGAACCCCTTGACGACCGCAACACTTGGAGCGTCCGCTTATACTACAAGCCGTTCATCCGCTGGATATGGCTTGGCGCGATTTTCATGGCAATGGGTGGCTTGCTCGGCGCCATGGATCCACGCTACCGGATGTCGAGGCTGGCTGAGAAGGACCGCCGGGTTGCGGCCACTGCGACGGCTGGAGCCGTATCCTGAACTCCAGGAACGGCCGTTTCTATCATGCCGATTGTGGGCTTTATTGAGCGTAATGGAATTTCTCTCGCTGGACCCGATCAGATATCTGCAATCCGCGTCATGAGGATCTTAACGGTTTTGATACTGGTACTGTGGACCTCGAACGCGTGGGCGAAGCCGGAAGTCCTGGAGTTCGATAATGCGGCACAGGAACAGCGTTACAACACGTTGATCGATGAACTCCGCTGCCTGGTCTGCCAGAACCAGAACCTGGCGGACTCCAACGCCGATCTGGCCAAAGACCTGCGGCAAAAGACCTACCAGATGATCAAGGACGGGACGCCCGACGATGAGATCATCGGCTATATGGTCGACCGCTATGGAGACTTCGTGCTGTATCGCCCGCCGGTTAAATTGACCACCCTGTTTTTGTGGATCGGCCCTTTCATTATTCTGCTTATCGGTTTGGTCTCGCTGGTCAGGGTCATACGGCATCGCCGCGGCCAAGCCCTTCCGGTGCCGGACCGGCAGCAGCGCGAGCAAGCGCAGCGTTTGCTGCACGGGGACTGACCAAGGGATACGCAGTGAGGGACCCCAACAAAGCCGGTCGTCCGGGTTCAGTTGCCTAAAATAGCCAGGGGTTAGATAACACCTATTCGCAATGTCGCGGTCGTTCGAACTCAATTTCGTTGAGCTTCTCATATACGCTCTCGCCATCAAGATCGGGGGCGCCGAACGATCTGGCGACACGCCTGAAAAAAGTCAAGAATATCAAGCAAAGCGAATTTTCAGGAAGGACAGGCGGCATCGCCTGACCTCAAACACCTAACGGCTAAGCTTAAACGTCTGCGCGGCTCCGTAGATCAGGAACAAGCCAAAAACTAGGGCAATTACGAGCCATGCGCGATAAACCGTATTGGAAAGCCGATCGAACCACTCGACGAGTTTTCTGAGTCGATCCTGGCCAATAATCAGTATTCCCACCGCAGCGAAAATCGTGAGCCAGCCTACGAACTGAAACACGACGGGAAATCTAGAACCCGGTGCGGCAAAGATCAACGCCAAACCCAGCAAAATCCGTACTGTCGCTGCGACGTAGTAACCCCATGTTTGATATGTGATGGTACGAACGAGCAGTCGCAACCGTTCTGGAACGAACATCGCCCATACCGCGAGCACACACACAGCGATACCAAACAACAGGACAATGAACTGAGCAATGGTGTTGATATCCATCATTCAATGGCATTTAATCAATGAGAAGAAAAATCCGCGGCAATGATCATGCAGCCTCATCTCTATCCGGCGTTGTGCTTTCGATGGTTGGCTGGTCCAGCGGATCCGAGGTAACGTCCACGCGCCAGCGTCTGTGCCGTTGAAAGCGTTGTAAGCGCTTACTGTTCACCGTCGAAATAGTCGACACCCGCATCGTCGTGTGCCAAGAAACGCACGCCTTTACCATCGTCACGCCAGCAATACGCGCCGTATTTCTTGGAATCCGGGTAATAACACACCTCAGGATCATCGGTCGAGCTCAACGCAAAATATCTCAGCTTGGCGTCAGAGCTGTTTACTATCTGATGTGCGGTCCCGGGACCCGTCCCCGCGAAGAAAAACTCGCCTTGACGCAGCTTGTACTCTTCATCGTCATAACGTAGCGTACCTTCTCCTTCAAGAACAAAGAAAAGTTCTTCCTGGCCGTAATGTAAATGATACGGCCATGCTCGTTCGCCTGGTTGAAGGTCGACTACCGTACAGCCTATTTTGGTCATTCCCAGTTGAGCCCCGACCCTTCCGATGGATGCGGAAAAATTCTGTCCATTTCCCGCTGCCATCCTTTCTATCGAATCAATATGGATCTTGGGTGGGTCACTAGCCATAGTCATACTCCTAATTATTTGTATAACCATGGTAGCCTACCATGACTCGAATGGGGCGCTCAGCACCCGGTTATATCTATTGATGATCGTATTCACGGTAATCTGTTTATTACTTTATGGGATTCTGGGAGCGGTAGCTGTCGCGCGCGCGAAACGTAAGAATGCGCTTTTTTGGAGTGATATTGCGTCTCCAATTTTGGTCATTGTAGTGTGGGTAGCTGTTACGGCATCTGGTTACGGTCACCAAAGCCTGAGCCATTTGGTCGAAGTTCCCATCGCACTTTTGTGTGCGCTTGTATTGCTATATATTCGGGTATTCGTTGCAGATCGGTACAGTGAAAATTATCGGTATAACTCTTACGCGATGTTGGGTTTATCACTGTTAATTGTATTTTTATTACGATCCTTCATGCCCTTTCTTCCGGAGTAGTATTCACTTTCGATCAACCCCCTGATTGATGACATCGGAATGCCCGAGTTGTGGTGCCGAGCGGACCGGGCCCAGGAGTCACAACAATCCGAAGGGGCATCTGCTCCGGCGTTCAATCCGTTCGATCCTTCCGCCTGGATGAGAGGCGTTCAACCTCACAGTCCAGTCCAGAACTGGTACGATCCGTCCGCGTGGATGGCCGCCGGCAAATCGCCGATGAACTTGAATCTGGCACATCCGGAGGGATGGGCGGCGTTTATCAATCCTTACAGCCATACGGGGGTCCATACCGCGCTGATGAATCCGGCCACTTACGCTCAATTCATGCAGCCGCATTTTTGGATGCAGTTTGCGAGCCCAAACAACTGGTTCGCTTGGATGAACCCGGCCTCGTACAGCACATTTCTCAATCCGGCGACCTACATGGGCTGGCTGAATCCCTGGGGCCAGTACGGGCAGCCGCAGGCGGAAAGCGCGCAAGGCCGGGCCGACGCAACGCAGGCGCAGTAGCACGTGCGTTTCCCGCCCCTCAGAAAGTCGTCGGAAATCACCTTCTCTACGGGGCAAATCCGCACAAAAAAACATACGTTCACTCAAATTTTGCCGACTCAAAGATCATCAACAGTTATTCGACCCTAAACTCGTTGAAATGACGAGCCGGGGTCGGAGCGGGATCGCTAAAGTCCACAAAGACCGCATTGACATATTCGAGATGCGGGCTAGGTCGGTCCGCGTCATCGTGACATTGGCCGAGAGTGCAGAATTCAATGATTCTGTACGTGAACTGTATGTCGGCGCTTTCCGTGTTTCATACGTAGGTGATTACAAGCGTTTTGCTTGCTTCGCTTAGATTTCTGACTTGATCAGTTCTACCTCTGGAACACCATAGATCGAAGACAGCGACCCTCCCTCGGCGAGACTCGCGAGCGCATGTTCCTCCTTGGAGACAACTGCGTGGACGGCCTGCAATGTCTGGGCAATTCGGCCGTAAGGCACCACTGCTACACCGTCCGCATCGCCGATCACAAGGTCGCCGGGGAAAACGGTTACACCGCCACAGTTGATTGGGCCATCGATTACACCACCGAAACCCTTGTGCGGTCCTCTTGGGACCACGGCACGGGAAAAACAAGGGAAACCAGCCTCGATGATCTCTTTGGAATCGCGCACCGCGCCATCGATCACCAATCCAGAGATGCCGTGATCGATAGCCGAGCGGGCCAATAACCCACCAAAAAGAGCGGTGTCCTCAAAACCCTGCGCATTGCAAACCAATACTTCTCCCGGCCCACAAAGACCAATCGCGCCATGCAGGGCGCTGTTATCCGCTACCATACACTCGACGGTGCGAGCCTGTGCAACGATTCGCATATCCGATGTCAAAGGACTGATCGCGCCTGCCATGGCCTGCGAACGGTTCAGACAATCCGAGACAACCGCCGCAGGTACGTTGATCCATTCTTCCAGATTCTCTTTCGGCAACCGGGAAATAGCGACATCATGGCGATAGACAGTCATGATTCGGTCGCCGCGAAGCCGGAACCAGCCGTTTCATACTCCCGGCGCGGTGGGGCAAATATGTCCAACACGACAAGACCATCGACTCCTGACTCCATCGTATGGGGCATGTCCCCGGGGGTACGCCAAAAATCGCCCTTCGACACGGCCACGTTGAGACCGCCCTGAATACGTGTGCCCGACCCCTCGAGGCAGACGCCCCACTGCTCCTGGGGATGGCTGTGTAGTATGCCTTTTACATTTCGCTCGAATCGAACGACCGAGATCATTGCTTGCTCGCCCGTATAAATCGTGGTGGTAATGCCTGGGGCCAGTTGCCGTGGAGTCCCGGCCTCAAGATCATCAAGATTGAAAAAATTATCTGGTCGCATCAACTTTACCGTGTTCGCATCTTTGGCCGTGCCTATCCGGCCCATACAGGCGCATCAAGATTTGTCGAGCCAAATTGCCACAGCACTTATGAATCGCAACTCGATCGTGCGAGCGGGTAATCAGGCACCTAAAGATAGCCCAATTCGGATAGATTGTTAAGTAAACTCAGATCATTTCAGTATTTGGTCATTGCGAACGAAGTGAAGCAATCCAGAATTGTTGTCATGCAAGAACTTCTGGATTGCCGCGTCCTGCCACGCGTGGCTCGCAGCTTCGGCACGCAATGACACCATTACTCAGAACTTCCTTAATATTCAGAGCAAGAATTCGAAAGCTGGACGAATTCGTATCGGCCAGAGCGGATGGCTGGTCGACGTAAATAGCAGGTGTGAGATTACGTTTCCGTCGACCGGAAGGGATACACCGGTGCAGCCTAAATTCCACTTGTTTCAGCCGGGAAAGGCGCACCGAGTTGCCAATGGGCAAAGAGCACAGGCCGGTGAGAAGCGACCCGCCCATGACTTGACAGTCGCAGCGACAAGAACTTTATAATCGAAACTCGATGTCGATAACCGATATCGTTAAGCCGATAACGAAAATCTCAACACGAGTATTCTCCGAGAAATGCAACAGCTTGATCCGAGCACTCAACGCCAACCTGTCTCCACGGTGTTTCTCGCATTTCTCCAGCTCGGGCTTACGTCATTCGGTGGACCGATCGCACACCTCGGCTACTTCCGCGAAGCGTTTGTGGTGCGCCGCCGATGGTTGGACGAACGCGCCTACGCGGATCTGGTTGCCTTGTGCCAGTTTCTTCCCGGACCCGCCTCCAGTCAGGTGGGCATCGGTGTCGGCCTGGCAAAGGCTGGATTGCCCGGAGCGTTTGCCGCCTGGTTCGCCTTTACCCTGCCGTCGGCGATTGCGCTGACGGCTTTCGGTTACGGGTTTGTTGTCTTTGAGGAAGCCATCCCGAAGGGGATTCTCCATGGCCTGAAGGTCGTTGCCGTCGCAGTGGTCGCGCAGGCAGTCTGGGGTATGGCGCGATCTCTATGTCCCGACGCGCCCCGTGTCACGCTGTCCATAATTGCCGCGATAGGCATACTGGCGGCACCAACACCGTTCACCCAGGTCGCCATGATCGTTGCCGGGGGCGTCGCAGGCATTATCTGGCTGCCCGCTGAACCCGATACCCGTTCGAGCTCGCTGGATATCCGTGTCGGTACCCGCCTGGCAGTATCGTCGCTGGGTCTATTCTTGGCGCTGCTCATTGGGCTGCCGCTGCTGGCCGCGGCGCATTCGTCGCAGACCCTCGCCCTCTTCGACAGCTTCTACCGTGCCGGTTCGCTGGTGTTCGGCGGCGGGCATGTTGTACTGCCGTTGCTTCAGGCCGAGGTGGTACCACCCGGCTGGGTAACGAATGACGCCTTTCTCGCAGGCTATGGGGCTGCCCAGGCGGTGCCCGGCCCCCTCTTCACCTTCTCCGCCTACCTGGGTACGGTTATGGGTAACGCACCGAACGGTTGGCTGGGGGCAGTGATCTGCCTTCTTGCCATCTTCGCGCCGTCGTTTCTGCTGGTCATTGGAGTGCTTCCGTTCTGGGATGCGCTACGCCATTGGCGCCCCGTTCAGAGAGCACTGCTCGGTGTCAATGCCGCCGTTGTGGGTCTGCTGCTTGCGGCGCTTTACAATCCGGTTTGGACCAGCGGAATTCTATCGGCTTCTGATTTCGCGCTGGCGTTGGGCTCGTTCACATTGCTCGTTTTCTGGAAAGTGCCCCCTTGGTTGGTCGTGGTGCTGACGGCGGCGTGCGGCTGGGGGCTTCAGCACCTGGGTGCTGTATGAGTGGCTACGAACGTGACGTGTCATCATGAGGCAAAGCACTGAACAGCAATGGGGCCTTAACGTTCCCGTTCTTTTTTCGATGCCGGTGTTGCCCGTTCGTGGGACCAGCGGCGAAGCTCCTTGATCTGTTCATGCATCGTCACAGACAGCGGCACCATTTGACTGCTGTTTCGGGATATATCGCGTTGGGTAAAGGCCCGGTTTTCCGCGAAAGCGTCAACTCGCGCTGCCTTCACCGCCTGTTCGATTTCCGCGCCGGTTCTTCCTTTGGTGAATGCCGTAAGCACACCTAGCTTGAAGTCATCGGGATTGCCGCCGTTGCGCCGGATGTGTACGCGAAATATTTCCTCGCGTTCTTGTTCATTTGGCAGATCGAGAAAGAACAGCTGATCAAAGCGGCCTTTCCTGATCATTTCCGCCGGGAGTTTATGTATCCTGTTCGCCGTGGCGGCCACGAAAACGGACGCCGGTTTCTCCTGCATCCAGGTGAGAAAGCTGGAAAAGATGTTTATATTTCCACTGCTCGCCTGGCCTTCGTCGTAGCCAAATGCGTTTTCAATCTCATCGAACCAGAGCACTACCGGTGCGATGCTTTCAGCAACCCGGCATGCCTGGTCAAACGCAAACTCGGGCGAGCCGTATGCCCCGGAAAGAATCAGGCTCATATCCATCCGAACCAGCGGTAACTCCCAGGCCGATGAAATCGCCTTCGCCGCGAGGCTTTTTCCGCAGCCACTGACGCCCATGAAGAGAACACCAGAGGGCGTCGGGACCCCAGCATCGTGAGCCTCCCTGGAAAACAGTACGCGGCGGGTGCGCACCCATTCCTTCAGATTTTCAAGCCCGCCAATCGAGGAAACGGAAGGACGCACGGGCAGCACTCTCAGGCAGCTTTCCTTCTGCAGGACCTGGGCTTTTTCGTCGTAGACTTTCTCCAGCGCATCTTCCGATCCCAGCTTGTCTTCAGACATCAAGCGCAGGACCAGGTGCCGCACTTCATTTAATGTCAAACCATGCATGGCCGATGCGCATTGCGCGGCCCAGTCTTCGGTAAACGTCCGCTCGACATTCCTGGACGATAATGTGTGTTTGAAAAAATCAGTTATCTCCTGTTCGTCGGGCAAGCCGAGATCGATCAGGAATATTTCTTTCTTCAACACTTCCGGGATCTTCGCTTCCGGATGTGACAGCACCACCAACGTGTTTCGATTTGAAAGCTCACTGTATAGGTCTCGCAGCATACGAACCAAAACGTTGTTGTTTTCAAAATAAGCGGGCAGATCCTTCATAAGGTAGATAGCGTCGTCCGATTGGGATGCGATGTACCGCAGTGCGGAGACCGGGTCTCTTGTTTCAGATAGCTCGGACTCGCTCGTGTAAAAACCTCGTGTCGCAGTCCATACCACGAGCGGTAGATTCCCTTCGAAATACAAATCGGAGATTGATTTTAGTATTTGTTCAACGCGGTCTTCCTCCCAGGCCGTTAAATAGACGATTGGGTATCGGGAGGATACAACCTGTTTTATTTTTGCGACGTTAGATTCGGAAATCTTCCACATAAGCTACTTTTCCGGCGAATCCGGCTCTTAATCAGATATGGAGGTTATCACTTAACCCGCATTTCTCGCCAGGATCCCAAACGATGGCACTGGTTTGCTGCACTTCGACAGCTTTGACTGCGGTGAGCCGAAAGCCCCAGGAGGCTGCTGCCCGGTTTATTCGACAGCACCCCACCGGGCTAAGGATGTGTTAAGCCGCGATCTTGAGATCGCGTCCCTGCCTTATTGATTGTTCGAATTGTATCGAATCACAGCCTCGCAGTGTTCAGAAACTGACCGGGGCACCGTACGTGGAATTGCCTGCATTTCTCAATGGGCGATTATGCCGGTCCGGTGCAATATGCAGGCTGGACACCGTTCGTCAGTTTTTCTTGATGTGCCGAGAACAACTGATGTAAATTTTGATTTCATTCAAACACCGTTGTTGCTCACGAAGCAGCGGTGGGTAACCAGGGATTGGTGAAGATGGATGCAACGGATTGCCATGTTCTAATTGCCACGGATTCGGCCTACGCCGTCCCACCCATCTATTCAAGTACCGCCGCTGTCCCTATTTACCCGGTATTACGGCTACCCTATCCCGCGTATCGCCACTGTCTTATCGGGCATCGAACCGGCTCCATGTCGCGTCCCGCGCGCACGAGGGATTCCACGGCCGGATTCACGCTTATCGAAATCATGGTGTCGCTGGTCATTCTGGCCGTGGCCATGTTGGGTATCGCCGGTATTCATGGTCTGAGCACCAGATACACCAACAAGTCGTATTTTCGCAGCCAGGCCGTCAATCAGGCGTATGACATTCTTGATCGAATGCGGGCGAATCCCGACGGATTTTCCACCGGCGACTACAGCCGGGTTTTCTCCTCAAATACATCAGCTGGTAATTGTCTGCTCTCCTCGTGTTCGCCCTCGGACCTCGCCAGCTTTGATCTCGGCGAGTGGAATGATCTGAACCGGTCCGTGTTGCCCTCGGGTTCCGGATTCGTAACCGTCGAAGGATTCAATGTTTCGGTGGTTGTCAGGTGGATCGAGGATACCGGGCGAAACGGCGAGAACAAACCCAGAAGCGTCAAGGTTACGGTCCAAATATGAACGATCCGCAGCGGAACCAGCATCGAGAAATCACGTTCAGCAAGCGGGGCATGACGCTGATTGAGCTGATGATTTCTCTCGTCATCGGACTTTCTTTGTCCGCGGCCGCGATCTTGATTTACCTGAACAACAAGCAAGCCTGGGTTGCGCAGGACAATATCGCCCATCTTCAGGAAAGCGGTCGTTTCGCACTACAGCTGCTTCGGGAAGATATCCGTCTGGCCGGATACTGGGGAATGAATTTATCGACCGGGACGATCGCCAATTCAGAGACGATCGATCTACCCAGTGAATGTTCGAGCGGCTGGGCGACGGACTATACCAGGCCCGTGGCGTTTGCCAACAACACGAACTCGGATTACCGGGCATGTATTCCGGATTCCGACTACAAAGAAACGACCGACATAATCACCATACGACGGAGCTCGAGCGATCCTGTCGAAATCGATTCGATAACCAAAGGCAATATCTACTTGCTGACTTCACTGACCGAGGGTATCGCTTTCGCGGCCGATACCGATGCGGAACTCGACCCGGGGATCGAATTAGCAGAGTCACCGGCCGCGCTATACCGCGTACTGGCGCATGCCTACTACATTCGTCCGTTCTCTGATGTGCCCAGCGACGCTGTTCCAACCTTGATGCGCGAAACCATCATTGGGGGAAACGTATCCGCAGAACCAATTGCGGAATTCATAGAGGATCTTCAAATCACTTTCGGCCTCGATACAAAAGGAGACGGAAGCGTCGATATTTACGACAACGACGGCTTCACTGCCGACCGTGCCGGTAACGTGATAACGGTTGTCGTGGATCTTCTCGTCCGGGCAGCGGAACCGGAAGCCGGTTATACCAATACAAGAACTTACCAGGTCGGCGATCGTGTGCATTCATTCGGCGACCGCTTCAGACGCCAGTTGTTTCGCAACACTGTCTATCTCAGAAACCGGCCGGAGCCGACGATATGAGGGGGAATTCAGCTGACAGTATCCGAACCCGGCAGACAGGGGTCGTCCTTGCAATCACCCTGCTCATTCTCCTGATCGTAACCGTGGTCGGTGTGAGCGGCATGGATGCTTCAACCATACAGTTCAATCTGGCCAGGAACGCATACTCCAAACATGAATCTTTTCAGAATGCTGAAAGCACAATTCTGATTGGCGAAATCGCGTGGGACGAAAAACTGTCGCGCTGCCTGAACGATGCCGCCAACTGCACGGACAATATCACACCGCCGGTGATCGATCGTATCGATACCATCGACTGGGATTCGATATCAGGGGAAGGCGACACGGTTTACGGAAAATACGTTGTCGAATATCTTGGTTGGCGCCCGGTGCCGGGGGACAATGAAGTATTCATTCGCTTGTATCGCCTGAGCGCGCGCGGTGAAAGTCAGGACAAAAGCTCAAGGACGGTGATCCAGACAGTCTATCGGAAATGTACAAAAGCCGACGGAGCGACGTGTGACAGCTAGCCCACATATTGCACCAGACCGGCGCCCAGAAAAACCTGTCCTGCGTCATCGCTCGTGATACTGGTGCAATATGCTGGCCAGGGAGGGTCGTAAATGAATGTCAGATCATTCGCCAACCGAAGAGTAGCCCTTGTCACTGTGGTGCTTCTGGGAGCACAGGCTTCGGCAAATTCACCGGATGTCCCGCTTTCCAGGAGCATCGGGGCACCGGCGCTGTCCACATCTAATCTTTCGATCCAGGGTGGCACGCTGTTCGAAGTCAGTTTCGACGAAAAAACCTTCGAGGGCGATCTCGTTGCCAGGGCGCTCGACAGCCGTGGAATTTTTACTCCCGATGAGTTGTATCCTGGTGATCCGGACGTCGTTGGCTATGTCTCGGGAAAAGAGGGAGAACTCAAAATATTCAACGGATTGTGGCAGGCGAAAATCGTCGTCACGGAACAATCGCAACGCACAGGTGGCAGCCCATTGGATAATCGCATTATCTTCACTTCGGGAAACGACGCCTCCGGAGCGTGGAGTGGCCGTCGTTTTAGTTGGGACAATTCGTCCGACGATGCTCTGACCGACACCATGAAAACCGCAATTAATAGCGATTCTCTCAGCGATGCCGAAAGTGACCCTGTCGTCAATTGGACCCGGGGACACGATAGCCACGAAGGAACGAAGCCTGGGAACCTTCGACCAAGGCCCACCGTCTTGGGCGACTTGACTTACACGGCACCGGTATATGTCGGACCTCCCAACGGCGTTTTAACTGAATCCGCATACGCCGAGTTCAGGGCGGTAACCAGAAATCGTCCCTCTCTCGTATTCGCAGGCGGAAGTGACGGCATGCTACATGCGTTCAGGGCAATCGACGGCATCGAATTGTTTGCCTACATTCCCGGTGAAATATTGACTCGATTGAAACAACGGACGATCCAGCAGTACAGCGACAGACCCCTTGTCGGCGGCCCGATTGTCACCGCTGACGCGTTCGGTGAATTTCCGGCGTGTTCTACCCCACCCTGCTGGCGGTCCGTCCTCGTCGGCGGTCTAGGCCTCGGAGGCAGGTCGATTTTCGCCCTCGACATCACAAATCCTGGGATAGACATGGGCGACACAAACAAAGAGGCCAATGCCGCCCGGATGCTTTTTCTCTGGGAATTCAGACACCCACACCTGGGATTGACCAGCACCAGGCCCCTGATCAGGAAATTGAGTGACGAAACCTGGGTGGCTATATTTGGCAGCGGTAAGGTAACAGGCAAATCGATACTTTTCGTAGTCGACATCGCCAATGGAGATCTGCTGTATAAGATCGAAACCCCGTCGACGAGCGGCACAAACGGCTTGTCATCCCCCGCGGGGTGGGATGCGGATTTCGACGGAAGTCTGGATTTAGTCTACGCCGGCGACCTCGAGGGGAACCTATGGAAATTCGATTTCGTCCAGGTCTCTGGCGACCCCAACGATGGGAACAATCCGACGGTAGCCCTGTCGGGTAAAAGTCTCATAAAGGTCAGCGACCCGGATTCACACAGGCCACGGCCGATCACGACTGTAACTCTGGTGTCGATCAAGCCTGATGGCGAACTGATGGTCTTTTTCGGCACCGGTGCAATCAACGAGATGGCGGACACATCGGGCAGTGTATACGGCATCATGGACAGGGGCGAGAGCTGGGGAACCAATCCGCCGTTGACAATACATACCGTTGATCCAATTCAGCACATTGACGATTCAAAAGACGAGGGGCCCACCACATACAGAATTATTTCGTCGAGCACCGTTCCCGACAGTCCCATCGGGTGGCAATTGCAGCTTCCGCGGGGCGAGCACCTTCTGCAGGACCCAATCCTGAACAACCATCGAATAGAATTTACCAGTTCAGCCGCGACAAATCAGAGTGGTTACAAAAACTGGTTCATGGGTGTGGATTACCGTACCGGAAATTCGCCCGCCTCGCCCTATCTGGATCTCAATGCGGACGGTACCCTCGACAGCCAAGATGCATTCGTGGATACCAACGACGACGGCGGCTTTACAGAAAACGATGACTTACTGCCCGTCGGCAGGTTAATCGGCCCCGGGGTCGCATCGGCGCCAACTTCGGTGACTATCGCTGGTGGTATGGATGCCGTATTTGTGACGTATGAGCCGACGCCTCGGCATGTATCGAACCGCGTTACAGATCCTGGAATCAATGGGGGTCGAGTCGACCAGGACAATTTCGACTGGTCACCGGGCCAGTTCGGCGTCTGCGCAGGCCAGAAAGCGGATGGCCGTGGCAGTGTATGCGATACGGCGATGTCTTGCTGGGGAGGGGCCGGTCAATCCTCGGTTTGCCATACGGACGGGTATGACGATGAGTGGGATGTTGATGGTGTCAATATGCTGCATAAAGACGGTTCCGTATCCACCCCGCCCGATGTTGAAAGCGCCACTGGCATCCTGAGCCCCGCGCACAAGGCCCTATATCAGGCCATCATTCTGGAACAAGAGGGAGAGGCAGGTTCGGGCTTGCGGGAATATGACGCATCGATCGGTGACGAGATACGAATCTGGATCAAGAATCCCAACTCCGTGGACACGCTTGGCTTGGTCGATCAGCGCATCACGGCAGGCCTGGAGCCGGCAGGGTCGGTCCCCGCAGTCCCGGCGACACTTTACTTCGATTGCGACAGAAATGACGATGGAATTGGGGATAACCGTATCGTCATTGACGCACCCGGTTTCAATCTGTTGCCGGTCTCTGATCGCACTTGCGCGATCGAGAACATCAGGGAACTGAGGGTCCGGCACAACGACATCAACGCGCTCAGGGCCACCAATCCCGTCTGCGTTGCATTGCACCACACAACCGTGCCGCCGGAGTCGCTCGGTGCCCAGAGTGTGGCAAATCCCAACTCGGCTTACCGCAACGGAGCGTTTACCGTTCAGGCCATCGCAACAGGCAGACGAAAGACAGTGGGGGCCAACGGGGCCATGGGCACGTCGCCCGTTGCCGCCGGTGTGGTGATCTGGGAAAACTCCAATTATGAGCACTTCGGAGAAGGCTGTTCTGCATTCAACGAAGCCCTGCGTGCTGAAAAGATCCCGCTACAAAACTCCCCGGGTAACTCATCGAGTGGCGGCGCAGACAGCAGCGCCGGCAGCACGCCGGTCGTCGTCGACGGTGCCGGCGAATCGCAGTTGACGAAAAACATCGACGTGGCCAGATCAAATCCCGAAGACGGTCGGGTATCCTGGCGAGAAGTGTTGGAATAATCGAAAAGCCGGTTAACCAGCCCCCGTCTAAAAGATGAATCGCCCGCGCGGTATTACGCTGATAGAAATCCTGATCGTGCTGGCAATCGTCGCAGTCCTGTCGACGATTGCGTTGCCGAATTATCAGGAGTACATACGCCGAAGCCGCCATTCCGACGCCATGATCGCACTTCAGCATATAGCCAATGAACAGGAACAGTATTATTTTGACAACAACCGCTACAGCACGAATTTCGCCAGCATCGGTGTTCCGGGCACAAGCCCGGACGGCTACTACACACTCTCGCTGGCTTCCGTTTCCAACACCATGTTCATCGCCCGCGCTTCACCCGTTGCCGGAACCAGTCAGACCGGTTCAGGTCGATTCGAAATACAATCTAATGGTCAAAAAGGCTGGGATCCAGGAGAAGACGGTACATTTGAATGCGATTGGAACGATGCCAGCCGCGCAAGAGTAAGATGCTGATCAGATCGACCAGGCCAGGTAACTGCTAAAATCCACCGCCCGTTCGAAATCCGCCTCCACCGCCAAGGCCGCCTCTGCCGAGACCCCCACGGCCCAAGCCGCCCGGCCCTCTGCTGCCGCCCCAACCGCCTCGACCGATGCCGCCAGCCCTGGGAAAGGGAAAGTGCCACGTACCCTGGCGGTTGCCAAAACCCCCGCTCCCGAAGTCGGGATTGGATCTTCTGCGGCGGTAACGCTGCGCACGCTCAATGGTTTGCCACAGTTCGTCGGAGGTTGCAGTGCCTCGCAGGAACTGGCTGAGTATCATCGCTATGAGGGCAGAATTGCCGAATTCCGAATGCGCATTGTCGAAACGCTGCCGCTTGAAACGCCTGCGCACGTTTTCCAGTTCCCGCATCCGGTCCAGATGACGTTCCCGCACGCGTTTGTGCTCTGCCATTGATTCCTTGATCGCCATGGCACGATCAGCACCCGCTTCGAGTTCCTGCACCAGCAAATCGTCTTCCGCCGTGATGGTTGCCCGTGCGTAATCATAAAGTCTGTGCAATTTTTCACGCTCGAATGCGCTGCTCAATGTTTCAACGGCCTTCTGTATGTGTTCATCCTCACCGCTGGCAAAGCCTGTGCGCAATTGCTCCATATCCCTGAGTCGGTTTTCGACAGCTTCGATTTCGAGGTCGGCCTGATCGAGGTCCGACTGAGCCTGCTCCATTGTTTGCCGCAGCGCCGGCACGCCATCTTGTTCTGACGCCGATTCTTCGAATTCCTTCAATTTTCCGAATTCGACGTCGGCGGCGGCGCGCACCCGCTGCGCGTGCTCACGGAGACGCTTTGGGATCTCGAGCAACATTGCGTAATTCGGCCGCGCATCTTGGTAGTTGCACAATCGCGCAACCCATTTATCGAGAAAGCGAAACAGCGAATTCGCTGAATATGCCGAGGTGCCGTACTTTCGCGACCAGAGATAGGAGAAAAGCGGATCGTCCTGATACGGCTGGCCTTTGCTTTGGCGCGACTCCTCCGCCCGCTGCGTTTTCTCTTCCGCGTGCTCGGCGACGCGCTCGGCTTCCTGGGCGGAGCCAAGCCGAGCCAAATATTCATCGTCCTGGGCTAACCGTTCCTGGACCGTTGCCTCCGCCTCGTCCAGATCATCGGTAGCCCGCTCGACCTTCAGGTTCAGATCCTCCCGCGTTGTTTGCAGCGCCGCAAGTTCGGCAAGAGCGTCATCGATCTGCCGGATCAACGATGTCTGCGCCTCAGATCGTTCTTGCAACAACTCCCTGACGCGCTGCCCCGCAACATCCAGTCCCGACGCCAGCTCACCGCTGATTACATGATCCAGCCGAATCCTGGCCAGTGATTTGTAACGCTCGCCCTGCTGCTCCTGCAACTCTACCAGACCGTCGCTTTCCGTCTTGATCTGTTCGTCTATCTCCCTTATCTGGTCATGTACCAGTCCTATGCCCTGATCTATCGAGGACAGGGTTTGTCGTCCGCTTTGCGTCACCATTTGCCCGTCACCACGATGTTATCGCGTTCCCGGTGGTGGGCTTTGAATACTCCGGCTCGAGGTAACCCTTTCTCTTCATCCCAAAACGGTTATCCTGAATTATGCCGTCATCCATTTTGTCCGATGAGATTCGTTCGAATTCCTCCTTCGAGACCCGCAGACCCCATTTTTTAGCCTGGTACGTCCTGCCGCCTTCCTCATTGACGATGGGGAGTTCCAACACGCGACCCTCCGGCGTCACGGCCTCTACGATAATGTAGAAATTTCGGGCATCGATATTGGCATCCGGGATTCGCCACACTCCACTCTTTTCACCGGGCCGGGATACGATTCTGAGTTCGTACTGCAGATCGATTTCGGATTGCAGGTCCTCCATTTGATCCAGGACGCCCAGCACCGCATCGGTATCGTTTTTCTGTAAAGCCGAATTGCCCCTTTCCAGCAACGTTTTGGAGCGCTCCTTGGCGACCGGTCCTTTCGCCTGCTGCTCCAGGAGCTGATACTGGGACTGGAGACGCGCAGGCAACAGTTCCTTTTCCCGCTCGGCCGGCCCGCTCACGAAATAACTGTAAGCGAACCATACGATTGCCAGGACGACGACGACCAGAAGAAGCGGCTTGCCCCACCTTTCGCGCATCACGTACACACGCGCAAGCCAGCTCTGGAATCCCGACCCAGGCCGGTCGTAGACAAAACGGTCTTCCTTCAGCGCAACGACTCCCTCCTGCAGTACATGATCGGGAACTTCGATGCCTTGCGAAGCATATATGGCGCGAAGCCGCTCGATCATTTTCTTGTCACGATCATCGGTGTTGAGCTCACGCTCAACCAGGAGCTGTTGGTGACGCAGCGTATCGACGACGTCCATGGCTAGCATGACGTCGTCGAGTGGGCGCGTTTCGGGCATCTCTTCCGCCATAGCGCCGAATACTTCAGGGCTGAGCCGCTAGGCTTCCGCCGGACGGAAAGTCGAGCGGCAGCGCTTTTCCCTCGCCGACAAGTCGGGACAGCCGTTGTTTACCTTCTTCCACGGCGTTCCTGATCTCCTCCGAATTGCGGGTACTCAACGTGCGCATTTCTTCAATTATACCCAGCGAGCTTTCCTGGAAACGGATCACCGAATCGACCAGCTTTTTGACGGCATCCGCCCTGATCGTGGGCCCGTATCCGGCCTTGATGGCCTCTTCCTGCACCTTGCCGCCAATGTCCGCCAAATCCTCGAGGCTCTTGCTGACCCCTTCCTTCATGGCGTTGAGCGTCTGCGTGCTTTCATGCAGCCCGAACAAGCCCGTAAAAGAAGCGCTGAGCGCCGTGAGGACCGTTTCGTTGGTTCCGAAAAAGCTGATCGCCTGATGATATACCCGCTCCTTGGCGTTGGTGGTCTGCAGAAGCCTCGCCATGATCACTTCTGACGTGTTGTAGCTGACGGTCAGATTGTCCGACAAGTCCTTGGCGATCTGATAGCGTCGATCGTTGTACTGGACGTTTCGCATTTGCTCGTCGCGGGCCAGCTCCAGCCTGGCACGTTCCACCGGATCGTCACCCTCGTAGCCGTCCACGGACTGCATCGCGGTTTCAAGAGCCGCTTTTGCTTCCTCGAGCCGAACCCCGGCTTTTTCCAGGATCTCCAGTGCCAGCACCTCGGACTCCTTGAGCGCACCACGGAAGTCCTGATACGCATTGAGAATGATGTGCTCCCGTTCGATCTGGTCCTTGGAGTCGTCCGCCACGTCGAGATAGGTGTCCTTGATCTTTTCGAAACGGTCTGGGATATCGCCGCGCG
>Ga0209567_10000380_pt1 | contig 24119 bp, 18 predicted proteins | sample COG_12_FD_184756 | JGI IMG/M metagenome (GOLD analysis project Ga0209567, IMG submission 184756) | Pelagic marine sediment microbial communities from the LTER site Helgoland, North Sea, for post-phytoplankton bloom and carbon turnover... | ecosystem: Environmental > Aquatic > Marine > Neritic... | reverse complement strand
GAACGCCGGCGCTTCCGGTCGCCGAATCATCTCGGCGCGATGGCGTATCAGCGAAACGAAACCGAATGTAACCAGCCAGCTGAAACCCAATACTCCGAGGGCGACACTGGTCCAATGGGCCGCAAGATAGAAATCGGCGACCTTTTTATAGGTCTTGAAGCCATCGCTGATCAGGTATTCATCATTTTCGCCACGCAGGAAGACATGGGATGCGGTGGCGCGGTCGTTGGCAGAAAAAAGGCGACCGCCAAGCGGCCGCAGTCGACGTGAGGCCTGTTGCAATGACGTCATCGTCAACCATTCAGAATCGCCGGAAATTCGAACGGCGCCGAATACCGTATCGAGATACGCAAATGTCTGAAAGCGATTGGGACTGAGCACGTAATTTCCATGCCACTCCGCGATGTCAGCAGCGGGTTCGGCCGTCGCCGGGGCGGGAGCCTGGTCGACTCGAAGCGCATCGATCAGCAGTTCGTCAATACGGCCATAGTTGGCAGATTCACTGTCCGTGTTAACGCTGTAGGCGAAGGCCTTGCCCTGGTCCGGGAAGATACAGAGCATTGCGACGAATCCAACAATGTTGCCGCCGTGACAATACCCGACTACGCCGTGCCGATCCCGCCGACCCAGTCCCAGGGCGTAACCTGCGATAAATCCGCTTTCCGCAGCTTCGGTGCCGGATGGACGGCCTCGCGAGTGCATCAGATCGCCGTCGATGAATACTTCCCCGTCCAACTCGCCATCGCTCATGATGAACTGTGCGAAGCGGATAAGATCGGCCGCGGTGGTAGTGAACTGTGCCGCGGGTCGGAGAAATACCGGGCTGGCGGCGTAGCGCGTGCCGTCATCAACGTGCCCCCATGAGAGCGCTCTATCGGCGTATTCGCCGACTTGCGCCGTAAACGCGAAAGTGCTGTCCCGCATGGCGAGCGGCGCAAGCAGGTGTTTGTCCAGGTACGTTTCGTAGCGTTCTGCCGTGACCGTCTCGATTATCATCCCGAGTAACGTATAGCCCATGTTGGAGTATGAAAATCGAGATCCAGGCCGGGAACGGATGCGCAACAGGTCGCTCGGCTCGGGAAAGGCGGCGACTAGCGGCGTATTCGGTTTCGGCCGCTCACTGAACATCTGCCACATGTGGGCATCGTCCAATCCCGCGGTATGATCCAGAAGATGCCGAACGGTAACTCTCGTACTGTCTTTCCATGGATTGTTAAACGACAGGTTCGGCAGATAGTGATCAGCCGGAGTATCCAGCTCGACCGACCCAACAGTTGCCAGTCTAAGGATGCCGGTAGCCAACAGGCTTTTCGTGACCGAGCCGATGTGGAAACGTGTGTCGATCATGAATTTGGCCTCGGTCGCGCTATCGCGTGTGCCCGCCGCACCCAGGCTGACGTCGCCGTTCTCGCCGGCCAACGCCCATGCAATGCCTGTCAGCCTTTCCTCGGCGAGGATCTCTTCGAGTTCGCTTTCAAGACTTCCCCGCGCGGCCTGGCAAACAAGTGTTGATGTAATTGTTACCAACAGGATGCTAGCGAAGCTCGCGATACGCGCGGTCTGCATACGACTACAACTTGACGCGGCGTGTTGCTAACCAGGCGATCAGAACACCAAGGCTCACCACGGCGATGATCAGCGTAGCTAACGCGTTGATGTCAGGGGACACGCCAAGCTTCACTTTCGAGAAGATGTACATCGGCAAGGTGCTACTGCCCGGGCCCGATACAAAGCTCGCGATCACGAGATCATCGAGGGACAGCGTAAAGGCCAGTAGCCATCCTGCAATCATCGCGGGCGCAATAAGCGGTAAGGTAATGTCGAAGACGACGCGCAACGGCCGGCCGCCCAGGTCCATCGCCGCTTCCTCCAACGACTCGTCCATTGACATCAGCCGCGATTGCACAATCACGGCAACGTAGGCCATCGAGAACGTCGTATGTGCGATCGTAATCGTCGAAAAACCACGCTGGCCGGGCCAGCCGGTGAGCTGCTGCAGGGTTACGAACAGCAGCAGCAGCGACAGTCCCGTAATGACCTCCGGCATGACCATCGGCGAAGTGATCATACCGGAGAACAGTGTTCGGCCCTTGAATCGCCCGAAGCGCGCGAGCACCAGTCCCGCCATCGTGCCCAGGATTGTCGCAAACGTTGCAGAAGTCAGTGCAATGCGCAGGCTTAGAAATGCGGCCTCCAGGATGAGATTGTTTTGCAGCAGTTCGCCATACCAGCGCGTAGAGAAGCCACCCCAGATCGTGGCAATTCTGGAGTCATTGAATGAATACACAACGACAAGGATCAGTGGGATATAGAGAAAGGCGTAGCCGAAAGCGAGCGTCGAGACCAGGAATGTCGAGCGTTTTTTCATGCCACGCTTCCCTGGTCTCTTGCATGATAGCGCTGCAGCAAGACGATCGGAACGACGAGCAATAGCAATAACACGATCGCGACCGCCGAGGCCAATGGCCAGTCACGATTGACAAAAAACTCATCGAATAGCACCCGACCGATAAGCAGCGATTCAGAGCCACCCAGCAAGTATGGAATGACGTACTCGCCCATTGCCGGGATAAACACGAGCAAACATCCGGCAATTACGCCAGGTCGCGCAAGGGGCCAGGTGATGTCCCAGAACGAGCGCGTCCTGGACGCGCCCAGATCCTGCGCGGCCTCGACCAGGTCGATATCCAAACGCTCGAGCGATGCGTACAAGGGCAGGATCATGAATGGCAGATAGGAATAAGCCAGCCCCACAAAGACCGCGAAATCCGTGTACATAAGTTGCATCGGTTGATCTATTACGCCGAGCCACATAAAGAAATTGTTGATAACGCCGTAATTGTTGAGCAGACCCATCCATGCATACACGCGCAACAGAAACGAAATCCAGAACGGCAGCACAATAAGCAACAGCAACAAACTTCGCGTTGACGAATTCGAGCGAGCAATGCCATAGGCCATCGGAAAACCCAGGGCAAGGCAAAGCAGTGTGGCGGCGGCAGCCATCAGAACCGAACGATAGTAGGTGACGGCATACAGTTTATCGGTCAGCAGGAACGCGAAGTTGTCGGCCGTCGCGCTAAAATTCCCCTGATCATCGAAAGCTGGTGTGAATGGCGGTTGCGCGATGACAGGGTCGGCCAGGCTTATCTTGAAAATGATCGCGAACGGCGCCAGGAAGAAAACCAGTAACCACAAATACGGTGCTGCGATGGCCACGCGTCGCCACAGCTCATCATTGCGTTTCGCGGTAGCGGCCCTCATCAGTCCAGGAGTATTGCCGTACTGCCGGGTCGCCAGGAAATCCAGACTTTGTCTTCCCATTCCAGGAATCGCGTTACCGATCGGCGCCGATTCTGTGAACTTACCTGCACGATTTTTCCGGACTTCAGGCGAATGCGGTAGAGCGAGCGGTTTCCGAGATACCCGAGGTCATCGACAACGCCCTCAATACAAGTATCTTCGGTATCTTCGGTATTTTCGGGTTTCTCCTTGCTTACAAATATTTTCTCCGGTCGAATGGCGACGTCCACCTTCTGGCCCACCTCGACAGGCTGTTTTCCCAGTGCCGTCAGCGTGGTTCCAGCCTCTTTCGAGTTTACCCTGATAAGTTCTTCGTTGGCTTGGGAAACAGTACCGTCGAACGTATTTATCGTGCCGATGAATTCGGCAACAAATCGATTGGCGGGAAACTCGTAAATTTCTTTCGGCGTGCCGATCTGCCGGAATTTCCCGCTGTCCATGACAACGATACGGCTCGACAAGGTCATTGCCTCTTCCTGATCGTGCGTAACGACGACGAAAGTAATGCCGAGTTCGTCCTGAATGTTCATCAATTCGAATTGAGTGCGCACGCGCAGTTTTTTGTCGAGTGCTGCGAGCGGTTCATCGAGCAACAGAACTTTCGGGCGCTTGATCAATGCGCGGGCGAGCGCAACGCGTTGTCGTTGTCCGCCGGATAACTGATCGGGCTTGCGCTTACCGAACTGATCGAGCTGTACCAGTTCAAGCACCTCAGCCACCCGCCTGTGAATTTCTTTGTTCGCGACGCGTTCCTTCTGCAGCCCGTAAGCGACGTTCTTTTCTACCGACATGTGTGGAAAGATTGCGTATGACTGGAACATCATGTTGACAGGACGGTCGTAGGGGGGCTGGTGCGTGATATCGACGCCGTCGATCTCAATCGTGCCTGATGTAGGAATTTCAAAACCGGCCAGCATGCGCAGCAGGGTTGTTTTGCCACAACCCGAAGCACCCAGGATCGAAAACAACTCACCTTTGCCAATATCGAGGTCGACGTTATCGACTGCGACGAAATTGCCGAAGTGCTTGCTGACTCCGCTGATGCGAATGAAGTCCTTCATAAGCCGCTCTTTACGCGCGCGAAAGCCCGGGTACGGACTCGTTCCTGCTTGGGATCGGCCGACATGATCGGATACAGGAGCGCCCAGGTTTCCTCATCCGGGAATACGGCCGGGTTGTTGTACACGGCAGGGTCGATCAGCTCCCACGAGGCCCTGTTTGCGTTGGCGTAATTCACGATCTCGGCATTGTCCGCGGCGATGTCCGGGCGCAATAGAAAGTCCATGAACTTGTAGGCATTGTCGAGATGCGGCGCATCAGCAGGGATATAGATACCGTCGACCCACAGCCCCGAACCTTCTTTGGGTGTTGTGTAACGCAATTCTATTTCGAGCCCCGCTTCCCGCGCCCGAGCCGCGGCCGACGCGTAGTCACCGCCCCAGCTCATTGCGACGCAGACCTCCTTGTTGGGAAGGTCGGAAAGCATTTTTGTATTGCTGAAGTAGCGGACGTACGGTCGAATTTTGGACAATTGTGCCTCGGCCGCGGCGAGGCTCTCGTCATCAGCGGCCGTCGGATCGAGTCCGAGGTAAGCGAGCACCATCGGAAACAGGTCTGTCGGCCCATCCAACAGGCTGACGCCGCAATCTGCGACTTTGGAGATGACATCCGGGTCAAAAAGAACGTCGGAACTGTCCATGACATGATCGGGAAGCCGCTCCCGAACCATTTCGACATTCCAGGCGTAGCCGGTGGTGCCCCAGTGATAGGGAACGTTGTACTCCTCGACAACATCGTAAACACTGATCCGTTCCAGGATGCTGCGATCGAGATTGCCGTAATTGCTCAGCCTGCCGGTATCGATCTTTTGGTAGACACCTACCGGCGCAAGACGGGTCGAGAACTGATTGCTGTGAATTACGATGTCATAGCCGCTTTTTCCGGCCAGCAACTTGACATCAACGACCTCCGACGAGTCGTACATGTCGTAGTTGACCTTGATGCCGTACTCGGCCTCGAATTTTTTCAGGGTATCCGGAGAGATGTAGTCCGCCCAGTTGTATACATTGACGACGTTCTGGTCATCAGAATTACTGTCTGAGTCGCCTGAGCAGGCGCCAAGCAGGAGGAGTGTCGAAAAAAGGGCAGTGCGAAAGATCGCTCGTGCAGTCACATTCCGTCCAATCCGCGCTTCAGCAATGATCGGGCGATTATAAGCCGCTGGATCTCGCTTGTACCCTCCCAGATGCGATCAACGCGAAGCTCACGAAAGAAACGCTCGGCGACATTCTCGCGCATATAGCCACGGCCGCCGAAGATCTGCACGGCGCGGTCGGCAACGCGGTTCGCCATTTCAGAAACATAGAGCTTCACCATGGAGCAGCGACTGTGCTGCGCCTTCACATCGTCGCCACGATCGGCGGCACGTGCCGCTTCATAGGTCATCAATCGGGATGCGTAGAGTTCAGTAACGCTGTCTGCCAGCATGAACTGTATGGCCTGTTTCTCGCTGAGTGGGGCACCGTCGATAATGCGCTCGTTGGCAAATGCCATAGCCTCCTCGATCAGGCGCGCGGCGGCGCCGCAGCTGCGAGCCCCGATCATCAGCCGCTCGTGTCGAAACCAGCTGTGTGTATACGCCATACCATCGCCGGGTTTGCCGACGCGCTGCGATACGGGCACGCGCACGTCTTTGAAAAGGTAAGTGGGATGATGAGAGGCGTAAGTGTGGCTGAATTTCGGGTTGGCGATGATTTCGATGCCAGCGGTACCCTGATCCACCAGGAACAGGGCCTGGTCGTCTTCATCGGGCACCTTGGCCTGGAACCAGAAGAAGGTGGCGAGGTTGCCGCTCGTTACGTACCACTTCTCGCCATTCAGGACATAGTCATTGCCGTCGCGCACCGCGGTCGCCTCGAGCGCGGAGACGTCAGAACCCGGGCCCGATTCGGTAATCGCGTAACACTCCTTATGATTGGCGCGCATCATTGGCAGGATGTACTTCTCGAGCTGTTGCTCGCTACAAGCTTCAAACATCCACGACTGGGCCTCCGGGAAACACCAGGAGAGGGCGTTGGTGACACGGCCAAGTTGTTCCCAGAGCGCAACCTGGCACTCCATCGGCAGTTCGAGACCGCCATGACGTTTCGGCACGTCGATCGCCGTGAAACCAAGTTCAATCGCTCGTTTCTTGTTACGCGCCGTTATTTCATGCGGCAGCACACCGTCATTGAGCTCTGCCTCGACTTCGTGCGGTTGAAGATATTCATCTGCATACGCGCGACCGATGCGTTGCCACTTCCGGGCATCTTTGCTTATTGGTATTTCCATCTTGTTCTCGTCACGAAAAATTTTTCGGGAAGTAGCGGTGCAGCAAGTCGTTAAGCGCCGCCATGGCCTCGTCTCGCCGGAACGTGCGCGGGCTGATCAAATATGAGAGCCACATTCCATTGGTAATCGAATTCAGTGAAATGCCAACGTTTCGCGGCGAAATGTCCTTGTATCCGCCTTCCTCGATGATGGTCGCGCACAAGCTCTCGATGATTTCGTCGTAATACTGATCGCGTTCGTCGCAAATCTTCCGGTACGTCGGCCGCGATTTGACTTCACCCCAGAACGCGAACCACACGGCGATCTTCTGCTTGTCGATTATGGCGGGGCGGAGATCCAGTTGTACAAGTGCGAGCAGCTTGTCCGCGGCGCCGGGCCCGGATTTTTCGTAAGTCTTGTTGAATTGCGATTTGTAGTCGTCAGCCAGGTGCCGCAAGGTTTCCGTGAGGAGGTTCTCCTTGCTTTTGAAGTGCAGGTTGACGATGCCCTGCGACAGGCCGGCTTCCTTTGCGACGTCGCCAATCGATATGCTGCTCATACCCTTGCGCGCAATGCACTTCATCGTTGCATCGATGAGTTGTCGCCGCCGTTTTTCGCGACTTGCGGTGCGTCGTGTATTTTTGGCGGTGGCTGCCATGCAATGATTCTGCCATACTATGAATGAATACTCATTCATTTTTCTATCCCATGCGTAAACTGACCCGTTCCAACGAGCACTTCCAAAAAGCCCTCACCAAATTACCGCTTGGCGTCGCGTCCAACTTTCGTTATTGGGGGAAAGACCAGACTATCTATGTCGACCACGGCAAGGGCGGGCGCATGTGGGATATCGATGGTAACGAGTACATCGATTATCGCCTGGGTTACGGGCCGATCATCCTCGGGTACGCGGACGAACGCGTCGATGAAGCGGCACGTGAGGGCATGAATGTCGGCGGCGTATTCGCACTGTCGACGGAGCGTGAATATGAGCTTGCGAGCAGGATCAGTTCGATGGTGCCTGCCGCCGAACTCGTGCGATTTTCGAATTCGGGGACCGAAGCTGTCATGGCAGCGATGCGCGTCGCGCGGGCGTTTACGGGCAAGGACGGCCACGTTGTCATGGAAGGCGGCTATCACGGCATGTCCAACCTGGTCATGTGGACCAAGGAGTTCGACGGCTGGCGACCCGGGGAGCCCGAGCCACCGATCGAGCCGTACGGCGACGGCATACCCGCCGTAACAAAGCAGCTCTTTCACCTTGTGCCGATGAACGATGCCAATGCACTCGAGGATCTGCTGAAAAAGAAGCACAACGAGATCGGCGCGTTCCTGATGGAGCCCATAATGGGCAACTGCTGCGCGATCACGGCCGACGCACAGTATATGAAGGACGTGCGCGAGATTTGCGATCGCTACGACGTGTTGCTGATTATCGATGAGGTGAAGACGGGCTTTCGTGTTGCGAAAGGCGGCGTACAGGAATTGTATGGCGTCAAAGCCGACCTCTGTACATTTGCCAAAGCCATCGGCAACGGCTACCCGTTGTCTGTCGTTGCCGGGCGAGAGGACGTAATGCGCCGCATTGGCGATGGAGTTACGCATGGTGGCACGTTTACCGCACATAGCGTGTCGCTCGCCGCGGCAGCCAGGACGCTCGAAATCCTGGATGAGACGACGGCGCTGGCCGACATCGAGCGGTATGGCAAGGATCTGCAGGCCGGGCTGAGCAGGATACTCGGTGCTCGGGGAATTGCACACAGCTTTACCGGGCACCCGGCACTCATGGGCTTGTTCTTCGCCGAAAAGCCACCCGTCGATTATCGGGAGTGGGTGCACTCCGATTACGAGTTCTACGACACGCTGGCGCCCGAGTTGCACGAGCATGGAATCCTGGTCGAGCCCGACTCCCGCGAGCCGTGGTTCTTGTGCGAATCCCACAGTATGGGATGCCTCGAAGAAACACTGGACAAATTCGAATGCGCGGTGGACATTACACAGCGCAAATTGCACGCAACGAACAAGAAATCAGGTTCCCGCCTATGAAAACCTATGACGCGATCGTCGTCGGCGCCGGTCACAATGGCCTGACCACAGCAGCATTTCTTGCAAAAGCAGGTCTCGATGTGGTCTGCGTAGAGAAAAACGACTACATCGGTGGAGCCACCGTGAGTCGCAACCTCTACAAGGACTGGTTGTATTCGAATTGCTCATACGTGTGCAGTCTCCTGCGCCCGGAAATCTACCGATCGCTGGAGCTGCACAAGCATGGCCTGCAGGTTACGCCCTACGGTGGGTCTGTGACATTCATGGAAAACGGGGATTACTACGGTTCCTACCATGATCCCGAGGCCGCATACCGGGAGGACGTACGCTTCTCCCGCAAAGATGCCGATGCACACAAGAATTACTCGGCCGACACGATGCGCCAATGCCGGTTGATACGTGACTTCCTGTTGCGAACTGCGCCTGACCCAACGTCCTTTAAACCAAGAGATCTTCTGGAGCTCATACGCATCGGCGGCAAAATCAATGAGATGGGTGAGGATCGTATATACGAAACCATCCGCTTCTGGACGATGAGCGTTGCCGAGTATCTCGATGAGTTTTTCGAGACCGACGTCATCAAAACGGCGTTGTCCGCCAGTGGAATCATTGGCACAGCGTTGGGCATTCACTCACCGGGCACCGCCTACGTGCTGCTGCATCACTATATGGGCGATGTCGATGGCAACGTCGGTTCCTGGGGCTTCGCTCGTGGCGGTACCGGTGCGGTTGCCAACGCGATCGCCGGCGCGTTTCAGGCAGAAGGTGGCGAACTTCGAACCGAGGCCGGCGTTGACAAGTTCATCGTCAGGAATGGCAAAGCCGCCGGTGTTGCTCTGGACAACGGCGACGACATTCGTGCCAACGTCGTGGTGTCCGCGATGGACGTGAAGCGGACCTTCCTGACTTGCATGGACAAGAGCGATCTTCCGGAAAAATTCCTCAAACGCGTCGAGAATTTCAAGATTCGCGGCTCATCGGGCAAGATCAACATCGCACTCGACGGGTTGCCGACGTTCCCGGCGCTCCCGGAAGGCAGTCCGCTGTATCTCGCCGACATGCACTTCACTGACTCGATGGAGCGCATGGAGCGCGCCTATGACGACTGGAAGGACGGCACCTGGTCGAAGGATCCCTATATCGATATGACGATCCCGACGACGAACGATCCAACGATGGCACCGCCAGGAAAGCACTTCATGAGTTGTTTCATTCAGTACTGCCCACGCCAGATCGATGGCCGTGACTGGACGCAGGAAGACAAGGACGGATTCCAGAAGTCGGTCTTCGATCAGATCTCGAACTACAGCCCCGACTTCAAGGACCTGGTTCTGCATGCGGAAGTTCGGACGCCGCAGGACATCGAGAATGAGATCGGGATTACCGAAGGCAATATCTTCCACGGCGAACTGACCATGGATCAGCTGATGTTCAACCGGCCGGTTCCGGGATACGCTCAGTACCGCAGCCCGATTGGTGGGTTGTACATGTGTGGATCAAGTAATCACCCGGGTGGCGGCATTATGGGCGCCCCCGGAGCAAATGCGGCACGGGAGATCCTGGGCGATCTCAAGCGTCCGAATACCGTACCGGAGAACTTCGGCGATGACTAAGACCATGGACAGTCAATACGATGCAATCGTAGTAGGTGCCGGCCACAACGGCCTGGTGTGCTCTGCGCTGCTGGCCAAGGCTGGCAAAAGAGTGCTGGTGCTTGAAGCTAACGATCAGGTTGGCGGCGCAGCCGTCACACGCGAGTTCGCCGACGGGTATTCGGTGTCAGCCTGTGCGCATTTGCTGTACCAGCTGCAACCGGAGGTTCGCAAGGAGCTGAAACTTGCCACGCGACTGGCTTCTGAGGATATGACGACGATCGCGCTCGCTGAAGATGGCAATCACCTTCGTATCAAGACGAACAGCGTCGAAGGCGTTTCTGACGAAGATGCCGAACAGTATCGAAGCTTCCGGAAACGCATGGCGCGGTTTTCGGGTCTGCTCCGTAAGTACTTCAACAAGACGCCACCGCGATTAGGTACCAGGGATTTCAAGGACCTTATGACGCTGGGTCAGCTGGGCCTGGATGTCCGCATGCTCGGCAAGGCTGAGATGGAAGCGTTCCTGCGCCTGATTTTCATGAATATTCACGACGAGGTCACGGAACGTTTCGAAAGCCCGCTGCTGAGAGGGGCGATCAGCCTGGATGCGGTATTGGGAACGCACCTTGGACCTCGGTCACCGAATACCATGATGACCTACCTGTACCGGATGGCCGGTGATCTTGGCCGGACCGGAGTTCCAGTGGGTGGCATGGGTAGTGTAAGTAATCAGCTGGCGCATGCGGCACGAGCCGCCGGCGCAACGATACGTACTGGCATACCCGTCAAGCGCATCATTATCGAGAACGGCCGGGCAACCGGCGTGGAAACGGAATCCGGCGAGCGATTCGATAGCCTGATGATCATATCGAATGCCGATCCAAAGACGACACTGATGAAGCTGATCGGTGCGAAACACGCTGAGACAGGTTTCGCGCGTCGGGTTTCTCATCTGCGGGCCAAAGGAAACGCTGCAAAATTGCATCTCGCATTGGATGGGCTGCCGACGATCGAAGGCCTGTCCAAAAAGGACTACGCAGAACGACTCGTCATTGCACCGGATGAGCATTACGTGGAGCGGGCGTTTAATCCGGCGAAGTATGGTGAGAGCTCGCCGAATCCGGTTATCGAAATGACATTTCCGAGTTTCCGCGACGAAACGCTGGCGCCAACGGGCAAGCATGTCATGTCAGCCGTTGTGCAATACGCGCCTTACGCGTTGAAGGGTGGCTGGGGCGACGAGGCGAAAGCCGCTTTCATGAAAGCGATTGTCTATACGCTGTCGAAGTACATGTCAGATCTCGAGCAGCGCATTACAGCAAGTGAATTGCTGACGCCGGCCGATATCGAAAGAGAGTTCCACATGACAGGTGGACATTGGCATCATGCTGAACTGGCGCTGGATCAATTCCTGTTTGTGCGACCCGTAAACGGTGCGGCGCAGTACAGACTTCCGATTGACGGCGTGTATTTATGCGGCGCGGGGGCGCACCCCGGTGGTGGGGTCAGTGGTGCGGCGGGTCGGAATGCGGCGCGGACCATCCTGAATCGGGAGAAAGCAGCATGACTATCGTGCAGGGACCAGTGCGAGATCCTGTCCATCAGGGACCTCTAAAGACACCTTTCTATCCACGTGTTGAGAAGCTCGACATAGTCAATCAGTGGCACGAATGGAAGGGGTACTCGAGTCCTGATGCGTTGTACTGTGCAGACTTGGAGTATTTCGCGATCCGCAACGGTACCGCTGTATTCGACCTGTCGCCAATGACCAAATACCGGATCACCGGCCCGGATGCGCTGGAGTACCTCAACCGCCTGATGACACGCGATATGGCGAAGATCAAACCCGGTCGCGTTGCATACGCTGTGTGGTGTGATGATCAGGGCCAGGTCATAGACGATGGCACGATCTTCCACCTTCGAGAAGGCGAATATCGTCTTTGTTGTCAGGAACGCCATTTTTCATGGTTCCAGGCCGCGACGCTTGGATTTGACGTTAGCGTTGTGCACGAGACCGAAGAAATCGCAGGCCTGGCCGTTCAGGGTCCGACATCGTTCAGTGTGTTGAACACGATGGGCCTCGACGGGCTGGATCAGCTCAAGCCTTTCGGTTTGACGTATTTTGATTTTCAGGGCACCGAACTGATGGTCTCGCGAACGGGATTCACCGCCGACCTCGGCTACGAGTTATGGATCGATCCGGGCAAAGCGCTGGAGTTATGGGACGCACTGTTCGAGGCGGGTGAGGAATACAAGATTCGAGCCATTGGAACGCATGCGCTGGAACTGGCGCGTATCGAAGCGGGCTACCTCGCACCTTACGCCGAATTTCTACCTTGTGACGAGACGATTCGAACAGGGCGTTCCCGTTCGCCAATTGAACTTGGCCTGGAGTGGCTGGTGGATTTCAAGAAGCCGAATTTCAACGGTCGTCGCGCCCTGGCAGAGGAAAAACGCAACGGCTCGACCTGGCGCCTTGTGAAGCTCGATATTGCCGGCAACAAGCCTGCCCACGACTCGTACATCTTTCCAACGGCAAAAGGCAAAGGAGAAATCGGCTTCGTGACGTCAGCCACATGGTCGCCAGTTTGTAAGAAGAACATAGCCATGGGCACGGTAAGAACACCGCACGGCAAACCCGGCGATACGGTATGGGTCGAGGTCTACTACCAGCGCGAGATGCACTGGAATCGAGAGATGGCGAAAGCCACCGTCGTCGACAAACCGTTCTGGTTTCCGCCGCGTCGCGGAGCGACGCCGCCTGGACCTTACTGAGCGCGACACCAGCAATGAAGCACCGGCTGGACCCTTTATTGCGCCCGCGTTCTGTCGCGATCGTAGGCGCATCGAACCGTCCCGACAGTATGGGCGAGTGGGCGCTCAGAAACTTAGGTCTTGGTGGCTACCGGGGTAACGTCTACCCGGTAAATCCTGCTTACGAATCGCTGCAGGGCCACCGTTGTTTTGCTGCGATTTCAGATCTTCCCGAGACGCCCGACCTCGTGATATTCGCGCTTGGTGACGAGCGTATCGAAGCGGCGCTGGACGACGCCATTTCGGCTGGAATTCCGGCAGCGGTCATCCAGTCCGCGCTTTTCGTCGACAACGATTCGGTCCCCGCATTGCGTGATCGTGTGCAAGAGAAGGTCAGGAATGCCGGTATGTTGGTTTGCGGTGCCAATGGCATGGGCTATTACAATGTCCGTGATCACGTATGGGCATGTGGCTTCGATAGCACGTCGCATCATGCACCCGGTAACGTTGCTCTGATCAGCCACTCAGGCTCGGGCATGTCAGGCATCATCGATTGCGAAGAACGATTGCGAATAAATTTCGCCGTGTCGACCGGCAATGAACTCAGTGTGACCATGGACGAGTATCTCGATTTCGTCCTCGACCTGCCCGAAACGAGCGTCGTCGGATTGTTCATTGAGACGGCAAGAAATTCTGAAGGGTTTCGGGCGGCACTTGCAAAGGCGGCGCAGCGTCGCATTCCGGTCGTCGCATTGAAAGTCGGGCGCACCGAGACATCCGCGCGACTCGCGGTGTCGCATTCCGGTGCTATGGCCGGCGACGATGCGACCTACGAGGCATTGTTCGATCGCTACGGGGTGCAACGGGCTCGCGACCAGGACGAGTTCACGACAATGCTCATCATGTTCGCCGGACTTCACCCGGTCGGTGCGGGTGGATTGGTAACGCTGCACGATTCGGGCGGAGAACGACAGCTGCTCGTCGATCTTGCTCACGATGCCGCCGTGCCGCTAACCGTATTGTCTCAGGAAACGGTGAGCGCACTGGAAGAAGTTCTGGATCCGGAGCTGCCTGCCGTTAACCCCCTGGATGCCTGGAGTCGCGGCGGGCCCGACGCCGGTGAGGTCATGACGCGCAGCCTTTCACTGATGATGCAGGATACTGGTGCTGCGCTTGGCGCGGTCATTCACGATCGTGGCCCTGAGGGGAAAATCTATCCGAACTACCTGAACTACATGCAACGAGCGCACGCCGAAGCCGGCAAGCCGGTCGCGCTCGTGTCCGCGCGGCAGGGCACGGGACATGATGAGGCGGTCGTCGCCAGCACTCATGCGGGGTTTCCCGTGCTGGATGGCATGAGTCAGTTTCTCAGCGGCGTTCGCGCGCTGTTCGAGTATCGTGATTTTCTGTTGCGGGAGCCGGCGGAACCGAAAGGGCCTGACGAGGCCATTGTCGAACATTGGCGGGGGCGCCTGCGGTCGGGAGACGCGCTCACCGAGATCGAGTCGCTCGCGTTGCTGCAGGACTTCGGGATATCGACGTCGAGGCCGAAAGCCGCGAGCAGCGAGACGCAGGTCTTGAATGCTGCAGCCCACATCGGGTTTCCGGTGACGCTGAAAACGGCGAAAGAGGGGCTTTTTCACAAGTCCGACAGGGGCGGCGTGATTCTCGGCATCCGCGATGAGGAACAGTTGCGGCAGATGTACAAGTTGCTTAGCCACCGCCTTGGAGAGGAAGTGATTGTCGCTCCGATGGTTGCAGCCGGTATCGACATGTTCCTCGGTATCAAGCGTGATCCGCAATTTGGCCCGATCGTGATACTGGGTTTCGGCGGGGTATTGGCTGAGACGATCGACGATGTGCAATTCGCACTACCGCCGTTCGACGCGCCTCACGCGCGCCGTTGTGTCGACCGCCTGCAGCTTCGACCGTTGCTTGACGGTGTTCGCGGGAACCCGGCTGTGGACGTCGATAATTTTTGCGACACAGCATCCCGCTTTTCAGTGCTGGCGCACGCGCTGCATGACGTATTGGCGGAGCTTGACGTCAATCCGGTCATCGTCAGCGAGAGTGGCGCGATTGCCGTCGATGCGCTGGCCATCGGGCGCGATCGCCGGGAGGCTGGGCATGCAGAAACTTGAATCAGCTTTCGCAGAGGCGCTGGCAAGGCCGGCACCGATCCTGTTGGACGGTGGCCTGGCGACACAACTGGAGGCGCAAGGCTGCGACATAGGCAACGCGCTCTGGTCGGCGTCATTGCTGACGACAGACACCCAGGCAATCGTTGATGCAACACGCGCGTACCTCGATGCGGGTGCCGAGTGTATCGCCACAGCGAGTTACCAGGCGAGTCGCGATGGCTTCGCCACTTTGGGACTGTCTGCCCGAGAAGCGGATGAGCTCATGTTGTTGTCCGTCGAACTCGCGAAGCGCGCACGCGATGAGTTTCTTGCCGAGTATCCGAATTGTGAATACGTTCCGCTGATTGCGGCGAGCATAGGACCCTACGGAGCCGCGCTGCACGACGGTTCGGAGTACACAGGCAGTTACGGTGTCGGTGCGGCCGAGCTGTGCACGTTTCATGGCGACAGGCTGGCCCTTTTCGACAACAGTGACGCCGATGTGCTGGCGCTGGAGACTATCCCTTCGATAACGGAAGCGACGGTTCTCGACGAGCTGCTGCGAAGCTGCAGAACGCCGGCGTGGATCAGTTTTTCCTGCCGTGATGAGCGGCGCATCTGTGACGGCACGCCGGTCGAAGAAGCCGCGCGGCTGTTTCGCGACCATCCGACAGTATTGGCGGTCGGTGTTAACTGCACGGCACCGCAATACGTGCCGTCGCTGATTCGAGAGATTCGCCGGGTGCTTCCCGACAAAGCGATTCTGGCTTACCCCAATTCGGGCGAAACCTACGATGTAGCGAACAATGCCTGGTTGGGTACCGTGTCACCGCTGGACTGCGCGTCGGCGGCCGAAGAGTGGGTCGCGGCCGGGGCGACGGTGGTTGGGGGTTGTTGCCGTATGGGCCCGGAGCACATCAGTGCAATGGCAAAGCGGCTGAAGGAGTTGGGGTGATGATCAACCCATGGTTCAGCCTGGCAATAGCCGGTGTTTTCCGGATCGACCAGCTTATGTTGCATCGGATTCCAAATTTCCTTGTCTGAGAGTAAGATAGACGAGGCAAAGCAGACCGCAACCCTCGGAGCTGACAAGGAAAAATCAAGTCGCAATCCATGGAAACGCTGTTTCAATTTCTTGATAACGTCGAAGACCTCATCATTGCCGGGGTTTGGCGTTGCCGGCGATTCCTGACCCGACGCCCGCAGGAGCGACGGCGGGTTCCCAGAACGCACATGGCCGTACCCAAAGACCAACAGGCGCAAGGCGGGCATTAGCAACAGCTCAGCTGCCGCTATCGAAATGACCCGAATCAGCGCTAGTCTGCGTAGCCAGTCAACTCAACGTAACCTCGACCGGTGATTTCGACGTCGTCGCGGGTGCCTGTGACGTCGACCGCTCCTTCCCAGTAGCGCACAGTCGTAAAGAGTTCCTGGTCGTCCATGACTGGCACGACCTCAAGTGTCAGCCCCGATTCCGGGAAGCGAATTTCCCAGGATGACGGGTAGGTTCCGCCTTCGGGGCTTGACCAGGTTTTTGTGGCCGAAATGGAAATCCTGTCGCCGCTGATGTGGTGCGAAGTACCATCGCCGGGCACCCAGGTTCCGCCGCTGAAGACATCCTGGCTGCCGTCTGTCTTGCGCAGCCTGTAGAACATCAGCTCACTGCCATCCGATAATTGCAGTGCAAACCAGTCCCAGCCTTGTTGATCGGAAGCGAGCGCGCTGCTGCTCCACTCGCGATCGAGCCAGGATAGCCCGGATACCGTGAATTCGTCATTACCCAGCCGCACCTGGCCGTCCGTCTGCCAGCGAGTAATCGAGTAGTAGTATGAAGCATTGCCAGCTTCAGCTGATTTCTGCGAGAGGCCGTTTACACCGTTCAACACCGGCGCCTTCCCGGCGACGAGCTCAAGACTCAATGCAAAGTCGTCATCACTCGCCTGCAATCGCCAGTTCTCGGTTTCAGCATCGACATCGGCCGCAGCGATCTCCCAGTCATCGATCCATACCCGAAGCGGGCTGCTACGAGCGCCAGCGAGACCCAGGGCGCCGCGAGAAAAACGTTCCGCAACAAGAAATCGTTGGCCGCCCGCGTCGGTGAGTGCAAGGTGCGCGACGTACACCTGGTTCGTTCGCCAGGCAGAGCCTGATTCAGGAAGTTTCGGCGCGAGCGCGAAACGGAAGAATGTCAATTCGAAACCGAAGCGACGACCATCGGTGGCATCGAGGTTGCCCGTCATGTACCACCATTCATTGCGAAACTCAGGGTGCGGTCCGTGATCGCGTGGAAATACGAAGGTCCGCGGCTCCATCGCCATTGCAAAACCGACATTGCTTTCGGCATTGAGCAATGCTGAGAGTTCCGAACGCTCCAAACCGCGATCATCGGACCACGCTGCGATTATGACAATGTAAACAATACTCGCGACGCTCGATCGCCACAGTTTTCGTCGGGGTGAAGGATTCCTAATACGCAATCGCTACTCCTCGCGCATCGCCAGAGCCGGCTGGCTTTGCGCCGCGCGAAAGGCCGGGTAAATGCCCGCCAACAACGCCGCAACGACGGCAAACAAGACGGCCGATAGCAGGAGATTCGGGGCGATCGTCATATCGATCTGCCAGCCAAAAGCGCGGCGATTGATCACTTCGATCAACACGTAGGCCATTACGAGGCCGAGCGGAATCGCGGCAATCCCGCTAAGAAGTCCAATCACGCTGGTCTGCAGAGTAATCATGCCGCCAAGCTGCAAGGGCGTCATGCCCAGTGCTCTCAGCACGGCCAGCTCACGTGCACGCTCGAGCTGCAGGGCCAGCATGGCTCCCAGGATACCTATGAAAGCAACGCCGATCGCGAGCCAGTACAGAACGTCGGTAATAACAAACGTCCGGTCGAAGATTTGCAGTGAAAGTTCGCGAATTCTGGCGTTGGAGTTGATCACGAGCTTTTGACGGCCTTCGCTAATGGCCTCGATCTGCGCAATAACAGCATCGGCATTCACAGAGTCGCTGAGATAAAGGCCAATCGAGTCAACACCCGGATCATCAAAATGCCGGTCATAGGTTTCACGGCTCATTAGCAAGGCACTCGCATTGATATCGTAACTCTGGTAAGTCGCTATGACGCGGAACTGGGACTTGCCCGAGGCTGTGCGCAAGGAAACGCTGTCGCCGGCCGCTACGTTATTGCGGTAGGCGTAGGGCTCGGACACCAACACTCCGTCCGTGCGCTCGAATGAGGGCCAGACTTCGAGCGGATCGGCGTCCAAAATTTCTGTGCCAGCGTAACTACCGGGAGCCATTTTTATCGCGAGTATTTGCGTACGGCCATTTTCATCTTCATGCCAGGCACGACGGCTCGTGCTGACTGCCTCGACGCCCGGAATAATGGACAGATCCTCGATCAATACAGCATCAAAATCGCCACGTCGTATTCCGGTGTAGATATCCGCCTGCAATGTCTGTTCCAGCCACTCGTCCACCGAGCCGCGAAAACTGTCAACCATGACGCTCACGCCGATGGTCGCAGATACGGCAACGGAGAGCGCAACGATGGCAACGGCAATACGGCTGAGACTTCCACCAATGCCGGTGACTGCGAGCCGGGCCCAGACGCCGCCCAGCTGTTTTGCAATCGGAGCCAACGCATGGGTTGACGCCCTGACTGCTGCCGGTATGCACAAGGCAAAGCCGAGTATCAGCATGAACACGGCCACGAGGCCGGCGACCAGGCTACGACCGGACAACAGCAACAGTACGGTGGCCAGCACGATTATCGTGATTCCCGCGAAGGCGATCCCAGGCAGCAACCTGCGCGTCTGCTGTTCGAGCAGCGAGCGGGTCATCGCGAGTCGTGGCCGATACGATGTTGCCTCGATCGCCGGCATCATCGCGGCGACGAGCGCTGCAGCCATGCCGGCAACGATGCCCTTGCCGATGGAGAACGCACTCACCGAAACATCGCTAACCGTCACTCGAAAATAGAAGTCGTTGATCGACTGCGACACAAGCCCGAGCAATTCACCGCCCAGCGAGATGCCAGCCAACACACCGAGAATAGCGGATATGAGTCCGATGCCCGCCGTTTCGGCCAGGACCAGTATGAACACTTGCCGCCTTGTTACGCCAAGTGCGCGCAGGATTCCAATGAGTCGTCGCCGCTGCAGCACCGAAAAGCTGACGCTGTTATAGATCAGGAACAGGCCGACAAGCAGTGCCAGCAGACTCATGGCCGTCAGATTGGTCATGAAAGCAGCGCTCATCTCGGCCGTCGTACGCGTACGCGCTGCTGCGGATAACAGGGTGACTTCAGCGGGCAATAGTGTCTCGAGTCTCTGGTGCAACTCGACGTCGCCGTCGGCAACCCGTACATCGATGCGCGAAAGCCGCCCCGGCCGGCCGAACCAGGCCTGTGCAGTTGCGATATCGGTAGTTATGAAGTTGTCGAGGCCTGTCGCAGTGCCGCTGGAATAAGTCTCGAGCAGCAGGGCAGAGTGTGTTCTGCCTGCCGCTATGACGTCAAAACGATCGCCACGTGATATTCCCAGGGCAGAAGCCGTGTTCTCCGACATGATGACCGCGCCGGGTTTTATGAGCATGTCCCGAAAGACAGATCGCGCCGTCGCGACATCCGACGAGGCCGCCGCCAGGCGACGGCTGAAAGCACGCATTTCCTGCTCCGCAAACAGATCAACGCCGAGTACCTGCAGAGGGTTTTCGTCGATCGCTGCATAACCTTCAACGACGGGGGCGATGCTGCGAATGCCATGCCTGACGCGGAGCTCGACATACAGGTCCTCGTCGATACCGCGGGGGCCGCCGATGATCTGGTGCGTTGCCTCGCCGGTTACGGCATCCATCGACAGCAGGAAAGCCCGCCTGGAACTTTCGTTGGCAAGATCGACGGCGATAATTACCGCGACGCCAATGCTGATACCCAATACTGCTAGCGCCAGTTGCCACGGATGGCGCAGAAGGTAGTTCAAATTGGCGCGATAGAAAGCCGGAATCATGCCAGGGCAGGGTCTTTCGTCGAAATTTCGAGCCTGCCGTTGTGAAGTTCGAGGGTCCGATCACAGAATGACGCGATCTGCGTGCTGTGCGTCGCGATCAGCATCGTGCCGCCGTTTTGCTGCACGAGTTTGCCGAGGAGGCCGAGCACCGTTTCGGCAGTCGCGTCATCCAGGTTGCCCGTCGGCTCATCGGCCAGCAACACTGAAGGCTTGTGGCTGAGCGCCCGGGCGATGGCGACGCGCTGCTGCTCCCCGCCGGAAAGAACGTCGGGATAGCTGTTGGCACGGTCGGCGAGCCCTACAGCGTCGAGTAAATCTTTTATTCGTTGTTTCGACTCGGTCTCGGCGACGGCATTGAGTTCGAGTACCAGCCGAATGTTGTCGGCTACGGTCAGCGTTGGTACGAGGTTGAAGGCCTGGTAGACGAAACCGATGTGTTCGCGCCGAAATATTGTGCGGTCTCGTTCGGAGAGTTCCGTAATGTCGATGCCTGAGACTGTTACCCGCCCTGTGTCGGGCGCATCGATACCACCAATAAGGTTGAGCAATGTGGACTTCCCGGACCCGCTGCGCCCCCGGATTGCGACCGATTCGCCGCGGATAAAGTCGGCACTGACGCTGTCGAGAACACGGTGGGACCTTCGACCCTCGGCAAAGTCACGACTGAGGTCTTGCAAGCGAATCTCGACGTTGCCGGAGTTTGTCATGTTGACATGGTACTACGTCGAAGGCCGATCTGAATTTGCTTGACGAGGACGTCCTTCTGCACAAGTCATAGTGGATCATGTCATCCCTGGATGGTCTCAGGCAGGTTCGCAGGCGTGCTGGCAATCCTGATAGCGCCGGCGGTCTCGAGTTCCACTATTGACCCGTAACCGTACGCGACACCGATCGGCCGCATATCGTTGGCGATGGCACCAATGAGATCGTGCATGCGGTCACCCACCATCGTTCGCACGATGGCACCAGGGTTCTCGGCAATAGCATATTGCAGCAACTCCGCTTTGTTGGAGCGTGTGCCGTCCAGTTCGCAACCGTAGACTTTCGCGATGAATTGTCCCATGCCGAAATGATCGATGATCTTCTTTGCATGCACTCGCGGTTTGCTGGTTGCTACGAAAAGCGTGTGGCCCGCCGCGGCTATCGTCTCGAGCGCATCGAGAATTCCCTCGTACGGTTCATTCTCTTTCCAGCCGACCTCGACGAAGCGCTCACGATACAGATCGATGGCCTTAAGCGTCAGTTCTTTGCCGACCATATCCGGGAACGTGTCATACAAGGGCGGGCCGATGCAGCCGTGAAGGTATTCGTCGCCGGGGTGCGGAAATCCCAGTTCATCGAGTGCGTAGAGTATGCACTTCGTAATTCCCTCGTATGGATCAGTCAATGTGCCATCGAGGTCGAAGTAGATATGTGCAGACATTGTTCTCAGGTAACTCGCCTTACGCCATGGGCCGGCAGCGCTAAAGATCCAACCCCGCCGGCCGATAACGACCGTCAGGATTCTGACTATTGGCAACTGACAGCATGCTGCCTATTTCCGATACGCCATTTACAACAGATATACTCTTCACCTGGCACGACTGGGTGCCGGTCGTCGCGTATGTGTTGCTGGGCAGCCTGGGCTTGTTCGCGTTATTCCAGTTCGTGGCATCGGATCAGAATAGCATCCTGGCGAAGTACTCGGCGAAGCAAAGTCTGCGCTCGCGCCTGATCATCGGGCTGGCCTTGGTCGGCACGATTCCCGTTCTGGCCCTGATCCTGGTGTTATCGGAACGCTCGGCACACCTGAGAATGGAAAGGCTATCCGGCCGTATCGACGAGACAGCCAGGTCTACGGCCTATGCTATCGACCACTACCTCGACAAGCATAGCGCCGGTATCGACAGCGTCGCGTCCGCCATCAGTGCCAGCGGCGACTATTCGCATGCATCTGTATCGCAAGCACTGCTGCTGCACCATGCTGTGTATACGGAATTCCTTACGATGCTGGTGGCAAACGTCGACGGCGACATTGTCGCGGCCACGAGTTTCCTTTCGGGTCCTCTGACGACTGTCCGGGATCTTACGGGTCACAATGTATCCGACCGGAAATACTTTCGTGCGCCGATGTCGGATGGGCAGCCATTCATTTCAGATCCGTTTCGAGGTCGCAGCCTGGGAAGCGACCCCATAGTGGGGATCAGCGCGGCCTTGACCGACGCAATGGGGAATCGGGTTGGCATTGTTGAGGGTTCCATGAATCTCGGTGCGTTCGAGGCCATTGACAAGGAGCGGCCACATATTGACGGTGCCGTCATGATTGTTGTCGACAAAGAAAACCGGGTCATATACGCAACCGGAGAGGCGCACCTGTCGCCACTGGAGTCGATAGCGGGCTCGTCCCTGGTGACCGAGGCTGCTTCAGGTAGTGAGCATAGTGCGTTCGACTTCGAGTACGTGCACGACGGGCAGCGCCATCGGCAAATGGGTGTCTACGCCAAGACCGCCAATGGCTGGCGGGTTTTCCTGCGCGTGCCTGTGGAGCAAGTAGCGGCGCAGATGTTCGGCGATTATCGGGTTGGCGGGCTTCTATTGCTGATCGCTTACGCGATATCCCTGTTAGTAGCCAGAGCGATTGTCAGGCGCGTAAGTCAGTCCGTTCGGGACATGAATGCGGCTATAAGGAGCTTCAGCATAGATGGCGCGGGCGACGCAGTGCGAACACCGGTCAACACGGCCCGGGAATTCAGGCCTATTTTCCGCGCGATGCGTGCACGCTCAAAGCAGCTTCAAAAGGCGCACGCCCGACTCGGCAATTCGATCGAGGCGGGCGAGGCGCTGCGGCGCGAGTTGACACAGACGATCGCCCGGAAGGACGTCGAGATTGCGGAGCAGACCGCAGAACTTGAAGAGGCCAATCGGACACTGAGTGGCCTGAGCAGGACCGATGCGCTCACGGGCATTCCCAACCGCAGGGAGTTTGACGCTTTCGAGCGGCGCGCCTGGCGTCTCGGCGCCCGTGATCAGGTCCCGGTCGCAGTGATTCTCGCGGACATCGATTTTTTTAAAATCTACAACGATTCGCTTGGACACCAGGCAGGCGATGAGTGCCTGCGGGAGGTCGCCGAGGCACTCGCGTTATGTGCGACGCGGCCTCTCGATCTTGTAGCGCGCTACGGCGGAGAAGAGTTCGTGGCGGTTCTCGGCGGCTCCACGACCGACGACGCCCTTGTCGTCGCCGAGCGCATGCGACGGACGGTAGAAGGACTGCAGATAGAGCACCCGGGCTCGTCACACGATGTAGTGACTATCAGCGTCGGTATTGCGTCGATCATCCCGACCACCGACGGAGACTCGGAAAGCATCATAAAAGCTGCTGACGAGGCACTTTATTACGCCAAGGCCGCCGGTCGAAACTGTGTCGTGTTTCGGCGGGATGAGGAATATGTGACCTACGATGCGGACGGCATCGACCTCGGCGCTACCGGCGTGATTCAGATCCTGGCGGGCAAACGCGCATCGTGAGACTGAAGGCAGTCTGAGCCTTCGTCCCGGGTCGGCCGGAAAAATCATACGAAGAGAACGCGCAGTCTAGCCACAGGCGCTCCGGCTCGTCATCGCTTCCACACGTGCGTCTGTAGGGATTCCGGTACTATTCAAACATGACAGCGCAAGTAGCGGAGAACATCGTCGCATCGACCTGGAGCGGCTCCCTCGAGCCGCCGCCCCAGGTGCCGGCCGCGGCCGATGTCGTCGTCATTGGTGGGGGCATTGTTGGCGTTTCGACGGCCTGGTTTCTCGCCAAACAAGGTGTGAGCGTCGTGCTCTGCGAAAAAGGGCATATCGCCGGCGAACAGTCCGGACGCAACTGGGGCTGGGTGAGAATTCAGGGTCGGGATGCGCGCGAGATTCCGATGATGCAGGAGAGTCTCAGGATCTGGTCCGGGCTCAAGGACGAGATCGGAGAAGACGTCGGCTTCACGCGTGGCGGGTGTTTCTTT
>Ga0209567_10000379_pt1 | contig 24139 bp, 22 predicted proteins | sample COG_12_FD_184756 | JGI IMG/M metagenome (GOLD analysis project Ga0209567, IMG submission 184756) | Pelagic marine sediment microbial communities from the LTER site Helgoland, North Sea, for post-phytoplankton bloom and carbon turnover... | ecosystem: Environmental > Aquatic > Marine > Neritic... | reverse complement strand
AATCACAATGTTATTCAAACAGCTCGGCCTGTCGGCCGAACTGCTGCGTGCCGTCGATGAAAAAGGCTATAGCGCAGCAACACCCATCCAGCAGCAGGCTATTCCCCACATACTGGAGGGCCACGATATCCTCGCAGGCGCCCAGACGGGCACCGGTAAGACCGCGGGGTTCACACTGCCGCTGCTGCAACGATTACAGTTTTCACCTGTCAATCGCCGACGCATCAGGGCTCTCGTCCTGACCCCCACTCGCGAACTCGCCGCCCAGGTTGGCGACAGCATTCGTGACTATGGTCTCTATCTGCCTTTCAGGACCGCGGTCATTTACGGCGGCGTGAGCATCAACACTCAGATCAGCAAGCTGCGCAAAGGCGTGGATGTCGTCGTGGCGACCCCCGGTCGTCTGCTGGATCACATGCAGCAAGGCACCATTGACCTCTCGGCCATTGAAGTGCTGGTACTGGACGAAGCCGATCGCATGCTCGACATGGGATTCATCCGCGACATTCGAAAGATCCTCAAAGTGCTGCCAGAGAACCGCCAGAACCTGCTTTTCTCGGCGACGTTTTCGGACGACATCAGGAAACTCGCGGCGCGAACGCTTAACGCGCCGGCGGAGATCCAGGTCGCACAGAAAAATACGACGGCAGATCGTGTAAGCCAGCTGGTCTATCCTGTGGACAAGAGCCGCAAACGGGAACTTCTCTCACACCGCATCGGCGCTGAAAACTGGCGCCAGGTACTGGTGTTCACGCGCACCAAGCACGGCGCTAACCGTCTTGCCAAGCAACTCGAATCGGACGGGATCACTGCGACCGCGATTCATGGCAACAAGTCGCAGGCGGCGCGCACACGCGCGTTGCGTGACTTCAAGGACGGATCGGTTCGGGTACTCGTCGCTACCGATATTGCAGCTCGCGGCCTCGATATCGATCGCCTGCCGCACGTCGTCAACTATGAATTGCCACACGTTCCTGAAGATTACGTTCATCGTATTGGCAGAACGGCGCGCGCGGGTAACGACGGCCACGCCATATCGCTCGTATGTGTCGATGAGAAAAAACTGCTGGCCGACATTGAGCGCCTGCTCGGCACCGAGATCAGGAAAGAAGTCCTGCCGGGGTATAAGCCGAATCCGCGCATCAAGGCCGAGCCCATTCACAAGGGTCGGCCGCAACGGCGACCCAGGAACCAGGCACCGCGACAGCGCCGCAAACGCGCTTGATTCGCGCTTGCCGCGCGGCAGTAAAGTTTCAGTCGAGAATCACCGTGCGTTGCGAGAGCATTAGCGGCGACGGCACTTGATCTCGAGAGACGCGAAATCGTAGATGTAGGCCGGCGCAACCGATGCGGCAATGCCGGATCCGCCGTTACTGGTTGCCTGGCCCGCATTGGCTCTCATCCACTCGCCATACTTGAGGTCGCCCGTGAACCGGAATGACGGTCGCACCGACCACCGGTATGTCTTGCACGGATCGAGTTCCTCGAGGACCGCGTGACTGGTGGTCGGTATGCCGTTTGCCGAATAGACGAGGCGATCCATGTCGTAGATCTCGACATCGTAGCTGATATCGGCCTTGCTGATCGTGCTTGCCAGCGAGAGAGGGTCGCCGCCGTGCAACACCAGCTCCCAGGCCAGCGTCGGTGTCGATGACTTGCTGATCCCGGCCCAGTCGTTCTTTTTTACCTTCTTGATGCTGGCTGACTTCGCCGGCCTGATTTCGTGCTTCAGCGCTATCCTGTGGAACAGCTCGGCAGAGATTTCCCGCCCGAGGTAGTGCTTCGCGAAATTGACGTAGTCGTGCCAGAGCTCGTGTTCATTCCTGTTCCAGTTGGACAGGGTGTCGCGATCCTCGTACTCGACGGTGGTCTTGTAGATATCACTGCCGTCGCTGACACGTCTTAGCGTCGCGTTAGCTGACGTGATGATAGTGGCTTCCTTTCCCTGAACATCGATCGTTACATCGCGCAGGCTGATATAGAGCACGGCATCCGTATCAGCAGGTATCGCCGCCGTCGGCGCCATGATCCTGGAGTCCACGCCCGGCACCTTCCTGAGACCCCAGAATACGTCGCTGGCGATTGCGTCATTGCTCAGCGGCTGGCTAGCGGCTTCGGCAAGGTCCCTCGTCAGCCCGTCGCGAAAGTCCTGAATCTCGCGCTTGGTATACCCCGAAATACCGCCAACGATTGCGCCGGGCAAGGTGAGGATCGGGAACGGGATGCCGATGGGGATACCGCCAACTTCGGTCTGAACACCTTTGCCAATCTCGGAACCCTGGGCCGCGCCGACCCCGAATCCCAGCGTCTCGTTCCTGTAGTCGCCCGTCACGGCCTGGCCGGCCGGGCTTTCCATCGGCAGCACTACGATCTTCCTGACGGACTGCCGTACTTCCTCGGGCATCTGCGGAAGTGCGGCCGGCTGCGTCGCTGCATCCTGCTCTTCCTCGGGCGGATTGCTGATCGCCCACGCGCACGCGGCCGTGGCGCCTGCCACCAGGATCAGTATCCTGCCGAATGTCGCGATCGAAGACATGCCACCGATTGTAGCAACTGAATATTGCGAACCCGAGGCGGCCACAAGACCCTGTCTGCTAGAATAAGCACTCCGACTCGGATAACGCCATGAATTTAAAATCCTTTTTGGCCTTCGGCGTCATCGTGGCCACGCTATTCTCCGTAAGCGACGTCAGGGCCGAAGCAGCCGAAGATCCGCTTGCAGCATTTGCGCCATTCATCGGCGGCCAGTGGCACCTGGACGGCAGCTACACGGAGCTCGAATGGGGTGTCGGCCGACGTGCGGTCAACGCGCGCAGCTACTTCGTCGTCGACGGACAGGCGAAACTCGTATCCGAGGGATTCTGGTTCTGGCACCCGGGAGAGCAGCAGATCAAGGGCATCTTTACGGCGATCGATATGCCTGTCGTGCTCTTCCTGTACACCACACGCTTCGAAGGCGACGCAATGATCGGTGACCTGAGGGCTTATGCTGCGAGCGGAAAAGAGACGGTGTTCGTCGAGACCTGGAAGCTCGAAGACGATTCGCACTTTGCGTGGACGCTCTCCAGCGAGACGGCCGATGGAGAGGAACAGTCGATGAGCGGCACCTACACGCGGCAGTAACGGTCAACGCCTGACCGTCACCGACTTCACCTGGGCGAAAACGGGGTCTCCCTTCCTGAGATCCAGGTTGGTGACCGAGCGGCGCGTCACCTGGGCCACGAGGAAGTCATCGCCGATCGCAAGTCTCACGAGGTCCGTTGACGATCCAGTCGGCTGTATCTCGTCGATATCGGCCGGCAACACGTTCAGAATCGTCGTCTTCTGCGGCCGTGTTCGGCATATGCTGACGTCGCTCGCCGCTATTCGCAGTCGCATGTTGGGAATCGTCGCATCGTATTCGCCCGGCACCAGCAGCTCTCCGCCCGAGAAGCGAAACTGCGTCAGGTCATAGTCGCTGTCGTAACGAGCAGGCTTCGCGTTGATGACGGTCCCGGCGTTCCGCCCCGAGAGCAACGGGATATCCAGTCTTGCCAGCATTGCATGCAGTTCGCCGTCGGCAATCACACGGCCATCCTCGATGAGTATCAGGTGATCGCACAGGCGACAGACCTCGTCGATGCTGTGGCTCACGTAGATGATCGGCACCGACAATTCGTCGTGCAGCCGGTCGAGGTAGGGCAACAATTCATCCTTGCGACGCTGATCCAGGGATGCCAGTGGTTCATCCATGAGAATGAGGTCCGGCGAACGCAGCAGAACGGCCGCGATTGCCACCCGCTGTGCTTCGCCACCTGATAGCTGGGCGGGTTTGCGGCCCAGCAGAGTGCCGAGACCCAGCATCTGCACCACCGCGTCGGTCTCGAGCCTTGCCTCCCTCGCCCGCCGCAAGCCGTACTCGATATTCTCGCGTACGCCCATATGGGGAAAAAGCTGAGGCTCCTGGAACACGTAACCGATGCCGCGCTCGTGCGGCGCTCGTGAATCGGAACCAGCCTCGAGACCGGCAATACAACGCAGCAACGTGGTCTTGCCGGAACCCGATTCGCCGAATACACCTGTTATGCCCCTGGCGGGTATCGCTACGTCGACATCGAGGCTGAATGTCCCCTGCTCGGTGGTGTGTCGCAACGGGATCAACTGAGGAACGAGGCTGCTGATGTTGCTCATCGTGCGCTCCAGCGCCGATTGACGAGAAACATGGCAAGCAGGACGATGAACGCGAATGCCAGCAACAGCAACGACATCTGGTGAGCGGCGCCATAGTTCAGCGTCTCGACTTCGTCGTAGATGGCGATCGAGACCACCCGCGTCTCGCCCGGGATATTGCCGCCAACCATGAGCACGACGCCGAATTCGCCGAGCGTGTGCGCGAAAGCGAGAACGGCGGCCGCTACGAAACCGCGAACCGACATGGGTGCTGCTACCGAGAAAAATGCGTCGAGCTTAGTCGCCCCCTGCAGCCACGCGAATTCGAGCGTCTGCCTCGGCAGGGCTTCGAACGCATTCTGCATCGGCTGCACGGCGAACGGCAGGCTGTAAACACAGGACGCGATCACGAGACCCGTGAAAGAAAACGTCAGCGCATCGCCCGTCAATTGCACCCACCAGCTACCGATGGCGCCGTGCGGACCCAGCAGGATGAGCAGGTAGAATCCGAGCACGGTCGGCGGCAGGACGATCGGCATCGCGACGATCGTCTGGGCAACGGGTTTCCATCGCGACGCCGTCTGCGACAACCACCAGGCGAGCGGCGTGCCCACAATAAACAGCACCAATGTCGTGACGAACGCCAGCTGTACCGATAGCCAGAGGGGTCCGAGGACATTCATCGGCCCGGTACTCCGTACCCGCTTCTTGCAATGATTGCAGTAGCCTGCTCGCTTGCCATGTAGTTCACGAAGTCGCGCGCCGCCCTGTTGCTGGCTGCAGCGCTCAGCAAAACGAGCTGCTGATCGAGCTGCGACCCACCGGGATCCGGTACGCGCCACTCGCAGGTCGTCGGCGGGAGACCACGGTGGCGCATCTGCGACGCTGCGACAAAACCCAGCGTCGCATTACCGGTGGCAACGAATTGCAGCGTCTGCGCGATGTTTTCACCAAACACGGCGCGCTTCCGCGCCTCTTCCCAGAGACCGGCGTCCGCCAGGAATCTTTTTGCGGCTGCGCCGTAAGGCGCCGTTGCCGGATTCGCGATGGCGAGATGACCATAATCGCCACGCTCCAGGACCTCGCGGCAATTGCGACCGACCAGCGCATCATCGCCGGACCAGAGTACCAACGCGCCCGTCGCGTACGTGACGCGTGAGCCTTGCACCGCGTAACCGCCCTGCTCCAGCAATCGCGGCCGTTCCGCATCGGCTGCAAGAAACACGTCGAACGGAGCGCCATTGATGATCTGCGCATACAGTTTGCCGGTCGAACCGCTGCTGATTCGAACCTCGATCGCTGATGTCTCGGAGAAGTGCTTCGACAGCTCCGCGGCCGTCTGTATGAAATTGCTGGCGACAGCAAGCCTGACAATGTCATCGGCCAGTAAGCTGTTGGGCAGAAATGCTGCGATCAGCAGCAGCTTGCGCACGGTTACTAATTCACAAGCTGCGCTTTCTTTTGCCTGCGGAAGCGATGCAACAGGGGTTCGGTATAACCGCTGGGTTGTTCGCAACCCTCGAACACGAGCGCACACGCAGCCTTGAAAGCGATGCTTGAATCGAAATCGTCACTCATGCGTTCGTATGATGCATCACCCTCATTCTGCCTGTCGACGACTTTCGCCATGCGCTCAAAGGTTTGTTGAACCTGTTCCCGGGTCGTGACGCCATGCAGCAGCCAGTTGGCCATGTGCTGACTGGAGATTCGCAGCGTTGCACGATCCTCCATGAGACCCACATCATTGATGTCGGGCACTTTCGAGCACCCTACTCCCTGGTCGATCCAGCGAACCACGTAACCGAGAATGCCCTGCGCATTATTGTCGAGCTCGGCCTGCACCTCGGCCTCGCTCAACCCGCTGACATCGGCCAGGGGTGGCGACAGGATATCGTCGAGGCTGGCCAGCTCGCGTTTCGCCAGGACCGCCTGGCGCTTGCGAACATCGACCGCGTGATAATGCATCGCGTGCAGCGTCGCTGCCGTCGGCGATGGCACCCATGCGCAGTTGGCGCCGGCTTCGGGATGCGCCTGTTTGGTGGACATCATCTGCAGCATTTCGTCGGGTTTGGGCCACATGCCTTTACCAATCTGCGCTTTGCCCGGAAGCCCGCAGCGAATACCGATATCGACATTCCAGTCCTCGTAAGCATTGATCCAGGGCTCGAGCTTGATGGCTTCCTTCGGTAACACCGAACCCGCTCGCATGCTCGTGTGGATCTCATCGCCGGTTCTGTCGAGGAAACCCGTGTTGATGAAGACGATTCGTTGCGACACCGCGCGAATGCACTCGGGGAGATTTATGGTCGTGCGGCGCTCTTCGTCCATGACGCCGACCTTGATCGTGTTCGGCTCGAGGTCGAACATCGCCTCGACACGCGCAAACAGCGTATCGGCAAACGCGACCTCCTCGGGACCGTGCATCTTCGGTTTCACGATGTAGATACTGCCCGTGCGACTGTTCGCCGCATGATCGTCGCGACGCCGGTCCGTCAGCGCACAGGCCGTCGTCATGACCGCATCGAGAAGCCCCTCGAAAACCTCGTCACCCGTATCATCGAGCACGGCGCCCGTGGTCATCAGGTGCCCGACATTGCGCACCAGCAACAGGCTGCGACCTGACAACGCCAGGGGCTCGTCGTCGACACCGGTGTAAGTGCGATCGACGTTGGGCCTTCGTGCCAGCGAGTTGCCGCCTTTCTCGAACGTCGCCTCGAGGTCCGCTTTTATGAGACCGAGCCAGTTGCGGTAAACAACCGCCTTGTCCTCCGCGTCGACCGCAGCCACCGAGTCCTCGCAGTCCTGGATCGTCGTAACGGCCGATTCGAGAATCACGTCGGCGACGTTCGCCGTCGCCTCGTGGCCAACAGCATGATGGGGATCGACCTGTATCTCCATGTGCAGGCCATTGTTGCGAAACAGGTAGCGACAACGATCGCCATCCTCGTTGAAGCCGACAAACTGCCCGGTGTCGGCGAGATGCACGGCCTCTCCGTTGGCCAGCGACGCGACGAAGGAATTCGTGTCGTCCGAGCGATCAATGCCGTAGTCATTGACGTCCGCGTGGCTTACGCCGGCGAGCGGAATCGTTCGGTCGAGAAATTCCGTGGCGTAGCGGATAACCGCGGCCCCGCGAGTCGGGTTGTAGGGGCCGTCGCGTTGTTGGCCATTGTCCTCGCTGATGACGTCGGTACCGTACAGAGCGTCGTAGAGACTGCCCCAGCGAGCATTGGCGGCGTTGATCGCGAAACGCGCATTGCTGACCGGCACGACGAGCTGCGGACCCGCGATCTCGGCAATTTCGGCATCGACGTTCGCCGTCTCGATCTCGAATGGCTCGCCGGTATCCTCGAGGTAGCCAATGTCCTTCAGAAAAGCGACGTAGTCGTCATGCGACCAGGCTTCACCCTTCCTGGCCAGGTGCCATTCATCGATCTGTGCCTGCAGCCGGTCGCGCCGCTCGAGCAACGCCCGATTCGTCGGCGTCAGCTCTGTGACGATCGACTCCAGGCCCTGCCAGAAAGCCCCGGATTCAGCACCGATCTCCGGCAGGAGCTCGTTCTCGACGAACTCAAAAAGTTCCGGGGCGATGCTCAGGGCACCGACCCGGTGTCGATTTTGCGCACTCATTTCTTCAACCGCGGCTGATTCCACGAGTATTAGCTCCTGCCGGGCCGCCTTCTGTCAAACGTTTCAGGCGACGAACTGCTCTTCCTCGGTACTGCCCGCAAGCGCCGTCGTCGACGACAGACCGTGCATGATGGTGTTCTGCACGGCGTCGAAGTAGCCGGCACCAACGAACGACTGGTGCTTCACTGCGCGGAAACCGTACTGCTCGTCTTCGAATTCCTTCTGCTGCAGCTTCGAGTAGGCGTACATGCCCTCTTCCTTGTAGGCCTTGCACAGGTTGAACATGCTCGAGTTGAGCGCGTGCCAGCCAGCCAGCGTGATGAACTGGAACTTGTAGCCCATCTTGCCGAGTTCTTCGCGGAATACCTTCATGGTTTCGTCGTCGAGATTGGCCTTCCAGTTGAAGGATGGCGAACAGTTGTAAGACAGCAGCTGATCCGGGTACACGGCGTGAATGGCGTCGGCAAACCGCTTGGCCTGCTCGAGGTCGGGCTTCGATGTTTCACACCAGATCATGTCGGCGTACGGCGCATAAGCGAGACCGCGCGCAATGGCCTGATCCATTCCGGCATTGGTGCGGTAGAAGCCTTCGGCCGTGCGCTCACCCGTGATGAACACATGATCGCGGTCATCGGAGTCCGACGTAATCAGGTTGGCCGCGTCGGCATCGGTGCGCGCCAGCAACACCGTGGGCACACCACAGACGTCGGCTGCGAGTCGTGCCGCATTGAGCTTCGCAACAGCCTCGTGGGTCGGCACGAGTACCTTGCCGCCCATGTGACCGCATTTCTTGGCGCTCGACAGCTGGTCTTCGAAGTGTACGCCTGCGGCGCCTGCCTTGATCATCGCCTTCATGAGTTCGAACGCGTTCAGGTTGCCACCGAAACCGGCCTCGGCATCGGCAATGATGGGCGGGAACCAGTCGATGCTGTCATCGTCGTTCAATGCGTGGATCTCGTCGGTGCGGGTCAACGCGTTGTTGATACGCTCCACCATCTTCGGCACCGAATCGACGGGGTAAAGGCTCTGGTCCGGGTACATCTCGCCGGCGCTGTTGCCGTCACCGGCGACCTGCCAACCGGAGCAGTAGATTGCCTTGAGGCCGGCCTGCACTTCCTGGATCGCCTGGTTACCGGTCAATGCGCCGAGTCCGCAAAGCGGATCTTCCTGGTTGACGAGGCGCCACATCTTCTCGGCACCCATGCGGGCAAGCGTGTATTCGATCTGGACCGTACCGCGCAGTTTTACAACGTCCTCGGCGCTGTAATTGCGCGTGACACCCTTCCACCGCGGGCTCTCCGCCCATTCTGATTCGAGCTTCCTGATCTGTTCCTGTCGTGTCATGGCCTTGTCCTCTATAAGCGGGTCATTCTGCGCCGAATTGTCTGTTTCCTGACATTCTCTGTAAATCCGTACATACTCTAAGGCGAAATACTTGTAAATTTCACAAAAAAAATTTTACAATGTTAATTTCACAGAGGGATTTACAATGAGCACGCGACACGGACTCAGGCGCAAGGCGCACTTCCTCGGCACCAAGATCAAGAGCCTCAGAAAACGCAACAACCTGACGCTCGAAGACCTGTCGGTGCGTTGCATCCAGATCGATCGCGAGGCAGGCCCTTCGGTGTCCTACCTGTCGATGATCGAGAACGGCAAGCGCGTGCCCTCGGAGCGCCTGCTCGAGATCATTGCGGAGATATTTCAGAAGGACACGAGCTGGTTTTTTGACGAATCTCTCGACGATGAGGCCATCGATACGGCGCCGACGGCCGCGGTCAGCGGTATGCCGCTCGAGCCTGGCTTCCTGTTTTCGGAGTCGCTGTTGCAGCTTGCGATCCCCGAACTACTCGCACAGACAGGCACGACCGGACGACAGTTTGCGCACCTGCTGATTCGTGCGCACCAGGAAAAGAGCCAGAATCGCTTTCCCGATATCGAACGCGCGGCCGAGAACGTGGGCAACAAGCAGTTCCCACTGCACGTCGATGACGTGTTCGCCATTGCCAAGGGCCTGGGACTGAAGATCCAGTGGTTCGACAACTCCACGTTCAAGGACAAGGGTGACACAGAGAAACCGCTACACACGCTTGTGCGCTCATTTTTTGACGCGCCCGACAAGGTCTACCTCAACCGCGAACTGCAGAATGACCAGGCGCGTCTCAAGTACGACCTTGCCAACCACATCGGCCACAAGGTGCTGCACGACGGCGACGGCGCTCGTGCGCCACAAGTCTCGGGTGGCCGGGTTACGGGCCGACGCCACGACAGCGATTCACTGAATGTCGACGCCAAGGACATCCTCTACGCCTGGCGCGATTTCGAGTGCAGCTACTTCGCAGCGGCCCTGCTCGCGCCCAAGACACCGTTCCGTCAATTCCTGGCCCGACAGGCCTACGCGATCGACGCGGGCGACAAGGTGAATCTGACGACAACGCTCGTCATGCGTCGCATGCCAAGTGTCTCACCCTACCCCCACTGGCACTACTTCGATGCATACCCGCCCGGCAACCTTCGCGCCGTCTATCGCGGCAACGGCATTCCGCTACCCTGGGGCAACATGACGATGATCTCGGACCCGTGCCAGCACTGGGCGGTATTCCGCATGCTCAATACACGCTCGACCAGGCCGTCGTCGCAAATCTCGGTACTGCGCAGTGGTGACGACAAGCGCCTGTATTGCTGCCAGTCGATTCGCAGCAAGGACGCCGCCGGAAACCCGCACGTGTTGTGCGCGGGCGTCGATTTGTCGCCGGCAATGCGGGCGCAGAATATTGATCCGGCCCGGACGATCGACATGATCGAGACCAGCTGCAACCGAGGCGGTGGTTCAGCGCCTATTCCATCGGAGGCTCGCGATCAATTGGCGAGCATCGGCAAGATCCTGAACATCGGCTGGATCGAACAGGGTGCGGCCGAGGACGCGACCATTATCTGCCAGCGCAGCTCCAGCTGCCCGCGCGACAAACATTGCCTTGGCAAGGCGCCACCGAAGCTCAAGCCGCAGATCGACGAGATCAGGGAGGCGGTTCTGAATACCTGATCACCGGAGTTCGTAGGCGACGACCCCGTCTGTGACCTGCTGGTCCTGGAGCATGCCGCCAACGGTCACCCAGTTGCCGTCAAACTCGACCAGGCCACGATGATCCATCGATCGCGCAGCGTCGTGAGTGCGCGTGCTCCACGATTGCGTTTCCAATTCGTAGAACAGGATGTCCGATACCGGTTGTGATGGTTCGCCGTTATAACCGATGCCATTGTAGTTGTAAGGATTCTCGCTACCGCCAACAAAGGCGACGGCACCCAGCTCATCGACTCCGGCAGCCGCCATGCGGTAACGCGGCCGGCCGGGGTGCGGCGCTAGAACGCGCCAGTCGATGCGGCGCGGATCGTCCGCGTCAATAATTCCGGCAAAACACTCGTTGTTTGCGACAAAATCCCTGCGTCGGTCAGCGTTGGCACTAACGGCCACACCATCGCAGTAAATAATCGTATTACCGACGATGCCACCCGCATGCCCGAAAACGCCGCGCCCCGGCGTTGGCGTCGCCTGGCTCCAGCTATCGTTGTGAGTGTCATAGAGCTGCACGAGGTTGACGTTGCCGAGGTCGTGCCAACCGCTGACCAGGTAAATGAAACGATCGCGGTAGCTTACGGCAACTGCGTCGTCGACCGGCACGGGCATGGACTGGCGCTCGTAGAAACGGCCGCTGCGCGGGCCGAACGCATGAACCCAGGGCGTCGACACCTCGCTGCCGTCCTCGGCGACCGTATAGCCGCCGAACACGAAGACCAGTTCGTTCGCAGCCGCCGCGACCGAGGCCAGCCTGCCAACGCCGCCCGGTACAGGGCTCGCCTCGCGCCACTCGAGACCGTCGAACACGTATGTCGCCGCCGTGGTATCCGCATGCGTGCGACCGGCCCCGAGGCCTGACAAGCTTACAACGAACTCGTGCTTACCCGCGTTGACCGAAACGACGGCGTTGTTTGTGACGGCGGCCAGCAGGGGTGGCAGGAGACGGCTCGTAACTTCGAGGGACTCGGTGGCACCAGCGACACTAAGAAAAACGAGGGCGATCGTGATCAGGATTTTCTTCATCGCGCTGTTACTCTCCGGGCGGGTCCTTATAATATACGTCCGTTCCAAGCCCCGAGTCAGTCATGCCCAGGCCCGATGTGCAAGCCTTCTTCGACGAAGCGACCTTCACGATTACCTACGTTGTCAGCGACCCGGCGACGAGCCGCGCCGCGATTGTCGACCCGGTGCTCGATTACGACGCGGCTTCCGGCCGCACGTCAACGGGCTCGGCCGACGCGGTCATCGACTATGTGAATGAAAACGAACTCGGTGTCGACTGGATCCTCGAAACGCATGTCCACGCCGACCACCTGAGCGGCGCGCCCTACCTGAAGGAAAGACTCGGCGGGCAAACGGCCATCGGCACTCAGGTAACGGCTGTGCAGGAAACATTCAAAAGCGTGTTCAACCTGGCCGACCTGGTCACTGACGGCAGCCAGTTCGATCGCCTGTTCTCCGATGGCGATACGTTTGCGGTTGGCGACCTCGAAGGCCGGGTGCTGGGGACTCCGGGACACACACCGGCGTGTATCACCTACGTTATCGGCGACTCGGCGTACGTCGGGGACACGCTGTTCATGCAGGACTTCGGCACCGCTCGTACCGACTTCCCGGGCGGCAGTGCGGCACAGCTGTATGCCTCGATACAGAAAATCCTGTCGCTACCCGATGACACGCGCCTGTTCATGTGCCACGACTACAAGGCGCCTGGCCGGGACTTTTTTGCGTGGGAAACCACGGTCGCCGAGCAGCGCAACAGCAACATTCATATCAACCATAACGTCAGCGAGCAGGAGTTCATTGCGATGCGCGAGGGCCGCGACAAGGAGCTCGGCATGCCCAAGCTGCTGCTGCCTGCCATCCAGGTCAACGTGCGCGCCGGGGAGTTGCCGGAACCCGAAGATAACAACATTCGTTACCTCAAGATCCCGCTCGACGCTGTCTGAGCGGCCGAACATGAGACTCCCGGGAGTAGTCCTTTGACGCTTGCCTCTGCGTTCGTCTTATTGGTCCTCGTGGTCGACCCGTTCGGCAACGTGCCATTTTTCGTTGCGGCGCTCAAGGATGTCGACCCGGATCGTCGCAGACGCGTCATCGTTCGCGAACTCCTGATCGCCTATGCCGTCATGGTCCTGTTCCTTTTCGCGGGACAACCCTTCCTGAAGATCCTGGGCATTTCGGGTCCGGCGCTGACGATCGCGGGCGGGGTGATCCTGTTCCTGATCGCGCTGCGCATGATCTTCCCCCGCCGCGGCCAGTCGGCCCAGGAAGAAATCGAAGGCGAACCGTTTATCGTGCCGCTCGCCATTCCTTACGTTGCCGGACCCTCGGTGCTCGCCGTCGAGATGTTGCTGATGAGCGAGAACCCATCCAACTGGCCGATCTGGCTCGTGGCGGTTACCGCTGCCTGGGCCGTGACTTCGGTGGTCGTGTTCTTCGGCAGCCAGGTGGCCGAACGGCTCGGCCCGAGAGGGCTCATCGCTATCGAACGTCTGATGGGAATGATCCTGGTCGCGATCGCGATCCAGATGTTCCTGACGGGTGCGGATTCCTACTTCGGGCGTGTCTGAATCGATCTGTTCACAGCCTCAGCTGATCCCTGAAATGGAAAAATGTAAAATACGCTTGTCATTTCCTGTGACTGTGATAATGTAAAGGTCGCTTTCCATTCAGGACCAGGCCATGGGTATACGACTCTCACAACCACCACACCTCAGGAAACCGGCCCTGGTGTTCGGCGTCGCCGTCGTTCTTTATTCGCTGCTCGTGGTCGCAGCGTTTCACCTCACTTCGCTCTGGCTGCCCGAAGCCGCCGAATGGCGATCCTACGTAGCCGCGATCCCGGGCGTCGTGCTGTCCCTGTCCTTCGCACCCCTGTACTTCTACATGAAGCACAACGATGAACTCGTGAGGCAGATCTCCGTGAGTTCGCTGGCGGCGGCAGCTGTGACTGGCTTTGCGGCACACCTGCTGTCCATGACACGCGCGAAGATCGGTGGCTACCCCGAATTCGAGGGCGCAGTGATTGTGCTGATCATGGCAGTGACGTTTATCGTCGCGGCACTGTCTCTTTCATGGAAACATCGATGAAAAACCGCGTTCGGGAAATGCGAAAGAGCCGCCAATGGACGCAAGAGGAATTTGGCGATCTTCTGGAAGTATCGAGGCAAACGATCAACTCTATCGAGAACGGACGCTATGACCCGAGCCTGACGCTGGCGCTGAAGATCGCGAGGCTGCTGGACGAGTCAGTCGAGGGAATTTTTGTATTGAGCGACGCCTAGCGAATTAGTCCTCTGAAGCGCCTTCGTAAACGATATCGCCGTCCATCATCGTGAGCACGACTTCCGTTTTGTGGATGTCGTAAGCATCGACCTCGAAGATATCCTGGTCCAGCACGACGAGGTCCGCTTTCTTGCCGACCTCGATCGAGCCGATCTGATCTTCCATGTGCATCTGGTAAGCCGCGTCGATCGTGAAACCTCTCACCAGGCTCTCCACGTCGAGTCGTTCCGACTCGCGCGGCTGGACAGGCGCATCGGGCTCGCCGGCGAATTGCCGCGTATGACCGATCTCGATCTGCAAGACGGGTGACAGGCCTGCCGTGCCCGCGCCGCTCGCTGGAAAATCACTGCCGAAGGACAACCTGGCGCCGGTTTCTTTCAGACTGTTGAAACGCCAGTATCGATTGAACTGGTCTTCACTCACGAATTGCTCGCCATAGGTATCGTAGCTGGCCCAAAGCGGGGTGCTCTGCGCGATGACGGCAAGATCGGCGAAGCGCTCGAGATCCTCGTCCTTGATGACCTGGATGTGACAAATTGCGTATCGAGACTGGCTGAACGGCACGAGTTCACGCGCCATTTCAATCGCGTTCAGCGCCTCACGTATGGCGCGTTCGCCCAGCGCATGGATGTGAACGTCGATGTCGCTGTGGGCGGCACCCAGGATCATCTCGATCATCTCGGTCTCGGTGAACACGGTCTCGCCGCTGTTGCCGGGCTCGCCCTGGTAGTCCTCGAACATCGCGGCCGTACGTCCTTCGACCGTGCCGTCGTCCATGATCTTGAGCGTGTTGTAGTGGTAGCGCTCGCCCTTTAGCCTTTGGCTCCAGTCCTTCGTCCGCTCGACCGCATCCGCTGCATCCTCCGGTCCTTCAGGCCGATACGAGCCAACCAGGCGAATCGTCATGTCGCCATTTTTCTCGACGCGCTGCAGAACCGACTCGAGCATATGCGTGTAACCGATGGCACCGGCGTCGAAGGCCGCCGTGACGCCATAGGCATTCATAATGTCGATAACGATCCCCGTGCCTTCGACAACCACATCCTCGGTGATGACGTCCAGTTGATCCATCGCCGTTCCGGCCGTGCCCTCCAGCAGGTAGCCTGTGGCGTCACCGTTGGCATCACGCTTGTAATAGCTGAATCCAGGAACTGGGTCGGGGGTGTCCTGCGTGATGTTCAGCGCTTTGAGGGCCGCCGTATTGGCCCAGGCCGCGTGAAAACCCTCGTCCATGATCAATACAGGTTTGTCAGGAACAATTGCGTCAATGAGTTGACGCGTCGGACCGACGGGCCCGAATGTCGTTGCCAGGAATCCGTAGCCGAACAGTACCGGCGCATCTTCGTTCTGTGCCGCAAACTCTGCGATCGCCTGTACCCAGCCATCCACGGTGCCGAAAGTGTCGAGGGACAACGCTTTGGCATAGGCACCGCCGGCAATGGGATGTACATGCGAATCGATAAACCCGGGCAACAGCAGTTGCCCGCCGACGTCACGTACCTCCGTTGCTCTGCCGATCAGCGCTTTCACGCCATCGGCGTCGCCGACGTAGACGATCTCGTTGCCCCTGACCGCGACGGCTTCTGCCCAGGGTAGTGACTCGTCGACCGTATAGACCCTGGCATTCGTTACTACAAAATCTGCAGCTTCCGATTGCGGCTTCTCGGCACACGCGGCGAGCAAACATGCGCACAGCAAGAAGCAGATCGATTTATTCAAGCCCCGACCCGTCCTCTGAATAGATAACCCAGATCTTCGTATAGCCGTCGGTGTCCCATACGCCCGTCCATTCCTTCGGGATCGTGACGGCTTCGCCCGCGTAGATGACCTGCACGCGGCCGTCGCTCGACGTCAGCGTCACGCTGCCTTCGAGGAAATACATGAACTCATCGACGCCATAAGGTTCCGTTATTTCGAAACGCACGGCGCCGGATCTGTACATGCCCGAACCGAACTTCCTGTCGCTCGACAGGAACGAAGTCACGTCGAGCGTCGTATTGCCGTTCTCCGTGAGTTCGAGCATGTCCGGGCGCGAAAAAACCTCTCCGGCGATCTCTTCTTTCGACAGCTTCTCGGGGTGCACGGACTCTTCGGCCAGCACGGCTGCTACCGTGCCTGCCAGCACCAACAGCCCTATGTCGAACAGGTAGACTTTTCTCATATCCCCCTCCCGGCGCGGTTCGACCACGTCTTATTGTTGGAAGAGAACAGATTAGCGTCGCCGCGCCAGATAATCCAGAATATGGCGATGCGAGACACTCTCAGATCCTCCTGCCTTTGTTGCCTGTTGATATTCACGAGCGGCGTGTATGCCGAGGGCAACGTCAGCGAAAAGCGCGTGCTCGAGGAGTCCGCGAGTGGCGAGAACTGGTTCCTCAAAGGCGGCAACTTCCGCGGCGAGCATTTCAGCCCACTTTCGGACATCAACGAGCACAACGTCGACGAACTCGGGCTCGCCTGGGTCGCACGGCTGCCCTCTCCCGACGGCATCTCGGCGACGCCGATTGTCGTCGACGGCGTCATCTACCTTTCGGGCGCCTGGTCGCTGGTTTTCGCGGTCGATGCCCGTACCGGCGAGCGGCTGTGGACCTACGATCCCGACGTACGATCGCGACTCAGCGAGGATCCGGGCATGTCCTGGCCCGCGCGGGTCAATCGCGGCGTTGCTGTGTGGCAGGGCAAGGTGCTGGCCACGACCGCTGACTGTCGCCTGATTGCCCTCGACGCCAGGACCGGCGAGGAAGCCTGGTCGGCGCAGACCTGCGATCGCCGCCTGGGCTACGCCATCACCGACTCACCCTACGTCGGCGGCGACATGGTATTCGTAGGCAACGCGGGATCAGAATCGGGTGAAAAGAACCGCGGCTACGTGTCTGCCTACGACGTCTATAGCGGTGACCTGAAGTGGCGCTTCTATACGGTACCGAGCGACAAGCCCGAGGAAAATACCTCGCCCGCCATGAAGATGGCGGCCGCCACCTGGTCAGGCACGGCGCTCGAGGAATTCGGTGGTGGCGGCAGCGCCTGGAACGAGATGACCTACGACCCTGAATCGGGCCTCCTGTTCTTCGGCACCGCGGGCGCCCTGCCCTACACCTATAAGATACGCAGCCCTGAGGGAGGCGATAACCTGTTTCTCTCCTCGATCATTGCGGTCAAGGCGGCGACCGGCGAGTACGCCTGGCACTACCAGACCGTCCCGGAAGACAGCTGGGAATACAACGCGACAATGAACATCGTGCTCGCTGACCTGGATATCGACGGCGGGCAACGCAGCGCCCTGCTCATCGCGCCGAAGAACGGATTCCACTACGTACTCGACCGTCTGACAGGCGAGCTCATCGGTGCCGACAAGTTCGCGAAAGTGAACTGGGCGACGCATATCAATCTCGAAACCGGCAGGCCACATTACGATCCGGAAGCCGAGTACTGGAACCGTGCCGACGAAGCTGTCGCGGTCTGGCCCAACATGTGGGGCGCGCACAGTTGGAACGCCATGGCCTATCACCCTGGCCTGCAACTCGTATACATACCGGTTATCGACATACCTTCGATCGTCACCGCGTACGACGACGGGGACTTCAGCGATACGCTCGAGCTGACGAGGCGTGTCGACGGCGAAGCTTTCGATCCGGGCAAGCTCGTTGCCTGGGACCCGGTTACGAACTCACAACGCTGGAGCGTGGGCTATGACCTGCCATTCAATGGCGGCGTGCTGGCAACGGCCGGCAATCTCGTCTTCCAGGGGGATGCCCATGGCCGTTTCAACGCTTACCGGGCGAACGACGGAAAACCGACCTGGACTGTGGCGACAGGATCGAATATCACCGCCGCGCCGGTCAGCTACGCGGTGGACGGCGAGCAATACGTGCTTGTCCCCGTTGGAGCCGGCGGTGGGGTGCAGTTTGTTTACCCCGAGTTGCATGCCGGCGACGAAGTCGGCGGACCCACGCAGTTGATGGCATTCGCACTCGGCGAAAACGCGTCAATGCCGGCGAAGCAGGCGCCGAGGCTTTCTCTGCCGGATCAGCCGGAGCTCGAGGCATCCGTGCAGGAAATCGAGTCTGGCCGCGATCTTTTCGACTGGAACTGCAAGGGCTGCCACGGCCAGAATGCCGTCGCGCGTGCCGGCGGCTCGGTGCCCGATCTTCGCTATGCAACGAAAGAAACTCATGCCAACTGGCACGACATCGTTGATGGCGGGACGCGACGCGACAGGGGCATGCCGTCTTTCGACCTCAGTGCCGAGGAGGCCGAGGCCGTACGCAACTACGTGCTGTCGCGTTCCCTGGAATTGAGAGGCGACTAGATAGACGACTGCGGTCGAATCGGGCTGCCGTCGAAGAAGCGCTGCAGCCGCAAGGCGGAAATGTCGATTCCGGAATCGGTGCCCGTCAACATTCCCGCGATCGCTTTGCCCGCACCGGGCCCGATGCCGAATCCGTGGCCGCTAAAGCCGGTCGCAACGTGAAATCCTGGCAGGGCATCTATCGCGTCGATGATCGGCACGATGTCCGGCGACGATTCGATCATCCCGGCCCAGCTCTCCACGATGGGCGTCTCCTTGAGCTGTGGAAACATCCTGTCGAGGTTGCGGCGAACACCTCTTATCACCCGGGGCGTCGGTTCGGGGTCGAGTACACGTGTCGCCTCGAACGGTGACGGCGCGTCGAGCGGCCAGGTCCGGGGCGTCTTCCACTCGTCGATGAACTCGCTGCCAAACGACAAGCGAAGGATCTTCAACTCCTTCTTCAACGCGGCAAAGAACTTGCCGAAGTAGCGAAATGAGGAAGGAGTAACGGGATGTTCGAGCACTGCGCCATGGGCAACCGTGTATCCGCCGTCGGCGCGCCGCCGGATTCCGAGGCTGTCGTCGAAAATGTTGCCATTCAGAACAGGCTCGGCAGGTGCCGTGCGCGCGACAGTACCCTTTACCCTTAGCTGTGGCACGTCAATTCCAAGCGATCGGCAGAACAGCGAGGTCCAGGCGCCGGCGGCACACAGCACGACCGAGGTCTTGATACTGCCGCACTCGGTAACCACGGCTGATATCGTTCCTCCCGTGGTCTCGATGCCCCTGACCGCGCAGCCGGTCAGTATCCTGGCGCCGCTGCGAGCCGCTGCACGAGCGATCGCAGGTGTCGCCCTGTGCGGTTCGGCCCGCCCGTCGCTGGCGGTATGCAAGGCACCCGCCCAGTCGATCGCGGACCCTCGCACGAGCGTCTTGAGCTCGGACCGAGACAATAGGTTTGATTCGATTCCGTAGTCTGCGGCGACATCGAGCCAAGCGGAAAATTCATCGAGCTGCTTGTTCGTTCGCGCCGTGAACAAACAGCCGCCGCGGGTGAACCCGACATCCTCGCCGGCGTCGTCTTTGAGGTCGCCCCAGATCCTGAGGCTCTCGAGCATCATGGGAATTTCCCGGGTGTCGCGACCCTGCACCCGGACCCAGCCCCAATTGCGCCCCGACTGCTCGCCGGCGATGTGGCCTTTCTCGCAGAGCACGACGGCCACGCCCTGTTTGGCCAGGAACCATGCCGTCGACACGCCGACAATGCCGCCGCCAATGACCACGATGTCGGCGTTCGCGGGTATTTCGCCGGGCGGCTCTATGGGCTTGTCCCAGGTCGTCGAAACGAGTGGTTCCGCTGTCATGCCTGTTGCGCGCTCATTTATTCGGCGTCAGGAGTCTCATGGCTATAGCTGTCGGTGCAGTTTCGCGTCGTGCGTACGGAAATGTGCTGTAAACCAATGCTCCAGGCTCGCGGACAGTCTCTTTTCCTCGTAGCTGCCATCCTCTTCGACGCCGTCCATGATATCAAGTAGCTGGTCGAGCAGCAGTTCGTGATCATTCTTGTGCGAATCGTAGTCGGCGTAATGCGCGTCACGCATGATCTTCTCCTCAAGCGCGAAGTGCGCGGAGATCTGGACATAGATTTCGCTGAGACCGTCCAGTACGCGCTCCTGCGTCCCGGGCTTTTGCATTGTCGCATGCAGGTTGTTGATCAGTTCAATCAACTCACCGTGCTCGTGATCGACGGCCGCATTGCCAACGCTGAATTCCGGTCTCCATTCGATCAGGCTCATCGGAACTTGAATCCTCCAATCTCAGGTCGAAACGTGACCGTGAAATAGCGTCCTGCTTGCAACCTTACGGTTTCGGTGTGCGTGTAGTCCCATCCGTCGGCACGGTCGGTGTCGATCAACCTCGCTGTCAGCGTATGCTCACCCGGCTCGATCTCGAATCGTTCATATACAGATGCGGCGCCATCACTCCACACTCCTGAAGGCGGCACCTGCAAACTAACAACAATTTGCCCGTCGATCTGGAGTTCCACGCTCAGCGGCAGACGCTCTCGTTCGCACTTCTCGGGAACTCTCATGTTCGGCGCCAGCTCGGCGATCTGTTGCGGAGTCAGGCGGACGCAGGGCTTTACGCGATTCGCCGCGTGACTCAGCGAAAGCTTGACGGTGGCCATGTCAGATGACCCGTAATCGTAGCTCGGCGAAGCTGACAGGTAGCCCAGGAACGCGGCAAACATCGCATACATGATCGCTTGCAGCAATAACCTGGGCACGCTAGTCATTATCCATACCCCGCAATGACGCCCTGAATTCCTCCAGGGCCGCGAGGCGACGTCGCTTCGCATCAGGCGGCAACCAGTTCATGTGAAGCTTCTGCAATGGCACACGCTTTCTCAGGTAAGGATCACGTGTACCGGCCATGCGCTGAATCGTCCACTCATTGCCCAGGCGATGATAGCAGTCGCCTTGCGCACAGCCGTTGAGCATAACGCCGTCTGCGAACTTTCGCGACAACGCGAAATCGACGAATGAGGGCGGCAACATGCCGATGCAGGGCATCTTGATGACCCTGGCCTGTTCAGCCTCGAGCAGTTCTGCATTGCTTCGATTGCAGGCGAACACGATGACTTTCGGCGTGTCCCCGGATACCTCGAAAGGCGCCATCACTTGCTCGCGCAGGTCACCGATCGTTCGATGCGGCAATTCAATCCCGGGTTCGACGGGTTTCGCGCGCCGAAACGGTGTCGACGTCGGGCACGAGCCCGCGCATATGCCGCAACTCGTGCAGTTATTCACATTGACCACGGGCTCGAGGTCATAAGCCCTGCCGTCGCTGCGCGGCACCATCGTCAGGGCGCTGAACGGACAATCATCGAAGCACCGCGCGCAGCCGTTACAGTTTGCCAGGTCGACTTCGGCCTCGGGCCGTGTCTTCTCGGCGGGCATCCACGGCAGTAATGCGATAACGACGCCACCACCCACGAGGTACAGCCACAGCTGCCCGCCCGGAATCACATCGAGCAGCGGGTACATCGGCAGATAGAACCAGTCGAAATTGACGGTAGCCGGCACGACATCGAGATTCGCCGGACCCTGGCTTACAGCCGGGTACACGAGCGACAGCAATAGCAGGGCCGCCATCGTGCCCAGGGCCAGTGGCTTGGGGGGGTTCACTCTCGCGCCCGAGTGACGCTGGACATGCACCCACATCAGCAACAACATGAAGAGCGGCCCGAAGATGTGGATGAACACCATCAGCGTGAAGAAACGGCCACCGAGTGTCGTGCTATCGAGGAAGTTATTGGCAATCGGCTCGCCGAAGAACGGCAGCGTGTCGAGCCACTCGCTCGTCGCGACGGCGATGTACTGCGCCAGCGTATCCCACACGAGCCAGTAGCCGCTGATGCCACAAAGATAGATGAAGCCGAGAAGCGGAACGCCCGTCAGCCAGCAAAAAAAGTGCTTGCCACGCAACCGGTCCAGAGCGAATTCGCGAAAGATATGTATTACGACAACCACGACGAGCGCGTCTGAAGCATAGCGGTGCAAACTACGCATGATCCCTGCCGCATACCACTGGTCGTGCGTGATGTACTCGACCGAGGCATAGGCGTCGACCACCCCGGTATCGAAGAATACGTACAGGTATACGCCGGTCGCCGCGACGATCCAGTAGAAATACCAGCCGAGCGCACCGAGCCACATGAAAGGGTTATTGCGCTGGCCGAACGCGTACTCGAAGACCCGTTCGACCTTTGCATACCAGAGCAGGAGCGCGTGTTTGATCAGTCGCATCGATGGTTCATCGTGCGCGCCTCCACTCCCTGACGATGAAAATCGCGATCGCGCCGAGACTCAGGATACCGACGAGAATCGTCATGAAAATGGAGTAATCAAATCGATAGCGATCGCTGTTCGGATCGTACACCGTGCAAAACAGCTTGAACGTGCTTACCCAGTGTTCGATGAATCCCGCACTGCGCGGCGTGTTGAACACAAGCTCCTTGAGCGGTTCTACGAGTGATTGTGTATCTATGTCGACGCCGTAGACCTGCCGATAGATCTTGCCCTCGCTGTCGACAACCGTCGTTTGGGCAAGATGATCGAAGCCTTTGGCGCTGGCAAAGTACAGGAACCCGAGATTTTCGCTGAGGGCGTCGACAGTACTCCCGTCGGCAGCGAGAAAATGCCAGTCAGGCTGGTCTGCTCCGCCGTGCTGAGACGAAAACTGTTTCATCCGATCGGGCGTGTCGACCTTCCAGTCGAATCCAACCGTCACAACAGAAAACGCGTTCTCGCCCAACGCCTCGCGTGCCACATCGACCGTATTCGCCAGGTTCCGCGTGATGCGTGGGCAAATGTGATGACAGCTCGTATAGATCATGCTGATCACCATCGGCTTGCCACGCAATTGCGACACCTCGAACGCCTGTCCGTCCGTGTCGCGCAGCTGGAACTCACCCAGCGTCCGACCGATGGCACCCTGGCTTATTTCCAGTGCTTCGCCGCGATCGTATTCTGCCGCGGCCGCGGTAAGCGCGCCGAGCACCAGGCAAGCTGTCAGGACCTTGCGAAGCATGTCTCAGGATAACAACAACCGGTCGAGGATTGTCGCCAACATCAGGACACCCAGTTGCACGATTGACGCCGCGAACGCCTTCCACGCGTTGACGCGTCCGGGATCGATAGCCAGGCGGATACAAGCGAATACAAAATAGCTGCCCCCTGCCGCCGCGCCGAGAATGTACAACCACCCGAGGCCATACCAGGCGGGAACGATCGATAGCGCAACAAGCGCAACAGCGTGGGCGAGTATGGCCAGAGTCGATGCCCTGTCGTCGATGACAACCGGCAACATCGGTACGCCCGCCGCCTTGTAATCGTCTTTGCAGGCAAACGCGAGCGCCCAGAAGTGTGGCGGCGTCCAAAGGAACAGCACGGCCGCAAGAATCAGCGCTGCCGGCGCAGCCGTGCCCCCGGCCGCCGCGGCTCCCGCAAGCACGGCAAAGCTGCCCGCGAGACCACCGATAACGATGTTCAGCCAGGTGCGTCGCTTGAGCCAGACCGTGTAAACCACGCCGTAAGTAAACGCGCCCAGGAAAACGAAAAATGCTGCCAACCAGTTGGTAGCCGCCGTGGCTGCGGCAAGGGCGAGCAGCAAAGCCAGGACGATGCCGCCAAGCCAGACGCCATCCGCGCGAAAACGACCCGTAACGAATGGCCGGAGCTTCGTCCGATGCATATGCGCATCGAGATCTCGTTCGTAATACTGGTTGTAGGCGCCAGCTGCGGACGACGCGACAAGCGTGGCCACCGCGAGTACCAGCACCTGCCAGGCCGTGAGGTCGTGATCGGGTACGACGACGATCCCTGTTATGGCACAAGCCGTGATCAGGAATCCGAGGCGTACTTTCGCCGTCTGGTAAATCAATTTGAGCGTCGATGCGGCCATTGTTTTTTTAATCTTCCGAAGTGAAAGGTGCCGGCTTCCGCCGGCACCGCTTGTTTCACTAGCTCAGTGGCCAGACCTCTGACAGGTACTTCCAGTTGACGAAGTAGTAGAGAACGAACGAAATGAAGAAGATGCCGACGAGCATCGCCGTTCCCGGTATCTTCAGCGATTCCGCACTGCCGTGCTGCGCGACCGCAACTGCCGACGGTGGAACCTCGGGGTACGCAGGTTTCTCATCG
>Ga0209567_10000376_pt1 | contig 24175 bp, 22 predicted proteins | sample COG_12_FD_184756 | JGI IMG/M metagenome (GOLD analysis project Ga0209567, IMG submission 184756) | Pelagic marine sediment microbial communities from the LTER site Helgoland, North Sea, for post-phytoplankton bloom and carbon turnover... | ecosystem: Environmental > Aquatic > Marine > Neritic... | reverse complement strand
AAACAACAGTTTTCGCAGATTGAAAAAATGTTCACCTCGGACGAGGCTCGTGTGTTCCGTGAGGGTAACAACGTCATCATGCGACTCGTCGGCCTGAGCTTCGAAAGCGGGCAATCGCAACTGAAGTCAGTCAATTTCGATCTGCTCGCGAAAGTCGAAAAGGCGATCGACGTTTTCCCGCGCAGCGAGCTGATTATTGAAGGCCACACCGATTCATTCGGCGGCGACGACCTGAACCAGACACTTTCTCAGGCGCGCGCCGAATCCGTGCAGCAATACATGATCAATGCGATGCGCATACCGACGTACCGACTGATTGCAACGGGTTACGGCGAAACCCGGCCCGTCGCCAGCAACGAAACCGAGGCTGGGCGCGCTCGCAACCGCCGCATCGACATCGTCATCAAGCCCAATCTCGAAGCGAGTTAGCGGCTGGACGTCGCTGGATCGTTAGCGCGCCACCAGGCCGCTACGGTGCGCGCGGTTACTTCATTCACGAAGTAGCCGTATTCTGCGTGTACATTCAGCTCGCCTTCAAGGCGAAAGTAATTGTGCAACAAAACGTCCTCGAAGCTCTCGACAAGCCCGAGCTCGAGCACTCCTCCAAAATCGTCCTTGAGCCACGGATCGATTGCAGTCAGATCACCGACCGCAGACAGATTCTTCCAGTGCCGGATGTTGTGCGGATAACGCTCAGCACCGCTTGATGCGTTGCCTTTGATACGTTTTTGAAGGTAGTGCTGGCCGAGCGGGCTGCCCATCGTTAACAAGAGATCCACAAGTACATGATCGCGGTCGTTGTGCGACATTTCCCACAGAGTGTCGTAGGAAATGACCGACCCCATGCTGTGCGCGATCAACAACAGCGGGTGATGCCCCTCAGTCGCCGCTCTCAGCGCGACCTTGAGCATTCGACGGGTATGCTCGGCGATGCCGTTGTCATCCAGTATATAGCGACGAAGATCACGCAGGTGCAGCTCCGTTCGCTCGCTCACGATATGCGGAATAAGAAATGGCAAGCGGTCGCCCAGCCTGTAAATCCAGAGCGTGAGTTTTCGCTTCCAGGAGCTCGCCTCGGCGACATCGCGTTCGCTCGCATTGGGCTGGCGGATCACGTTGTCGATCGCCTCCCGGTCGATCTCGATATCCCGATGCTCGCGATAGAAATCATACGTCCATGAGACAATATCGAAGCCGCCCACAGTCGACTCGATGGCATCGGCGACCGTTTCGTCGACGCGGCGCAAGCCGGCCGTGAGGCAGCGCAACAGCGCGTCTTTGTGCGCCGCCGGCTCGGGTTTCGGCAGCAAACCGGGCACATAAAGCACGATCGGATGGGCGCTGTCGGACACGGTCAACTCTGGCTCAACAGACCGTCAAGCTCGCCAAGGTGCTGAACCTCAGCATCGGGCTCAAGGTATTCATGTGGCCACTCGTCGCCATTGCGATTGACCCATATTGCCTTCAGGCCCGCATCGCGAGCGCCATGAACATCGTACAAAGGATGATCGCCAACGTGCAGAGTTTGTGCAGCGCTCGCGCCTCCCGCCTCTACTGCCTTGTCAAAAATCGGGCGCGCCGGCTTGGCCGCGCCGGCCATTGCCGCGGAGACCACGCCGTCGAACAGGTCGCGTATCCCGATCCTGTCCAGATTGGCATTGCCATTGGTGACAGCAATCAGCACAAATCGTTCACGCAAAGACACGAGGGCCGGCCGGGCTTCTGGAAACAGCGTGACATCGTTGCGCGCCTCATCGAACACTTCGAATGCATCATCGACGTAGGCGTCGCCATAACCTGCGGCGTGCCCAAGGCGTGTCAATACGGTACGGCGCAGGAACGTAAGGTCATGCGAACGATCCCTGTAGTCCGCAATCACCTCGGAACGCAATGCCCATATGTCCTCCGGTTCAAACATCTCGGTGATGCGCGGATAGTGCTCGCCGATCCAGGCATACAGGCGCTCTTCGGCACGCTTGATGACCGGGTGGATTGCCCAGAGCGTGTCGTCCAGGTCCAAAGTAATGGTGTGAATGTCGTTCATGTATTGCCCGCGACGCGACGATCGACGACCATTGTGGAGTCAAGACCAATTCGGAGCAAGACGATGAAATACCTGCACACCATGGTGCGTGTCACGGATGTCGAAAAGTCATTGGACTTTTACTGCAAGCAGCTCGGCCTTGTCGAGCTCAAGCGCTACGACAACGAACAGGGGCGATTCACTCTGATCTTCCTTGCCGCACCCGGGGATGAGGCAGCACAGGTCGAACTTACCCATAACTGGGATCCCGAGGAGTACGACGAGGGTCGCAACTTCGGTCACCTGGCTTATCAGGTCGACGACATATACGCGCTTTGCCAGAAGCTCATGGACGGGGGCGTGACTATCAGCCGGCCGCCGCGCGACGGCTACATGGCATTCATTCGCTCGCCGGACAATATCTCGATCGAACTGCTGCAGAAAGGCGACGCCCTGCCTGCCGCTGAACCGTGGGCCTCCATGCCGAACGTCGGGCATTGGTAGGAATAACGTCGGGGAAAACTAGCGCCCCCCAAACGGATCCTCGCGGCGGTAACCATCGGGCACGGCAAACATGCCCGGCTCCAGGTCCTGTTCGGCAACCGAATCGAGCAACTCTTCTCTCACGACTGAGTCATTTTCGTAGTAGATCGTCTTTATCGGGAATCCGTCGATCTTTTCCATGAGTTCGCCCGGGTTCGGACGATCTTTGGCGCCCATGGGCATGGACTCGGTCAACTTTGTCATGTAAGCGGCCATATTGCGAAACGCTTCGATCAATTCGTCGGCACCATCAATCTCGTCCAACTCGGCGGCACAGATGTCCTCGGTCTTTTCCGCGCCGACAAAGACCCTGTAGTTCCGACACTCGTAGGACTGCCACTTGCCTCCGCCCGTCTCCTCGACCCTGAGTGAGGGCGACGAATCGTCTTGTTGACCCATCATTCCCTGCATCTGTCCTTTCATCATCTGTTCGACCATGGCTCGTTGTTCTGGCGGCATGCTCGCGAGCTGTGCCTCCATTTCCTTCATTGCCTCGCTCATCTGTGCCGACACTTCGTCGAGCATGGCTTCGTCCATCACGATGTAGCTCTTGTCCTCGTGGTCCAGGTACAGAAACTCATTGCCGAGAAAGATCATCGAGCCTCCAGACGCCATGTCGCCCGTCTCATCCATGCGAATCATTTCTGACTGAGCGTAGATTTTCGAGCGATTGGTCTCCTGCCCGGATGCGTCCCTGGTCACCAGCTCCATCACTACGCCCGCGTACACAAGCGACGATGACAAAGAGAGCAGAAATATTGATGTGATGAATAACTTCTTCATGTTGAATCTCTCCTGAAAACTTTCGATCCGTCCGAGCGGGCATCGCTAAACTCTACGCCTTTTTGTGCAATTTCCAAGACAAGAACGCACGTGACCCAATTTCTCTCACCGATAAATTTGCGAATCTGGCTGGATTACGAGCGCCCGCTTTGGTCGCTTTCCGACGGCCACAAGTCTAGACTCCGCCGTGTGGGTTGCTGATAAGGCGCCTCCGGGAAAGCTAAAGGGCAAACACCTTGATTGAGAAAAATTTCGCTCACAATGCAGACGTGTTGACGTCGTCGGTGACCTCGGCTTTGAGAGGCTGGACCGGGATTAGCGCCAGGCCGGCGGTGATCAAACCCGCGAAGACCCTGGAACTCTACGAATTCGAAGGCTGCCCTTATTGCCGGCTCGTCCGCGAAGGCCTTACTGAACTGGATCTTGATGTCATCGTTTATCCGTGCCCAAAACGCGGCACGCGGTTTCGACCCGGGGTGACGAACATGGGCGGGAAAGCCCAGTTTCCCTTCCTCGTCGATCCGAATACCGGCGACCAGATGTACGAATCACTGGATATCCTCGCCTACCTCTACGCCACGTACGGCCAACGCCCGCTGCCCCTGAAGTGGCGTGCCGGCGCATTGCAGAAACTCGGTTCCATAGGGTCGGGCATCCCCCGACTCGGCAAGGGCATCTCAGCCAGGCCGTCGCACCCGCCGGCGAAGAAACTCGAACTCTACAGCTTCGAGGCAAGCCCATTCGCACGACCGGTACGTGAATTATTGTGCGAGCTGGAACTGCCATACGTGCTGCACAATGCCGGGCGCACTTCGATGCTGGACTGGGTACCGCCGCCCGTCAGAGACGCGCTCAACATCGTCCCGACCAGCGACATCAAGAACCGCAAAGAACTGCTCGAGCGCGCCGGCCGAATTTCGATTCCGTACCTTGTCGATCCAAACTCCGGTACGGAGCTGTCCAATTCGAGCGACATTCTCCGCTACCTCGATGAGACCTACTCCGCCTGATACGGCGTCATGACCCTGATGGTCGCAGCCGACCTTCGGATGCAGCCTTTGTCATGCCGGTTTTCTTTACAAAAATTGCGACGAATCATCCATCAGATGATTGAATCAGTGCCTATGTAGTTGATTACACACGGCTGGCACAGTGTTTGCATTTTTTACTGCGGGTACCGCGCTTCTCCACCTCGGCTCAGCGCGTAACAAATCAGAGCCGAGGACCAATTACGAACCTCGCGCACGCGGGGTTTGTTTTTTTGCAGATAAGCTCGACTTCTTGATCATTCCGCAAAGCATCGCCCAATCGAGATCGAAAGGCTGTCCGTACTGCCGTTCCAATATCCAAAATAACGAAACGATGTAAAGCGCAACTCTTTCCTGTTGAAGTGGAATTGATTGGCTCCGCTCATACAACTGAAAGAATCGTCGGTCTGGTCGGTCCGGCGCTTACACTTTGCGGACCACGTACTGTTTTCGCCGATCTTCTCAACCTGGTAGGTATCCTGGCGCCGCTCCCTGATCATGAATCTCTCGCCCGGCAGGAATGTGGCGTTCTCCCAGGCATGGTGATCTTCGTCATAGTGAAATCCCGACGCAAAATCGGCGACGCACAGATAACTGACATCGGCAAATGCGCTGGTCGAGAACAAGGTGAAAATGGTCAGCGACAACATTTTCTTATTCATAATTCCTCTCCTGCTCTTGAAGCACCGGATTCTACAGGAAGAAATCGAGGCCACGTTCGACGAAAGCGCCCCCCAACCAGGAGCCCAACGGAATCAAGAGGTAAAGCGAAAAACGAGCCAGCGTCGGGTTGTCGAACGGCCAGTTTCTGATGCTCTCGATCATGCTTCTGTAGGCCATGAGTTCGGCAATGGATTGTCGCGGACCAGCACCGGACTTCAGCTCATCTCTCGCGGTCTTCAGGGTCTGCCTGCACCAGTCGAGTTCCTTGGCCTTGGCCGCTTTGATTTTTTTGCGAATGCCGCGCAATGGCAACATCATTCCGGCCCATGCCAAACCGATGAACGCGATCCAAAATGCCACCAATACCGGCCAATATCGCGATTCGACCCCCAGGAGCGACATGACGGATACCATGCCGATCACTAGCAGAGCGTTGGTCAGCCCCTGTCGGACCAACGCCTGGTAGGGGCCCAATTCCAGAAGATCCAGCGACTCGATTTGGTCCGACAAACGAGACAATCGTGAGGACTCCACCACGGTAACGTAGCACAGACAAGCAAGCCACCAGACGAACAACACGGTCGTAGCCCGATGCCAGAAGACATCGTAGTTCCACCCGCGCCAATCCCACGGATTTACGGGCTCGGGTGTCGTCACATCGGTGACGGCTACACCCAGGGCCAGGTAGCTCGAAGCCCCGACCAGCGGCAGAATCCACCATGGATGTCTGCCCGCCCGGTCGACTATCGTTTGCCACCCGGCAGTGTGTCCGGCAACCGGTGACAAGTCGTGCGTTGTCTTGCGTGCCGTCATTAGCAGATAGGCGTAGGCGGAGGCGCTGTATGAGGTCATCAAGATTTGGGTCAGTGCTATCCGAAGGTCGTCGGGCGTAGAGTCGTCGGCACCGACGACAAGGCTTCTGCCAACAAGAAAAACCAACAGCAGGCCAAACGTAAATCCGATACCGATCCGGAGCGGATCGCCAGGAAGAGCGTCGTATACCCTCAGTGTCCAGGGCGTTGCGTACGACTTGGCCAGCGTGGTTTTATCGGTCGTCATGGATTGGCGCTCAAGCAGCGGGCGGCATTAATGGTGGCAAAGGATCTTCGCAAGCGGCTTCGGGACCGTCGCTAAGAAGCACAATAGACCGAAGCGCCTTCGCCAGCGCTGCCCCGTCCCAGTCACGAGCGTGTGGACCGTAGCTGACCATTGACAACTTCCGCAATTCATCCGCGAGCGGCGCTGACACGCGCTCTGCCAATGCACCGACGCTGCGCGGCGCGTCGTCCGGCCACTGAAGCTGGCCCCACTCGAGGACCGCGGATCGTACCGTGGCAGCATCGCCAGCCAGCGCCGCTTTGCGAGCAGCTTTCACAAACTTCGCCTGCTGTTTGTACACAGGTGGTGGCTCCGGCTCCCGTGGTTCGCGTTTGCGATCCCGCGATGACCACCACCAGGCGAAGATCGTCAGCAACCAGGCTGCGGCCAGAAGCTGGCTGACCCGCAGCCAAAACCCATCCGGAACAATTTGCGGCTCTGCAGTCTCCGCGACGTCCGTCGATGTTGGCGCCGCCACGATCGGCTCCCCGACTGTCGGCCCGTCCAGCGCCTTGACATCGATGATTCGCGCCGGAAGTTTTGCAACGCGCCAGCTGCCAGCTTCGATATCCCACCAGGGAACTTCGAGCTCTGGTAGTTCGACGGCACCGCCATTGACCCCGATGATCGCATACTGATCTTTACGAATACCGCGGATACCGTCCGCTTCGACGCGACGACTCAGCTCCGGTTTGTCCGCGTAGACATTGAGGCCATCAACAGTGGGCGGCTCGATCGCCGGAATCTGTGTTTCGATTTGTCCCAGCGCGCTTATCGTCACGCGGCGAGTGACGGGTTCGCCCGCGTCGATGCGGTCCGGTTCCCGTGACCACTCTTCGCTGAGCTGCACGTCGCGAGCCGGCAGCCAGACGGCATCAGGAAATTCGCCAGGCGGTGCGGGAACCGGCAGGACTTTGACCGTGTGTGCGTCCGACTGGAATACCTTGCGGCCCGTGATACGGCCGCCGCGTAGAACACGCGCCTCGAAGCGGGCCGGCGAAATGGATATCTCGCCACTTTCCTGTGGGTAGATTGCGATAACGCGTTCCACGACGTTGTAGGCTTTGCCGTTCAACACCGCTTCGTAGCTGCGTTCATCGCCCGCAAGTTCAATGAGCACCTCGGCGCCGCTGATCGTCGGCTCCCGCAGCGCGGGCTGCCGGGTCGCCACGGCCCGATACACTTTGATGCGATACAATATCTGCGCCTGCACGTAGGCCTCGGCCTGATCGATCTCGCTCGCAACGAACACATCGGCCTCGCCCGGCGGCGCACTGGACGGTTCATTGACGACGATCCTTACCGGAGCACTTTGCTCGGTGCCCACGGTAATCGATGGAATTTCTTGCTCGCCCGTGCTCTTCGGCATCAGCGCAACCGTCCACGTACGGCTGCGCCGAATCTCGCCGTTGTATATCGAAGTGTTGCTCAGCTGGCTGACCTGACCAACATAAAACCCGGCCTCCAGTACGGTGAGGTCGGGCTCCATGTCGGTGTTCGAGTCGACGATGATCTCGAGCATGAATGACTCATTGAGGTCGACAGACGGTCGGTCGACTTCCGCCCGGACCGCCGCCGATGCGCTCGACATCGTAGCGACGACCACGCACAAGACCAACGCGATGTTTCGCAGGAGTCTGTTTTCAAGCGTTACCACGGTTGTACCTCGTTATCGGGCCAGACGTCGTTGCCGTCCTGATCTTTGCCGGAACGCTGGTATTGGTGCCGGAACTTGCGGCGCAGCAAGCCACCGGGATCATCCGGAATGCGACGCAGCCATTGTTCCATAGCCTGCTGTTGCTCCTGTTGCTGACGCAGCTCCGCGAGCTCGGCCTCAGACATCTGTTGGGGCTGTTCGCCGGACTGAGACTCCTCGGCAGCGCGCTCCAATTCCTGCTGCAAAGCCTCGAGATCCTCATCGCTGTTTTCCTCGTCGCCACGCTGCGGCGAATCGCCTTCTTCGGACTGGCTCTCCGAATCCGACGATCCCTCGGAACCCTCCTGGTCGGGCTGACTCTCCGAGTCCGATTGCTCGCCCTCGCCCGCCGAGCTTTCGCCGGACTGCTGATCGTCACCCTGGTTTTCCTGCTGTTGCTGCTGGTCCTTGAGATTCCTGACAAGCTCGAGGTTATACGCCGCATCGTCGTTGCCCGGTTCCATCTCGAGAACCTGTTCGTAGGCGTCAATGGCCGAATCAAACTCGCCCTGAAACGCCAGTGCGTTACCGAGATTGTAGAGATTCCTGGCATCGCCACTCTCGGCAAATTCGGCCGCACTGCCCGCAAAATCTTTCGCTCGATAGCGAGCAACGGCGCGCCACTCCCTGTCCTCAAACAGTACCGCCGCATCCTCGGCATTGCCTGCTTCCAGCTGCTTTCTGGCCTGCTGATTCTTGTTCTGCCACAGATCATCCCACAGCGAAGCCTCCGCCGGTTGAGAGATCGGCAGTACGAATACCAGCAAGACCATTACCCAGCCGCGTCGAAACGCGAGCGCCGCAATTGGCAACAGCAGCAGCAACAACCAGGGTCCTTCTTCCCGCCATTGGTCGGTCGCCAGCTCCTCGTCCGACGCCGATGCCGTCACCACCTCGCCCGACAAGAGGATATCGAGATCGCGATCATCGGCAGACAACACGGCAAACCGCCCGCCGCCTGCAACCGACAGGTTTCGTAGCGAAGTCTCTTCGAGCCGCGGCAGCGCAATCTTGCCGCGATTGTCCGTCACAAAGCCGCCGGACACGCGCGGTATTGGAGCGCCATCGCGTGTGCCGACGCCCAACACTGACAAGGAATAACCCACCGCTTTCAGATCGCGCGCCAGCTTTTCCGCAGCGGGCGATGAACCACCATCTGTAATTAGCAGTATCTCGCCATAACCTGCGCCCGCCTGGTCCAGCAGCTGTCGACCCTTCTGCATCGCGACTATCGGATTACTGCCGCGGCTCGGCATGATGTCGGTACTCAAGCTGTTGACGAGTGCGGCTACCGTGTCCGTATCCGTTGTCAGCGGGGTCACCGTAAACGCGTTCGATGAATAAACGACGAGTGCCGTCTGCCCACTCTTGCGACGCTCGAGTATGTCGAGAATTTTCAGGCGGGCGCGCACAAGGCGGCTGGGCGACACATCCTGTGCATCCATTGAACGGGATAGATCCAGGGCAACGACCAGCGCCTGTTCGGCGCGAAAAACCGGCTGCTCGATTCGTTGCCAGGCCGGTCCTGCCAGCGCGAGGACCGCCAGCACACCTCCGAGCCCGAGCAGCCACCAGCGATAGTCCGCACCGCGCCCGGGTGCACGAGACAATACGTACGGCATCAGCGCCGGATCCACCACGTCACGCCAATTGCCCGCGCCCAGGCGACCCCGCGCGAAGACGACCGCGACCAGCACCACCAACGGAATGGCAACCAGCCATTCGGGACGCAACCAGTGGAAGTCAGCCAGCACTGGCGCGTACCTCCGATGCTCGTCTCTTTGTCAGCCGCTGCAGCAAACCAAGCAGGCACATCAGCGAAACCAGGGCAAAGGCTCCGCCCAACGGCCAGAAATACAGTGATTTCACGGGTCGAAAACCGGACTCGGGTTCTTCGACGGGCTCGAGTTCGTCGACGAGTCGATAGATATCTTGCAGACTCGCCGTGTCGGTTGCCCGGAAGTACCGGCCGCCCGTGAGTTCGGCAATCCGCGTCAACGTTTCCTCATCGAGATCCGCCGACGGGTTAATGCGACGCCGCCCACCGATGAGGGACGCAACTTCCAGTTGCTCGGCGCCGATGCCGATCGTGTAGATACGCAGCCCTACCTGTTGGGCGAGTTCGGCCGCCTTGACGGGCTCGACCTCACCGGCTGTGTTTGCGCCATCGGTAAGCAGCACCAGCACCTGGTCGCCCGCATCTTCCGGCTGCTCATGCACACGACGCACGGCCAGCGTGATCGCGTCGCCGATTGCCGTTTTCTCGCCCGCAAGCCCGATGAAGGCTTCCAGCAGCAGAATCTTCACGGTCTCTCGGTCCAGCGTGAGCGGCACCTGCAGGTAGGCGCGTTCGCCGAACAGAATAAGGCCGATGCGGTCTCCCTCGCGCCTTGAAATAAAGTCGCTGGCAACAGCCTTGGTCGCCGTAAGACGATCGACCCGGCGATTGCCGAGTTCGAAATCCTTTTGGTCCATGCTGCCCGACAGATCGACGGCCAGCATCAGATTGCGACCGGAAACGGGCACATCGAGTTCATCGCCGATGCGCTCCGGCCGTGCGGCCGCAAGCACGAGCAGCAACCAGGCAACGATGGCAACCCAGGCACGCCAGTTGAGAAGCTGCTCCACATCCGAGCGATCTTTCAACGTCTCGAAACTGCTGAGTGTCGGCACTCGCAAGCCCGCTTGCGACAGACCACGCGCCTGCGGCAACAATGCCCGTGCCAGCCACGGGAGTGGCAGTGCGAGCAACGCCCAGGGCCATGCCAGCGACCACATCAGGCCTGCCCTCTCAACGGCGCGCTCAGGCGCGTTCGCACGGCCGACAGCAGCGCATTGACATCGACGTCGGAGAAATCGCCTGCCGGATCTCGATACGGGAGCTGCAACAGACTCTTGCCGCCTTCTGTGTGGAAGTAAGGCAAAGGCATGCCCTGATCCAGCCATTCCAGCCAGGCCTCACCCGTGAGCCCGGCGACTTCCTCTCGCGGCGCATACGCCAGCATGCCACGGCGCAACAGCTCCGATAGCTGCTTGCCGAGCATGACCGGGTTACGATGCTTGACATACTCGGCTTCGTAACGCGCCAGCTCGCGCAGGGCGAAACGCCGCGGCGCGTTATATTGTCTTTTCCTGTACGCGCGCCAGATCAGGTAGCCCAAGGCGCTTGCGGCCAACAACAGGACGAACCACCAGCCGGGCGCGAGTGGCCACCAGCCTATCTGGTCCGGAAGATGCAGGTCTCGCAATGGCAGCTGCGTTTCGTCCATATTATGAACTTACCGGACAGGACACTAGCGCGCCCTTCGCCCAAGCGCCTTCTGCAAAGTATTGACAGGGTCATCGTCGGTGGCCATCGGCATCAGGTGGACGCCGTAGCTCTGGCAGAACGCTTCGAGATCATGGGCACGCTGTTCGAATGCGTTGTGATAGTCACGTCGCGCCGCATTGGCAAACGTATCGATGGAGAACTCATCGTCCGGCGATACGAGGCGGTACCGGCCCGGCGGCGGCAAGTCCCGCTCCAGAGGATCATTCATGAACACGGCGAGTACTTCATTGTGGCGCGCCACGCTCGACAGGTAGGACTGTGCCCCGCGCGAGAATCCTGCGAAATCGCTGATGACAACCACCAGGCTGCCGGGCCTTGCAACGCGTCGCAGCGAAGACATCGCCCGAGTCAGGGGTTCGCTGCCATCCGGCGCAGTGTTTTCGCGCCGCGCCCAATCACGATGGCCGACGAGCTCGTGAACAAATCGCAACGCCGCCTGGCGACCAAGCCTCGGCTTGAGTTCACGGTGGGTCGTGTCGCCAAAGATCAGGCCGCCCAGCCGATCGCCTCGATGATGTGCTGCCCACGCAAGCAACGCGGCCGCACGACTCGCGTTAACCGATTTGAAGCATCCTTGAGTGGCAAAATGCATGTTGGCGCGAAGATCCACAACGACCAGTACGGGCCGCTCACGCTCCTCGCGAAACAGCTTGGTATAGGCCGTGGTGCTGCGCGCAGTGACGCGCCAGTCGATGCTGCGCGGATCGTCTCCAGGCTGGTACGGACGCGACTCATCAAACTCCATGCCACGACCTCGAAAATGCGAAACGTAGGCACCAGTCTGCAGCGAGTTGACGCGCAGGACATCGAGAGCGATAGCACGCGCCGGGCCACTCAGTCGAATCAGGCCTGCCTGACTGACACTGACCGGCGACGCGTCCTCATGAAGATACTCCAAACGCAAATCTAGGGCACTCCGACACCGTCCAGGACGCCTTGAATGATGGAATCGGAATCGACGCCGTCAGCTTCGGCCTCAAAACTCAGCACCAGGCGGTGACGCAGTACATCGGGCGCAACCGCCTGGATGTCTTCCGGACCGACAAAGTCCCTGCCGGCCAGCCATGCATGCGCACGTGCAGTACGGTCGATGCCCATGCTGGCGCGCGGGCTCGCGCCATACAACACCTGTCCCTCGAGCGCAGTATCCACGGCGCCGGGATTTCTGGTCGTCGTCACGACATTGACAATGTACTCCTCCAACTCGGGAGCCAGGTGCAGGTTCAGAATCTCCTGGCGCGCCTGCATGACCGACTCCCTGGCCAGCAACTCGGGTGGCTTGAAGGCATCGCGTTGACCTCTTTTGGCTTCGTCGCGATTCAAAACGAGAATACGCCTTTCGTCCGCGATGCTGGGGTAACCCACCTGAACGTGCAGCAGGAAGCGATCGAGCTGCGCCTCGGGCAATGGATAGGTGCCCTCCTGCTCGATCGGATTCTGGGTGGCCATCACCATGAACAGGTCTTCGAGCGGGTAGCTCTTGTCACCCACCGAGATCTGGCGCTCCTCCATGGCTTCGAGCAATGCCGATTGCACCTTGGCCGGCGCACGATTGATCTCGTCCGCGAGGATAAGGTTGTGAAACAGTGGTCCTTTGCGAAATTCGAAGGTGCCCTCCTGCGGCCGATAGATATCGGTACCCGTCAGGTCGGCCGGCAACAAGTCGGGCGTAAACTGGAGGCGATGGAAATCGCCCTCGATACTATCGGCAAGCACCTTGATCGCACGGGTTTTGGCCAGGCCAGGCGCCCCCTCCACGAGCAAGTGGCCGTCGCACAGTAACGCAATCAACATCCTGTTGATGAGGTGAGCCTGGCCGATGATCAGCCCGCTCGCATGTGCTTCAAGCTTCTGAAACTGTTCTGCGACAGTCATCTCGTGCTCCGTTAATTCTGGCAACGCGCCATTGCAGGGCTCGCCATTCTAGTTAGGATGCGCGGACAGGCCAACCGGTCGCGGGCCTTTTTTGCTCGCAATATTGCCTACTTCAGTACTATTGACCCCATTTCCGACAATCCATGAGCCAATACATTGCGTCAAAGCAGAAAAAAAACACGCCGCACGAGTCTCCTGCCGATACCGGCTCTGCTCTTGCTAGCGCTCTGCGGGGCCTGTGGGCCATCGCCTCAGGGCGATTCCGCGCAACCATTACCACGGAAATCTGAACAAGAACCCGAAGCGAGTTGCGGCGACAACGGCCATTTGTCCACACAGCTTTACGGCAGCATCGTGAGGGAAATTGACTGGTCTGCCGAGGAGCTGGCATGCGAGAGCATGTTGCGGCCCGATGGAAAAGGCGTCCGATTGCGCTTTACCGGCAGCACCGCCGAAAACCAGATTGCGATCATATTGGCGCTACCGGAGCTTGAGCGCGGCGGCACCGGCCCCGAGTCGCCCACGGTGGTGACATTGACCGTGGAAGGCAGTGGCCGTTTCTTTAGCACTCCCACGCTCGAGTCCTGCTGGTCGGATATTGTGTCCCAGGATCTTCTCGAAGACAGCGACGACGGTTACGACATTAGCGGCACGCTTTATTGCGTCACAGCGCTCGGTGAAATCAATGGAGACGCTGCCATCTCCATACCTGAGTTAGAATTCCGCGGCATCGTCGACTGGAGCGCAAAATGAAAAGGCTGGTCCTGTTGTCACTTGCCGCAGCAACGGTGACATCCGCAGTAGCCGCCTGCAGCCCGCAACCCGCGCCAAAGTCTCCGGCAGTCCATGGTCTGGACGCGATATTCGAATCCGATGAGCTTGTCGTCATCGCCAACGACGGTTCCCGCCACACCTTCGACGTATACGTCGCGATCGATCACGAGCAACAACGACGTGGACTTATGTTTGTGCGTGACCTGCCCGAGCGGAGCGGAATGTTGTTCATCTATGATGACGCCGCCGTTCACTCGATGTGGATGAAGAACACCTATATCCCGCTGGACATGGTGTTTGCGCGCGCTGACGGCACGGTTTCGTCAGTCATACACGATGCGGAACCCCTTTCCCTGCGTTCCCTGAGCGCGATTGAGCCCGTCAACTTCGTTCTGGAACTCAACGCTGGCGTTGCGAGGCGCCTGGGAATCGCTCCCGGGAGCCGGCTGATCTGGGAGCCGAAGCCCGACTAGAGTACCGCGGCGATCGATTCGGCCAGGTAGTTCACGTTGCCCGCCGTAATGCCCGCGATGTTGATACGACTTGAGTCGACCATATAGACGCCATAGTCTTTTTTCAGGTGCGAGACCTGATCGGCCGTTATGCCCAGGAAGCAGAACATGCCGACTGCACGCACCAGGTGCGAAAAGTCGTGGTTTGGTGCCCTGACCTTTAACTCGTCATTCAGGAGCACCCGCATTTCACGCAGGCGACCCCTCATTGCAGCGAGTTCGAGGCGCCACGCTGCCTTCAGTTCCGGGTCATTGAGGATCGTGCTGACAACGACGGCGCCATGATCCGGCGGCACCGAGTAAATGGTCCTGACCACATTATTGACCTGGCTGTATACCGTGTCTCTCGAAGCCCTGCCCGCACTGAGAATCGACAAAGTGCCTACACGATCACGGTACAGACCAAAGTTCTTGGAACATGAGTTCGTCACGATCATTTCGGGTACGCGACCGGCCAGATGCTGAACCGCAAAGGCATCCGCGGCGAGACTGCTGGCAAATCCCTGGTAGGCCATGTCGATGAATGGCACGAGTTCTCGCTCAATGATCACATCGGCGATCGCCCGCCAATCGTCTTCCGAGGGATCGAGTCCCGACGGGTTGTGACAGCATGCATGCAGCAAGACGAGGTCGCCCGCCGGCACCTGGGCCAGGGTATCGAGCATCTGGTCGATGCGAATAACGTGTTTTTCGGTATCGTAATACGGATAGGGCTTGAGCGTCAGGCCGGCGCCACCGAGCAGTGGAATATGATTCGCCCAGGTCGGATCACTGACCCAGACTGTCGCTTCGGGCCGCGCCCTGAGTATCAGGCTGGCGGCGACTCGCAGTGAACCTGAGCCACCCGGTGCCTGGATCGTCATCAGGCGATCAGTATCGACGGCATCTGCGAACGTGAGTTCCTGCATCGCTTTATTGAACAGCGCGTCACCGGCCGTTCCGATGTAGGCCTTGCTGTCCTGGGTGTCTACCAGTCGCTGCTCGGCGATCTTGACGACATCGAGCACGGGCGTCTCGCCCTCGGCTGTGCGAAACACACCAACGCCGAGATCGACCTTTTGAGGGCGGGGGTCGTTCTTGTGCTCGGCAATCAGGCCGAGGATCGCGTCTGCTGGCGCGGGGTCAAGCGTTTCAAACACGGTATTCCTCCCAAAAACGCCGGCTAGGGAGCCGGCGTCTCTGAGCGGTATTGTAACGACTTTGTCAGGCTTTGGGAGCCCAAACCGAGCACCATCCGGCGGCAGCAACCGCCTTGCCCGGGAAAATCTGGCAGGGACGCCAGGCGTCGCCATCATTTCCCTGTACCAATGCGCAGTTGGCGCAGTTTTGCTCGGCGGCCGGGTTGTTGCGAGTTGCGGGGTCGACTGACGATGCATCTTCAGTGTATTTCATGGCTGCTGCCATGGGGTCGTCTGCCGAAAGGTGAGGCAAATCTTCAGCCTGCGCCTGCCGGCCGGGTTGTACGAAGCAGCCGGCAGCGGCTACGGCTGACAGCTGGATAAATTTGCGGCGTGCAATCTTACTCAACGGAATCTCCTTAAGACGTGTTTGCGCCGGTGGTGCCGACGGTCATTATTCTAAACCAATCTTGATGCGTCGGCGCGTATTGTAAAGCACGTACCTGAACAGCAGCAAAACGAGACAGGTCCATGATTATGATCGCGTTTTGAGAACGGTTCTCATTAGGGCCTGCAGGCCGCAGCACTACGATATACTGCCTTCCCGTCGTTCGCATAGCAGCGCCTTATGCCAGGCAACAGTGTTCCAGTCACGATCAGCGAAATCCGGGGCGCCGCACAGCGCTCGCGGGAAGATCGGGTCGCCGTCGAAGAGCCCCTGGAGATTCGCCTCGGCTACGAAACAGTCGATGGCCGGAAGGAAAGCAGTATCTCGATAACGATGCGTACGCCCGGAAATGATGCCGAACTGGCCACCGGTTTTCTCTTCACGGAATCGATCATTCGGGACGACGCTGACGTCGCATTGACAAAAGCCTGTGGACCACCCGCGCCAGGCAGCGGCAATGTCAATGTCATGCGGGTCGAACTCGAGTCCGGCGTGAGCGTTGATCTCGACCGTTTGCGGCGACATTTCTACACGACCTCGAGCTGCGGGGTCTGCGGCAAAGCGTCGCTCGACGCGCTGCGCTTGTCTGCGGCAAAAGAGCCAATCGTCGACAACACCCGATTCAGCAAGCAGACGCTGATAGGGCTCCCGGACAAGCTACGAGCCTCACAGAAAACCTTCGACGAGACGGGGGGACTCCATGCCGCTGCCGCATTCAACGCGGGCGGAGAACTGCTCGTGACCCACGAGGATGTCGGACGCCATAATGCTGTCGACAAAGTGGTTGGCACGCTATTATCACGGGGCCTGCTTCCGGCGAATGATCTGGGTCTGATAGTGTCAGGTCGAGCCAGCTTCGAACTCATGCAGAAGGCTCTTATGGCAGACATGCCGATACTGGCCGCTGTTAGTGCGCCGTCGAGCCTTGCGGTAGAGCTTGCTCGCGAGTTCAATATGACATTGGTCGGTTTCCTGCGTGGCGACACATTCAACATCTATGCAGGTGAGGAACGTATAGCCTGATGGCAGAAAAAAATATCAATAAAGAGGCTACGAGCGACATCGTGCAGCGCTTCGGCGCAAGGCCTGAAATGCTGGTGCAGATACTGCAGGCGATTGTCATGCGTTACGGCTGGATTCCGGAAGAGACCATTCGGCAGCTCGGCGATGAACTAAACCTGTCACGCGCCGACGTCTACGGCGTCGTTAACTACTACCACGACTTTCGAACCGAGCCACCTGCTCAGCACATCGTGAAAATTTGCCAGGCCGAGGCCTGTCAGGCAATGGGCAGTCGCGAGCTTACGAATCACGCGCGCGGCGCGCTGGGTGCAGAGCTGCACGATACGAACGACGAGGTGACGCTTGAGCCGGTTTACTGCCTGGGCAACTGCGCCTGCGCGCCTGCAGTGATGATCAATGGTAGGACCCACGGCCGCGTAAACCCTGCGCGATTTGACGAGCTGGTCGGCGCGATGAAGGAAAACCGTTAATGTCTACGACCAGAATCTATGTGCCGCGCGAGACATCGGCCGTGTCTGTCGGTGCCGACGAAGTCGCACTGGCGATTGCACGTGAGGCAAAGCAGACGGGCACGAGCATTGAATTGATCCGCAATGGTTCGTGGGGTGCTACATGGCTCGAGCCGCTTGTCGAAGTCGAGGTCGACGGTGTTCGCAATGCTTACGGCAACATTTCGACAGCGGACGTTCCCGGTCTGTTTTCGGCGGGGTTCGTTGAAGGTGGCGAACACGCGCGTCGGCTCGGCCCGATTACGGAAGTCGACTACCTGATCAATCAGGACCGCTGGACTTTCTGGCGCTGCGGGCTCGTCGATCCGCTTTCGTTGGAAGATTTTCGCCTGCACCAGGGATTCAACGCCCTGCAAAAAGCATTCGCCGATGGGCCGGAGGCCGTGCTCGATGCCGTAGCCGCATCCGGACTGCGTGGCCGCGGCGGCGCCGGTTTTCCGACCGGCATCAAGTGGCGCACAGTTGCCGATACCGAGGCCGAACAGAAGTACATCGCGTGTAACGCGGACGAAGGGGACAGCGGCACCTTTTCCGATCGGATGCTGATGGAAGGTGATCCGCTCGGCCTGATCGAAAGCATGGCCGTTGCCGGGTTCGCCGTCGGCGCAAGCAAAGGATACATCTACCTGCGTTCGGAGTACCCGCTGACCCATTCAATACTGTCCCGCGCCCTGGAAATCGCCCGCAATGGCGGATGGCTCGGCGAGAATATTCAGGGCAGTGGTTTCGATTTCGATATAGAGCTGCACCTCGGTGCCGGCTCGTACGTGTGCGGTGAAGAGACAGCGATGCTGGAAAGCCTCGAAGGCAAGAAAGGCATCGTGCGTTACAAGCCACCGCTGCCTGCCCATGAAGGTTTATTCGGCAAGCCGACCGTCGTCAACAACGTCGTTACGCTCGCCTCGGTTTTGAACATCGTGAATCTCGGTGGCGAACGTTACGCAGAGATGGGCATCAATCGTTCCAGGGGTACGCTGGCGTTCCAGCTCGCTGGCAATATCAAGCGCGGCGGTCTGGTTGAAAAATCGTTTGGCGTTACGCTGCGCCAACTCATCGAGGACTGGGGTGGTGGCACCGCGAGCGGCCGACCCGTCAAGGCCGTGCAGGTTGGCGGACCTCTGGGTGCCTATTTGCCCGCCGGGCAACTCGACATAACGCTCGATTACGAAGCATTTGTCGAAATCGGCGCAATGATCGGCCACGGTGGCATAGTCGTATTCGATGACACGGCGGACATGGCACAACAGGCCCGCTTTGCCATGGAATTCTGCGCGATCGAGTCCTGCGGCAAGTGCACTCCCTGCAGGATCGGCTCGACACGAGGCGTAGAAGTGATTGATCGCATGATTGCCGGGGATAGCAGGGAAGAAAACTACGATTTGCTGGTCGAGCTGTGTGACACAATGGAGGATGCGTCTTTGTGCGCGATGGGTGGAATGACGCCCTACCCGGTCCGCAGCGTATTGAATCACTTCGCCGAAGACTTTGCGTCTTCCGGAGATGACCGATGAACAAGACACGACAAATAGACCTGGGCACTCCCGCAAGCGGCAGGGCCGAGACTGTAACGATCGATATTGACGGCCTGCCGGCCACCGTCAAAGCGGGATCGACCATCCTGCGCGCGGCACGTGAGTCGGGAGTCGATATCCCCAAGCTCTGTTCGACTGACAACCTGAAACCCTTCGGGTCCTGCCGGCTCTGCCTTGTCGAAGTCGATGGCCGCAAGGGGTACCCGGCCTCTTGCACGACACCGGTCGAAGACGGCATGAAAATTCGCACTCAGACGGACGCACTGGCGAAAATTCGTCGCAACGTCATGGAGCTTTATATTTCCGACCACCCGCTGGATTGCCTGACCTGTTCGGCGAATGGCGACTGCGAACTGCAGGATATGGCGGGCGCCGTCGGCCTGCGTGATGTGCGCTACGGCTTTGACGGCGAAAACCATCTCGACGCGGGCGTCGACACCACCAACCCTTATTTCCAGTTCGATGCCAGCAAGTGCATTGTTTGCTCTCGCTGTGTGCGTGCCTGCGATGAAGTTCAGGGCACGTTTGCCCTGACGATCGAAGGTCGGGGCTTCAAGTCGAAAGTGTCCGCGGGTATGGGAGAAGACTTCCTCGATTCCGAATGCGTGTCCTGCGGTGCCTGCGTGCAGGCATGTCCTACGGCAACGCTGATGGAAAAGAGCATTGTCGATCACGGCCAACCGGAGCGCAGTGTCGTGACCACCTGCGCCTATTGCGGCGTCGGGTGTTCGTTCCAGGCCGAAATGAAAGGCGACCAGGTTGTGCGCATGACCCCGTACAAGGACGGCCAGGCAAATCACGGCCACAGTTGTGTGAAGGGTCGTTTCGCCTGGGGCTACGCCTCTCATCGCGATCGAGTCATGAAACCGATGATTCGTGAAGACACGAATGATCCATGGCAAGAGGTCAGTTGGGAAGAAGCGATCGGCCATGCCGCAAAGCGCTTCAAGGAAATTCAGGACCAGCATGGACGCAAGTCCATCGGCGGAATTACGTCGTCACGCTGCACGAATGAAGAAGTTTTCGTCGTCCAGAAACTGGTTCGCGCCGCGTTCGGCAATAACAACGTCGACACTTGTGCACGCGTTTGTCATTCACCAACCGGCTACGGGCTCAAGACGACGTTGGGCACCTCGGCAGGCACACAACCGTTCGACAGTGTCATGGATGCCGACGTCATCATGGTCATCGGCGCCAACCCGACGGTGGCACACCCTGTGTTCGCGTCACAAATGAAACGGCGACTTCGCGAAGGCGCCAGGCTCATCGTTGTCGATCCGCGTGAAATCGGCCTGGTTCGCTCGCCGCATATTGAAGCCGCGCATCACCTGCCCCTGTCGCCCGGCACCAATGTGCCGGTTATCAATGCCCTGGCCCATGTCATCGTAAAAGAAGGGCTGGTGGACGACGACTATGTGCGCGAGCGTTGCGATCTCGATTCCTTCGAGTCATGGAAGTCCATGATCCTGAAGCAAGAAAACTCTCCTGAAGAAGTGGCGAAGACTTCAGGAGTCGACGCAGAGACCCTTCGCGCCGCGGCTCGCCTGTACGGCTCCGCGGAAAACGGCGCGATCTATTACGGACTCGGTGTAACGGAGCACAGCCAGGGTTCGACCATGGTTATGGGCATGGCCAACCTGGCGATGGTGACCGGCAACATCGGTCGCTCCGGCGTCGGCGTTAATCCGTTGCGCGGCCAGAACAACGTTCAGGGCTCTTGTGACATGGGCTCCTTCCCACACGAACTGGCCGGGTACCGGCCCGTCGCGGATGACAAGGTGCGCAACCGGTTCGAGAATCACTGGGGCGTCACAATCGATCCCGAGCCAGGCTTTCGCATTCCGAACATGTTCGACGCGGCGTGTGCCGGTGAATTCAAAGGCATGTATATCCAGGGTGAGGACCTCGCACAGTCCGACCCGAACACGCATCACGTGGAATCGGCGCTGAGCAACATGGAATGCATCGTTGTGCAGGACCTGTTCCTCAATGAAACGGCCAAGTTTGCGCACGTATTCCTGCCGGGCACGTCATTCCTGGAGAAAGACGGCACGTTCATCAATGCCGAGCGTCGCATTAACCGGGTGCGTCCCGTTATGCAGGCGCAACAAGGAAAGGACGAGTGGCTTATTACCCAGGAACTCGCGCAGGCGATGGGCTACCCCATGAATTACGAAGACGCGGCACAAATCATGGACGAAATCGCCGAACTCACCCCGACGTTCAACAATGTCAGCTTCACGTTTCTGGATGAGGTCGGTAGCGTGCAGTGGCCATGCAATGACGCCGCACCGATGGGCACGCCTATCATGCACATCGACCAGTTTGTACGCGGCAAAGGCCTGTTTGTGGAGACCGAGTACGTTCCGACCGAAGAGCGAACGAACCGCAAGTTCCCGCTATTGCTGACGACAGGACGAATACTTTCACAATACAACGTTGGCGCGCAGACCCGGCGCACGGCAAATAATGTCTGGTATGGGGAGGATCTTCTCGAGGTCCACCCGCATGACGCGGAAACGCGAGGCATCCGTGACGGCGAACTGGTCGCGCTCGCGAGCCGCAAGGGCGATATCACGTTACGTGCCAAGATCACGACGCGCGTAAAGCCGGGCGTCGTTTACACGACCTTCCATAACCCCGAAACCGGCGCCAATGTCGTCACGACGGAATACAGTGACTGGGCGACCAACTGCCCCGAGTACAAGGTGACCGCTGTGCAGATCGCTCCGGCATCACATCGCTCCGGTTGGCAGGAAGAGTTTGCGGCCCGCGCAGAGCAGCAGGGCAAGATCGTCGAGACAAACTGATATGATGAGCCGCGAGCGGCACCGGCTCTCACAGAACAATAACAAGGGGAAGACTCTGAACCGCCAAACGACCGCAGGCATCGCGGGCATCACCGCGTGTCTTCTACTGCTGGCCCTGGTTTCACCGGTATCAGCCGCCGACGTGACGATAGACGCGCCGGAAGTGCTCCTGACAAACGTTGGCTTCGACGTCACCGTCGCCGGGATCGAAGCCGGCAGCCGAATCGAGTTGCTGCTCAACGGCGAAGTCGTCGCATCCGGGCTGGGAACGAGCCTCGCGGCCAACGGAATCGAAGTCGTGGAGACTGGCACTACGCGTCTCGACGTCCTGCAGAACGGCACGGCCGTCTTGCAACAAGAGATCCCGGTAATTCCTGCCTGGGTGTCGATACTGCCTCCGCTTGTGGCCATTTTGCTGGCTTTCGTTTTACGCTCGGTCATACCCGCCCTGTTTGTCGGCCTGGTAGCAGGCGCATGGGCAGTCAATGGCCTGACCGGATACGGCCTGTTTACGGGTTTTTTCGAGGCCGTCACGGTCTATATCCTCAATACCGCCATCAAGCCCGATCGCATGGCGATCATGATTTTCACGTTCCTGATCGGTGGCATGATCGGTGTGATCTCACGAAACGGCGGCATGGTCGGCATCGTGGAACGAATCATGCCGTTTGCCCGAACACCGCGGCGCGGTCAAGGGGTCATTGCGTTACTGGGGCTCTCGATCTTCTTCGACGACTACGCCAATACCATGATCGTCGGCAACGCGACGCGTCCCATGAGTGACAAGCTGCATATCTCGCGGGAGAAACTCGCGTATCTCGTCGACTCGACCGCGGCGCCCGTATCGACGATTGCTGTCATTACGACGTGGATCGGCTTTCAGCTCGGACTGATCGATGCCGCAGTCAAGGGTATCGAGGGTATCGACAAGACACCCTTCGTGTTATTTCTGAATTCCATTCCGTACAGTTTCTATCCACTCCTGGCGATCTTTTTCGTGTTCCTCGTTATATACACGGGCAAGGACTTTGGCCCCATGTACAAGGCCGAAGTTCGGGCAAGGCACACCGGGGAGGTCAAGCGTTCTTCGACGATAGCAAGCACCGACAAATCCGGCGACGAGTTCTATCACAAAGAAACAATCGCATGCGGCGCGATCAACGCAGTATTGCCTATCGCGACGACGGTACTGTCCGTGATTATCGGCCTGTTCATCAGCGGCGAAGGCGAGACCATCACCGACATCATTGGTAGCGCCGACCCTTTCGGGGTGTTGATCTGGGCATCGCTGCTGGGCTGCTTCGTAGCCGCCCTTCTATCGCTGGGCCGGCGTTTGCTGACGTTGGACGAAACCATCGACGCATGGCTCGCCGGCGCCCGCTTCATGATGACCGGGCTTGTATTGCTGATACTCGCGTGGGCTATCGGCGACGTTGCCGCCATATTGCAGACTGCACCTTATCTCATCACCGTACTGGGCGACTCGCTGTCACCGTATACCCTTCCGGCAATTGTTTACCTGCTTGCCGGCGCAACGGCGTTCGCGACCGGTTCCAGCTGGGGCGTCATGGCAATTCTGATGCCGCTGGTCATACCGCTATGTTGGGCAGTGCTGCAAGCCAATGGAATTGCCGATGCTGAGCACATGCATATCCTGTATTCCTGCATTGCCTGCGTGCTCACGGGCGCCGTGTGGGCTGACCATTGCTCGCCGATTTCCGACACGACAGTTCTTTCTTCGTTAGCCACCGGCTGCGATCACATGGATCACGTGCGTACGCAGATACCATACGCACTGCTTGGTGGCATCGCGGCGCTTCTCATTGGTGTTGTTCCGGCCGGGTTTGGGCTGCCGTGGTTCTTGCTGCTACCAAGTGCCGCGATAGTTTTGATTGTTACACACCGATTCCTGGGTAAACCTGTCGGCCCGGCGCCAGCCTAGCCCACTTGATCACGGCGAACATTGGAGATCTCTTGAGAACTGAATTTCAAGTCCGTAGAGACAGTTTCAAAAAACATCGCGTAGTCGACGTGAACGCTGCGGAAAATGGCGCCAAGCTGGCTGACGGTGAGATACGTGTCGAGATCGAGCGCTTCGCATTTACGGCCAACAATGTGACCTACGCCGTGACCGGCGACCGCATCGGCTACTGGCAGTTTTTTCCGCCCAGCGGAGAAGACGCCGACGGCTGGGGCGTGATCCCGGTCTGGGGTTTCGCCGATGTGATCGAATCGAGGTGCGATGACGTGCCTGTCGGGGATCGCCTGTTCGGTTATTTTCCCCCAGCTACGTATCTCGACATGATGCCCACCCGCGTTAGTGAACAGCGCTTTGTCGAAGGCGCCGAACACCGCGCGACGCTGCCACCCGCCTACAACAGCTATACCCGCGTCAACGCCGAACCCGGC
>Ga0209567_10000375_pt1 | contig 24220 bp, 22 predicted proteins | sample COG_12_FD_184756 | JGI IMG/M metagenome (GOLD analysis project Ga0209567, IMG submission 184756) | Pelagic marine sediment microbial communities from the LTER site Helgoland, North Sea, for post-phytoplankton bloom and carbon turnover... | ecosystem: Environmental > Aquatic > Marine > Neritic... | reverse complement strand
CCGGATAGGATTGAAAAAAAGAGCCCAGCATATTTGCTGAGCCTATAGCAACTAATTCCTGATTGGCATTAATCTGATCTTCTTCATTCTTCTCTTCAATACCTTTGCCAATTGAAATAGCTTCAAGGTATCCTATCAGAGCAAGTGTTAGTGCAATTGGCCATAGCTGCAACATAGTATCTATGTCAAATTCCGGTAAAACAAACCCAGGCAATCCTTTTGGTATTGTACCCACGATCTCAATGCCCAGAGATTCCATTTTGAAAAAATATACTACCAGTATTCCCAGAACAACAATGATAAGAATTGCAGGAATATGTCTATTCCATTTTTTAAAACCAATAAGCAGGAAAATCCCTGCGAGTCCTATAATGAAATCATAGATATTAGTCTCCGGAATCGTTTCAATGGCGTTCATAAAAATTCGGTGAAACTGATTGCTCCCTTCCATATCCACGCCAAGTAAATGTTTTAACTGACTAAATATGATAATCACGGCTGCTGCTGATGTAAATCCACTGATAACCGGTTTGGCCAAAAAGGTAACCAGGTAGCCCATTCGAAAAATGCCTAAAACAAATTGTATGGCTCCAACCATAAAAGCGAGTAAAATCGCCATAGCAATATAATTCTCCAATCCTACTATTGCCAGGGTTCCCAAACCTACCGCGACGAGTAAAGAATCCATGGCAACAGGTCCGATTGCGAGCGATCTTGAAGTGCCAAAAAGCACATAGGCCAGCAAGGGCATTAAGGACGCATACAAACCATATACAGGAGGTAAACCGGCAATCATGGCATAAGCCATTCCCTGAGGAATAAGTACGATCCCCACGGTAAAGCCTGCAATAATGTCTTTTGGAAGATCTTTCCGTTTATAGGTTCGCAGCGTTTGTAGAATTGGGAAAATCTGCATTGCACTATAATTCAATAACCTTTATATGATTGCGACTCAACTTTATTTTACCTTCTTTCTCTAAACTTTTAAGCAACCTTGACACCACTACGCGTGAGGTATGTAAATCATGTGCCACATCCTGATGTGTTGAATATATTATGTCATCATTGGTTACCATTGCTCTGTCTTTAAGATATTTCATTAAGCGTTCATCCATTTTCATAAATGCTAAAGTATCTATCGTTTCCAGCAATTCTGACATTCTGGTATGGTAACTATCCAAAATAAATTCTCTCCAGCTTTGGTATTTCACCATCCACTCATCCATTTTTTCTATAGGAATCATTAATAACTCTGTATCTGATTCAGCAATCGCTCTGATCTCACTTTTACCGCTCCCCATGCAACAGGAAAATGTCATGGCACAGGTATCCCCTTTTTCAATAAAATAAAGAAGTAATTCATCACCGTGATCATCTTCTCTGAGAATCTTTATTGCTCCACTAAAAATTAAGGGCATAACAGTTATGTCCTGGCCTATATCCAATAAACGTTCACCTTGTTTTATGAGTTTGCATTTTCCTGCAGCTTCTATCTCATCTAACAGTTCCGGTTCAAAAAGATAAGCGTAATGACGCTCTAACAGTACTCTCATTTTTTTAGATTATTTGTATTAAATCAGATTCTTGGCTCTTATAAACAGCTTATTAAATTATGGAATTAAAATGACTTTAAAATTCCTGTCATCATCAGTTAAGTAATCAAACCCTTCATTCAATTGTGATTGTTCAACTGCGTAGGGATAAAAGGTTATGGGCTCAATACATATCATATTCGGAACCTCTGTCCACATCATAAAATGTCGGAAACCTTCTGTTTTTATATTTAACTTTTTTTGATCTTTTAAAACAATACTTTGGCAATCTGCCACTTCAAGGGCCCTACTCCCGGCTTCCCTAACAGAATCCAATGAAATGGTCTGATCTCCTGCAATTACAATGGGATTATCTGTAGATAGTTTAAATGCCGGATGATACCCCAGCATAAATGGCATATCTTTTTCTGCGGAAATTCTAAAGCTAATCTCCAGATCTGTATCAGAGAGTTTAAAACTCTTGTAAAATTCAAAACTATAGGGCCAGATAAGTAATTGTGCCGTAGATTTATCGGGAAATTTAGAATTTTTTATAACAGTCCCTGCCTTATAAGATTTTACATATTGAACTGTTGTTTCTGTATTGGAAAGAAGCTTATAATCCAATTCACGCAATAATCCATGCTGGTCCTGAATAGCATTCCCTTTTGGAACTTGAACCCGGAAACCAGCTTCAGCGGTCGGACCTATTACAGGAAACATTTCAATATCCGAGTTGGGCCAACCCGGACTCCCTTTTTGATGAATATATTCAAAATTGTTTAGTTGGTAACTTACTAATTCACCTTCCTCTATTCTAACTGCTGCTTTTCCTGAGCTAAGATTTTCCAAATATTATTGATTTATCAATTTATAAATAAGTACTGCCGTTCTCTTTGTAAGGTCTTCTATAGTGTTCAAATTTACGGTCTCTTCAGGTGTATGTGCTCCGCTTCCCATAGTACCTAAACCATCAAGGCAATCAACATATTCCGCCACAAAAGATGTGTCTGCAGCGCCTCTTTTACCCGGATCATAACCTATTACCTCGCCCTGACCCAGGTCCAGACTTACCTGATTTAACTCCGCTAAGAGCCTGTTGTTTCCTTCAGTGGGCACCATTGCAGGGTAACTATCTGTAAAGCTTATTGTTGCCGATGTCTGAGGCAGATTATTAGAAACAATTTCCCTCATTTTATTCCTTGCATCTTCCTTTTGTTCTTCAGAAATAAAACGGAGGCCTCCTCTTACCATGGCTGTTTGTGAGACAACATTACTTTTCCCGAAGACCTCCCCCTTGCCAGTAGACGTATCATAATCAACAAAAGTACCACCCATTAATATTCCCGGATTAAAAGTGAGGTATTCTACACCTCGAACCTCTTCATAAAATGCATTTAATATTCTTGACATTTCAAAAATGGCACCGGCCCCGACCCGCTCATTAAATATGCCTGAACTATGGGCGCGCTTTCCCTCAACATCAACCTGCCATCCGGAAGCGCCTCTCCTGGCTACGGTAGCATAATTAAACCCCGTAGAAGTCTCAAACCCCAGTGCAATATCGCTTCTCTTTGCCGCTTCAATTAAATCTTTTCTACTTATTTCCAGAGGTTTACCCGTACTTTCTTCATCACCGGTAAATGCGACTATTATCTGGGCATCATTCAGCAGTCCATTAGCATACAAAGCCTTTAATGCATAAAGGACAATTACATCACCGCCTTTCATATCATTACCCCCGGGCGCGTGAGCAATACTGTCATTAACTCGCTCAAATTCCTGAAAAGGGCTGTTTTCTTCAAATACTGTATCCAAATGACCAATCAGCAATAGTTTTTTACCCTTTGTACCTTCTGTTTCTGCAAAGAAGTGACCGGCCCTATTCATTTCTTCCGGCATTTCAATCCATCGTGTATTAAAATTGATGTTTTCAAAGGCAATCTTAAAAACCATCCCTACTTCCTTTACCCCTTTTGCATTTAAAGTGCCGCTGTTAATATTGACAACATTTTCCAAAAAGTCGATGGCTTCAGAATTATTGGCTTCCACTGTTTTAACCAATTTTTTTTCAACTCTTGAAAGTCTCTGAGCGCCTATTTGAGTACAAATAAGGAGAAATAGAATTACGCTCGTTAATCTTCTAAAATTCATATGCTTATTTAATTTAAGATTATTCCTCTAAAAACCCTTGCTCCTTCATCCATTCATCATTATAAATCTTACCCACGTACCTGCTACCATGATCATGGAAAAGAACCACAACGACATCGTCTTTGTTAAATTCTTCCTTTAGCTGGAGAACACCTTTAATTGCTGCACCTGCAGAATTACCAAGAAACATTCCTTCTTCCTTTGCCAGCCGTTGTGTGTATACTGCAGCATCTTTATCTGTTACTTTAGTAAATCCGTCTATGATATCAAAATTCACGTTTTTTGGCAAAATGTCTTCTCCAATACCTTCAGTTATATAAGGGTATATCTCATTTTCATCAAATATACCTGTTTCGTGATATTTTTTAAAAACTGAGCCATAAGTATCCACTCCCCAAATTTTAATATTTGGGTTTTTTGACTTTAAAAAAGTACCCACTCCGGAAATTGTACCTCCGGTGCCCACCCCTACCACAAAATGGGTTACTTTACCATTGGTTTGCTCCCAGATCTCCGGCCCTGTAGTCAAAAAATGAGCCTTAGTATTGGACGGGTTATCATACTGATTTACATACCATGAATTAGGAATCTCTTCTGATAGCCTTCTGGCGGTAGAATAATAGCTTCGGGGATCTTCGGGAGATACATCAGTGGGACAAACATGAACTTCGCTTCCCATCGCTCTTAGAATATCTACTTTTTCCTTGGATTGTTTATCACTGATCACACAGATCATTTTATACCCTTTTACAACCGCAACCAGGGCCAACCCCATTCCCGTATTACCGGAAGTTCCTTCAATTATGGTTCCTCCCGGCTTTAATTTTCCTTCAGCTTCTGCATCCTCAACCATTTGAACGGCCATCCGGTCTTTTACAGAGTTTCCCGGATTAAATGTTTCATACTTAGCCAAAACCAGGCACGGCAATTCTACTGTCAATTTATTTATTTTAACCAATGGCGTATTTCCAATGGTTTCAAGGATATTTTTGGCATAATTCATAAGCAATGTAAAGATAGTATTTTCAAGAAGTAGATTTCAGCAATTTGTTTTAGGAATCGTTGTGATTTAGATAGTTTTAAGTTAGTTGATAGATACAGCCTTCTGTTATAGGAAAGCAAAAAACTGTCTTTGTTATTCAAATTTAATAGCTTTTACAGGGGTGATTTTTGTAATAATAAAAGACGGTATTAAAAGCATCAGCAGACACAATATAAGTACTCCAAGATTTAGAATAACAACTGTTGGGAAATCTATATGCACCGGAATATAGTCTATATAATACTCTTTGGGATTAGGAAATTTGAAAATCCGATATGTTCCCTGAAACCAGATAATCCCAAGTCCAATCAGGTTACCCCAAAGCAAACCAATAGTTATCAGATAAGCAGCGTTATATAAAAACACTTTACGAATACTCCAATTTGCCGAGCCCAGAGCCTTAAGAATACCTATCATCTGTGTTCTTTCCAATATTAGCACCAAAAGAGCGGTGATCATATTTATCCCGCCAACTATAATCATTATACCTATGATAAGGGCGATATTAAAATCAAACAAGCCAATCCATTCAAAAATTTTGAAATACCTATTCTTTATATTTTGTGTATCCAGATCACTAAGTGTTTTACCGTAAATTTCTTTTGTTTTAGTATCAATATCTTCAAAGTTGAAAAGGAAAATTTCAAAGTTCCCAACCTGATCTTCCTGCCATTTGTTAACCCTTTGAATGTGACGGATATCTGTAAAAACATACTTGGCATCAAACTCTTCAAATCCGCTGTCATAGATTCCTACAATCTTAAATTTTCTTTGATTCGGAATCTGGGAAGGATCCTCATCCTTTAAAAAGAAGGTGAAGAATTCATCGCCTACTTTCAATTGAAGCCTTCTGGCCATCAAGGACGACATTAGCACTTCGGTGTTTAGTTCTCCCTTAAAATCGGGCAGTCGACCCTCCTGTAGATATTCACTAAATACTTCCCAATTATAATCTTTCCCAACTCCTTTGGCAATAATTCCTTCAAATGTATCCTCGGTCCTTATGATCCCTGCCTTACTGGCAACGGCCTGGATATGAGCAATTCCATCCACAGATGTAAATTCCGGATAAAATTCCTGATTCACAGATACCGGAACCACGGAAACATCAGAAACATTATTATCGTAATTATAGATTTGAATATGGCCATTGAATGCAGCAACTTTCTCCCGAATCTTATGTTTTAATCCTACCCCGGTGGCAATAGCAATAAGCATCATTATGATCCCCAATGCAATTGCAGCAATGGCAATTTTTATTATTGGGGCGGATATACTAATTTTATGCTCCTTACCCTTAATAAGGCGTTTTGCTATAAAAAATTCTAAATTCAACAGATGGCTTTTTTATCCAGGTTCAAAAATACATTTTTATTGTGGCTTTTGATACTAACGGCCTGTGGAAACCCCGTAAAAAAAGAAAAGGATTCGGCAGCATTGGAATTAGCAAATACTAAACAACTATTAGATTCAGTCATTATTGTTGGAGCCAATTCTACCGAAGAATACCTCCCTTATTTGCGAAAAAAAAAGGTAGGGGTAGTTGCCAATCAGACCAGTATTATTTTTAAAAATTACGACTCAGAAAATGCAGAGGATGAAAACTTCACACATCTAGTAGATTCCCTATTATCACTGGATATTGAGATAAATAAAGTATTCGCTCCCGAGCATGGGTTTCGGGGAATGGCAGATGCCGGAGAACATGTAAAAGATGGTACGGACACAAAAACCGGACTTCCCATTATCTCACTTTACGGTAAAAACAGAAAACCCACTTCATCACAATTAGACAAGCTGGATATTGTAGTATTTGATATTCAGGATGTGGGGGTTAGATTTTATACATATATAGCCACTATGCAATTAGTGATGGAGGCCTGTGCAGAAAAAGGTATTCCTGTTTTAGTCCTTGATCGCCCCAATCCTAATGGTCATTATGTTGATGGGCCAACAATGGAAATTGCACATAAGGGGTTTCTGGGCCTTACACCCATACCCCTGGTCTATGGTATGACCATTGGAGAATATGCCCTAATGATCAACAATGAAGGTTGGTTGGATAAAGGTGTCAAAGCCGATTTAACTATAATTCCCCTCAGAAATTATACACATAAATCAAGCTATAGCATTCCTGTCAGGCCTTCACCAAATCTTCCTAATCCGGCAGCCATTAATCTTTATCCAAGTCTGGGACTTTTTGAAGGCACCAATATTAATGCCGGCCGTGGCACAGAAAGTCAATTTCAAAGATATGGAGCTCCTTTTCTGGACAGCGCTGCCTATGATTTTAGCTATGTTCCAAAGCCCAATTTTGGTTCTAAAAACCCCAAACATATGGGAGAAAAATGCTTTGGCCGGAATCTCTCTGAATGGCCCAGAATGAGTGAAGTGTCCTTGCAGTGGTTAATTGATGCCTGTAATAATGCCACAGATAAAAAATTAGTCTTTAACCGCAGTGGATTTACCAAACACGCTGGCACGGAAAAACTTCAGCAACAAATTGAAGCAGGGCTGAGCGAAAAAGAGATAAAAAACAGCTGGCAGAGCGACTTGGATAAATTCAGAGATATACGCGTTAAATACCTCCTCTACAAATAATCATTAATTATCTGCTTTCATGGTGGTTGGCCTTCTGTATTTATGAAAAGGTTGCTTGAGCAGGCCGGTTACACTTCCATTTTCCTTTCTGTCAGGAAAAGTATCCACGCCATACACAATATGGCCGCGGTCCAGTTTCATGAAAGTCCCGAAGATGTGATCCCAGACAGAGAAAATATTTCCGTAATTGGAATCTGTATAAGGTAACCTATAATGGTGATGCACCTTGTGCATGTCAGGAGATACAATCACCCAGCTTATAATATCGTCCACTTTTTTTGGTAAGCGAATATTGGCATGGCTGAATTGAGTAGCGACAAGAGACAAAGATTGATAGAGCATTACTATACCTATGGGTGTGCCAATTATAAATACTCCCATTAATGTGAATGTAAAACGGATAAGACTCTCCAGCGGGTGATGCCTGTTGGCTGTGGTTGTATCTACTTCATGATCTGTATGATGAACCAAATGAATCATCCATAGGGGGTTTACCTTATGCTCAACATAATGTGCCAAATAAGCCCCGATAAAATCGAGAAGTAAAACGCCTAAAATGACATAGAGCCATAGAGGAATTTCAGGTAACCAATTTATAATACCGAATTTAGTTGCCGTGACCCAATCGCTCGATTTCAATAATACAAAAGCCAGCGCAAAATTGATAACAATTGTGGTAAGTGTAAAAAAGAAATTAGGCAGGGCATGCCTCCACTTCTTATACTTAAAATTAAAAAGCGGCAATGCTCCTTCAAGCAGCCAAAAAAAGGTTATTCCCAAAACAAGAATAAGGCTCCTGTGTGATGACGGTATGTTTTCAAAATAGTTTAATATAACCTCCATAAGCGTAAAGTTACTTATTTTCAGATTAATTATTTTTAAGAAAGCGGTCTTGTAAAACAACCTATTTTGGTGTTTGCCTAGGTCTTAATTCTCCGTTTCATGTCTTCAACAATGTTATACGCAGCCGGACAGATGGCTACATTCTTAAGTGTAAGATTTGTAATCTGTTGAAATTTTTTGCGATCGGTATGGGGAAATTCCCGGCAAGCTTTGGGTCTGACATCATATATTGAACAATAGTTATCCTCTCCAAGAAAAACACAGGGAACTTGCTTCAGCACAAAATCATTGTCTTCATCAATTCTTAAATAAGTATCTATGAATTTTTGCGGTTTTTGCTTAAGACTTTTGGATATTCGAGCAATATCTGTATTTGTAAAAAGTGGTCCGGTAGTCTTACAACAATTAGCACAATCCAGACAATTTGTTTTTTTAAACTCTGCCTGATGTAATTCCTGCATGATATAGTCCAAATTGTGGGGAGGCCTCTTTTTGAGTTTCGCAAAGAACTTTTTGTTTTCCGTATGCTTTTCTTTTGCCCTTAAGGGTAAATTTTTAAGTTGTTCTTTCATCCGGATTTACAAATTCAATTTATTTAATAGTTCGCTGTTTTTACTTTCCATTCAAAAAGTTCACTTTTGCAGGTAAAATTACTAATTAAATGAACGGGGATATTTTTGGCATGGCTCTGATTGATTTTCAAAATGGAAAATATTCTGAAGATATTACAACTTACTCCTCCCTGGACGAGAAAGACATACTTCCTCTGCCCTATTTATTCCGAGATTATGATGCTATGCCTTTAATAGAACAAAAAGCTTTAGATCTCTGCCGGGGAACCGTATTGGATGTGGGATGCGGGTCTGGCAGCCACAGTCTCTATTTGCAAAATAAAGGTGTTGAGGTTACCGGCCTTGATGATTCTGAAGGGGCTGTATTCACAGCTGAGTCAAGGGGGGTATGCAATGTAATACACTCAAATATTTACGATTATTCTGGTATGAAATTTGATACCATATTGCTATTAATGAATGGGATAGGAATAGCAGGTCGGTTAAATGAGGTACCTCGTTTATTAAGTCATTTAGAAGGTTTATTGAATCCCGGAGGGCAGATATTGGTAGATTCCAGTGATATAATTTATATGTTTGAAGTAGATGATGATGGTGGTTACTGGGTCCCGAATAATGAGAAATATTATGGTGAAGTAGAATTTACAATGGAATATAAAGGGTTAAAAGGTGCTTCGTTTAATTGGTTATATTTAGACTATAACAGACTTAAACTGTTTGCTGAGCAACAAAATTTAAGCTGTGAGCTTGTTTGTGAAGGCACACATTACGACTATTTAGCGATGCTTAGAGTTCAACCATAATAGAAACCTGAAATTCACGTTGTATTTTATATGTAAATTTGGCCCTGAAAGAAAATTAAAGATCCTATGAAAAAATTTCGAATACTAATACTATTACTAACCATTGGTTTATTTTTAAATTGTTCAAAAGACAGTGACGATGATCCAAATGGCATTGACAAATCTGCTAATTTACTTGCCACCGGAGCTTCTGCTAATGATATCCTTTCCGATACCAAATTCACAACATTGTTAATAGAAGCTGCCTACGTTAACGGTTTCAGACCTACGATGGAGACCATGAATAATTTTGAAACCTATCTTAGAGATCGAACCTTTAAGGACGACATTCAGGTAATATACCGGCAATTGCCTTCGCCGAATGAAGAAACCCTGACTTTAGAGGAGATTGCCGATCTTGAAAGCGAAAACAGGACAGAATATAATAACGGAGAAACACTTGCCATTTATATATATTTTGCAGATGCACCATCAGATGCCGATGATGAAGAAGAAGGTATTGTAACCCTTGGAGCGGTATATAGAAACACATCGATGGTCATACATGAAGGCGTGGTGCGCCAACTCGCAAATCAGAGTTCACTTATTACAATTACAGATGTGGAAACGTCTACCCTGAACCATGAATTTGGACATCTTTTTGGTTTGGTTGATCTTGGATCTGTAATGGTGAATAATCATGAGGACCCAGATTTTGAAAATCATTGCGATGTAGCTGGATGCCTTATGAGGGGTGAATTGCAATTTGGCGGAGGTATGATGGGTATTTTGGAAAAAAGTAAAATCTCCAAAGGTGTAGCAGTTCCCACTTTGGATCCTGAGTGTATCCTTGATCTTCAAAATAACGGAGGAAGATAATTCACTCCTCTTTATAGGTATTTGCTTAATTCTTTAGCATTTAATAACCCGGCTAACGCCGTTATTGAGAGCATACAGATTAAAATTTAAGGGATATTCAGATATTTATGGGTTTGTAAGGATACTTTCCATTTTGGATTTTTCATTACATAATCTACAATGATTGGAGTTACCTTATCCCTCACACTCCACTCTGGTTGCAAATACAATATACAGGTTTTGCCAACCTTTTTAGCCTGCTCTTCCGCAAAAACCAGATCATTCCTATTATAGACAATTACTTTTAACTCGTGAGCCCGTTCGTAAATAGGGTCTACAGGCAGCTTGTTTTTTTTAGGTGACAAACATATCCAGTCCCATATACCCGACAAGGGGTACGCGCCTGAGGTTTCTATATGTGTATTGAGTTCTTTATTTTTTAGGGCTTCCGTTAAAGGCCCCATATCCCACATTAATGGTTCCCCACCAGTTACAACTATGGTATCTGAATAGTTGGCGGCATTATCCACAATACTCTCAATAGCCGTTGGCGGGTGGGTTTCGGCATTCCAGCTTTCCTTTACATCACACCAATGACACCCAACATCACAACCTCCAACCCTGATAAAATAGGCAGCCGTACCTTTGTGAAAACCCTCTCCCTGAATAGTATAGAATTCCTCCATGAGAGGGAGCATTTCCCCTGCGCTTACCAATTCTAAAACCTCCTTATTAATCATCCCGCAAAGATAGCATATAGAAGACGGTATTTTGAATGTAATTTCCGGAAATAAATAACATATAGATTAGCTAGTTCTGTCAGCATACATTTCTCTTACACAGGATATAAGAGTAATTATTTCCTGCATAAATTCAATTCTTAACGGCTATTACATCTATCTCCACCTTCGCATTTCTGGCCAGGCCGCTTGCGGCAAAAGTTGTTCGTGCTGGTTTCTTTGTAAAATATTTGGAATAAACTTCATTAAAAGCCGAGAAGTCATCTATAGTACTCAATATCACCGTGCATTTCACAACATTATCTAAAGTTAGTCCGTGATGCGCTAATACTGCCTGTATATTATTAATCGCTTGTTCGGTTTCCGTTTTAATGCCGGGTACAACCATAGTTCGGCTAGTATGATCCATCCCTATTTGACCGGCTAGAAAAAAAAGATTTCCGGCTTCCACAGCATCACTGTATGGGGCGCTTTTTTTCTTTTCCTCATGAGATTCATGAAAAGTAATAACTGTATCTTCCTGTGAACTCACCGTTGAACACCAAACTAATGAGAGTATAATAGATAATTGTAAATATTTTTTCATTCGATTTTGGTTTTATTGTTGGTTAAAATTACCCTATTTTTATCAAAAATAGACTAAATGAGTACCAAAGAAGAATTCTTAGCACATATAGAAAAAGGGTATACGACTAAGGGCGATTTTATAATTATGGGTGCGGCAATGTTAGACGGAGAAACAGTTACAGGGGCACATGTAAAAGTTCCCTTAAAGACTTTGAACAGACACGGACTAATAGCCGGTGCCACCGGAACGGGTAAAACCAAAACACTGCAAGTAATTGCGGAAAACCTGTCTGATAAGGGAATACCGGTACTTTTAATGGATTTAAAGGGTGACCTCAGCGGGATAGCCCAACCCAGCCCCGGACATCCTAAAATAGATGAAAGACATGAGAAGATTGGATTGCCTTTTGAACCTAAAAACTTTCCGGTTGAAATCCTTTCCCTTTCAGAACAGGATGGTGTAAAACTCCGTGCTACAGTTTCAGAATTTGGACCAATTTTACTTTCCCGTATTCTGGATTTATCTGAAACACAGGAAGGAATTGTAGCCGTTATTTTTAAATATTGTGATGATAACAAACTGCCTTTATTAGATCTGAAGGACTTCAAAAAGGTTTTGCAATACGCTACGGGAACTGGCAAAAAAGAGTTTGCAAAGGAATATGGAAGAATTTCAACAAGCTCAACAGGAACTATTCTTAGGAAAATTATAGAATTGGAACAACAGGGAGCCGATTTGTTTTTTGGCGAAAAATCCTTTGACGTGGAGGACCTTACACGTATTGATGAAAATGGAAGAGGTTATATAAATATCGTTCGTTTAACAGATATACAAGACAGACCCAAATTATTCAGCACATTTATGCTGAGTTTATTGGCGGAAATATATTCCACATTCCCCGAGCAGGGAGACAGTGACAGACCCGAGTTGATTTTCTTTATAGATGAAGCTCATTTAATTTTTAAAGAAGCTTCAGATGCCTTATTGGACCAGATAGAAAGTATCGTAAAACTAATTCGTTCTAAAGGTATTGGGCTTTATTTTGTTACACAGAATCCAACAGATGTGCCCAATGCAGTGCTCGCGCAATTAGGTTTGAAAGTTCAACATGCCCTGAGAGCCTTTACAGCAAGAGATCGCAAGGCCATTAAGCTAACCGCGGAAAACTATCCTATCTCAGCGTATTATGACACCAAAGAGGTACTAACTTCATTAGGCATCGGAGAGGCACTTATTACTGTATTAGATGAAAAAGGAAGGCCAACCCCACTTGCCGCTACAATGTTACGTGCGCCAATGAGCCGCATGGATGTTTTATCTGATAGTGAATTAGATTCCGTAATTAATAATTCAAAACTGGTAAGGAAATACAATGATATTATTGACAGGGAAAGTGCCTACGAGATCTTAAATGAAAAAATAGAAAGGGCTGAAATAGAAGCTGAGAAAGAGGCAGAAAAAGAAAAAGAAGTTCAAACCCGAAGAACATCGACAAGAAGAACTACAACACGGAGAAGTACACGTCAAAATCCGGTTATAAAAGTTTTAACCAGTGCAACCTTTATTCGGGGTGTATTGGGGGTATTAAAAAAAGTGATACGATAACAGAATATGAAAAACATTCAATTTATATCCCTTTTAGTAGTTGCATTGATCTTAGTACATTGTAAAAAGGAGAGAGATCCCAACTTTTTGATTAATAATTCACAAGTTGGAAAACTAATGCGAACCAGTCCTATAAGTGAACTGGAAAGTATTTATGGCAATGATTCAATAGTTAAGGACACTTCGCTGCCCACCTTGGTATCTAATTCTAATACTATAAAGGTCTATGAAAAAGGGGGACAGCAATTGCTGACTTTAACCTCAAACGGGGATAGTATTCCAAAAATTGGGATAATACGTGTTTTAGACCCCAGATTTAAAACAGAAAAAGGAATTGGACTGGAAAGTACATTTAAGGAAATAAAAGATAAATACATCATAAAGAAAATAGTAACCTCATTAAATAATGTAATTATATTTATTGAGAATAGCGATGTGTATTTCACCATAGATAAAGAAGAATTACCGGCAAGTCTGCGATATGATACCAGCATTAATATTGAAGAGGTGCAAATCCCCGATAATGCCAAAATCAAATACCTGATGGTTGGATGGGAATGAAACGGACTTTGGTCTAAATTCTTGAAAAAAGATTGCCGTTAATTGAAAGTTTAGCTGTGTTTCCAAGATGTGAATGTTAAATAATAGCTATTGTATTGGATACGATCTAAACCCCATCAATTTTAATATTTGGCTAAGTTGTCACTGTATTTTTTCACCCATCCGGTTAATTTGATAATCGATGAAAAAACTAGTAAATCGTATTCTTGCCCTGGCTTATGGGGCCTATTTTAATATCCTTGCTTTGTTCTCAAAAAAACTGGCTGGGGAAAAGGCAGTTACCCTGTTTAGTTCACCCCGAAAAGGTAAAGTTCTTCCCATACAAGCTTCCTTTTTAACCAAAGCCGAGGATATAAAGATTGAAGTGGGAGGTAAACAAATTCAAACTTATTTCTGGGCCGGCACCAAAGAAACCGTTTTATTACTCCATGGTTGGGAGAGTAATTCTTTTCGCTGGCGTAACCTGATAAGTTTTCTGAGTGACGCAAATTTTGCTATAGTCGCATTTGATGCGCCTGCCCACGGAAATTCATCTGGCGGAATATTTAATGTCCCCCTATATGCAGAATGTGCGCAGCATATCGTTAAACATTATAAACCCACCTTTATAATTGGGCATTCCGTTGGCGGTATGACAGCCTTGTATCGCCAATACATTTATCCGCATAATTCCATTCAAAAGATCGTAACCATCGGTTCCCCATCCGAACTATCTGAACTTATGGAGTATTATCAAAATCTGTTAGGTTTCAACAACCATGTGCTTTCCGCCCTGAACGATTATTTTCAGGCACATTTTGGGTTTGGAATCCGAGACTTTTCCAGTTCACAATTTGTACAGAAGATTCAAATTGAAGGATTGCTAATACACGATATAGAAGATGAAATAACTCCCTATCACAACTCAGAAAAAGTACATGCTAATTGGAAGAACAGTAAACTAATTAGTACCCGTGGTTTAGGTCATTCCATGCATCAAGACTATGTAAATAATCAAATTATAGATTTTTTGAAATCAAAGAAAAGGGCTAATTTTAGTGCTTAAATCGCTTCCTATGCCAATTATTTCGCCATTTCACATCGCAATTCCTGTACATAATCTGGATGAATGCCGAACTTTTTACAGAGAAGTCCTTAAATGTGATGAGGGCCGTAGCAGCGACCATTGGGTTGACTTTAATCTTTTTGGTCATCAACTAGTAATTCATTACAAGCCAAAATCTAAAGAAGAATTACATTCCAATCCGGTGGATGGTAAAGATGTTCCGGTGCCTCACTATGGGGTAGTATTGCCCTGGGACGTGTTTAAAATTTTTTCCAAAGAATTAGAAGCCAAAGGAATACAGTTTATTATTGAACCTTACATTCGTTTTGAAGGCCAGGTTGGAGAACAAGCTACTATGTTTTTTTTAGACCCGGCAGGTAATGCTCTGGAGTTTAAGGCATTTAAAGACATGGGGCAGTTGTTTGCAAAATAAGTATAATCTTCCTAAAGCTTTTTTTTATACCTGTACCATAACCACATGACGATGGCGTAGATTACACCAAAAACCACTCCTTCTTTTAATTCACTAAAAATGGCATCTGTAGAATAGTCTTTTCCCAGAATGACAGAAAACAAAGTATAAATGAAAATTGCTGCCAGTGTTTGGGATGTAAATTTCTTTCTATCCATCTCATATCTTTTTATTGGGACCATGCAGTGGGAATCCTATCCCATCTGTGCTTTCCTAGTTCCCCGTATAATTCTTCAGGTAATCCTTGCCCATCACTAGTTCCAATGTTGGACAAAACATTTCTTTGTTTGCGCATACCGGGTATAATAGTGCTCACATCAGAATTCATTAAAATGAAACGCAATGCCATTTCGGCCATTGTCATTCCTTCAGGAATTAGTGGCCGCAATAAATCTGCCTTGTCTGCACTTGCATTTAAATTTTCAGGCACAAAATAGGTGCCACGCCAGTCGCCTTCAGGAAAAGTAGTTTCCCTTGTTACATTGCCTGTTAAGGTACCCTCGTCAAAAGGAACCCTTGCAATCACAGCTATATTAAGGTCTTTGCATAAAGGAAATAAGACATCCTCAGGGGCCTGATCAAAAATATTATAAATTACCTGTACTGCGTCAATCAATCCGGTTTTTAAAGCCTCTATTCCATTCTCTGGCTCCCATCGGTTTACACTAATTCCCATGGCTGCAATTTTGCCAGCTTTTTTTAAATCCTCCACTGCTCTTTTCCACTCTTCCTTTTCAGTCCAATCGTCATCCCAGGTATGAAATTGCATAAGATCTATCTGTTCTAATCCCAAATTTTTCAAGGTCTTATGAGTATAATCCAATATGTGTTCCGTTGGATATGATTCCTCAAATGAATACTCGGGTTTTGCTGGCCATTTAAAATTTTTCGGAGGAATTTTACTTGCTGTATAAAGTTTGGTGTTTTTATGTCTGTGAAGGAGCTGACCAAGAAGTCGCTCACTATGCCCCTCTCCATAGCCCCATGCGGTATCAAAAAAGTTAATCCCATTTTCTACTGCAAGATCTAAAGACTTTGCAGAATGGATATCAACAGATTCAGTCCATCCCCCCATGCCCCACATTCCGTAACCAATTTCACTAACTGCCCAGTTTATTCTTCCAAATCTTCTAGTATTCATAAGGGTAATTAAGGCTTCTTATACTATTTTTAATCTTTATCTTATTTATACCTCCAGCTTTTTAGATCAGCTCCATGGGGAGCACTTTCTGCAATTCTTTTCATAATCTTAGGAACATACATGCTGTTATATCGCAGCCTGGAAATATGGTTGGGTTCCTTTGGGTCTCCATTCCAGCAGTGTTCTGCCCTGTCACCATATAAAACTTCCCCATCGTAATAAGGATCGGAGGTATTTTCAAGAAATTCCTCCATTTTATAAACCGCATTGTTTAAATAATAGTTATCCATATCCCCGCAGTAAATATTAATTTTACCTTTTAACTTCTCGCCCAGTTTATCCCAGTCCCGCTCCAGAATATGGCGGAGGTCATAATTCTCTTTCCAGTAATTTGCTACCTCAGGATTTATAATTCCACTCTTTTTATCCCATATGCGTTCAGGGTATCCCTCTTTTCCCTGAGGGGAATAGGTGGCTTCCCAAATATCCCACTGCTGACCCGAGCGGGATTTATCTCCCAATACTAATTCCAGATGATTCTCGTCACGTACGGTAGATTGAATCTGACCTAAATAATCTCTGTGCGCAGGTACTTCCAGCATTTTATGGTCACTTTTATAATAATATGCATTTTCATCTTCATAAATATTGGTAAGGACGTATGCACTAAAATCAATAGGATCCGGACAGGCAGCAAAACAACCGTTATATTCTTCCGGGTATTTAACCTGAACTGCCAGTGCCTCCCAGCCTCCGGTAGATCCGCCGTATAAAAAACGAGACCAGCCTTCACCTAAACCTCTGAACTCTTTTTCAATATATGGAATGAGCTCATGGGTTATGGCATCGCCATAAGGACCCTGACTGCCAGAATTCACGGCATATGAATCGTCATAATAAGGAGTAGGATGTTGTATTTCAATGACCAGGAACCTCGGAAAATCGGGTTCGTTCCATCTTGTATAGAAATCGTAGGCTTCTTGTTGCTGTATGATATTATAACCTGAAACCTTAAAGCGTTCCGCATAATCCGGTTCAAGGTTTGGATCTGGTGGAACCGTTCTGAATCCTCCAAAATCATCTGGAAAATGCCCGTGGAATATCATAAGCGGATACTTTGCCTCCGGATGTTCCTCAAACCCTTTTGGCAAAAGTATATGAGCCCCTAAATATATGTCCCTTCCCCAAAACTCCGAAAGCTTTTCGGATCGCATCTTAATGTGTTTTATCCATTCTGTGTCTTCCGGTTCTTCAATGGGTGGAATCACCTGATCCATTACGACAGCTATTTCCAAATCACCATTTTCCGGGATGGTAATTTTAAATGGTTTACTGTACAAATTACCGGGAGACCTGTTCCATTTCTGTCCTTCTCCATTATCCATGGGTAACTTTACCGTATGACCAGTACTTAAATTGAAGGTTTCATAGATATGTAATAAGGCTTGTACCCAATATTCTCCGGGGGGTACTTCTGCTAAACTGGGGTAAGGAAATCCAAAATTTGAAGCATCAAAAGTCTGTTCAAAATTGGGTGCCATTCCATCTACATTCATCCCGAATATTACCTGTGTGTTAAGTCCGCTATTTATCTGGAAGCGAGGTTCATCTTCATTATTAGTGGATAGCATAAGCAATAAACGACCATCTTGCGCTTTGGAAGTGACTTTATCAGAGAATGAAACTTTAACATTGATATCGGATGTTTTTTCTTCAGTCGATTGACATCCAGACAAGCAAATAATTAGAAAACTAAGAAAAATAACAGGTTTGAACATAGAAGTTGGATTCGCGACAAAAGGTACTCATTTCCCGTAAATCTTCAAATTTCTATGCGCATTATTCAGGTCAGATTAAAAAGACAATTTTGTTAATTTTTTTGAGTACGCCTTTTACGCGCCAGTAGTGTATTTTGCAAAAGCATGGCAATAGTCATTGGGCCCACCCCACCTGGAACGGGTGTTATATAAGATGCTTTTTTACTCACCCCTTCAAAATCTACATCACCTGATAAATAATAACCTCTCTCCTTGCTCTCATCAGGAACCCTTGTGATACCAACATCAATAATTACAGCTCCGTCGCTCACCATATCTTCAGTTAGAAAACCAGGTACTCCCAACGCAGAAACGATAATATCTGCCTGTAAGGTTAAGGCTTTAATATCTCTAGTCCTGCTATGCACTAAGGTTACTGTGGCATTGGCAAATTTGCCTTTCTGGCTAAGTAATATACTAATAGGCCTACCAACAATATGGCTGCGGCCGATAACAACAGCGTGTTTCCCTTCAACATCCACCTCATACCTTCTTAATAATTCCATGATACCAAACGGGGTAGCAGATATAAAAGATTCCATATCCAAAGCCATTTTACCAAAATTTGCAGGATGGAAACCATCTACGTCCTTATCCGGATCCACTGCTAGTAGCACTTTTTGTTCATCAATGTGTTTAGGCAAAGGCAATTGCACTATATAACCATCTATTTCCGGATCGGAATTGAGTTCATTTACCAGTTTTAATAATTCTTCTTCTGAAGTGTCTTCGGGTAAATGTTTTAGTGTAGATTCAAAACCAATGCGTTTACAAGTACGTACCTTGCTACCCACATAGGTAAGGCTGGCACCGTCATTTCCAACAAGTACCGCGGCTAAATGGGGTACTTTTTCCCCACGTAATTTAATCTCGCTAACCTCAGCGGCAATTTCATCTTTAATTTGATTTGCAATTTCTTTTCCGTTGAGAATGGTCATTTACTAAATAATTATTGGTTTAAACTGTTATTTCATATTCTGCATCATCTGCATCATTTTTTTACCACCACCCCCTTGCATCATTTTCATCATTTTACTCATTTGGTCAAATTGCTTTAGCAATTGATTTACTTCCTGTATAGTGCGCCCACTGCCCTTGGCAATTCTCTTTTTCCTATTGGCATCAAGTTTTGAAGGATTCGATCTTTCATCAGGAGTCATAGAGTGAATAATGGCTTCAACATGCTTAAATGCATCATCATCTATATCCATTCCTTTTAGTGCCTTACCCGCACCAGGTATCATCCCCATTAGATCTTTCATGCTACCCATCTTCTTGATCTGTTGTATCTGTTTGAGGAAATCATCAAAACCAAACTTATTCTTGGCAATTTTTTTCTGAATTTTGCGAGCTTCTTCCTCATCAAATTGCTCCTGAGCCCGTTCTACCAAAGAAATAACATCACCCATCCCCAGTATTCGATCGGCCATACGCGCCGGGTGAAAAACATCTATAGCATCCATCTTCTCACCTGTACCAATAAATTTTATGGGCTTATCAACAACAGATTTTATAGAAATGGCCGCACCTCCACGTGTGTCTCCATCCAGCTTGGTAAGAATAACACCCTCAAAATTCAGCACATCATTAAATGCCTTTGCCGTATTCACGGCATCCTGACCTGTCATGGAATCTACAACAAAGAGGGTTTCCTGAGGATTTACCACATCGCGGATGTTAGCAATTTCGGTCATCATCTGCTCATCAACAGCCAGCCGGCCTGCGGTATCAATAATTACGACATTGAAACCATTACTTTTAGCATGCGCCACCCCTGCTTTTGCAAGTGCTACCGGGTCCGAGTTTTCCTTATCTGAAAATACCTCCACGCCTATCTGTTCTCCTACAATATGCAGCTGATCAATGGCAGCTGGTCTGTAAACATCACAGGCTACTAATAAAGGATTTTTAGATTTTTTTTGTTTTAGATAATTCGCGAGTTTGCCTGAAAAGGTGGTCTTACCAGATCCCTGGAGACCAGACATAAGTATAACGGATGGATTAACGGAAAGATTAATGCCTTCTGTCTCCCCACCCATTAATTGGGTGAGTTCATCCTTAACAATTTTCACCATCAACTGGCCTGGTTGTAAGGAGGTCAAAACATTCTGACCCAAGGCTTTTTCCTTTACTCTATTAGTAAATTCCTTGGCAATTTTAAAATTAACATCAGCATCCAGGAGCGCCCTTCTAACTTCTTTAGTAGTCTCAGCAACATTAATTTCGGTAATCTGCCCATGCCCTTTCAGGACATGTAATGCCTTATCCAGCTTATCACTTAAATTATCAAACATCTTTTTATGTCAATTATGGCGAAGTGCAAATTTAATAATAACAATGGGATGATGGAAGACTGAAGAAAGAAATATAAAAGAGAAAAGGGTAACTTCTTTCAGAAGTTACCCTTTTCAGCAAAATAGGGGGGCAAATAAGGTATTTTAAATACTTTTCCTCTTAAGGGTTTGTCTATTGCCTTTCAAAAATTAGTGTACTCACTTTTTCGGTAAGACCGTCATTTGAAACGCTAACATGTCTCAGTTTAATATTGCCATCCATATTAGGAACCCATTCCCAATCATCTGTAAGCTCGGCCAGAGGATTTACATCTCCGAAGTTCAGGTATACTTTAAGTTTACCATCACTATTTCTAAGCACTCGCCACAGGCCTGGATAAGAGACACCCGTTTCTGAAAGTGTTGTAGATATTAGATGATTAGCCATGAAATTGAAGTTGTAACCCATATAATTTTCAGTTTCATTCATCTCACCGTCTTCATAAAGGGCAACCGTCCAATCACCGTCCATCATAAAGTTTCTGATCTCAGTAACATCACCATCATCATTATTATCATCACAAACTCTTTGCAGAACAAGCTCGTAACCTATATCTTCAACTTCAAACTTTAATCTGTCATTTCTCAGGTCAGATAAGGGCCATTCAAAGTATACTCCATTTTCTGATGGCATGTTAATTGCCATGACAAGTCTACCTTGCTCATTGGTGGTAATTTCCCATGTACCTTCAGATGTATTTTGACCATTACTAAGGGTTACAGTACCTACCGGTAAACCTTCTGGCATAAAGTTAAACTCATAACCAAGTAATCTGTCAATTTCCTCACCCTGGTTTTTCACCTTTTTTATTACCCAGCTACATTCATTCAAGATCTCTCTTAAGGTATTTGGGTCTGTATTAAAAAGATCACAAGCGATATTCATTATAATCCTGTTTCCACCTTCGGCATAGAGTTTAATCTTACCTTCTCCTAGTTCGTATACGAACCATTCAAGGTTAAAATCAACCAATACATCAAATTCAAGTTTAATAAGTATTCCATGATCGGTAACACGTGTACTCCAGACACCCGTAATATTATTACCCATTCTGTCTTTAACATTAACGGCACCATCTTCAGTAAAGTTCATTACGTATTCAAAGTACTGATCTGATTGATTTACTTCATCTCTTACAACCTCATGAATCAACCATGGACATTCTACCAATAGATTTTCTAAACGTTCCTGAGTAAAATCGTCATCGTTATAATCATCATCGTCATCCTCGTCACATGCATGTTTAGCCATTTCAATAGCATTGGCCAATTCAGCATTATTTCTCACTTCCATTTTTGTACCATCGTAAAGTTCCAAGGCTACAGGGAAGTCAATCCCGATTAAGTCATTGTCGTCCAAGCCGGCAAAAAATGTTCTAAGGTCTTTATCAGACTCAACAGTAACAGAACCTGTTTCAACCTCATTGAGATCAAAAGTGTATATCGTAATGGGGTATACAAAATCTATACATTCTATGTCATCATCCTCTCCACCTTCAATACATTCTTTGGCCAAATCGCGTAAGTGATCTATACCCTCAATTTCCATAGTGGTAAAATCAGCACGCGTAATAACTATCGGGAAAATAATCTCAAGAAAATCTTCATCACCTTCCAATTCATCAAATATTTCTTCAATTAAGTGAAGGCCTTCTTTAGATTCAATGGTAATCTCAATTCCGTTTGCCCTAACAGAATAAGGAAATTCAAGAGCGAAACAGCTTGCGCCATCTACAATATTATCGAAAGAACCATCATTGGAAGCGGTATTTTCAATAAGCTTAGCTGTAGAGGAACTTGCATTTATAGTTTGCAGTTCATCTGGTTGTGGTAATTCTTCAAATGCTTCCTGACAGGCATTAAATGAAAATGCCACTACTAGAAGTAGGGTTTGCAATGAATACTTTAAAAACTTTTTCATAACGATTTGGATTTATTTGTTGTTCGTACAACCTTAAAACAACTACAATTTGAAATACCCTACTCTTTTTTTAATTTTTTTTAAAATATCTTTGAAACAGAACCAACTATAAGAACAAAAAAATATGGACAACGTATGTGAGGAGGAAGTGTTCAGTAACCTCTTCAAAACCAATTCCAAAACGGTTTTTAACTATATATATTATAAATTCGGAAACGAAGAGAAAGCATATGATGTAGTTCAGGAAGCTTTTGTTAAACTGTGGGAAAATTGTGCTAAAGTTAGTCCTGAAAAAGCAAAATCTTATGTATATACTATAGCAAATAATCTTTATTTAAATGTTATTAAAGCGGAAAAGGTCCGTTTAAAGTATGCAGACAGGTCAAATCATACTTCTTATGAATCTCCGGAATTCTTGCTGGAAGAAAAAGAGTATAAAGAAAAGCTGGATCGAGCCTTAAATAGTCTTCCTGAAAATCAAAGAACCACTTTCTTATTAAATAGGATTGATGGTAAAAAATATGCGGAAATAGCAGAAATGGAGGGGGTAAGTGTGAAGGCTATAGAAAAGCGCATGCATCTGGCCTTAAAAGCGCTAAGAGATCAAATAGAAGGGATATAACGGACATGTCCGGGAATATTAGCCAGATATTTTAGAATAATTTTTAACCTTGAGGGTAGGGTTTTTTTAGAATTAATTGTTTTAATGTTATAAAGAATAGAAATCATGCAAGAAAATTACTTAGCAAAATGGCTGAATAATAACCTCTCTGAGGAAGAACTCGCAGTATTTAAAAAATCTGCTGAGTATGCTTCTTATGAGAAGTTAATGAAGGTTAGCGGTACTTTGGAAGCGCCGAATTTTGATATGGATAAGGCATTTAATGATTTCAAAGATTTCAAAAACAATCAACTGCAAAAAGATGTTAAAGTAATCAGGATGAATCCTATGCGAAAGTTATGGCGCGTTGCAGCTGCCATAGCAGTTATTTTTGTAGTATCTTACCTTTATATATCGACTTTAGATGAATCTGTTTCTACACAGTATGCAGAACGCAATGAAGTAAGACTTCCGGATAATTCGGAGATTATCTTAAACGCAGATTCAAGGATTACCTATAGTGAAAAGAACTGGGATAAAGAACGAAATATCTCCCTGGAAGGAGAAGCTTTCTTTAAGGTAGCCAAAGGACAAAAATTTACGGTTTCTACCAATGATGGTTTAGTTACTGTATTGGGTACTCAATTTAATGTTGAAAATAGAAAAGGATTTTTTGAGGTTAGCTGTTATGAAGGCTTGGTAAGTGTCATTTTTAATGGAAAAGAAACAAAACTTCCTGCCGGGAATTCTTTTATAGCAATTAGTGGTAATGTATTGAAAACAGAGTCGCCAGCAAATACTACTCCTTCTTGGATGAGTAATGAAAGTACTTTTAAAAGTATACCATTGAATTATGTCCTGGATGAGTTTGAAAGACAATACAACATTGAGGTTAAAACTCAAAATGTTAATCTTGAGCAATTATTTACCGGCTCTTTTAGCAACACAAACATAAATTTGGCGTTACAGAGTATTAGTACTCCTTCTCAGATAAAGTATGAATTAGAAGGGAACAACGTGCTATTCTATGCC
>Ga0209567_10000372_pt1 | contig 24433 bp, 21 predicted proteins | sample COG_12_FD_184756 | JGI IMG/M metagenome (GOLD analysis project Ga0209567, IMG submission 184756) | Pelagic marine sediment microbial communities from the LTER site Helgoland, North Sea, for post-phytoplankton bloom and carbon turnover... | ecosystem: Environmental > Aquatic > Marine > Neritic... | reverse complement strand
TTTCCGTTCGACTTGCATGTGTTAGGCATGCCGCCAGCGTTCAATCTGAGCCAGGATCAAACTCTTCAGTTTAAAGCTTTGAGCTTTATCTAAAGACGTCGTCCCCAACTTAATTACTAAAAATTAAACTTGGTTCTTACGCTTGATTTTGCCTTCGCAAAGTCCAGCGCAAGCACCCACACAAATTATCTGATTTCATTGTTAAAGAACGATTGAAAATGGGGACATTCTTAATTTGGCAGGCTTGTCGCTCAATCCGCAAAACCTGTACCAAATTAAGAATGTCCCCGATTTCAAGTAGACCCACAATTATACAGGCGAAAGGGGGCTGATTAATAGCCCTCGGGCGCCTGCAGTCTTTCTTTGGGGGTCCGCCAAGGCACACCGTGTCCTCAGCGAGCGGGGCATTATAGCGGCCAAGCCCACCCGGTCAACACCTTTTTGGCATTTATTTGAAAAGAGTCAAAATCCGCCGGCGACGGCGCCTGCGTTCGAGTGGCAGCGCATCAGATAAGGGTCATTTTTCGGCAAAAAACCGGGGTTTTTGCTTGTGGGCAGTATCGCCCAGGCCCGTTCAGACGAAATCAGTCCATTCGAGGCTCCAAGCGCGACGTAGGACTTCGCGCCTGAATCGCGCAGATTCCCGGAGTCATCGACATCGGTAAACCGACAATATCGGGTTTTGGCCTATTCCCGGCTTGCGCGCCACTCCAGGTACTCTGGCTTGTCTGCCAAAACCTTCAGAAACCGGTCCCGCCCGAGTTTTTCCGGGTCCAGCGTGTGGCCGAAGTCATCCTCGAGGCGGGCCAGCGCCTCGGTCGCAGCAGTGTAATTTCCGGCACGGGTCCGGGCTCGCAACAACGACCACCAACCAAGCTCGAGGGAAGGCTCGACGACGGTAGCCTGCAAGGCGTACTTTTCGGCATCGTCCGTGTTTCCCATTGCGAGCGCGGCCGATGCCTTCAGAGACTCTGTTGCCCCGTCCTCGAAGCCGATATGCCGCTGCAGCCTCACGAGGGCATCAATCGCCTTTTCATATTGGCGCGAAGGAATGTAGTACTCGATAAGTCTCAGGCTATAAAGCGGCTCGTCCGGACTCATTTCGACCAGCATTCGAACGCCGTTCTCTATCCTGTTCCCGTCACGCGCCAACAACGCCAGCCGCACGTTGAGTCTGGCAATCAGTTCCTCTTTGAGAAGGGCGTCGTCCAGCCCGTCATAAATCTGGAAGAATCGGTCCGGCTTGTTGTCCCGCACCGCTTTGAACAACTCTCCGACCTGAAAGATCTCACCATCACCCAGATTCTTGTTATCCAGCAGCTTTCGTGTCGCCGCGCTGCTCGGCATGGCCATAACGAGAGCCTCTCCGGCCTCATCAGAGAAGCGGCTGCCCTGGTAGTAGTCGATCCAGTCGAGGATCACGATTCGCCCTCTAGAGTCCAGTCGCAACTCATAATCATGATAGGAGTAGCGGTAACCGGAGGCGGCATATCGCACGACCGCGCGACCCTCGTCACCCTGAACCTCAAAATGGATCAAAGTACCCAGGATTTCATTCTTGGATTCTGGAAAAGACGATACGAACATCTGCTCAAGTGAGGTGGAGAAGTCGCCCATGAACGCCTTCTTTACGTCAGGCTGGATCAGCCGATTGGCATAGATGCGCGCGATCATGTCCTTTTTTTCGATCGCTCGAGTGAATTTCTCGAGCGAATTGTTGTTCAGGCCTTGAACAATGCTTTCGAACTGCGCACGAAGCTCATCGACTTCGACGTCCGCAAGCGCGGATATAGGCCCCAGGGCAACCGTGAAAATGGCGGCGGCCGCCAACTGCTGAAACCACTTCATAGTTCAATCTCCGACCAGATCATTGTCCGGCCAAGGCCGCTTCGCGGTGCTGAATTCGTTCAGGTAAGGCTGACGCGCGCGAACTTGCGCTTGCCGACCTGGTAGACGTTGCTGGTGCCTGCCTCAATTTGTAAAGAGCGATCTTCGACTCGTTGGCCATCAATTTTCACGGCACCTTGCTTGATCATTCGAAACGCCTCGGACGTGCTGGTGACGAGACCGGCACCTTTCAGCAAATGCGCAATGCCGAGTTGGCCGCCCTGACCGTCCAGCGTGACCTCGGGAATCTCGTCAGGCATCGCGCCTTGCTGGAATCGGGAAATAAACTCGCTTTTTGCCTTTTCTGCCGACGCCTCGTCATGGAATCTGGCAACGATTTCCTGCCCAAGTTCAAATTTTGCGTCTCGGGGGTTCAAGCCATCCTCCACGGAGCGCCGCAATGCGGCTATGTCTTCAAGCGTGCGAAAGCTAAGAACCTCGAAGTATCGCCACATCAAGTCGTCGGATATCGACATGATCTTGCCGAACATCTCGTCGGGCGATTCTGTAATACCGATGTAATTGCCGAGCGACTTCGACATCTTTTGCACGCCATCCAGGCCTTCGAGCAACGGTGTGGTCATCACGATCTGGGGGTCCTGGCCATAGTCCTGCTGCAACTGTCGGCCGACGAGCAAGTTGAATTTCTGGTCGGTGCCGCCAAGTTCGACGTCGGCCTTGAGCGCGACCGAGTCATAGCCCTGCACCAAGGGGTAGAGAAACTCGTGAATCGAAATAGGCTGCCCGCCCGTGTAACGCTTGCTGAAATCGTCGCGTTCAAGCATCCGCGCAACCGTATGTCGTGCGGCCAACTTGATTAGCCCGGCCGCATCCATACTGCCCATCCAGCTGGAATTGAACTCTACGCGCGTCTTTTCCTCGTCCAGAATCTTGAATATCTGGGCCTCGTAGGTATCCGCATTCGCCTTGATTTCCTCAGGCGAGAGCGGTGGCCGGGTCGAGTTCTTTCCAGACGGATCCCCGATCATCCCCGTGAAGTCACCAATCAGAAATACGACATCATGGCCCAGCTGCTGAAACTGCCGCATCTTGTTGATCAGGACCGTATGACCGATATGCAGGTCGGGCGCCGTTGGATCGAATCCTGCTTTGACGATGAGAGGCCTGCCCAGCTTCAGTTTTGCCACGAGTCCGTCTTCGGGCAAGACCTCATCGGCGCCGCGGGTCAGCTCTGCAATGTTTTCCCTGATTGTCGTCATAACGGGTCGTTGCCAATCCTGCTAAATTCGTGCCGGGTTTTCGGCTGCGAAACTGTAGCATCCCCGTGATGGTTAACACCATGACTTATAACCCTTTTCTTTGACCTTGAAAATGACGCAAGGTAGAGTAGCCACTTCCACTTCAGGGGGACGCAGACTTGAATCGTCCGGTCAGTCCACTGCTACACGATTACAAGCCGTCTGCAGCGAAAAGACCCGCAAAATCCAAAGCCTTTCAGTGGTTTGCGGTTGGCTTGGGACTCCCTCTGGTCGGCGTCGCACTGATCAAGGGACTTGGCGTCAGCGACCCGAAGCCAGCCATTCCCGAGACCCCGACAATGACGGCAACCGCGAGCGCAGAACCGCTCCTCACCGAAGCTGTTGTCACCGAAGAGTCTACGTTGTCGACGCGTGAGTCGATCGTTATTGCGGAGCCTGAACCACAATTTGACAAGCTGGTGTTAACCGTGGGTCGCGGCGACACAATGGAGAAACTGTTCCGCAAGAACAAACTCAATCTCGGACAGTTAATGGCCATCGCAGAACTCGACGAGGCGAAGCAACGTTTTCGAAAGATCAGGCCGGGCGACATTTTCGAGATTACTCATGATGAAGGTCAGCTCCTCAGCATGTACTCGGAACTGGACCTGACAAGCGCACTCAAAATCGAAAAACAGGAATCGAATTTTGTCGCCGAGGTTATCGAGCGGCCGATCGAAATCCGAAAACGACTTGCCTATGGCGCAATCGACACCTCGCTTTTCGAAAGCGCTGCAGAGGCTGGTCTGTCCGACAAGGTCATTATGAATATCGCCGGTATTTTCGCCTGGGATGTCGATTTCGTTCTAGATATTCGAAGCGGCGATGACTACTACATTCAGTTCGAGGAAATCTGGCAGGACGGCGAATTCGTCACCGAGGGTGAGATCATCGCCGCCGAATTCAATAACAACGGCCGATCTCTCAAGGCCGTTCGATTCAAGGACGAAAACGGCCACACAGACTACTTCACCCCAACGGGCGACAGCGTTCGCAAAGCATTCCTTCGAAACCCGGTGGACTTCACGCGGATTAGTTCGAACTTCAATCCAAACCGTCGCCACCCGATTCTGAATACCATCCGGGCACACCGTGGCGTGGATTACGCGGCGCCTCGAGGTACATCCATCAAGGCCTCCGGCGACGGCAAAGTTATTTTTCGGGGCACCAAATCCGGATACGGCAAGGCCGTTATTCTGCAACACGGCGGGAACATCACTACCTTGTATGCACACATGTCCGGATTTGCCGCCAAAGCACGAATCGGTTCGCGTGTGCGCCAGGGGCAGACTATCGGCTATGTCGGTGCCACCGGCCTCGCAACGGCGAATCATCTTCACTACGAGTATCGCCTGAACGGTGTGCATCGCAACCCCCGCACGGTCGCGCTGCCTGATGCGGAACCAATCGCCGATAAGTATCGGGACCAATTTCTCGCATCAGCGAAGCCCATCATTCGGGAACTCGAAAAGTTCAAGAGTACTCAGGTCGCATCCATCGCTTACAGCAGTCCGTAGCCCGAACGCGCTGCATCTACACGAACGCATGGGACAGGACACTAAATGCCCGACCATTACATCGGCTTGATTTCCGGCACGAGCATGGACGGTGTCGATGCCGTAATCGCGAGTTTCGGACAGGACGCCATTGTGCTTCATGGCACACATGCGCATGCCTACCCGCAGGAGCTTCGCGATCTGCTGAAAAGCGCGATCAGCAATCCGGGCGAATGCGGCGTCGACCAGCTGGGTATGCTAGATCGCTGGGTCGGCGAGTGTTTTCGTGACGCGGCCCTCGAGGTCATCAGAAAGAGCAACATCGACAAGAACGATATCGCCGCGATAGGAAGCCACGGCCAGACCTTGCGTCATCAACCCACCAGCGAGCGTCCGTTTTCGCTGCAGATAGGTGACCCCGCAACCGTCGCGTTCGGAACCGGCGTTACGACCGTGGCCGACTTCCGGCGTGCCGATATCGCGGCGGGTGGCCAGGGAGCGCCTTTGGTGCCGCCGTTTCACAACTGGCTGTTTCACTCCCGGAGCGAACAGCGCGCCATTCTCAACATCGGCGGAATCGCGAATATCACCGTGCTACCGACAGACGACTCGCCGATTGTAGGCTTCGATACCGGACCCGGAAACACATTGCTTGATGCCTGGATCAGCGAGCAGCGCGACTTGCCGTATGATAGCGACGGTCGCTGGGCTGCGGACGGAAAGATTATTCCGTCGCTGCTGGACGAAATGATGGCGGACGACTACTTCGATCTAAAGCCGCCCAAAAGCACGGGCTTCGAACATTTCAATCTGGATTGGCTGCGAGCATTCGGCATCGAGGAGCAAAAGCCCGAGGATATACAGGCAACGCTGTCGGAACTCACCGCCCGCACGGTGGCGGACGCGATCGACCGGCACAGCCCGGCAACCCGGACGCTGTACGTCTGCGGCGGCGGGATACATAACCTCGACCTTCTGCACCGTCTGAGAGGTTGCCTGTCCGGGGCAAGCATCGCCAGCACTCTCGATGCCGGCTTGGATCCCGACTGGGTCGAGGCGGCCGCGTTCGCCTGGCTCGCTATGCGGACCGTGACAAAGCAGACCGGAAACCTGCCAAGTGTGACCGGTGCGGGACGCAAAGTGGTGCTCGGCGCGATACACTCTGCCTAGAGGTCCAACTCGGTCATATTGACGGGTGCAGAGCAATTCAGGTGATTCAAGACAAGGCACAGTTCGAAGGAAATGGCGAGTCCTCTACAAGGACTGAAACGCCGTATTGGATCACCTGGATTGCTCCCTTCGGGCGAGCCGCGAAGCGGTCGCCCGCGTCGTTGCACCTCTTGGCAAGGACCAGCCATTGCCGGCGAGATGCGCCTAGTGCTCAACCGCTTCGCAGCTCGCTGAATCAATCAATATGACCGTGTTGGATCTCTAGATGAACAGTCTCTACATCAACCGCGAACTCAGCCTGCTCGAGTTCAACAAACGTGTGCTCGCCGAGGCGCAGGACCCCGATGTTCCCCTGCTCGAGCGGCTGCGCTTCCTTTGTATCAGTTGCACCAACCTCGACGAGTTTTTCGAGATTCGCGTAGCCGCGCTCAAGCAGCGCATGGAGATTGGCGCGCCGGCACAGGGACCGGAGAAAATCTCGGCACAGGAATTGTTCGACGAGCTGTCTCCCGAAATTCACGACCTGATCCAAAAACAATACGAACTGCTCAACCAGGTGATGTTTCCCGAACTCACCAAGGCAGGTGTCCGCTTCGTACAGAGTGAGTACTGGAATGACGACCAACAGGCCTGGCTAAGCGAGTATTTCGACGAGCAGGTCGTCCCGGTCCTCACGCCGCTTACATTCGATCCTTCTCGTCCATTTCCGCGCATCCTGAACAAGAGCCTGAATTTCATTGTCCGATTGCACGGCAAAGACGCGTTCGGCCGACGTCGGCACCGCGGCATGGTACAGGCGCCACGGTCGCTGCCACGTATCATCCGGCTGCCCGACGAGCTGAGCGAACCGGGTAAACACAATTTCGTATTCCTCTCCTCGGTCATTCGGGTGCACGTCGACCGCATGTTCCCGGGACTCGACGTCGACGGTTGCTACCAGTTCAGGATCACACGCAACAGCAATCTGTACGTGGACGACGAGGAAGTCAGCGATCTCGTGCGCGCCCTCGAGGGCCAGCTCGAGGCGAGCCGTTACGGCGCCGCCGTGCGCATCGAGATAGGCGCCGGCTGTCCCGAAGACCTGCAGGAGTTTCTGCTCGACCACTTCCACCTGGAAGAACGCGACATATACCTCGTCGAGGGCCCGGTAAACCTGAATCGACTTGCGACGGTCTGCAACATCGGTGATCGACCTGATCTGCTGTACGAGCCGTTCACCCAGGGGCTCCCTGACGAACTGCGCAGCGACGAGGATCTGTTTTCGATTCTGTCCAAAAAGAACGTACTCCTGCACCATCCCTACCAGTCCTTCGCGCCCGTCATCGAACTCCTTTCCTCGGCTGCTTCCGACCCCGATGTACTGGCCATCAAGCAAACCCTTTACCGAACCGGTGCCGACTCGCCAATCGTCGACCACCTGGTAACGGCTGCTCGTTCGGGTAAAGAAGTGACGGTCGTCGTCGAACTCATGGCACGCTTTGATGAGGCGGCGAACATCGCGCTGTCAAACCGTTTGCAGGAAGCGGGGGCGCATGTTGTCTACGGACTTGTCGGATTCAAAACTCACGCCAAGATGTTGCTCATCGTTCGGCGTGAAGCCGAGCGGCTGGTCCGCTACGTACACCTCGGAACCGGCAATTATCACCACGCGACAACGTCCGTCTACACCGACTACGGCTACCTGAGCAGCAGTCAACGACTCGGCGAAGATGTGCACAAGCTGTTCCTGCAGCTCACGAGCCTGACAGAGGCCAGTGACATGACACGTATGCTGGCGTCGCCGTTTAGCCTTTTCGATGCATTGATGGACAAGATTAATCGCGAGATCCAACATGCCGAAGCTGGCAAAGACACTCGCATCGTGGCAAAAATCAATTCCCTGAACGAGCCGCAGTTGATCGACGCGCTTTACGCCGCCTCGAAGGCCGGTGTAAAAATCGACCTGATCGTTCGCGGCATTTGTTCTTTGCGCCCCGGCGTCAAGGGACTATCGGAAAACATCCATGTGCGCTCGATTATAGGCCGCTTCCTGGAACACTCACGCGTGTACTACTTTCTCAACGATGGTGAAGAAGAATTTTACTGCAGCAGCGCTGACTTGATGGACAGAAACATGTTCCGGCGAAACGAGTCGTGTTTCGAGATTCGTCAGAAAGCGATGAAAGAACAGATTCGGCATGATCTCGAACTCTTCCTCGCGGACAACTGCCAGGCCTGGGTGCTAAATGGCGACGGAAGCTACGAACGCTTGTCGCCGGGCAAAAACGAACGAATATCAGCGCAGGAAAAATTCCTCGAGATTCTCGCCGCTGAGAACTGATCCGTTTCAGCCAAGCTGCAGCTCGTAGCCAACCTCGCTCAAATACCCTTTTTCCCGCTCGAGATCCGCGATCGTAAGCGGGTTAGCTTCGAGCCACTTCGGATCGAAGCGCAGCATGACCGACTGCTCCGCGACTTCGATTTCCGGCACGGACACCGCGGCGGCGCTTCGACTGCGATTCAGTAGCACTGCGATCCGCAACAGCATCGCAAGGCGCAATGCTGATTTCCTCCAGACCTTTGGCAGGGAATTGAGGCCGCCGACCTCCAGTCGATCTCGCTGCACGCCAATGAGAAACGCCAGAAAACGCTGCTCGGCCCGTGGAAAACCAGGCATGTCGGCGTGCTCGGCAATATAAGCGCCGTGTCGCTGGAATCCGTCGTGCGAAATATCAAGGCCGATCTCGTGCAAGCGTGCGGCCCAGTCAAGCACGCGTGTCGTGAAGTCAGAATGTACGTCCCAGTCTGCAGCACATTGATCGTGCAACAGGGCGGCAGTTTCCGCGACGCGCCGCCCCTGCTCGGAATCAGCGTGATAGCGCGCCGCCATCGCGGCAACGGTTCTTTCACGGGCATCTTCATGCTGCAAACGTCCCAGGAGGTCATAGAGCAGTCCCTCACGCAGGGCGCCGTCAGAGATTTTCAGCTCCTCGATTCGCAGTACACCAAGTAGCTCGGCCAGAATGGAAAGCCCGCCCGGCCAAACTTGTGCCCGACGATCCGACAGTCCGCGCAATGACAGCGCGTCTATCGAATCGAAGCCCAATACCTTGTCAATCAACTGCTCGACTGCGTCGGGCGTGATACCGGACTCGGTAATCCCCAACTCCCGTGCCACGAGTTCCGTCGAGAGTATCGTCCCGGAGGTGCCGATCGCTTCGATATTCTCAGCATCGCGGAAAAACGCTTTGACGGGACGAAGTTCCAGTTGCGCCGCCAACCGTGCTTTGTCGAACGCCCGGCGGGTCAGCTTGCCGCCCTGGAAGAATCGCTCGGTCATCGAAACGCAACCCAGGTGCAAGCTCTCGAGTGCCTTCGGTTGTGATGACCGACCGAGGATCAGTTCGGTACTGCCCCCGCCGATATCCATGACCAGCCGCAAACCATCGGTTGGCGGCAAGCTGTGCGTTACACCGTTGTAGATCAGTCGGGCTTCTTCGATTCCGGAGATAACCTCTATGGGATGGCCAAGCGCGGCCTCCGCCTCACTCATGAACGTGGAATCTTCACGGGCGCGCCGAATCGTGCTGGTACCGGCCGCCCGAACGCTGTCGGCTCGCATGTCTCGCAGACGTTCGCCGAAGCGTGATAAACAGGTGATGGCGCGCTCACGGGCATCATCAAGAAGATCGCCCTTCGGCGACAAGCCCTCGGCGAGCCTGACGGTTTCGCGAATTCGATCGAGAATGGCGAGCTGACCGTGACGCAACTCCCCGACGATCATGTGAAAGCTGTTCGAGCCGAGATCGACGGCAGCGATTATTTCGGGCTGGTCAACCTCAGACGGTGAAAGAGGATCCGCAGCCGCAGGTTGTTTGTGCATTTGGATTCCGGATGATGAACTGCGCTCCTTGCAGGTCCTCCTTGTAGTCGATTTCGGCGCCCATGAGGTACTGAATACTCATCGGATCAATCAACAGCATCACACCCTGGTTTTCCACCTGGCTATCGCCGTCCTCGACTTCCTCGTCGAAGGTAAAGCCATACTGGAAACCCGAACAACCTCCGCCGGAAATGAATACGCGGAGCTTGAGGTTTGGATTGTCTTCCTCAGCGATAAGTTCGCCCACCTTGCTTGCAGCAGCGTCGGTGAATACGACACTCGGTGGTGGTGGTGGTGCGATGGTTTCTGCGGTTGCCATAATTGCCTCTTCGTGATTCTCGTAGCCGAGACTACTGCTATTCGTTTGCGGCCGCTGCCGACTTGTCAATACGCGCGGTTTGCTCAAGCAACGGTACATGCCCCTCGGGCTGATGTACAAGCTTGCCGTTGATCTCTGCGCCTATCGCCATCTCGATCAGATTGTAATACACATTGCCAATGACACGCGCTGTGGGCCCGAGTTCCACGCGCTGACTGGCAAACAGGTCGCCGCGCACGATTCCATTCAATACAACATAAGGAACCGTCACCCCGCCGTCGACGTTTCCTATATCGCTGATACTCAACGCTGACTCGGTATCCGGGTCAGCCGTCACATTGCCATTGACCGTGCCATCGATGTGGCATCCGCCATCAAAATGCAGGTCACCATTCAACTTGCTGTTTGCGCCAACCAGTGTTTCAACGACCGTGTGTCTGCGTTGCTTCTTGCCGAACATCGGGTTCTCCAATTGGCCGCCGCCCGCGGCCTCAAACTATCAGCCCTGGCTCGTGGCCCAGGCAAAACTCTCCTCGATACTCGCAATCGAGCGTGTCTTCGAGTGCACTTCAACATGAATACGTTCAGGTGTGAAGCCGTCCGGCAATACGAGTTGCCGATTAAAGTCCTGAAAGTACCGGAAGGAAAATGCCCAACCCTTCTTGGCCTCGGCCGGATTCAGTTCCGTCAGGGTATAGACTGTCTCAACGCCGTCCTGGTTGCCCTGCACGCTCAGGCTCACGTCACCAGAAACCTTGCGATCGTGCTGCATTGCTTGAACTAGCACCAGTCGCAGATTGAATTCTCGTTCCGCTTTGCCCCGAGTGAGCTTCAGGTCCTGCACGCGAAGACCTGACTTGCCGTCTGCCGGAGACACGATACCGCGATAAAAAGCGATCGCGTCACGTTGCTCCTGTATCTTGGCCTGCAACGAAGAAAGACTTGTTTCGACTTCCTTGTACGACTCACGATCGATTTCGCGGTGCGTTTCGAGCAAGGCGACTTCCTGCTTCAGCGCGATAATCTCGTTGTCGAGAGCCTCGATTCGATCTTTATAGGCCTGACGATCTTTTGCGGCGTCGACGATATCGTAGCCCGCGCTGATGCGCCCGAATTCAAAGATCAGGTAGGCACTGATCCCGACCAGGGCAAGCAGCACGCCGCGAACCACCCAGGTTCTTCGCGCTCCATGCATTTGTATGTGGTGTTTCGTGGCCACGTCGATCCGTTATCCGGCTTACGATTGAGAACGCGTTATGTTACGCGGTGACCCGATCAAACAGAAGTGCGCCAGATCACGGATTACGAGACTCGTCCGCCGCCTCTGCGGTCCGCGCAATGTCTTTGTCGAATACCGTGCGCCAGCGTTTCGGCCACCACCTCGGACGGCGTGGCAAGCCTTGCGGGTAAACGGATGGCCCAAGTTCGTGTAGAGCACGAGCATAAACACGTCGTTTGAAATAGATGACTTCGTTCACCGGTCGCCAAAAATGGACCCAACGAATTCGGTCAAATTCGGGTTTGTCGCAGCGGTCGAAACGCAGCTTCTCATCGTCCGACACAAGTCGCAGCATGAACCAGCGTTGCTTTTGCCCGATGCACAGGGGCTTGCTGTTGCGGCGAATAAACTTGTCCGGCAGGCGGTAACGGAGCCAGTCGCGGGTCACGCCAAGCACTTCGACATCGCCCACCTCAAGGCCGATCTCTTCGTGCAGCTCACGAAACATCGCATTGATGGGTTCCTCGCCCTTCAGCATTCCACCTTGCGGAAACTGCCATCCCTTGGCGCCTGCCCGACCACCAAGCAACAGCTTGTTGTCGGTGTTCGCAAGGATGATGCCGACATTTGCGCGAAACCCTTCGGCGTCAATCCAATCGTTGCCCATAGCAACCGTATTAAAACTCTAACTGCCGTTTACTTTACACTATCCGTCGCCACTCGCCCTAGGAGATTTTTCGGTGTTCCGAAGCCGCAACGCAGCGCTGTTCGTCGGATTGCTGCTATCCGTCGCCGCTGCGATCCTCGCCGCGTTGGCGTCGGGCAGTGCCGATGTCAGTATCGGGGAAATGCTGAGCGCAATCCGTGGCGATGCGACACCACAAATTCGGTCGCTGGTCATCGAATTACGTTGGCCGAGGGCGTTGACAGCATTTGCGGTCGGCGGCCTTTTGGCAGTAGCTGGCGTGTTGATGCAGGTGTTATTAAGAAACCCGCTTGCCGAGCCCTACATTCTGGGCAGCTCGGGCGGAGCAGCCGTAGCGGCATTACTTGCGATGATGCTGGGCATGGGCAGTGCCGTTGTCGATCTTTCGGCATTTGGCGGGGCGATGGCGGCAACGCTGCTGGTTTTTTCGATTGCGCATGGCACGGGCAGCTGGACGCCAGCACGATTGCTCTTGACAGGCGTCGTACTGGCAGCCGGATTCAGCGCCGCGACCACGCTGCTTCTCGCGCTTACCCCGGATCAGAATCTCCGCGGCATGCTCTTCTGGCTGATGGGTGACCTCAGCTTCGCCTTCGAGCCAGCCCGCTGTCTGTGGTTGCTCACCGTGCTGGTTATCGCCGGGACCCTTGGCGCTCGCCACCTGAACGTGCTTTCTCGCGGTGAGCTGCAGGCCGCCATCGTCGGCCTGCCGGTACGTGCATTTCGCTATCTGATTTTTGCGGCAGCGGCGTTGGCGACAGCCCTGTCCGTTACAACGGTCGGCGTCATTGGCTTTATCGGTCTCGTGGTTCCGCACCTCGTCCGCCTGGTTGCTGGCAGCGACCATCGCGTGGTCTTGCCTGCATCAGCGCTGGCCGGAGGTGCTTTGCTGGTCGTGGCGGATACCCTGGCGCGCACGATGATGGCGCCAAGACAGCTCCCCGTCGGGGCACTGACCGCCGCGATCGGCGTGCCGCTCTTCCTGGTTCTGATGACCAGGGTTCGGCAGGACCGCTACCGGTAACCGGCACGCTCGGCGAGCGGACTCGAAAAAATTCCGTAGCCGCGGCTTCCGGTTTCGCATCACCCTTCCTCTACGACCACGCGGTCTCTTCCAGCCGACTTGGCGGCGTACAGGGCGACGTCGGCACGCGCGATCAGAGAATCGCCGACATTCTTGAGATCATTAGCTTCCGGCGCCGGATGGACATCCGAAATGCCGATTGATGCCGTGATCGTCACCATCTCGCCGTTAGGGAGCGTCACCGGTGCTGCCGAAACGGCAGTCCTGATGCGCTCGGCGAGCAACAACGCAGACGCAACATCGGTGCCCGGCAACAGCACCACGAACTCCTCGCCGCCGTAACGAGCGGCAACATCACTGGCGCGGACCTGAGACTCGATCCTCGCCGCGATTTCCTGGAGGACTGCGTCTCCCGCGACATGTCCCCAGTTGTCGTTGACTCGTTTGAAATGATCGATATCGATCATCAGGCAGACAAGTCCTGTACCGTCGCGACGCGCGCGCGCCAATTCTTCGCTCAGGCGAACCGTAAGATAACGACGGTTGTGCCAACCGGTCAGAACGTCCGTGAATCCGCTGCGCAACAGCCGGGCCCGGTTTACGGCGTTCTCGACACAAAAAGAGGCAATGACGCCGAGATGCGCGAGGAAGTCGCTGGCGTGCGCCCGCGTAAAGCGCTCGCTGTCTGCGCTGCAGAGGTTGATGCTGCCAAGCAGTTTTTGGCGAAAAGTCAGAGGGATTATCGCGACGCTCTTCATCCCGACCGCACCTGGACAAATGAGCTGATGGTCGCAGGACGCGAACGCCCCCAGCCAGGGTTGTTGCAGCGTAATGTACTGCGGCGCCAGTCCGCTCATTGCCTCAACCATCAGCAGGTTCCCGAAATCTTCTGCTGGCGTACCGTTCGCGAGCAACAAATGGCGAATATCGTGATCCGGATCGCACAACACCAGGCTCACGTACCCGAGGTCGTAACTCACCCGCAGCCCGTCGATTAACTCGTAAATCAGCGAGTCGAGGCTTTCGGCCTGCAGCAGTCGCAGTTCACGTCCGTGCGTACGCCGCATTTTCTCGTCGTTGCTCGCAACCTCCGCCGTCATCTCCTCGAGCTGTCGCCGGGATGCTTCGAGCTCTGCCTTTAGCTCCTCGACCGATGGCATGGGGTCAGCCCCGCAACGCGAGGTAATCGCGGCCCTTCTTCATGAGTTCGACAAACGCCTGTTCGTCGCCGCCGGCAACTGTTTCCCGAATTCTCGCCGCGGCATCACAAAGCGCATCGAGCGGCCCGAGTCCGAATTTGTTGAGGTTTTGAATTTCGAAATACAGGTGTGGATTATCCTGAGCGACTGCTGCCGACACCAGCAACTGCGAGTCGAATGTCGTGGACGACATCTTGGCCAGTTTCGGCGCCGCCTCACCACTTTCCGCGAGTGCCGTAAAAAACGCGATGTTCAACGCGTGTGACAAGCCGAGGACGTAGGCGATCAGGCGATCGTGATCGTCAAGACCCATGTCGAGTTGCTCGACCATCGTCGCTGCAAAAAGCTCCTTGGCGGCGGCCGTTGCGTCCGGGTCGCCGACGTCACAAAAGATCAGGTGACGTCCGGATAGCAATCGAGTGTCGGGGCCGAACATGGGATGCAGTGACGTTACGCGGCAACCCGCCGACTGCAACTCGCGAAGACCGTCAATCAGCGGCGACTTCAAGCTACCGATATCGAATACCAGCCCTTTTGGTTTCAGTACGGCCAGTTGCGCCAGAATTCTGCCTGAAACGGCGAGCGGGGCGGCGACGACGATGAAGTCATACTCCACGCCTGCATCGGTCCAGTTTCTGAACTGCCGGGGACCGTCTTCAACGCTAGTGTCGGCAACGGTCGTTGCGAAGCCCTGAGAGGTAAAAAAATCGACGAACCAGCGACCCATCTTGCCGGCACCACCAATAACGAGCGCGCGCCGACCATCTCCCTTGCCCTCCGCGATAACCCGATCGCGCTCCTGGCTCTCGAGGGAGGTGCGGATCAACTGCCGCAATATCCCTTCAACCAGGTCCGGATCCACGCCCAGCTCGATCGCCTGCTCCCGCCCCATATCCAGCACGTCTTTCTCCCGCGCATAATCCCGCGTACCGGCTCCGGTGGTCAGTTTGCTTTTGCCTATCTCACCAACGATCTTCTGTCGTTCAGCAATGAGTTCCACCAGGCGCCGGTCAACAGCCGAGAGGTTCTTGCGAAGTTGGTCTAGAGTCATAGCCCGAGATGTTTTCTTGGAGTGCAGCGAAGCGTCTGTTTTACAGCAGACTCGTTCACAGTGAAAGCCGGCCCGAACGTTTTCGGGCCGGCTGATTCTCCTTTGCCGCTGATTACGACCGCCAGCGTTTGTGTCTGCGCCTTTCGTTGCGATCGTCGTCGCGGTAGTAATCGTGAATGTGGACGTGCCGGCCACCCCGACGATGTTTCATCCTGTCGAACCGCTCCCAGCGATAGATCTCAAAGAGCTGATGCCAGGCAAGATGTCTGTTTTTGCGCAGCCGCGTGTGCTTGTACCACCGGCGAAACGATACATTCCGTTTCAGCCAGTACGGCATGTGTTTCGCACGCCGCGTCTCGACTCGATAGTAGACCGATGGCTGGTAAACGGTCCGTGCCTCTTTGTGCGCTGCAGCCTCGGGAGAGTCCAGAAGCAACAGCCCGCCAGCGATTAGCGCTACAGTAATGATCTTGTTCATATCAATCTCCGATTCCTCTCACAGTGCCGCTCCAGAGTAGGACCGGCAACATGAACCGGGAATGAAAGCAAGTTATTGTTTTTATTAATTTTATGAACAGAACATGAACGATGCATTCAGACAGGAATTCGGCCGACTGTCGCTATCAAGGCAATCGTGCGAATATGCGACGACAAGTAATGACAAACGCGAATGAGGTGGATAATCAATGAAGACACGCGCTGCCGTTGCCTGGGAAGCAGGCAAACCTCTCGAAATCGAAATGCTCGACCTGCAAGGACCCAAGGCCGGCGAGGTCCTGCTCAGAAATGTCGCGACTGGCGTCTGCCACACCGATGCGTTCACGCTCTCGGGCGAAGATCCCGAAGGCATTTTTCCCGCCGTCCTGGGGCACGAGGGCGGTGCCATCGTCGAAGAAGTTGGCGCGGGCGTCACTTCCGTTGCGGTCGGTGACCACGTAATTCCCCTGTATACGCCCGAATGCGGGAAATGCAATTTCTGTACCTCGGGAAAGACCAACCTGTGCCAGGCGATTCGCGTTACCCAGGGTCAGGGACTCATGCCGGATGGTACGTCGCGCTTCTCCCTGGACGGCAAGACCGTTTATCACTACATGGGGACTTCTACATTCAGTGAGTACACGGTACTGCCCGAAATCGCGGTTGCGAATATCAGTAAAGAAGCGCCGCTGGAAAAAGTCTGCCTGCTGGGCTGTGGAATCACGACGGGCATTGGCGCCGTTCTGAACACCGCCAAGGTCGAACCCGGTGCAACGGTCGCGGTGTTCGGGCTTGGCGGCGTCGGCCTGAGCGTCATTCAGGGTGCCACGATCGCGAAGGCGGGTCGAATTGTAGCCGTCGACATCAATACCGATAAATTCGAGCTCGCAACACAGCTCGGTGCGACCGACACTGTCAATCCCAATGATCACGATGGACCTATTCAGGATGTTATCGTCGAACTGACCGGCGGGGGCGTAGACTACTCTTTCGAGTGCGTTGGCAATACGAATCTGATGCGATCTGCCCTCGAATGCTGTCACAAAGGATGGGGTGAGTCTGTGATCGTCGGCGTCGCGGGCGCCGGGCAGGAAATCTCGACCCGGCCTTTCCAGCTGGTCACCGGACGTGTCTGGCGGGGTACGGCATTCGGAGGTTGCAAAGGCCGCTCACAATTGCCAGGCATGGTCGACCAGTACATGCACGGCGACATCAAGATCGACGAATTCATCACCTATACAATGCCGCTGGAAGACATCAACAGGGCGTTTGACCTGATGCACGAAGGCAAGAGCATTCGTTCTGTGATCCACTTCTGATATAGAAGCATTCCCTTCGACGATACCCGGAAGCCCAGTGAGTCACATTGCTGTCGCGACAACCTCGCAGCTGGCCGCCGACGCGGCAGCGGAAATTTCCACCGCCGGTGGCAATGCCGTCGACTGTGCGCTGGCCGCCGCGCTGCTGACGATCAATACCGAACCCGGCGTCTGCGCTCTGGGCGGTAGCGCATTCGTTACGATCTGGAGTAATAACGATGATCCAGTCACGATCGACGGCAATGTCGCTGCACCCGGCGCCGGCCTGGCTCCGGCACAGCGTGGCCATGGTGCTGTAAGCGTCACTCTTGACTACGGCGGCGGCATAACGACACTTGTCGGGCCGGGCTCGATCGCCGTACCGGGAACCTTGGCCGCAATGGAGCATGCCTGGACACGATACGGCAGCGTCCCCTGGCAAGACATTTTCGAGCCGACCATTCGCGCTTGTCGCGACGGCTTTCCGTTATCCGCGGCCTGTCGTTACTACCTTGGTTATTCAGCCGACTCTGTCTTCAATCGTAGCAAGGATGGCTTCGCGGCATTGCATCATGCGGACGGTGCATTGCTGGATGCCGGTGACCGTGTCGTCATGCCGCACCTCGCGGACAGCCTTGGTGCAATCGCGGAAGATGGGGCTCGCGTTTTCTACGAGGGCGATATCGCAGTGGCGATTGCCCGCCACTGCCGCGACGGTAATGGCATGCTGACGGCCGAGGACCTCAGGGACTATCGAGCCATAGAGCGCAGGCCTCTCATCACCGATATCGGCGACTGGTCCATCGCAAGCAACCCACCGCCGGCCGTCGGAGGCAGCGTACTTGCGGCCATGCTGCTGGCGTGTTCGGATCTTTCTGAAACCAGCTGGACGAGCGGCGCCTTGCGACAACTTGTGGAGTCACAACGTGCTTGCCTCGATTTTCGACAACGAAACCTCGATCTTTCCGATGACGTTTCCGCGGAGGCCGCACGCCTGTTGGAATCCGCACGCAGTGGTCAGCTACTAACACGCTGGACATCGGCATCGACCGTGCACACGTCGGTCGTTGACAATGAAGGCGCGGGTTGCGCGATAACGGCATCGTCCGGTTACGGCTCGGGCGAGATGCCGGACGGCACCGGCTTATGGCTTAACAACTGCCTGGGTGAAATCGAGCTGAATCGGCGCGGGCTGGACGCAGGTCCGCCAGGCTCGAGGTTGCCGTCAAACATGGCACCCAGCGTCGCCAGGCGAGACGACGCCGTCCTCGCCGTCGGCTCCCCGGGAGCCGACAGGATCACGACGGCGCTGCAGCAATTCCTGATCAATTTCCTGCAGTTTGAAATGCCGCTAAGGGATGCGATCGCTCATCCGCGCGTGCACGTCGATACCAGTGGCGAGACCGTGAGGCTCATGGCGGAGCCCGGGCTCGATCTGCCGGACGTGGACCTGCCGGTTACCGTTTTTCCGAGCCTCGTTATGTACTTCGGGGGAGTCGGGGCCGTCGTATACGACCGCAACTCAGGATTCGATGCGGCCGCAGATCCGCGACGAGAAGGTGGAATTTTCGTTTCTGACACCTGATCATGATTCGGACCAGTGCAAGCATAATTGTCGGGCTCTACTTGCTCGCGGCATCGTCGCTCTCGGCCCAGGAGACAATCACTCGTGGCCGCAATATTTCGGCTGATATCGCCAGCGATGGTCGCGTGGCGATCGACCTGGCCGGCAGCATCTGGATCGTGCCGCAAAGTGGCGGCGAGGCCAGCGCCATTACACAAGACGTCAATTCCGCCCAGCGACCGCGCTGGTCGCCGGACGCGTCACGAATTGCATACCAGGCCACGGTGAAAGGTACGCAGGCACTCTGGATATACGATTTCAAGACGGCTCAGTCACACAAGATCAGCCGTAATACTTTCCTCGACTTGCATCCGGCGTGGCACCCGGATGGCGAGCGTCTCGTCTACGCATCCGATGCCACCGGCACAGGGTTCGACCTCTGGGAAATCGACTTACCAACCGGCCTGCACTGGCGACTCAGCGATCGTGTCGGTGATGAAACGGATCCCGCGTGGTCGTCCGATGGGCGCCACCTCATCTACGTTCATCATCAAGGTGATCAGTGGTCTTTGATCCTGCGGCGGCACGGGCTGCCGGAAGAAACCTTGCTGTCGACCACGGACAGACTCGCCGGGCCGTCGTGGCGGCCCGATGGCAGCTTGATCACCTACGCCAGAAGCGGCACATCCGGGTCCTCAATCGAGATGGTCATCCTCTCGCAACCCCGACTGATCAGGCCTTACGCGAGCGACGAGGATTTCACACTCGCACCGGTAAGCTGGCTTGACCGCCACCGCATGATCTATACAGCAAGCGGCGTTATCCGCCAGCGACTTTTCAATTCCTGGACATCGTCGCCACTGCCATTTCAGGCGACGATCCGGTTGGCGAAGCCCACGACACCTGTCGAGACCGAGCGTCGCCCGCTACCGCGTATCGACGAGCCCGAGGGTCGCCTGGTCATTCACGCGTCGCGCATGTTCGATGGCCTGGGTGGCGGTTACCAGATGGACCGAGATATCGTCATCGATGGCGGACGGATAGCAGCCGTCGAACCCCACAGCGATCGCTCCGGATCGATAGTTATCAATATGGGTGACCTGACCGTAGTGCCCGGCTATATCGACGTGCGAGCCCGCTTGCCGAACAGCTTCGGCAGGTTCGGCGATCGCATCGGCTCACTATTGTTGACGACCGGTGTCACAACGATGATTGCTGATCACGCGGATGCAGAGCGCCTCAACGTGCTTTGGTCCGGAAAGGACGCTCCGGGTCCGAGACTACTGAGCGCTGCCGACTGGCCTGTCGAACCACTCTTTTCAATGGCTGATTCCATGACGCCCGGCCTGCAAGCGCTGCTTGAATCGCGCCAGGCCGTTCTGATCGGCGCGGCGGCGCCCGTTGCCCGGCGCTTCTCCGAACCGCCAGTCTTGAGTGCCCGGGCCAGTTCTGTCGTGCTCAGCAGCTTTGATAACGGCCTGCCACCAGGGATATCGCTACATGCCGAGTTTCGTGCATTGACTGCCGCAGGACTTGAACCGGAACAGTCTCTGCGGGCCGCCGGAGTAAATGCCGCCGCCGCCCTGCGCCTGGACCCGCGACTCGGGCGTATTGCTGTTGGCGCGGCAGCAGACCTGGTCTTTGTGGACGGAGACCCCCTCGCCAATATCGAAGACGCCCTGAATATCGTGGCGGTCGTCCGAAATGGCCGCTTTTTCAGTGTCAGAGGACTGATCGATCGCGCTCAAACTGCCGAAAGTGTCGAATAATTTGACAAATCACCCCGAAAACACGGTTTGATCCGCGATTATTGATGAATTCAACATAATCGGAACGGCGCCGAGAAGCCCCTGTCGCGTGCCACGACGCGATCAGTCGATGTTTCTCCTTAATTATCAAATGTTTGCCATGGGCTCTTGCCACAGCAGGTTACGTGAACGGTGGTCGGTATGTCGGTTTTCTTTACAAAAAAGGGTCGCGATCGACTCAGCAAGCGATAGCGGGATCATCCATGCCCTTCAATGGCGCGCCTTGCAGACAGGTTGGCACGACATTTGCTTTTAATACTATGCCCAAGCGAAGTGTAACTGCGCTCGATAACGAAAACGGTCAGGAACAGGATTTAGACGCCAGAAGAAAAATAACTACAAAAACAAGAAGATCAGAATCCAATAATAATAAAAACGCTCTGTCACCGGTTACCGTATTCGCAGTTACCTCTTTTGATAAAAAAGAGCATTTGGCCCCGCCGCTAACGCCGCGGGGCTTTTTATTTGCCCGTCCCACAGCGGCCGTATTCGCGATGCACGCCGCAAAGCTGCCGCGGTGCTGGCTGTTATCGAAAAACCCTGGAATGAGAAACAGCTCAACGAGATTAGCCGCGCATTCGAGCAAGCTAACGAGGCAAAATTAGCGCCTCTCTTTTAACAAGACAGGGTCGACCTGATGTTCAAAGCTGTTCGCATTTCAATTCTTCTGTTCGTGCTGTTTTTTGTTGCGGTAAGCACCTGGCTGACTCAGGCCAGAAGCACCGACTGGAACAACAGCCTTTGGATCAAGGTGTATCCGATTAACGGGGATAGGACGACCGAATCGGCCAGGTACATTGATAACCTGGAACCGCGCGACTTTGCAGGCATAGAGTCCTTTCTTACACGTGAGACCAGCAAGTACGCCAAAAACATCTCTCGCCCTGTACGCGTCGAACTGGGTGAGCCAATTGACGCCCAGCCACCGCAACTCGGGGCCAAACCAAACGCATTGTCAGTCATGCTCTGGTCGCTGAAAATGCGCTGGTGGGCGACGACCATTACTGACGATCAGGACCGAATCGACCCGGATGTCAGGATTTTCGTGCGCTACCACAAGCCGCGATCAGCGGTTGAACTGGATAATTCGGTCGGCCTGCAGAAAGGCATGGTCGGCATCGTCAACGCTTACGCCAGTCGTCTCTACAGCGGCACGAACAATGTCATCATCGCACATGAGTTCCTGCACACGCTGGGGGCTACCGACAAGTACAGCCCAGGCGACGGGCAACCGATTGGGCCAGACGGTCTTGCAGAGCCTGACCGCAGACCGCTTTATCCGCAACGCTATGCCGAGATCATGGGTGGCCGAATCGCGCTCGCCGATGACGACTCCGTCATTCCGAAGAACCTCAAGTACGCTGTCATCGGACCACTGACCGCGAGCGAAATCAATCTGACCGAGTGACACGACTTTTGCTGTGCTGCTACGTGAGCTACGCTCACCGCATGCTCGACGACAGCACAACGCAATTCTCCTGCAGATGCCTCCGCGTGAGTGTTGCCGATCGGCTGCTCGTGGATGCACTGCAATTGGACGTTGCCAGCGGCGAATTGATTGCCGTGCTCGGTCAAAACGGCTGTGGAAAGTCCCTGACGATGCACACGCTGGCCGGACTGCGAGTCGCCGATGCCGGAAAAGTCGTGTTGAATGGCGCAGACGTCGCCACGACGCGCAGACACGAAATAGCCAGGAACCTGGCACTGTTGCCGCAGCACGTGGATGACATATTTCCGGCAACGGTGCTCGATACAGCAATGATCGGACGCCATCCGCACATCGGGCGCCTGAGCTGGGAGTCGGATCACGATTTTGCTGTAGCCAACGCGGCGCTCGACTCGGTCGGCCTTACGGGACTCTCGGCACGCGATGTACTGACCTTGTCCGGCGGAGAACGACGACGACTGGCAATCGCCCAGGTACTAACGCAGCAACCCGACATCTACCTGCTTGACGAACCGACGAATCATCTCGATCCGCAGCATCAGCTTGATGCGTTACAGCTGTTCCGTGACAAAGCCAACGCGGGCGCCATCGTCATCGCCAGCCTGCACGATGTCAACCTGGCCGTGCGTTATGCAGACCGTTGTCTGCTGCTATACGGCGACGGGCGCTGGGATCTCGGTATAACCGCTGAGATTCTGAGCACGGACCGTCTGAGCGAGCTTTACTCGACGCCCATGGAGGCGGTCGCCTGGCGATCACGCCAGTTGTTCATCGCATCAGGTGACGTACCCGCCTAGGAACTCGAGATATTTTGCGTGCAGCGTTGGGTTAGCCGCAAGCACCGAACGAACATCCAGACCCGGCTTTTCTCCATTCAGATCTGTGAATACGCCGCCAGCCTCGGTAACGATGATGGAGAGCGCAGCGATATCCAGGATATTCACATCGGATTCGATCACGGCTTCGATTTTCCCGGCAGCCAGCAAATGATAATGATAAAAATCGCCGTAGCCGCGTATTCGATCAGCACGCTCGACTATTCTTCCCAGCGCCGACCAACCCTCACTGCCGGCCAGCGATTTCAGGTTGCCAACGGATACCGCCGCTCGATCCGGATCGCCTATTCCGCTCACTGCAAGACGCCTGCCGTTGAGCCAGGCGCCCTGACCTTTCTCGGCCCAGGCCAGTTCATCCATCATCGTGCCAATGGACACACCAAGAATGATCTCGCCCCTGCGCATGAGGGCAATCTGCGTCGAAAAAAACGGATATTGCCGAACAAAGCCCTTGGTGCCATCGATCGGATCGACGAGCCACAGGTACTCGGCATCTTCCTGTGTCCGGCCCGTTTCCTCGCCGTAAAAACCGTGCTCCGGGAAGTGCTCGAGAACCACCCTGCGAATCGCCTGCTCGCACTCGACGTCGGCCTGGGTGACGGGCGTCATATCTGCCTTGGTCGTTACTGTAAAATTACCGGCGTAGTAATGACGACTGATGCGCGCCGCTTCCATCGCTGCCGAGCGCGCAACTCGCAAAAACTCCGATGCGCTGCTTTCAATATAACTTTCCACGACCAAATGTCCTGTCCCGTAAATGCGTTTGACGTCGGAGCCAGTAAACGGCGCCACTATGGCCGCATGCGCGGCGATTGACAAGCAAAGAAGGCTCTGGCCATGAAATTGCCTGTCAGTGGCTCCCGAATGCTTGACACCCTCCCGGGACGTGCCTATCTTCGGTCCCTCATCAGGTGAACCCGAAATGGCTTGTTTCGGGTGAACGGGAAGCCGGTGTCGAGTGATTGATCAGATGTTCGACCGCTCAAATCCGGCGCTGCCCCCGCAACGGTGATCGAGTTAAAGCCGAAGCCCCTGTGTCACCAACCATCGCCACGAAGGCAATGGTCGATGATGCAGAGCCACTGCGAAATTCAAGGTTTCGCGGGAAGGCGTTACGGCCGGAGAAGTCCGCTCGTCAGCCCGGAGACCGGCCGGATGAAACGCGAATGGCGCGGCGGGCGCATGTTCGGGCGTTTCTTCCAGGCGTCCATTCTCCTTCCGCACCGTTCAAACTCGAGCTATGAGGCGTGCGGGCGGCACGCGGGGAAGACCAGACATGCGACCTTTCGTTTTACTCGCGTTGGCGGCATTGCTGTCAGTCCCATCACTATCAACGGCCGCGGACATCTCTCCAGGCGACACGATAGTCGTTACGGCAACTCGAACCGAGATTCCAGTATCCGATTCGACGGTACCGGTGACGGTAATCACTCGTGAGGATATTGAATTGTCGCTTGCAACTGACCTCGCCGAACTCCTGCGGTTCGAGGCTGGAATCGATATCGGACGCAATGGTGGCCCAGGCCAGGCGACGTCCGTATTCCTGCGCGGCACGGAAAGCAATCACACGCTCGTTATGATCGACGGTGTTCGCATGAACCCGAGCACAATCGGCGGTGCGGCTTTCCAGAATATTGCGCCTCAAGCGATTGAGCGCATTGAGATTGTGAAAGGCGCACGATCCGCTTTGTTCGGTACCGACGCCATCGGTGGTGTTATCAATATCATCACGCGTCGGGCTGACGAAGGCTACTTCGAGGGCGGCGCTGGCGGGGGCAGTTTTGCGTCGCAATCGGGACACGTGTCCGGCG
>Ga0209567_10000369_pt1 | contig 24475 bp, 21 predicted proteins | sample COG_12_FD_184756 | JGI IMG/M metagenome (GOLD analysis project Ga0209567, IMG submission 184756) | Pelagic marine sediment microbial communities from the LTER site Helgoland, North Sea, for post-phytoplankton bloom and carbon turnover... | ecosystem: Environmental > Aquatic > Marine > Neritic... | reverse complement strand
GGCCGGGCGTCTCGCCGTGCACCGACACCCAAGTCCCAGGATTCTCCTCCGTTGCCGACCCACCGTGCCATGTGGGGGGTAGATCTGGGCCCGCCCAGGTGTAGAGCCACTTGGCGTCGCGAGGGGCTAGGTTGATGCAGCCGTGGCTTCGGGGGCGGCCGAAGCGGTCGTGCCAGAAGGCCGAGTGGAAGGCGTAGGCGCCTTTGAAGTACATCACGTAGGGGACGTCCTCGAGCGAGTACGGCGGCTCGCCGGGTTCGTCGTTGTCCATTGTCGAAGTCAGGTGCTTCCCTCGAATGCGATGGACGCCCTTCGGAGTGCGGTAGTCCAGCTCCGGGCTCGGGGTTTTGGTCCGTCCGGTCGACACCAGGGTCACGTAGCGGGGCTGCTTCCAGTCATAGGCGACGAGGATCTGATGCGAGAGGTCGACGTCGATCCAGCGCTCGCCCTCCCCAACCTCCGCCGGAGGCGTGCTGGGCTGGATGACAAACACCTCGGTCTCGCGGACTAGCCTGTCGTCTCCAACGGCGAGGTATACGGTCTCGTCGATTCGCCGCCGTGACCGCACCGGAAGCCAGGATCGGCGCTCGAGGCGCTGGCGGGTAGCCCGGAGCTTCCCTCGATCGTTCAGGCGATAGACCATCGTCTCTTCGCTTCGGGTCACCGCCACGGGCAAGTCCCACGTCCGACCGTCGAGCACCCGCCCCTGAAACTCGCTCGGCGCCTTGCGTCGCACCGGGTCGGCCGGCAGGAACCCGTTCTGCTGCGTGCGCCAGTAGGTCTCCCCTTCCTTCTCGAAGCTACGGTCCAGGCTCACGTAGAAGCCCGGCCGCAAGATGCGCAGCACGAGCGGGTTGTCGATCTCGCCGGACGGGGCTGGCTGCTCGGACGGGGGCTCCTCGGCGCCAGCGTCGGGAGCCTCAGGCGGAATCTCGTACACCTCGTCGGCCATCGGAAGCCGTTTGTAGAGCGGCGTCTTTGTTCGAACGGTGACGTACTCGTAGGGCATGACCGCTTCGAGGTCCGGCTGCAGCGCGCGCAGCTCCGGCAAGCGCTCGCCGGAGAACACGAGGATGTCGCGGCCCTGACAAGCGTATCCGCCGGTGTCTAGCTCGTACCAACCACCCTGGCAGCCTTCGTAGCCAACGGGCTCCGTCGTGGTCGAGTGAAGAAGGGCGCCGGCTCGCAGATAGCCAAGACGCGCGCCCTCCTGGCTCGGCACGTCTCGTATCGGCGTGACGAAGCGCTTCGCAAACACCCGCTGCGGCGGGCCGAGATCGCGCGGCTCATCGGGGCGCTGGTCTCCGATCGAAGTGAGCGCCTCATCGATGCTGCAGCCGGTGGATGGCCCCGCAAACGAAAGAGCGGCGACCATGCTGAAAAGCACACCGCAGGACCCCATCAAAGCTCGTCGTGTGCGCCTCACACCCGTGGTCTGCTACGAAGTGTCATTAGGATGCGCGCGGGTCAACAACTCGAAGCGTTTTCCACGACGTTCGGACTCGTGGCATCGCTCGCCCTACACCTCGCCGCGTTTGCCTACATCGCGAGCGCCACCGCGCAGTACGACTTCGACTTCGAGCTGACGCTACCCGCGGAGGTGGAGTTCGGCCTGACAGACGAAATGGCAATGGCGGCCGCCGCGCCCCCACCCCGAGCCAGAGGCGCCACCGACCCGAGATGGACGAGCGCAGCAAGTCGAGGGGCCGATCCGATCCAAGACGCCGGCGTCCCCATGGACACCGACACCGACGCTGGCACCGACACTGACACTGGCACCGACGCCGACACTGTCGCTGGCACTGACGCTGGCGCTGACGCTGACACTGTCGCTGACACTGACGCTGACACTGTCGCTGACACTGACGCTGACACTGACGCTGACACTGACGCTGGGACTGGCACTGACGCTGACACCGTGGCGGAGCCCACGATCACCGGCCCTTCCCGAATCCCCCCCGGCGCCCAGCTGGCCCTCCGCATCGACATGAAGCGCGTGCGCGAATCCCCGCTTGGGCCCGATGTCACCAGCTTTTTGCAGGGTGTGCCGGATTGGCAGCTGCTCCTCGATGGGTCCGGAATCGATCCTGTGGCGGATCTCGATCGGCTGATGGTTGCGACGCCCAACCTGCAGCGCTCCAAGCTCGTGCTCGCGGGACGGCACCGCCGTGATGCGAGCTTCGCGCGCAACAGCGTGAAGCGCCTCGCCCGCTCGCGCGGCAAATCGGTGCGTTGGCAGCGCCGTTTCGGTGTGGCCACCGCGCCGTGGCTCAATCGCGACCAAACACCGCGCACGATCGCCATCCTGAGCGCGCAGCACTTCAGCATCACACGCCGTCAAGATCTCGAGCGCGTCCTCGCGATGACAAAGGCTCGCGAGCTCCGGGACGCAACGAAGGAAGGGCTCGTTGCGGCGCGCGGTCCAGACGCCTTATTGTCGATGGGCCCGGACGAAGCGATCTCCCTCGAGGTCGAAGGCGTGCACCGGTTCGTGATCGGAAGCATCAAGCACATCCCGATCCGTTTGCGCGTGGCGGTGCAGGAGACGGGCCCGGACGAAGCTACCGTCAGCGTCCTGGCGACGTTCGCGTCGGAAAGCCTTGCGCAGGTGGCGTCGGTCTATTGGAAGAAAGTCGCGACGTTCTATTCGCAGCAACTGATCATGACGCTTGCCGGTTTCGGCAAGACTCTTCGCCGCATGGAGTTCGAGCCCGAGGAGGACCGCATCCAAGTGTCCTTCCAGCTGAACGCAGACCAGATTCGCTTCATTCTCAGCTACGCCGAGGGACGGCTGCGCGGCGGAACAGCCAAGCGCCCGCGCCAAACCGCGCCGCGCAAACAGCCAACGCCCGTGAAGCCAACTCCGACAACCGCACCGCCCAAAACAAAAAAGGGGCCCTGAGGGCCCCTTTTTCTCGATTCGTCGTCTCAGCGACTCAGAGGACGAGGTCCTTGAGCTTCTTGAGAGGCGTCGCGCGGATCTTCTTGGACGCTGGCTTGGGCGGAAGCATCATCTCCTCGCCGGTTGCCGGATTGCGTCCCATCCGAGCGGGCTTCGCCGGAATCTTACGAACTTTGAGCTTGATCATGTCAGGAATGACGAATTCCCCCGGGCCACGGCGGCCCAGCTCCTTCTTGACCAGTTCTTGAAGTGCACCAAAGACGCTCGTAATTTCCTTCTTGGTGAGGCCGCTCTTGTCGGCCAGCTCACTCATGATCTGGGCCTTTGTCATTCGCTTGCCCGCTACCATAATTCCCTCCTAACTCCGTGACCTGCCTCTTTGGTCCAAAAAGGCCCCCAAAAGAAGCCCCAGACAGGCACGGCGCCATCTATGCCTGGGGTTTTCCTTGCTGACAAGGGCCTTTGTGCGCTTTCGCAAACAAATTTCTAGGGGTTAAGTGACCCAGCCTCGCACTCGCCCCGGTCGTCTGAGGTTCGCGAGCCTCTGTAAGATGCGATTACCCACAGCCCGTCCACAGGTTCCCGGACCGCGGCGTGCAGTTCTCGCAGGCGCTCCGGTTCAGATTCGAATCCGACCTGGTTTCAGATGGTTAGCCGACGAAACACAGGTCACGCATGAAGATCGCACCGCGCGATTCGTTGAGCTCGACCCGGGTTTTCCACAAGCGCCACGGGCTAGCGGGCCGCCTCGACAGCGGCCAACAGATCCTCCGTCCGCGAGGTCATTTCGCGCTCCTCGCCTCTGGTAGCGTGATCGTGGCCGAGGAGATGGAGCAGCCCATGGGCGAGCAAAAACGTCACTTCTTGGATGATCGGGCGATCGCGTTCCACGGCCTGGCGGGTCGCGGTGGGCAATGAGATGACCACATCGCCTAATAGCCCCGGGTGCGCGGCCGGACCGGGGCCCTCGCGCATCGGGAAGGCCAACACGTCGGTCGACCTGTTCTTCTTCCGGTAGAGACGGTTGAGCTCGCGAATCGTCTCATCGTCGCAGAGTAGAATCGAGAGCTCCGCGCCGCCGAGACCCAACGACTCGAGCATCGCCTCCGCGCGCCACGACAGGTCTCGGTGACGGACCGAGCGACGTTCCAAACCACGCGAGCGGAGCCACACCGGCATTGCTGGGCTACTGGCTCCCACGTCCAGCTCGGTCAAGTCGGCCGCGGGATGCTTGGAGTGTGCCGATTGCTATGCTCCGGCGGTGTTCGATAAAGTATTGATCCTTCGGCGCGGAGAAGCTGCGACGCGCGTGGCGCGAACGTGTCGGCGAATGGGCGTGGAATCGATCGTGGTTGCGCCCAAAGACGAGCAGGCGAGTCGCCACATCGAGGCGGCGGACCGGAGCATCGAGGTCGACTTCGAGGAAGCCAAAGGAATACCGACCGACCAGCTCCCGGCGATTCTCGAGCAGGCCGGCGCCGACGCTGCGCACCTCGGCTATCAGGGCCAGCCCGAGATGTTCGAGCTCGCAAGCGCGGCCGAGCAGGCAGACGTGGCCGTGGTCGGAACGGACCTAGACGTGCTGGGGGCACTGACCGACCAAGCAACGATACGCGCCGCGGCCGAGCGGGCACAGGTGCGAACGATCCACGATTGCCCGGATTCGTCGCGGCCGCGCGAAATCGGCGTGCTCGTCGCCGCGGACTCCCATGGTGAAACCCGGGCGATCGCCGAATGCGACCGGAGCCTGTCCACGTCCGAGCACACATTGATCCACGAAACCCCTTCGCCCGAGCTGCTCTTCCGCGCCGACGGTGAGGCGTTTCGGATGGCACTGTTCGAGAGCGCGCGACGCCTCTCAGCCGAGCTCCGCTACGCCGGGCTTCTCGAAGTACGGTTTCACATCGATCCGTCTGGTCTCTCGTGGGTGTCCGACGTGACGATCGGCTTGCCGCGACACCACACGCTCATGGAGATGGTCACGAGGGTGGACTTGGTCGCGCTCCAACTTCGAATCGCTTCAGGCGAAGCGATCCCCCACGAGATCGAAATGATCGAACCCAGAGGACATGCACTCGATGCGTCGATCCTCGCGCTCGACCAACAGGACGCGGTGGTTTCCTCTTATTCCATCGCGCCAGCGCCGCAGGGCCGCGTTCGTGCGACCTCATCGGCCACGGTGGGCTTGCCATTGCCAGCCGACGACCGTCCATTGATCGCGAAGCTCACCACCTACGCGCCCATCCGTCACCGCGCGCTCCTCTCGATGGATCGCATGTTGGCGGAAATGCGCGCCGAGCCGTTCTCGACCAACGTCCAGGTGCTGCGAGGGATCCTCAGCGACTACGCATTCCGCGCCGGGCAATACGACATCGAATCCGCCTTGCGATTCGGCACTGGCTGACCCCAACCGCACGTCAGGCAGCGAAGGTCGACTTGCCGGCGTAGACCGCCGCGTCTCCGAGCTGCTCTTCGATGCGAAGCAGCTGATTGTACTTGGCGATGCGCTCCGAACGCGATGCGGAGCCGGTCTTGATCTGGCCGACGCCAGTCGCGACCGCGAGGTCGGCGATGAAGGTGTCCTCGGTTTCGCCGCTTCGATGAGAGATGATCGAGGCATACCCATGCAGCGCGCCAAGCCGTATGGTGTTCAGGGTCTCGGTGACGGTGCCGATCTGGTTGACCTTGATCAGGATCGCATTCGCCACGCCGCGATCGATGCCCACCTGCACCCGCTCGGTGTTGGTCACGAAGAGGTCGTCTCCGACGAGCTGGACCTTGCTGCCCAGTTTGTCGGTTTGGACCTTCCAACCGTCCCAGTCGTTTTCGTCCATGCCATCCTCGATGCTGACGATCGGGTACTTGGAGCAGTAGTCGGCGTAGATGTCGACCAGGCCCGCTGCATCGACGGGCTTCTTGTCGAATGTGTAAACGCCTTCCTTCTTGGCGTAGAATTCGCTCGCTGCGCAGTCGAGGGCGATGGCGATCTGCTCGCCCGGACGATAGCCCGCAGCTTCGATGGCGCGGGCTACGAACGACAGGGCTTCCTCATTGGTCGAGAGGTGCGGTGCAAACCCGCCCTCGTCGCCCACGCCAGTCGCGTGACCTGCGTCCTTGAGCAGCTTCTTCAGGTTGTGAAACGTCTCGGCGCCGGCGCGGAGCGCCTCCGAGAACGACTCGAAACCGAGCGGCACGACCATGAATTCCTGAATCTCGAGTCCGCTGTCGGCGTGTGCGCCGCCGTTGATGATGTTCATCAGCGGCGTCGGCAGAACCTGCGCCTGCGCCCCTCCGAGATACCGCCAGAGCGGCAAGCCCACCGCATCGGCAGCGGCGCGTGCGACCGCCATGGAGACGCCGAGAATCGCATTGGCCCCGAGCTTCGCTTTCGATGGAGTGCCATCGTAGTCCAACATCGCCTGATCGACGCCTGCTTGATCGAGCGCTTCGTGGCCGATCACTTGAGGCGCGATCTCGCTCACGATGTTTTCTACCGCCTTCAAGACGCCTTTGCCGAGATAGCGGCTCGGGTCCCCATCGCGAAGCTCCAGTGCTTCGTGCTCACCGGTCGAGGCTCCCGACGGAACGGCGGCTCGGCCAGTGGCGCCTCCCATCAATTCCACGTCGACTTCGACCGTGGGATTGCCTCGGGAGTCTAGTATCTCTCGCGCGCCTATCGCGATGATCTCGGTCATGGTTTCACCTCGCGCTGCCCTTAGCGTTTGTCCAGGGGCGACGCAAGGATGTCGATGCTAGGCTCGGCCGCCATGCACGCCCTACTGTTCATTCCTTGGTTTCGGCTAGAGTCGTGGGACATCCCACTGCCGTTCTCGCTCCCCGTTCTGGGAGACACCTTGTCGATTCAACCGTTCGGCGTTCTCGTCGCAACGGGCGTGCTCCTCGGCGCATGGGTTGCGGGCCGGTTCGCACAACGCAACGGCCTCGACCCCGTGGCGGCCGGCGACGTCGTGACCTACGCGGTCGTGACCGGGTTCGTCCTCGGCTACTTCCTGAACGGAATCTTCTATGAGCGTGAGACCTTCATGGAGATCCTCCGGGATCCCTCCCTGTTCTTCTCGACGTGGCTCGGGCTTTCGTCCTACGGTGGCTTCTTCGGAGGCATCCTCGGGTGCTTCATCTGGCGCTACCGAAAGAAGATGCCGCTGCTGCCCTACGCCAACGCGGTCTGCTTCGGTCTGCCTTTTGGTTGGCTCTTCGGGCGCATGGGTTGCTTTGTGGTCCACGATCATCCCGGTAAGGTCACCGACTTCGCTCTAGCGGTTTCCGGCTATCGCTTTGGCGCCCCTCCCTTCCAGCCGCGCCACGATCTGGGCCTCTATGAGGTGATCTATTCCGCCCTGATCATCGGGCTCTTCATTTGGCTCGAACGCCGGAGCCGCCGGCCGGTCGGGTTCTACTGCGTTCTTCTACCGCTGGTGTACGCGCCGGGTCGCTTCTTCCTCGACTTCCTCCGCGCTACGCCGCTCGAGGGTGGCGACGTGCGGTACGCCGGTCTGACCCCCGCACAATGGTCCTCGATCGCCATGGTTTGCGTCGGTCTCGCCGTCTGGCGTTTCGCCGTAAAGCCCGCCATGGCTGTGAGCGAGCCGCAGGGCGCGGGTTGATGGGCGCTACTTGAGCGCCACGACGGTTACCTGAGGACCGCCCTCATCCTGAGTTGCCGCACGAAACCCGGCAACGTAGGTGGCATCGCGCGACAAGTGCTCGTGGATCGCCACGCGAAGGGCGCCGCTGCCCACCCCGTGCACGATGAACGCGTTGGACTCGGCGGCGCCGTACATTCGATCGAGGAACGCCTCGGCCAACGCAACCGCGTCGTCTGCGCGAAGTCCGCGCACATCGAGCGTGTTGTCGCTGGTTCGAACTGCTCGCTGTGGCTTGGGGTGGGCACCGGAGGCTGCGGTCGCAGTTGCTGCTGGCGGCGCGGAGCCTTGCCTGAGCGCACGCAGGTCGCTCACGTCGACCCAGAGCTTCATCATCCCCGCTGACACGCGAACCTTGCCGCGCGCGGGCCCTTCGATCACCTCTGCAATGCTTCGGAGCCGTTCGACCCACACGCGGTCGCCGACCTGAACCGTCTCCGGATCGAGCGCTGCCGTTTCGACCGGCTCCGGCTCCAGTGACAAACGATGTGCGTCGAGCTCCCCAAGAAGCGCGCCCCCGTCGCGCAGCGCCTCGGCCGCCTCCGCGACCGACTCGGCCCGGGAGCGCTGGCGAAGCTCCTTTTTGGCGTGGTCCAGCCGGCGGTGAAGCTCTCTCGCCTGCTCGACCAGCTTCTGGGCTTCCTTGCCGAGTCCTTTCGCTTCGCGTGCCTTGAGCTCCTGGCGGCGGGCGTCGAGCTTTGCGCGCTCCTCGGTGATCTTCGCTCGGTCTTCTTCGAGGGCCGACTGCCCTTCCATCGCTGCCTTGGTCGCCGCTTCGAGCTTGGCCACCAAGGTCTCGAAGCTCCGAGAATGCTCGGGAAGCGTCCGGCGAGCCTGGTCGATGACTTCCGTTGGAATCCCGTAGCGACGGGCGACCTCGAGCGCGTTCGAGCCGCCCGGCACGCCCATCGTCATCCGGAACGTGGGTGCCATCTGGTCGAAGTCGAACCCCACGGCCGCGTTGTGCATGTCTTGTCGCTCGGCCGCGAGCGCCTTCAAGGCTTCGTAGTGTGTGGTGACCGCGACGGCGGATCCTCGCTCGACTAGGGTCCTCACGATTGCGCAGGCCAGCGCGGCACCGGCTTCCGGATCGGTCGCGCCCGCGAGCTCGTCGAGCAGCACCAGCACCCGCTCGCCCGCCTGCTCGAGCACGCTTCTAAGTGTGACCAAGTGTGCGGAGAACGTGGACAGACTCCGGGCGAGGCTCTGCTCGTCGCCCACCGCCGCAAGCACAGGCGAGAAGAAGCCACAAACACTTCCTTCCTCGACCGGAACCGCCAAGCCCGCTCTGGTCATGAGCGCCGCTAGACCTAGCATCTTGAGGGCGACGGTCTTGCCACCCGCGTTCGGGCCGGAAATCACCAGCGCCTGGCCGCCCACGAGCTCGATGTCGTTGGGAACCACATCGATGCCTCCGAGAACCAACGACGGATGCCGCGCTGCACGCAAAGAGATGCGCGGCTCTTCACAAAGCTCGACGAAGTGAGCGCGCAAATCGACCGCAAGCTGAGCGCTCGCACCGCGCAGGTCGGCGTGGTTGAGCGCTTCGGCTGCAGCGCGAAGCTGCGGCACGTATTGGCCCACCAAGTCCGACAGGGCGGCAAGGATCCGCCGCTCCTCCCGCTCGAGCTCGCCCTGAGCCATCTTGAGGCGGTTGCCTCTTTCAACGAGCTCCCGGGGCTCGACGAAAATCGTCGCACCGCTCGCGCTCGAGCCATGCACGATGCCATGGAAGCGTTCGTGCGCATCGGTGCGAACGGGAAGCACGTAACGGCCTTCTCGAATGGTGTAGAACGAATCCTGCAGGATCGCGCTTCGCTTCTGAATCAAGTCTTCGAGTTTCCGAATGATCCGCGCGCGAAGGTTCCCAACCTCTTCCCGAAGACGCGCGAGCTCGGCGCTTGCGGAATCGAGAATCGAGCCATCATCGCCGATTGACATCCCGACCTCTTCTTCGAGACCATCGAGCGTGGGGTCGATGGCACAGACACGATGCAGGTACGGAACGGTGTCCTTACGCTGACCGAGAAACCGTCTGAGCTCCGCGGATGCCCGCAACGTCATGCGGATATCCTTGAGCGCCCCGCCGTCTAGGACGCCCTCTCGCTCGAGATGTTGCAACGACGGTGCGATTTCGCAGATCCCCTCGAGCGGCAGCGGGTCGTCCCGGTGCAGAAGCGTCCATGCTTCTCTCGCCTCCGCGAGCGCGCGCTCCGTCTCTTCGAACGACTCGGCGAGCTGCAGCGACAGCCCCTCTCCGAGCGGACCCCGACAACGATCCGCAACCGCCCTCTCTATCTGGTCCCACTCGAGATCGGCTAGTGTTTTGCGCTCGGCATCACTCACTGAGCCCACTCGGGGACCTTGAGGTCCGAGGAACGGGCTGGCTTCTCACGTTTGCGCTTGGATGCCTGCGCGTCGCGGGGCTTGGCGGGGGACTTCTTAGGGGCCTGGAGCTCGATCAAGACGGTTTCCTCTTGGGTCGGAGTAATTGCGGTGCGCCCCCTCCGTTTACCAAGCTTCGCGCGAAGCACCAGCGTCGAGCCCCGCGTCGCCTCGAGCGTGCACGGCGTGGTGGCGCACGCCTCCGATCCATCGTCCAGCAGGACTCTCGCGCCGGCAGGATCGGTCGCCACGTGAACGTTGATCAACGTGGTGGCAGGCTCGGGATCTGCGAGCAGCGAGTCCTCCGCTCCTGGCCCGATAGCCTCCGCCACCGAATCGACCTCCGGTGACGCCTCGCTCGCGTCCGCTTCGCTCCCCGGACCCGACATGGGACCGAACGCGACCCACGCGAGCGCGCCTAGTCCGCCCAAGGCCGTCGCCGCCCAAACCCAACGAGATGCCTTTCGGCGCGGCACCGGATCGAGGTAGCTGCGCGACGCCGGACCAAAGGCGGACGGCGGGGTCATCGCAGTCGCGCGGCTCAGCCGGCCATCGAGAGCACAGACGATCGCCTCGGCAAGCTCCTCGGTGTCTTGATAGCGGTCGTCGGGATCCTTCGCGAGCGCCTTGCGGATCACCAGCTCGAGCTCGGGGCGTACCTGAGCGTTCGGGTTCAGCTCGACGATCGGGAGCAGCTGGGAAAACAAGTGCTGGGTGAGCACCCCCATGAACGTGTCGCCTTCGAACGGAACGCGGCCAGCGAGACACTCGTAGAGGATGATGCCCAGCGCATAGACGTCGACGCGGTGGTCCAGCTCCTTCCCGGCCGCCTGTTCGGGCGACATGTATTCGGGCGTGCCGAAGATCATCCCGGTCTTCGTGAGCTTGCGCCCCGGCGCACCGTCGGTCTCGATGTCGCTCATTTTGGCGATGCCAAAGTCGACGATCTTCACGAAGTCGTCGACGCCGTCGCGTTTGGTGAGGAAGATGTTCTCGGGCTTGATGTCGCGGTGGACGATCCCCTTGGCGTGCGTTGCGGACAACGCTCGACAACACTGAAGCACGATGGCGCACGCTCGAACCGCCTCGACGGTGACTTCCCTGCCGAGGACGTTCCCGAGGTCTTCCCCGTCGAGGAACTCCATCACGAAGTAGCTGGCGCCGCGCGTGGTCTCGCCGAAGTCGGAAATATCGACGATGTTCTCGTGACCGATCCGCGATGCGCTCTTGGCTTCTTGACGGAAACGCGCGACGACCTCGGGGCGCCTCGAGAGGTCATCGCGAAGAACCTTGATCGCCACCTGCTTGTCGATATCGCGATGGAGGCCCTCGTAGACCAACCCCATGCCGCCTTCGCCGATGCGGCTCTTCACCACATAGCGGCCGGCCAGCACGATGCCGATGAGCGGATCATCCGGGTTGAGGGGATTGGCGCTCATCTGCGACGTCGTCACTAGGCGCGTCGCGTCGACCGGGCAGAACACCTCTCCGCCCCCGTAGTCGATTCTGCAGGCGGGACATACCTTCATAACGGCAAATTGTCGGCTAACACCCCCAAATTCACGGTAGCATCGCGATTGTTAGAGGGTCAACGAAGGGGCGGAATTCGTCAGGCCTCGTTGCCAACCGATACCAGCTTTGATAGGCGCACGCCGTGGGCTCGACGGTACAATTGCTCGACGATACGCTGATCGACCAGATCGCCGCCGGCGAGGTGATCGAGCGGCCTGCCAACCTGGTGAAGGAACTTCTCGAGAACGCGATCGATGCCCGGGCGACGGCGATTACCGTGTCAGTGGAAGACGGAGGGCGGGGCCGGGTGCGCGTAAGTGACGATGGGATCGGCATGTCACCCGAAGATGCGACGCTGTGTATCGCGCGCCACGCCACCAGCAAGATCGCGTCTTTCGACGACCTCGTCCGCGTTTCGACCCTCGGTTTTCGCGGGGAGGCCCTCCCCTCGATCGGATCGGTCTCGAAGATGACGATCACCACCCGGCCGCGGGAAGACCTCGAGGGCACTCGGGTCGTCGTCGAAGGTGGCGACGTGCGAGAGGTGTCGCCTGCCGGTTGCCCTCCCGGGACGACGGTCGAGGTCGATGATCTCTTCTACAACGTTCCTGCGCGAAAGAAGTTTCTTCGGGCACGCCAGACCGAAACCTCACGCATTTTCGAGGTTTGCCAGCGCGTCGCGTTGAGCCATCCCGAGCTGCGTTTGATCGTCACCTCCGACGGGCGGACAGCGAGACAGTACCTGCCCGCGCGGAGCCTTGCCGAGCGCGCCTACCAAGTCTTCGGCGACGTGGTGCTCCAGGAGATCCACGTGGAACGGGAGGATGTCGTCCTCGATGCCGTGCTGGCCCCGATCGAGCTCGCGCGGGCCGGAGCCCGCCACCTCTTCCTGTTCGTCAACGGGCGGCCGATCGAGGACCGGGCCCTCGCGCGCGCAATCGCGTTCGCGTATGGAGATCGACTGCCCCCCGGGCACTACCCACGTGGAATGGTGTCGCTTCGTCTCGCGCCAGAAGACGTCGACGTCAATGCGCATCCACAGAAGACGGAGGTGCGTTTCAAACGGGCCGCTCAGCTAGTGGATCTGGTGACCCGGATGATCGCAGCCCGACTTCCCGCCACGTCGACCCCCGATGGGTATTGGGAGGCGCGCATCGGGGCGTCAGGGCCGATGCGGGATCGCGACGCGAACGCAGGCGATGGGCCGTTCGGGGAAGCCAGCAGCATCGCGGAGCATCGACGCGAGTACACGCCTCGCAGCCCGAACGGCCTTCGCTTCATCGCCCAAGTCCGTGAACGTGCTTTGATTTGCGAGGCCCAGCATCACATCCTGGTGTTGGACCGTGAGCGGGCCGATGCATCGATTCGCTACGATGCGCTCAAAGAAGCGGCCGAGAGCGGGACGCTCGGGCATCAGAACCTACTCTTCCCGGATCGACTCGAGCTCGGACCATCAGTCGAGGCGGTGCTCGAACGGCACGGGGCGCTCTTGCGTGCCCTCGGGTTCGAGTGGTCCGCGCTCGGCGAAGGCTCGTATGTGGTGAGAGCAGTCCCCGCGCTAGTCGCCGACTCGAACGCAAGCGAGCTCTTCACTAGAACGCTATCGAGCCTCGAGCACAACGCCGACGATCAGATGGACGTGGCGCTTCGCGCCCTCGCGGACCGCTCAGCCATACCAAACGGCGAACCCCTCGACGACGAAGCTGCGCAGCGCATCGTCGCGCGCGTTTGGCCAAAACGGGATGCGCACCAATCCTGCATCATCGCGCGCGTTCCCTTGCCGTCTGCAAAGGCTGAGACCGCCGATGGCTGATTCGCTCCAGCCGCTCCTGGTCATTGCCGGTCCAACGGCCACCGGAAAGACCGCTGCCGCAATCGATGTGGCCCACCACTTCGGCGGCGAGCTCGTCGGTGCCGACAGCGTGCAAGTCTACCGCGGGTTCGACATTGGGTCCGCAAAGCCAACGGCCTCGGAGCTCGAAGGCGTGCCGCACCACCTGCTCGATGTTTTCGACCCTGACCAAGACGTGGACGCTGTCGCGTACGCGAACCTGGCCGACGCCGCGATTCGGGACATCATTGTCCGCGAACGCCTTCCGATCGTCGTGGGCGGGACGGGACTGTGGATCCGCGCCCTCGTCCGTGGGCTCGTCGACGTGCCGCCGGTCGATCGCGAGATCCGCCAGCGCCTCGAAGCCGCCGCGGCCAGTGATGGCGCTCCTGCGCTCCACGAGAGACTCGCCCGGGTCGATTCGATCTCCGCCGACGCCATTCATCCAAACGACACCGTTCGAATCGTTCGCGCGCTCGAAGTCTATGAGCAGACCGGCACGCCGCTCGGGGCACTGCGCGCAGAGCACGCGCTCGGGGCGCCCCGATACCGAGCCGTCTTCATAGTCGTCGACACCGAGCGCGAGCAGCACGCGAGGGTGATCGCCGAACGGGCGGCGCAGATGCTCGACGCAGGCTGGATCGACGAGGTGCGCTCGCTCCGAGCGCGATGGGGCGACGACATCCGCCCCTTCGGAAGCGTTGGGTACCGCGAGGTATTGGCGCACCTTCGCGACGAGGTCCCGCTCGAAGAAACCTTGCGCCAGATCCGGAAGTCGACCCGAATCTACGCGCGTCGCCAGCGGACCTGGTTCAGAAGCGAGCCCGGTGTAACCTGGTGGAGCGAAAGCGCCGAGATCCGCGAGCCTAGCGGGCTCGATCGCATCGGGAAGGAGCTCGGGCTTTGAACTTCTTTGGACATGCGGTCGTTGCCGGCTGGGCCGACAACCGGGCAGGACACCTGCTCGGGAGCATGCTGCCCGACTTCGAAGCCATGGTTCGCGTGCCGCTGGTAGGGGTTCGCGATCCGGACATTCAGCGCGGCATCGATCTGCACCATCGAACCGACGAGGCGTTCCACCGGGCACCCATCTTCGTCGAGCTCTGCGCGCGCGCACTCAGCGAGTTGAAAGCCGCTGGCGTGAGGCGCGGGACGGCCCGCGCTGTCGGACACATTGGAAGCGAGATGTTCCTCGACGGATGGCTGGCGCGTGAGCAGAACCACGTCGACGACTACCTCGCGGCGCTCGAGGTCGAAGTGGAAGGCTGCCTCGAATGGGAGGACGATGGGCGCGCGTTCTCGAAGCTGCGCGCTCGGCTGACGATGTGGGGTGCGCCGCGTGACTACGCGGAGCCACCCTTCGTGTTGGCGAGGCTGACCGACGCCCTTCAGCGCCGGCCAGCCTTGAAAGTGCTCGAGGACGAATCGGCCCAAGTGCAGGAGTTCCTCCCTCGCCTTCAACGGATGGTGGAGCGTCACGCCCCAGAACTGCTCACTGAGCTTCAGGACACGCTAGGCTTGAAGGACTGAGATGCTCGACAAAGGCCGACGACTAAGCGCAAGCGGCCAGAAGCGGCGACGCTACCTGAGGTGGGGCCGAATCGCCGTAACGATCGCAGCGGTCGCTTATCTCGCGAGCCGCGTCGAGCCACGTGACGTCCTGAACGCCTTTCAACGCCTGTCGCTTGGCGCCGCTCTGATCGCCACTACCGTCGTCTTGTTTGGGCTCTTCGTGGGAATGCTTCGATGGTGGCTCCTTCTCCGAGCCTACGGGGCGATCGACATCCCACGCTGGAGTCGCATCGCGCACCTTTATTTGGTTGGCCACTTCTACAACACGTACGCCCCGGGCGGCGTCGGTGGCGATGTCATTCGCGGCGTAGCGGGCCGCAAGGCCTTTGGGGATCTCGACTGGGCCAGTGCAACCAGCGGTGTCGCAATCGTGTTCATCGAGCGCGTCATCGGAGTCTCGGCTTTACTCGTCCTTGCGACCGGCGCGTATCTGATTCGCCCGATTCCGGGAATGGAAGGTGTGGGCCTATGGGCCGCCCTCGGCCTCGCAGCGGCAGCGTCTGCTCTGATCGGCATCGCCGTTGCGCCGCGGCTAGCCCCCTTCCTTCCCGAAAAGCTCGGCAAGCCCTTGCGTGCGCTTCCACGCCTGTACTCGATCTGGCCTTTTCTCGGCGCCGTCCTCCTCTCGTTGATCATTCACTCGGTCAACATCATCGCGGGCCATGCGATCATGCATTCGCTCCAGCCTTCTGTGACGTTCGCACAATCCGCCGTCATCATGCCCTTGGTCAGCGCATCGGCTTTCTTCCCGTTCACGGTCGGTGGCGCAGGCGTCCGGGAGGCCGCGTTTGCAGCGCTCTATGGGACCGTGGGCGTCCCCGAAGCGACCGCCTACGCCGGGTCCCTCTGCTTCTGGGCCACGCAGTTGATCTCCGCGGCCATCGGGGGTGTGATCAATCTCCTGGTTCCGCTCTCGGGAAGAGAAAGTGACTGAGCGGATTCTCTCCTGCTAACCTCCGGGCGATGCGCCACCGCAGCCACGGCGACGGCTCCTTTCGCGCTGACGAGCTCGCGCGTTGCGGCCCCGACTGTGTCTTCGAAGCTGGGGTGTTGGTGTTTCATCCCGAGAACATCGAGCTCGGCGCGAACGTCTACGTGGGGCACCACGCGATTCTCAAGGGCTACCACGAGAACACGATGCGCATAGGTGACGAGACGTGGATCGGACAGCAGGCGTTCTTGCACAGCGCCGGCGGGATCGACATCGGCGCGCGCGTGGGAATCGGGCCCGGCGTGCGAATCATCACTTCGTTCCACGGCGAGGCGGGTCGGGACGTTCCGATCTTGAGCTCGCCCATCGAGCTTGGGCCGGTCGTCATCGAAGATGATTGCGACCTCGGCGTTGGCGCGATCGTTCTTCCTGGGGTGCGCATCGGCAAGGGCGCACAGATCGGAGCCGGCGCGGTGGTCGCCCAAGACGTCCCCCCCTACTCTGTCGCCATCGGGGTGCCGGCCAAGGTCACGAGAGAACGGCCCAAATGAGCGATCCCGACCTGAGCGTCATCATGTTTGCCTTCAACGAAGAGGCCAACATCGGTCCGGTGTTGCGGGAGCTTCGACAATGGCTCGCGGCCAACGAACCATCAGCCGAAATCGTCTTCGTCGACGACGGTTCCTCGGACCAGACCTCTGTCGCAGCTGCCGAGACGTTGTCGGGAACGTCGTATCAACTGCTTCGCCACGAGACCAACCGAGGCATCGGTGCCGCCCTCAAGACCGGAGTGCGTGCAGCCAAAGGCCAATGGGTCACGTTCATGCCGGCAGACGGCCAAATCGCCCCCGATGCAATTGAAACACTTCGCACCGCGGCGGCCCGAGAACGAACCGAAGTCGTATTCAGCGTCTACGACCACCGCGATGATGGCTTTCATCGTAAGATCCTTTCGACCGGCGTTCGCGCCCTGATCTGGGTGGTCCATGGCGTTCGCATGCAGAGCGATGGCCCGTACTTGTTCCGCCACTCGCTCTTCGACCCGGACCGACTCGTCCCGGACACGTTCTTCTTGAACTTCGAGTTTCCGATCCGAATGCTAGCCTTGGGGGTCCCGACGACCGTGGTGACGATCGAATGCAGGCCCCGCCGTTCCGGGCGCTCCAAGTCGACGGGCCTCAAGCGAATCTACGGGGTCGCACAGGACCTCCTCGAGCTCCGCATTCGGCGCGTCAAAGAATCGCTCGGCCGAAACGCCTAACCATCGAGCCTGAGCCGGTCGCGCAAGGTCGACCTCGGAATGCCCAGTGCCCGGGCGGCAGCGGACATGTTGCCGCCGTAGTGCGCGAGCGCTTCTCGAAGCGAGTCGGCCGAGAGCCTCGAGACGGAGGGCTCCGAAGTGCGCCGAAGCGACCGGTCGACCGCTGCAAGGTCGATGAGCGCCCCGTCACAATCCACCGCCGCAAGCTCGAGCACGTTTCGAAGCTCTCGGACGTTGCCCGGCCATGGATGCGCGCGGAGACGTTCGAGTGCTTGGGCCTCGAGGCGACGCTCGCCGATTTCCGGCTGCATGAGGCGAAGGAAATGGTGTGCGAGGGGCGCGATGTCATCGGGGCGAACGCGCAGTGGCGGGACCTCGATGACGAGGCGGTGGATTCGATAGTACAGGTCCGAACGGAACCGCCCCTCGTGCACCATGGCCCTCAAATCCCTGTGGGTCGCGCACACCAACCGAACATCGATTCGCCGTGCCGCCTCGCTGCCAACGCGCCGGATGCTCCACGTCTCCAACACCCGAAGGAGTCGGGTTTGAAGGTCCGGCGGGAGCTCGGCAACCTCGTCCAAGAAAAGAGTGCCGCCATGCGCCTGCTCGAACGCCCCGCGGTGAGCTTGGACCGCGCCCGTAAACGCGCCGCGCTCGTGCCCGAAGAGCTCGGTCTCGATGAGCTCGCGCGGAAGCCCTCCGCCGTTGAGTGGAACGAACGGGCCGTTTTGACGCCGTCCTCGATCGTGAAGAGCCCGCGCCACGTGCTCTTTGCCGACGCCTGTCTCGCCTCGAATCAGAACGGGCCATGACAAGCCCGCGAAACGGTCGACCTCGGCCATGACCGAAAGCATCGCGTTGGATGCGACTACGAGCCCCGAGGAGGTTTCGCCAGGGGTCGCCCGGGAGACCACGCGGAGCTCGGTTCGGCCGATGCGGATCACCGCGCCCGGCCGCAGCTCGTGCTGGCGGACGCGGAGCCCATCGACCCACGTGCCATTGGTGCTGCCCAGATCTCGGATCGACACGCCTCGCACAGAGGGCTCGATGCGACAGTGATACTGGCTCACTGCCCGGTCCGATAGCGCGATTGCGTTGTCTTGGGCGCCGCCCACCGACAGCGGCTCCTCCGCAACGGGAAAAGCGCGTGCCGCCACCCCATGCCCCCCCAAGAGGGCAACCTGACGCAGCTCCGCGCAATGCCCACGCAGGACCTCGGTGCCACCATGTTCGAGAGAGACGGCATCGGCTTTGAGGCGCGCAACCGAATATCCCGCCCCGACCGCAACCCGGTCGCCGATCGGCATGACCGAACGGGCCTTGAGCCCCGGGCCCTTGACCAGGTCGTAGACATAAACGGTGCCTCCATGAGGCTGAAAAAGCAGCGCCCTCGCCGGCACCCCGGTCGCGTGAATGACGATGTCACAATCGGGATGCGAGCCGACTTCGACCGCCGCAGCGCCCAACGGGAATGAGCGAATGCGCCGGCCGGCGCGGCACAGACAGAGCGTATCACCCAAGGTCATCGAGCAGGTATCGACCGGTTCCGCCGGCGGTTGCGTAGGCGCCCGTCCTCCCTAAGCTCCCGGCACCGTGTCCGAAGCACTCCGTGAAACCTCCCTCACCGACGAACACCGGGCCCTCGGCGCCCGTCTCGTTCCTTTCGCCGGCTGGCGCATGCCCGTTCAGTACGAGGGCATCAAGAAGGAGCACGAAGCGGTGCGCACCCGCGCCGGCCTATTCGACGTTTCTCACATGGGCGAGCTTCTCGTCGAAGGTCCACAAGCGGTGGCAGCGGTGGACCGGCTCGTCACCAATGACGTCTCGAAGCTAGAAGTCGGCCGCGCGCTCTACACGGTGTGCTGCAACGAAGCGGGTCACATCCTCGATGACCTCATCGTATACCGGCTGGAGGACGAGAAGGTCCTGGTCGTGTGCAACGCATCGAACCGCGACAAGATCGTCGCCCACTTCGCGAAAAACATCAGCCTGGGGACGCCATGGAACGACGTTTCGGATGCTTGGGCGCTGCTCGCGTTGCAAGGCCCGAATGCGGTGGCGGTCATGAGAAACTTGGGCGCGCCGCAAGATGTGCTGGAGCTTCCCTACTTTCACGTGACCCACGCGAGTCTGGCCGGTGTAGATCTGTGGACCGCCCGGACCGGCTACACCGGTGAAGACGGGTTCGAGCTCTTCTGTGCGAGCGAGGACGCCGTGAGCCTATGGCGGGCGCTGCTCGAAGCCGGCGAACCCCAGGGCCTTCAGCCGGTAGGCCTCGGCGCGCGCGACACCCTCCGGCTCGAAGCCCGCCTCATGCTCTACGGCAACGACATCACCGAAGAGACCAACCCGTTGGAGGCAGGCCTTGGCTGGGTGGTGAAGCTCGATGCCGGTGACTTCATCGGTCGCAAAGCGCTACAGGCGATCAAGGCAGCGGGACCTCAGCGGAAGCTCGTCGGATTCGAGATGACCGGACGCGGAATTGCTCGCCATGGCTACCCGATCCTTGCCGACGGAAAGCCGGTCGGAGAGGTCACCAGTGGCTCTCCGGGGCCGACGGTTGGACGGAACATCGGTCTCGGCTATGTGCCCCGGGCCCTCGGAAAGGCAGGGACCTCCCTGGGCATCGAGATTCGTGGCAAGGCGGTCGACGCCGTGGTAGTGAGGACCCCGTTTTATAAGAGGTGATGATGGCGACGTACCCAAGGGACCTACAGTACACGCGAGAGCACGAGTGGGCGCGCATCGAGGGCGATGTCGTCCGCGTCGGAATCACCGCGTACGCCGTCGAGCAGCTGGGCGACGTGACGTTGGTCGACATGCCGGCTCCCGGGGAAGACGTCCAGGCGCACGAGCGGTTTGGTGATATCGAGTCGGTCAAGACCGTGAGCGAGCTTTTCGCACCGGTGAGCGGAGAGGTCGTGGACGTCAATGGGGCGCTCGAGTCGAGCCCGGAGCTCGTCAACGAAGGCCCCTACGAAGAGGGCTGGCTGGTCACAATTCGCCCCTCCGACCAAGGCGAGCTCGAAGGGCTCATGGATGCGGCCAAGTATGAGGAGTACCTCGGAACCCTCGACGGCTGAACGACCGGCGCGAACGTGAGATACCTTCCGCACACCGACGAAGAGATTCGAGCCATGCTCGCGCGCGTCGGTGTAGAGCACATCAACGACCTGTTCGAAGCGATCCCAGCGGCATACCGGCTGGGCCGGGACCTCGACCTCGAGCCAGCGCTCGATGAGCCGAGACTCATGCAACACCTCGCCTCCCTCGCCGGCGCGAGCGCGGGCGCGAGCATGCTGTCGTTCCTCGGTGGAGGCATGTACCGGCACCACGTACCGCCGGCGGTCGACCAGCTCCTGCAACGAAGCGAGTTCTACACCGCGTACACACCGTACCAAGCGGAGCTCTCGCAAGGAACGTTGCAGGCGATTTTCGAGTTTCAGACGATGGTGTGCGAGCTGTTGGGCACCGACGTGGCCAACGCATCGATGTACGACGGCGCAAGCGCGGCGGCCGAGGCGGTGCTGATGGCGCGTCGGGCCAAGCGACGCACCCACGTGGTGGTGAGCGAGGCGCTGCATCCCGAGTACATCGACACCATTCGCTCCTACGTGAGTGGCCTGGATACCGAAGGGACGATCACCCTGGCACCCATCGCGGCCGACGGCCGGACCGACTGGGACGCGGCTCGCGGCTTGGTGACCGACAAAACCGCGGCGCTCGTGGTGGGCTACCCGAACTTCTTTGGCTGCGTGGAGGACCTCGACGCGGCTCGAGCCGTCGCTGGCACGGAGGGCGCCCTCTTGGTGACCGCGACCGCGGAGCCCTACGCCGTTTCGGTTCTGCGGGCCCCGGGAGCGTGCGGCGCTGACATCTGCGTGGGCGAAGGACAGGCGCTGGCGGTGCCGCCTCAGTACGGCGGTCCCGGGGTCGGCTTGTTTGGAGCGTCGCAGGCCTTGGTCCGGCAGATGCCCGGCCGGCTCGTGGGGCGCACCGTCGATTCAGATGGTTGCCCCGGCTATGTCCTGACCTTGTCGACCCGCGAGCAGCACATCCGCCGTGAGAAGGCGACCTCGAACATCTGCACCAACCACGGCCTGATCGCGCTCGCCATGGGGATCCGCACCGCAATGCTCGGACGCCAAGGATTCCAGAGGACCGGCCAACGTTGTCTAAACGCAGCGCACTACGTCAAGGCGGCCATCGAAAAACTAGAAGCTTTCGAGCTTCCGTACGCGGCGCCCGTGTTCAACGAGTTCGTCGTGAGAAGCAAGGGCTCCAACGCAAGCGAAGTCCTCGACAATCTGCTCCGCCACAACATCATCGCTGGGATCGACCTCGGCCGCTTCCGCGAGGAATGGCGCAAAGATATCTTGATCGCCGTCACCGAGCTCCACACCCGGGAAGACCTCGACCGGTTGATCGAAGCTCTCTCTCGCTGAACCCCGATCGGATCGCGCGGCATCCAACTCACGCACACTGCAAAGTTCCGACCCCCATGCACAAAACCAGTGCGTGCCTACATGTCGGCATCACCTCAACATCTCGTATTCGCTGGGCTTTTGCAGCTAAGCCTTGACCCCCAGAACGCAAGAACACAACCCTTAATTCAGCTTGCACCGACAAGAAACGCGGTGGAAACTCGCCCCGCTTCGAGAGATTTGCTGCTGATGCAGCGCGACCTTTGGAGGCTGCGACATGACTGAACAGCGACGATCATCCTTCATCAACTTCCGAGAGCAGCCGGAGCTCGATCCCATGCCGTGGGAGGACATCCGCCGCGATGCGACCTGGCAGGGCCGCTGGGTCGCACTCGATGATTGCGCGTACAACGAAGCCGGGGAAGCCACCGCAGGTTTCGTCGTGGATTACGACGATAACCTTGCCGAGCTCTGTGCTCGCCTCAGCGCGGAGCGGCGTAAGAGCTGCTCGGTCGTGTTCTGTCCGCCGGCCGAATCGGCCGCCTAGTCTTCGGCATCCCAGGGGTGCTGCTTGTCCTCGAGCGACACCGGCTCATCGACGCCGGTGCATCGGTCGGGCTCACCCCTGCGAAGCTTGACCGCGTTCCACGGCCCGCCACCCGACAGGTCCTCGCCCATTCCCCATTCGCCGCGGAGATACTGGTCGTCGTCCTCCCCGATCTCGATGCGGAAGTAGCCTCGGCCGCGGCGAACCTGTGGCTTACCCTCCACCAGCTCCCGTCGGTCCTCCCACTGGAAGACCAGCAGATCTCCCTCGAGGTCACCCTGGATTCGGCCGGCACGCTCGTTCTTGACGTAGTCGCCAATAACCTGCCTGCCGCTCTGGCATAGGTGCATGTTGCCGTACTGTGGCGACTGCCATACCCCGTAGAAAGTCGCTCCCTCCGGCAGCGGACCAGCTTTTGGCTTCTGAGAACCCCCGCAGCCAAGAATGACCCCGAGCAACAGGGCCAACGCAATCTGCTTTGCCTTCATCGAGTCCCTCCCCCTCCACCACGATAAACGACCCGCCGACGAAAGCGCAATTTCGGCGGCTTGGCGCGGCTCAGCGTATTTTGGGGATGGAGATCACGTGGTAGAGGACCGCTGGGCCCTCCGAGAGCAAAAGAGCCAAGTCTCGAAAGCCCTCGAAGACCGAGCCGTCGAGGCCCAGGTGCGCCGCCGGCGGTGGGGGGTCGAGGCGATAGCTGGCGACTACCATGGGACGCAGCCGCTCCCGCAGGCGCGTGGGGGCGTCGATGATCCCTTTCAAGCGCTCGAGGGCGGCATCCATGCCGCCGAGCTCGTCGACCAGACCATGACGATGGGCGTCGGCCGCAAGCCAGACGCGGCCCCGCGCTAGCGGCTCGATGTCTCCGACGGGTCGCCCTCGCCCGTCGGCGACCAGCGCGACGAAGGAGTCGTAAAACGCGTCGAGCTCTCGATTCATGAGGGCGCGCTCGTCATCGGTGAGCGGGCGGTGCGGCGAGAAGACGTCCGCGTGAGGGCCCGTTCGAAGGACCTCGGTTCGGATCCCGACGCGATCGAGGAGCCGTGATGCCAGCAGCCGGGCGGAGACGACCCCAATCGAGCCGGTGAGGCCGAGGGGCTGGGCGACGATGGCGTTGGCATGGGCGGCGACGTAGTACCCACCGCTAGCGGCGACCTCACCGAAGTAAGCGACGACGGGTTTCTTCTCTTTGACCCGGACCACCTCGCGATGGATCAGGTCGGAGGCTTCAGCCGAACCTCCAGGGGAATCGACCCAGAGCAGCACGCCGAGTGCTCGCCGATCACGGCGCGCGTGACGAAGAGCCGCCACGATCGAAGCCCGCCGGCCCGTCGGTGCGCCGGATTCCGAGATAGCGCCCTTGATTGCGACGACCGCGATGTAAGGCGGGCGTCGAAGTCGGCGAAAGAGCCTTGCTTCTTTGAAACCGAGGTAGCGATCGGCTTCGACGAGACTGTGCTTCTTGCTCTTCTTCTTGTTCTCTTTCTCGCCAAGGCCGAGCTTGTCCGGCAGCTCGTCTTCGTACGCGAGCGCATCGACGAGGCGCGCATCGATCGCGTCTTGGCCGCGAAAGACTCCGGTTTCGAACAAGGTGCGGGTTTCGTCTGGCGTCGTGCCGATGCGTCGAGAGAGCGCTTCGAGCAATGCGGCCGTGTGCCCGTCGATGAGCGCCTGGAGTTGCTCACGCTGCGGCTCGCTCATCGAGTCGCGGGTCAGACGCTCCGCGGCGGTCTTGTATTCCTTGCGGGCAAAGGGCTCGACCTCCACACCGACGCGATCGAGAAGCGGCTTGACGTAGTGTGACTGCGCGGAAAGACCGAGCAGCGTGATCGTGGCTTGCGGCGCGAGATAGATGCGTTCAGCGCTCGACGCGACGTAGAGCTCTCGGTGCCCGCCACCTCGTGGGAGAAGCACGGTGGTGCCCTTGCCCTCGTCTCTCAGCCGGAGGATCTGCTCGCGGAGGCCGGCGCAGACCGACCAACCCGCCTGGACCGGCGGCAACACGAACGCCACCCCCTCGACGCGAGAATCCCTGATCGCATAGTCAGCGAGCCGGCGAACCGCCGCCAACGACGAAGTGCGCCGCAGCGAGCCGGCATCGAGAACCCGGCGGAGCCATGGAACGGGCTGGCGGGCCTCCACCAGGCGCGGTTTGAGACGCACGACGATCCAACGCCCCCTGGGTCGGGACAGCCAGTGGGCCATCGCCCAGATTGGTAGAAACGGCACGCACAGGAGATTTCGGACCGAGCGGAGGACGAAACGAAGCATCGTTTTTGCCTATAGTGACGGCTTGTTATGCTGGAAGTGGTGGGGCCGGAAATCTTTACCGGCGACTGGTGCTCTGCTAGGAACTCATAGCACTGAAGAAGGCGAAGGAGCACGGCTCAAAACATGGCAAGCCCCCAGATGGTGATGTACGAGGAGGAGTTTGCCCAGG
>Ga0209567_10000368_pt1 | contig 24480 bp, 19 predicted proteins | sample COG_12_FD_184756 | JGI IMG/M metagenome (GOLD analysis project Ga0209567, IMG submission 184756) | Pelagic marine sediment microbial communities from the LTER site Helgoland, North Sea, for post-phytoplankton bloom and carbon turnover... | ecosystem: Environmental > Aquatic > Marine > Neritic... | reverse complement strand
GCGGTATCGCTGCTGAACGTATCCTCGATAGAGGCAAAGGGTCCGGTGCCCTCAGCTGTTGCTCCCGGAGCCTCGGCGGCCGGAATCTCCTGCGTCTCGTCCGCCGCCAGCGGGCGAATGGCCGAGTCCTGCTCAACGACCACGATGGCTTCATCCGGCGTCGGCGCGTGCATGGTTTCGGTCGCCGTCATCGTATCTTCGGCCAGTTCATCAGAATCCAGCGGTTCCCAGGGAGCAAGGTCTTCCGCCTCGCTCTCCCCTCTGCGACGCATGAACCAGAACAGCAGGCCGGCGACCAAAACGACGGCCGCCGCAATACCGGCCCAGGCGCTTGTCAGGGCACCCAGAATCCGGTCAACAATACCGGGCTCGCTTTCCGGCACCGTACGAACAACGGTCGACGGGGCTTCTGTCTCGGCCTCGACGCCGCTTACGTCCGCATCATCAACCGCCTCGTCGACAACATCGCTGTCAGCGGCCAGTTCATCCTGATCCGGCATGACATCGTCGATGGCAATGTCGTCGTCGGCCAGCTCCTCAACAATCGGCTCATCGGTGACTTCGACAGGTGCCTCATCGGCGACTTCGACAGGTGGCTCATAAACTTGCCCACGAATATTCGCCAATTCCTGACGCAGCGTTGCGAGTTCGTTGTCGCGAATCTCGATCAGCGATGGCTGGTCCGGAACGTCTGCCTCTTCGAGTTCGGCAATACGATTCTCGATCTCCTGTTCACGCGTCAGTGGTTCTGCCGCAACCAGGTCATCGTCATAAACGAGGCCAGCCGGCTCTTCATCAGGCGGAACGAGCGTGAGACTCGGGCGTGTTTCCGCCGGTGGCGCCGTGTAGCCGCTGCCCCAGGCCTCATTCTGGCGCTTCACTTCACTGAATGCATCGCCGCGGCTGATCCTGTAAATCTCATCGGCGCTCGGGATTCGCAAAGTGGCGCCAGCGCGCAGAATATTGATGTTGCCGCCAAATGCGTCCGGGTTTGCCTCGTAAATTGCCAGCATCGTCTGGTTCATCGTGAGACGGCTGTCCGGACGCATGCGGCTCGCAATACCCCACAGCGTCTCGCTGCGCTGCACGAGATGCTCACCACCGCCGCCAGTGTCATAGCGTGTGTCATCGACCGGCGCGCTTGGAGCGGGCTGCGACGGCGCTGTAGCCTGTGGCGGCCGGGATGCCTGCTCGGCCGGACGCACTTGTCTCGGCTGCGGCGCCGGTGCCTGGCGCTCGATGCGGCCGCTGTCGGCTGGCTCACTGCGACTCGGTGCCGTGACAGCCGGGGCCTGTTGCGCGGCTGGCGGCGTATAGGTTGGCGGATCCAGCAACACGGTGTATTCGCGCAGCAAACGGCCACTCGACCAGGTCGCCTCGACAAGGAATGTCAGAAACGGTTCGGTAATCGGACTGCGTGTGCGCAGTTGCACAACGCTACCATTGGCGCCAGTAACAACTTTGAATTCAATCTCTTGCAGAAAAAATGGCCGATCGATCCCGTATCGGTCAAAAGTCTCGGCCGAAGACAGTGCAACTTTCAGACTGGCAAGCTCTTCGGACGTCGCCGAGAGCAGGGAGATGTCCGCACGCAACGGCTCATTCAACGCGGAATCCAGCCGTATGTCGCCCAGTCCGATCGCCCAGACCTCGCTCGATAGCAAAAGGACGAGCGCAAGCGAGATATGAGTAAGACGTCGCGACATAATGTAATTCTCCAAACCCCAAAAACCCCGTTCAAATGGTATCCATACGGGGTGCTTTTGCAGCAGGCAGACTGCCCAGGCTACTTGCCAGCGAACTATAGCCTATAGATAGTTTTTTGCCAATATTTCAGCAATTTGGACACTATTTAGAGCCGCGCCCTTACGTATGTTATCGGCCACCACCCAGAGGTTGATACCACGCGGATGCGAGATGTCTTCGCGGATTCGACCAACAAAGACAGGGTCCGCACCGGAACTCTCGGTCACGGCCGTCGGGTACTGCCCGGTTTCGACGCCATCGAGAACCTTGATTCCCGGCGATTTTGTCAATAATTCGACAACGGACGGCGCTGAGATTTTTTCCCGCGTTTCGATGTGCACGGCTTCCGAATGCCCGAAGAAAACGGGGATGCGTACGGCGGTCGGGTTAACCAGGATTTCCTCGTCGCCGAGGATCTTACGGGTCTCCCAGACCATCTTCATCTCCTCGCGGGTGTAGCGGTTATCCATGAAGACATCGATATGAGGAATGGCGTTGAAACCAATCTGCTTGGCATCCCCCTCAATCTCCAGCGGACGTCCGTTCAGCAGCTTTGTGGTCTGGCGCACGAGTTCTTCGATCGCACTGCGTCCCGCGCCCGAGACGGCCTGGTAGGTACAGACATTGATTCGCTCGATACCGGCGGCGTCATAAATCGGCTTCAATGCCACGAGCATTTGAATGGTCGAACAATTCGGGTTCGCGATAATGCCCCGCGCGGTATAAGCGGCAATCGCATCGGCGTTGACCTCGGGCACGACCAGCGGAATATCGTCATCGCGACGAAAGTGCGACGTGTTATCAACCACGACGCAACCTGCGGCCGCCGCTTTGGGCGCAAACTCTGCCGAGACGGCACCGCCGGCTGAAAACAGGCCTATGGCGACCCTGGAAAAATCGAAGTCGGCCAGGTTCTCGACAGTGAGTTGTCGATTGCCGAATTCCACAGTCTTGCCGACCGAGCGTTCGCTGGCCAGCGCATAAACGTTACCGACGGGAAACTTTCTTTGGCTCAGGATTTCCAGCATCGATTCGCCGACGACGCCGGTGGCGCCAACGACTGCAATATCCAAACGGTCTGACATGTAATGATTTCCTGGGAAAAATAGCGCCCGGAGCGCGAGTCTACGATCCTTAGATCACCGGCGTTACAGATTCGACGTCGGTATTTTGTGCGCGATTCCGCAAATAGTGATCCATCAGCACAAGCGCCACCATCGCTTCCGCGATCGGCGTGGCTCGCAATCCGACGCACGGATCATGACGCCCTTTGGTCACGATTTCGGTCTCCTTGCCCGACTTGTCGATCGTCTTGCCCGGCACGGAGATGCTCGACGTCGGCTTGAGCGCAATGCTCGCGAGAATATTCTGCCCGGATGAAATGCCGCCGAGCGTGCCGCCCGCGTCATTCTTGCTGAAGCCATCGGCCCCCATTTCATCGCGGTGCTCACTGCCACGCTGCGTCACGGCGGCAAAACCGGCGCCCAGCTCGACGCCCTTTACGGCGTTGATGCTCATCAGCCCATGCGCAACATCCGCCTCGAGCTTGTCGAATACAGGCTCGCCGAGGCCCGGCGGTACGTTGCTTGCGAGCACGCTGATCTTGGCACCAATCGAATCACCCTGCTCCCGCAATTCATCCATGAACGTTTCGAGTTCGTCAATTCGGTCCGGGTCCGCGCAGAAAAACGGGTTGTCGTTAACAATGCTCAGATCACGGGCGGACAGCACGATCGGCCCAAGCTGTGCGACGTAGCCGTGAATGCCAATGCCCACTCTGTCGGCAAGGTATTTACGGGCGATGGCCCCCGCCGCAACTCGCATGGTCGTTTCGCGCGCCGAAGAACGGCCGCCGCCGCGGTAGTCGCGAATGCCGTACTTTTGCTGATACGTGTAGTCAGCGTGACCCGGACGGAACTTGTCCTTGATGTCCCCGTAATCCCTGGACCGCTGATCGGTGTTTTCGACGATCAGGCCGACGGGCGTACCCGTGGTCTTTCCCTCAAATACGCCGGACAGGATTTTGACCTGATCCGGTTCGTTGCGCTGCGTAGTGTGTCGGCTGCGGCCGGGTCTGCGACGATCCAGATCGACCTGGATATCCGCCTCCGACAGCTCCATGCCGGGCGGACAGCCATCCACAATGCAGCCCAGCGCGACTCCGTGGCTCTCGCCAAACGTGGTCACCACGAACAACTTGCCAAAACTGTTACCCGACACTCTATAGTCTTCCCGTTGATCAGGCCCCGAGGGCCACCAGATCCTGTTTCGTCAGCAGGAACACGCCTGCCCCGCCCTGCTCGAATTCAAGCCAGACGAAGGCGACATCGGGATACGCTCGTTCGAGCGCCGCCCGGCTATTGCCGACTTCACAGACGAGTATTCCATTGTCCGTCAAAAATCGCGAGGCATCATGCAGAATCTTTCGTACTGCATCCAGACCCTCTTCGCCCGCAGCCAGTCCCAGCTCGGGTTCGTGGAGGAATTCCTCGGGCATCGCCGCCATATCTTCCTGGTCGACGTAGGGTGGGTTGCTGACGATCAGGTCATACTGCTTGTCGCCCACGTCATCGAAGAAATCCGACCGAATCGGATGCACCCGACCAGCCATCCGATGTCGCTCGATATTGATGGCCGTCACCGCCAGCGCATCCTCCGACACATCCACCGCGTCAACGTATGCGTCGGGAAAAGCATAAGCGATAGCGATGGCGATACAGCCACTGCCGGTTCCCAGATCAAGGGCGCTGCTAAGTCCGGATGGCGCTATCCAGGGCGCAAAACGGTCTTGAATGAGTTCGGCGAACGGCGACCGCGGAACGAGTACGCGTCGGTCGACGTAGAACTCCCGCCCTGCAAACCACGCTTGATTGAGCAGGTAAGCGAGCGGCACGCGCTCCACAATACGTCGCTCCGCCAGCGCAAACACTTGCGCGAGCTGCTGCGTGCTTACAACGCCGGAGTACGCTTCCGGCGCATCATCATGCGACAGCCCCAGGGTCGCAAAAACAAGCCACGCGGCCTCGTCCAATGCATTGTCGGTGCCGTGTCCATAGCTCAGGGATGCATGCTCGAAGCGATCGGCGAGATCCTGGATCAGTTGCCCAACGGTTATCGGGTGCGCGTTCGAGTCGGTCATTTGCGAAATGGGCCAGAAAGTGCGATTGCGACAGCGAATCTATCACGCTCATTGCCCAACTGCCTGTAGAATTGCGGCCTCGAGACTTCAACATTCTTCCTTGAGAATCATGGGCCCAAAAAACTTCATCGTCGCGATTATTCTCGCGATTGCACTTGCCACCGGCATCTTCGTGGCAGCACGCCTGCAGGCACCGGCTGCGTTGAAAGCGGCTTTCGTCCTGCCGGCGCCAATGCCGTTGCCGGAGTTTGCGCTCGTCGATCAGGATGGCGACGCGGTGACGGCCACCTCATTCAGGGAAGATTGGCACCTGGTCTTCTTCGGCTTCACGCATTGCCCGGACATCTGCCCGACCACATTGCAGATTCTGGCGGCCGCCCGGAGCGAGCTCGCTGCCGCCGGCGAGGAGCCATTGCCTCGCATCGTGCTCGTGAGCGTCGATCCCGAGCGTGACACGCCCACGCTGATCGGAAAATACGTTGATTATTTTGGCGACGACAACCTGGGCATAACCGGCGACCTCGATGAGCTTCGGAAACTGACGTCCGGGCTCGGCATCTATTTCGAAAAGCAACCGGGAGACGGTAGCGACTATTCGGTCGACCACTCGGCGGCCGTACTCCTTATTGATCCCAACGGAGAATTTCACGCGTTGTTCGGCGGCCCTCACAGTATCGAAAACTACGTTCACGATATTCCCTTAATAATGGCAAACCAATAATGCGGATCCTTCTTTTTATCGCGGCGTTACTGGTCGGCGCTTGCGGCGCCGAGTCCGGGCCGGCATTGGTCGCAACCGATATTGTCGTCACCCGACCCATGCCGGGGATGGGTATGAGCGCGGCCTACTTGTCGCTCACGAATAACTCGGGCCGGATCGTTAGTATCACGCGAGTCACCAGCGCGCAGTTCGAATCCGTGGAGTTGCACGAGTCGACAATCGAAGACGGAGTAGCGCGCATGAGGGCTGTTCCGAAACTTGAAATTCCTGCCGGCGCGACCGTGACCTTGCAGCGTGGCGGCAAACACCTGATGTTGATGCGCCCGACGGGCACTGCAGATACCCTGGTGCTGCATTTCTATGATGGCCAGGACCTGATCCTCACTGTCGACGCCACCTTTCAATCCGATTTCAAAAATCCTTCAACCAACTAACCCTTGCTCGAGCGACTGAAGTAATGCTTGCAAACGCTTTCGTAGTATTTCAATACCTGCTGCCGAGACACTGGCTCACGGCGGTCATCTATCGTATTGCACGCATCAGGAACACGCGCGTCAAGGATTTCCTCATTACGCAATTCGTACGACTTTATGATGTCGACACTGAAGAGATAAAGCTCGCTCCGCCTCAGGACTTTCCCACGTTCAATGACTTCTTCGTGCGTGAGTTGAGCGACGGCGCGCGTGAGATCGATAAAAACCCCGGCTCGATCATTTCACCGGTTGACGGCACCGTGAGTGTTACAGGAACGCTGCGCGGCGACAACTTGCTGCAAGCCAAGGGTATTAACTACTCGCTGGACGACCTGCTTTCGATCGACCTCGAGGATTCGGCCTCCTACATCAACGGCCGTTTTGCAACCATCTACCTTGCGCCCTATAACTACCATCGTGTGCACGCGCCGTTCGATGGCGAGCTGGTCGCCGCGCGATACGTTCCCGGTGATCTTTTTAGCGTGAATGACGCGACCGTTTCAAAAGTCGCCGGGCTTTTTCGGCGTAACGAACGGCTCATTATGCATTTCAGAACAACGCACGGACCTGCGGCCCTCATTTTCGTTGGCGCGTTAAACGTCGGTAGCATTTCGACACCGTGGTCCGGCGAGATTCGACCGCGCAAGGCCGGCATCGTCGACGCCATCGACATTTCGGCGCATGACGCAAACGTCCTCAAGGGTGACTTGCTTGGCTGGTTCAATATGGGCTCTACCGTAATCCTCCTGCTGCCGGATGGCGCCTGTGAATGGGACGAAGACCTCGAGTCCGGCGACGCAGTGCGCATGGGTCAGCCGATCGGGAACTATTCGGCCGCTGAAAAATGACGGATTGGCGACCCGCCGCCGGCATTCAAGCGGCGCGAAACAGGGTTGCGATGATGCGACGCATTCGCGCCCGCTTCGAAGCCACGGGGGCTCTCGAGGTCGATACGCCGGCATTGAGTCATTACGCGGTCAGCGACACGCAGATCGAGAGCCTCGAAATCCAAAAGAGCCTTGTCAGCCGACGTCCGATGTTCCTGCATACATCGCCGGAGTTCTGCATGAAACGGTTACTCAGCGCAGGCTATCCCGATATTTTCACGATCTGTCGCGTTTTTCGGGACGGCGAAGCGGGGCGCAGGCACCAGCCGGAATTCACGATGATCGAGTGGTATCGCTTAGGGATAGGGCTGCAGGAAATAATCGACGACACGCTGGGCGTAATTGACGCCGCCCTGGGTGTTGGCGCTCACCGGGGAAGGCCGGACCAATATCACTACCGCGAGATCTTTCTCGAGACGGTCGGGGTCGATCCTCTCACCGCCACGATAGACGAACTGGCGACAGCCGCGCGCGCTGACACCGACCTGAAGCAATCTGTCGGTAATGAGCGCGATGACTGGCTGGACCTCCTGTTGGCGACGCGAGTTGCGCCTGCCTTCGAAAAGGACAGGATGACCGTGCTGCGACACTACCCGGCGAGCCAGGCCGCACTCGCGCGCTTGTGTCCGGATGATCCGCGCGTCGCGGATCGGTTCGAAGTCTTTTTTGGCTCAATCGAACTGGCCAACGGTTACATAGAGTTAACGGACGCCGAAGAGCAATCGAGGCGAATCCAGGCGGATAACGCGAATCGCCGCTGCCGCAATCGCACGGTGCGCCCAGCGGACATTTCGCTGCTGGGCGCCCTCGAAGCGGGACTGCCCGCCTGCGCGGGCGTTGCGATGGGTTTCGAGCGCCTGCAAATGATTCATGATGGCACTGACGATATACGAGACGTGATCACGTTTTCTTTCGAGAGGGACGAGTGACGGGGTTTGCAGTCTACAGTCGACTAGGGAGCGCTTTATTTGACGCGCGATACATACTCACGTGAGCGCGTATCCACCTTGATAATCTCACCCTGATCCACGAACAGAGGTACCCGCACGACGGCACCCGTCGACAATGTTGCGGGTTTTACGCCGCCACTTGCGGTGTCACCCTTGACGCCGGGATCGGTCTGGGTGATTTCGAGTTCAACGAAATTGGGCGCGTTCACCAGCAGCGGCGAATCGTTCCAGAGTGTAACGCCGCAGACATCACCATCTGTAATCCAGTCCTTCGCATCGCCGACGGCCTTTGCGTCGGCGGCATACTGCTCGAACGTCTCGGGAACCATGAAATGCCAGAACTCGCCGTCGGCATACAGATATTGCATCTCGGTTTCCACCACGTCGGCGGCCTCGACAGACTCGCCCGACTTGAAGGTCTTGTCGTTGGTTTTGCCTGTCTTGAGATTGCGAATGCGCACACGATTGAATGCCTGGCCCTTGCCGGGCTTGACGAACTCGTTCTCGACGATAACGCAGGGATCCCCATCGAGAATGATGCGCAGCCCGGATCTGAACTCATTTGTGCTGTAACTAGCCATACTTATCGCTCTGTTTGCCGTCCGCCAGACTCGGGCGAGGCGCTATCATACCGGAGTCTCTGCGCCGTGCCAGCGGCATTTTCGGACCCAATCTGACCCAAAACGGGCGGAAACTTGACGAACATCACGATTTTGAGAACCCGGTCGCGACTACAGGCGCGGTTGTGACTAGACTGCTTAACAGAATACGGATATCACGAGACAACCCGACGTTGCCAAGGACTTGGATTTGAACGGGCGCCAAAGCATCTCAATAGCCGTCTTGACTACGAATCAGGACGATGTTCAGTTGATAAACAGCACGTTGCGCGACGCAGGTCATGCCGCGCATTGCCACTGGATATCCAGTCCCAACAAATTGGCTGACACCCTCTCAGCCGAAGACGTCGAACTCATTGTTCTGAATTGCGATCGCTATCCCGATGGGATTCGCCAGGTCGTCAAGCAAAAAGACCGCTACAACCCGGAAGTGCCCGTCATCGCGATGCAGAACACGGCGGAAGAAGCGGATATCGAAGGCGCGATGCAAGCCGGAGCCTGTGACCTCGTCTCCGTGCGGCTCAAGGGACGACTGCAATCGGTCGTAACCCGTGAGCTGCGCGCATTGCGGGTCGAGCGAGCGCTAAATTCGACGCTGCAATCGGCGACCGAATACAAACGTCAGCTTCGAGACCATATGAATGCATCGAGCAGCTCGATCGCCCTGGTCCAGGAAGGGATCTTCGTTGACGTGAACGACGCCTGGTTACAAACGTTCAAGGTTGACGGCAAGGACGAATTGATCGGAATGCCGGTCATGGACAATTTCGAGGCCGAGAGCCAGGCGGCGCTGAAGGGTGCTCTGATCGCCACAATCCAGGGCAAGTGGCAGAAAGGCGAAAAACTCATCGTGAAGGCGCACATCGACTCGGGAGACGCCGAGGAGCTGCATTTGCAATTCAGCAAGCTCGACAACGATGACGGACCCTGTGTACAGATTCGCATCGCGGCGCAGCTGAAGGCCGCTGAAGAACCGACAAAACTCGTCCACGATGCCCTCAAACGCGACCCGACGATGTTGTTTTTCCATCGGGCTCAATTCCTCGACCTCATTGTCAAACGGCTGAAAAGAAAACCGGCATCGGGTACCCATTGCCTGGTTTACATCAAACCTGACAAGTTCGGCGAGCTCAAGGACAGGATCGGTATCCTGGATTCTGAAGATATCCTGGGACAATTGGCCGAGGAAGTCCGCAAACGCTTGCATCCGAGAGATGTGGCCGGGCGTTTTGAAGGCACTTCGATCATGGCATTGCTCGAACGCGGGACCGCTCGGGACGCCCAGGTCTGGGGCCAACAGCTGGTTGACCACATAAACGGCCGCACCTTTGAAGTCGCAGACAAGTCGACGCAGATGACCTGTACGGTTGGCGCCTGCGCCTTCAACGAAGTGTTCGGCAGTCTCGAGGAGTTTGTGGCGGCAACCGTCGAAGCCTGCCAGCTCGGCCAGAACGCTGGCGGTAACGCATCCTTCCTGAGCGAAAGTGCCGAGGAGGACACCAAGCAACGTGAACTCGACGCGATCTGGGTGCGACACCTCAAGGCCGCGTTGATGGACGATCGCTTCCGCCTGGCGCAGTTGCCAATCGCCGGACTGCGTAGCGATTCGATACAGATGTTTGACTTGCTTGTGCGCATGCTCGACGAGCAGGGCAAATCAGTGCTGCCCTCCGAGTTCCTGCCAGCCGCCGAACGCAACAACATGATGAAGACCATCGACCGGTGGATGCTGCGGGCAGCAATGCAATTCTGTGGCAGCAACGACGCTGATCGGGTCTTCGTCCGATTATCCGAACAATCGATCATGGATCGGTCAACGGCTAGCTGGATGAAACAAAAACTCGATGAAGACAGTTTCGATTGCTCGCGCCTGGTTATCCAGGTGCCGGAACTCGACGCCGCCAAGCATATCAAGCAGACACGGGAGATCGTCGGTCACGCTCGCAAACTCGGCATCGGTTTTGCCCTCGAACATTTTGGTGTTGATCAGGGGCGCTTTCAGATCCTGGATATATTGAAGCCCAACTACATTAAGGTCGATGGCGAGCTTATGCATACGCTGATGACCGATAAGAGCATGCAGGACGCTGTGAGCAGGATTGTTGGCGCTGCTCAGCAACGCGATATCAAGACCATTGCTGAGCGTGTCGAGAACGCCAACGCCATGGCCGTGTTGTTTCAGCTCGGCCTGGATTACATGCAGGGACATTATGTCCACGAACCGGAGGTCGTACTCCAGGACACCAGCAATGTCGCGTCCAGCACGCTCGCCGCGGTCAACGGCGGCTAGCCCTTATGCGGCGGGCCGTCGGACCGAAAACGTGATTCCTGTCACAGTGTTACTTCAGAACCAGCCCCTAACCACCACGTATTGTAAAAACATAGAATGGGGTCATGTTTTTCTAAACGACAGCGCCTTAACCTGTCGTTCACTATGCCAACGGGGTGCCCCACTGTGAAATACGAACCATCGAAGCAGCGCCAAAAAAGCCGTGCCGTAACGCGCACGCAGAAAACACTGCTTCCTCTGGTTGCAGTTGGCGGTAGTCTTGCTGGCCTGCCGGCGAGCGCGCTCGAACTTGGCGATATGACCCTTCAGTCGCGGCTGGGGCAACCGTTGCGTGCCAGCATTGCTTACGTTTTGGGACCGAACGAGCGACTCAACGATTCTTGCGTGACCTTGGGAGCCGGTGCCTCTGCGAGCGGGCTACCGGGTATTGGACGCGCTACGATCAGCATCGGCGACGGCGCGATTCTGCTGACCGGCAGAACTCCCATTCGCGAGCCGATGGTCGCTGCAACTGTGGTCGTCGATTGCGCGTACACCGCGAATCTAAGCCGCGAGTACAAGGTGTTTATCGATCCGATGAGCGCCTCTTTCAACGAACCAGCCGTGGCCGAAAGCACGGCCGTTGCGCCTGCAGAACCCGCGCGCCAGCCCGCTCCTGTACGCCGCACCGCTGCGGTTCCCATGCGCGAAGCGGCAGCCGCCAGCGCGGTCAGACGTGAACCGATCGGCACGTCTACACGCTATCGCGTGCAACCGGGCGACTCGTTGTCACGCATTGCAGAACACATCGAAAACCGCTCGATCGACCTCTGGTCCGCCGCGAACGTCATCTTCGAAGCGAACCCCGACGCGTTCCTCGACAACGATGCAAACAAGCTCAAGGCCGGAAGTTGGCTGACTATTCCCAGCCTCGACGGAAGTGAACCGATCGTGGCGGCAGCGCCGCCGAAGGTGAGCGCATCAGCAGAAAGTGTTCCACGGGAGAGCGTTACGCAAATCGCTACCGGCGCCGAGAGCACACCGGCGGAAACCTCCGTTGCTGCGCCGGAAGAAATGCACGAAGCCAGCGCCGAAGTCACGACTGATCTCGGTCCGGGAGACCTTGTACTGGATTCCGACTATCCGTTCGTCGACGGCTTCGAAGCCACGAACGACGACATCGTTATTCCGGACACTGAAATTGCGGGGCCGACGACCACTTCGGCGTCACCGAACGTCCCCACCGCTGTCGTAAATACAATTACACCGGCATCCACGACATCCTGGCTAACGTGGCTGGCCGGCGGTGGAATCGCGATAATCATCGGCCTGTTGCTTTTTGGTCGGCTCTTGCGTGGCCGCCCCGAGGAAGCGATAGAAGATCAGCCGATGCGTCGCGCAACGGACGAGGGTACGGCGACAGCGGAGACCATTCCGCCCCTTAGCTACGAATTGAGCGACGACTCGCCGACGGAAGAAAATCTCACCCTGGATGCAGACCTGATTGTTGGCACCGGGCTCGACACAAGTACGGATATGGATGTCGCGCAGGACTTCGGCTTTGCGGGACCGACCGAGGTCGATATCGAACTGCCACTCGAGCCTGAGTCTTCGATAGTCGTCACCGAGGCGAACATCCCTGCGCCAGACCAAAGGGGTGAGGATGCCATTCTCGAAAGCGAAATTCTGCCCGATGACGAAGACTACGACTTGTCCGTGGTTCTCGACGCGACGAAGATGCCGCAGCCCGAAGACGTCACGAAGCAAGACCTGCAGGCAGTCCAGGTCCACGTCGAGGATGATTCACTGGACTCCGACAGCTACACGATCAACAAAGAAGTTGATTTCGACATCCTCGAGCAGGATTACGAGGACGAGCTTACGGCAACTCAAGTGCTGAATGCCGAAATCGAGCGGGCCGCGGCCGAACTCGTCGGAAATACGAACGCTGCGGAGCCTCTCGCAACCGTCGCAGACCTCGACTCCACTGCTCATCTTCCACTGGACAGTGAGGATATCGGCGACCTGGACGATACCGGAATCAATGAAGATGTCGCTATCGACATGACAGCTGACGAAGTCACGGTCGAAATGCGTGAAGCTGACAACGATGACGACACGATGGAAATAGCGCACGACGGCGGCAAGGTCGGCAGCAAAGCGGTCTAAACCACCCCCGTATTCGCCTTACCACCCACTTTTCCCACCGCGGCGTCGATCGCCGGGGAATCTGTAGGAGCGGCCCGTCTCATAAGTGCGACTAAGTCTTCGCCCGTATGGGCTCCGATCGTCGCGAGCCGCGATCGCGCGCAAGGCGCGCTCCTACAGTTTGTAGCACTGCCGCTAACCCCATCGTGCCGCCCGAGGCAAGTGGACGAGATGTTTGTTGGCGAGACATCAAGCGAGCGTCAGCGAGACAGTCCGCCAACAAAGCATGCATTGTCCCCGTATGGGGGTCGGCCGGTTGCCTGAGGTAGCTCGTGGATCGACGCCGCTGTAAGAAGGATGGGTGGTAGCCTATTCGATGCCGACCAGGCGCTCGACTTTCCTCCATCCCTGCGGCAAGAGGCTGCCACGCAACGCCCGATCACCGTAGTAATCATCGATATCACCCCACTTGATCGTCATCATCCTCGTTCCCGTATGAACCTGCAGGCTGCCCTCCTCCGGTACCACGGTAGCCGCGACCATCTTCTCTTCGCCACTCTGATATTTCTTGCCGGGAATGTTTATGAGCTTGTTGCCTTTGCCCTTGGCGAGCTCGGGCAGCTCATCCATCTCGAATACCAGCAGGCGGCCGATCGAACTCACGGCGGCAATCAGGCACTCCCTGCCTGTCGGGACTGGCGCGGGCACGACGGCCTTGCCGCCGGCCGGTACTCGCAGGATCGCTTTACCCGCCTTGTTACGTGACACCAGGTCACCAAGGGAGGCGATAAAGCCATAGCCCGCGTCACTGGCCAGCAGGTATTTCTGTTTCGCATCGCCGATCATCGCACCACAAAAGGCTGCTCCGTCGGGTGGCTTGAATCGACTCGACAACGGTTCCCCCTGACCACGAGCCGACGGCAGAGTGCCGGCGATGACGCTGTAAACACGCCCGGTACTGTCGATAAACATCGCAAGCTGATTGCTGCGCCCTTGCGCTGCCGCAAGAAATCCGTCGCCGGAGCGATAATTCAAGGTCGCCGGGTCGATCTCGTGTCCCTTGGCAGCGCGCGCATACCCGGCCTGGGACAACACCACCGTCACGGGCTCACTGGCAACCAGCTCAGTCTCGTCAAGGGCCTGCGCTGCGTCACGCTCGACGATCTCGGTACGACGCCCATCGCCGTAGGCCTCGGCATCCTCCAGAATTTCTTTCTTAATGAGCGTCTTCAGGCGCGCCGCACTCTTCAGCGTTTTCTCGAGCAGATCGCGCTCTTCTTCGAGTTCCTCCTGCTCGCCACGGATTTTCATCTCCTCCAGTTTGGCGAGATTCCTCAACCGGAGGTTCAGGATCGCTTCCGCCTGGATGTCACTGAGCTTGAAGCGCTTCATCAGCACTGGCTTCGGTTGATCCTCTTCACGAATGATCGCGATAACTTCGTCGATGTTCAGGTACGCGACCAGAAGTCCGTCGAGAATGTGCAGACGATCATTGACGATTTGCAGGCGGTGGCTCAGCCTGTTCTTTACGGTGACCTTGCGGAACGTGAGCCACTCTTTGAGCACCTCGAGCAAATTAAACAAGCGAGGCTTGCCGTTCAGCCCGATAATGTTCATGTTGACGCGTGCCGTTCTCTCCAGCGACGTCGTCGAGAAAAGGTGCGACATCAGTTGTTCGACATCGACGCCGCGTTTCTTGCTGATGACAAGCCGCGTCGGATCTTCGTGATCCGATTCATCCCTTAGATCGTCAACCTGTGGCAACTTCTTGTTGCGCATTTGCGCCGCGATCTGTTCGAGAATCTTGCTGCCGGAAATCTGGTGCGGCAGCGAGTTGATGACGATGTCACCATTTTCGATCTTGTAGGACGCGCGCAGGCGCAGCGTGCCGCTTCCGGTCATGTACATGTCCAGAATTTCATCGCGCGACGAGACGAGCTCTCCTCCGGTCGGGTAATCAGGTCCCTTGATATGTTTCATGAGCTGCTTGACGGTCGCTTTCGGATTGTCGAGCAAGTGCACCAGGGCGCTGGCAACTTCGTTGAGATTGTGCGGCGGCACATCGGTCGACATGCCTACGGCGATGCCGGTCGTACCGTTGAGTAGAAGATTGGGCAAGCGCGCAGGCAAGACCACGGGTTCGGTCATCGTGCCATCGAAATTCGGCACCCAGTCAACCGTGCCATCGCCAAGTTCCTGTAGCAGACTTTTGGCATACGGCGTCAACCGCGACTCCGTATAGCGCATTGCCGCAAAAGACTTGGGGTCGTCGGTCGATCCCCAGTTGCCCTGCCCGTCGATCACCGTGTAGCGGTACGAGAAGTCCTGCGCCATGAGCACCATGGCTTCGTAACACGCAGAGTCGCCGTGGGGATGAAACTTGCCGATCACATCGCCAACGGTGCGCGCCGATTTTTTCGGTTTCGAACTGGCCGAAAGGCCAAGCTCGCTCATTGCATAAATAATGCGGCGCTGGACAGGCTTCAGACCATCGCCGATTTGCGGCAGCGCGCGATCCAGAATGACGTACATCGAGTAATCGAGGTAGGCCTTCTCGGTATATTCCTTGAGCGCCTGTTGTTCCACGCCCTCGAGGTTAAGACTGTTTTGAATAGACATGGATTCTATACCTCAGCCAGATCGCCCTTGGTTTCGAGCCATTTGCGACGGTCTTTCGAACGTTTCTTGGCGAGCAGCATGTCCATCAATTGCTCGGCTTTGTCTTTGGCGGTGACCGTAAGCTGCACGAGTCGCCGCGTATCACGGTTCATCGTCGTTTCCCTGAGCTGCGCAGGATTCATTTCGCCCAGGCCCTTGAAACGCGTTACGGTTATTTTGCCGCGCTTCTTCTCGGCCTCGATGCGATCGAGAATGCCTTTACGCTCACCTTCATCCAACGCGTAAAAGACCTCCTTGCCGACATCGATGCGGTACAACGGTGGCATCGCCACGTACACATGGCCGGCCATGACGAGCTCCCGGAAGTGACGCAGAAACAGCGCACAAAGCAGCGTCGCGATATGCAGGCCGTCAGAGTCTGCGTCCGCCAGAATGCAGATCTTGTGGTAGCGCAGACCATCGAGCTTGTTGTCGCCCGGATCAACGCCCAGTGCTACGGAAATATCGTGCACTTCCTGCGACGCGAGGATCTCGCCCGAATCGACCTCCCAGGTGTTCAGAATCTTGCCGCGCAGCGGCATGATCGCCTGGGTATTGCGATCACGGGCCTGCTTGGCCGAGCCGCCGGCCGAGTCGCCCTCAACAAGGAAGATCTCGCAGAGCTCGGGCTCCTGGGAGGTACAGTCTGCGAGCTTTCCCGGTAGCGCCGGGCCCGAGACGACTTTCTTACGGACGACTTTCTTCGCCGATTTCAGCCGCCTCTGCGCCTTGGCTATCGCCAGCTGTGCGATCTGATCTCCGGTTTCAGGATGTTGATTCAGCCACAACGAGAAATTGTCTTTGATGACGCCGGCAACAAACGCGGCGGACTCGCGTGATGACAGGCGTTCCTTGGTCTGCCCCGAAAACTGCGGGTCCTCGAGCTTGGTACTCAGTACAAAGCTCAGGCCATCCCACACGTCCTCCGGCGCAATGTTGATGCCTCGCGGTAACAGGTTTCTGAAATCGCAGAACTCCCTTAGCGCGTTGGTCAACCCCGTGCGAAGGCCGTTGACATGCGTGCCGCCTTGCGGCGTCGGGACCAGGTTGACGTAGCTCTCGGTCACGCTGACACCGCCATCGGTGGTCCACACCAAGGCCCAGTCGAGGGCCTCGTTATTGCCCGTAAGGCTCCCCGCAAAAGGCTCTGCAGGGAGTGTCTCTCCGCCGCCGATCTCCTCGAGCAGATACTCTTCGAGACCGCCCGAATAACACCATTCGATCTTCTCCTTCGGCTTTTCGACTTTCAGACGGACCGTGATGCCGGGACACAGCACGGCTTTCGCTCGTAATGCATGCTTCAGGCGATTGACCGAGAATTTCACCGAGTCGAAATACTGTTCGTCGGGCCAGAAACGAATGGTCGTACCGGTATTCGCTTTGCCGACCGTGCCGACCACTTCGAGCTTGCCGCGTTTCTTACCGCCAGCAAAACTCATGTTGTATTCCTTGCCGCCGCGACGAATCCACACCTCGAGGTTCTTCGACAACGCATTCACCACCGACACGCCAACGCCATGCAGGCCACCGGAGTATTGGTAATTCTTGTTGGAGAATTTTCCGCCCGCATGCAAGCGCGTGAGGATCAGTTCGACACCGGGGATTTTCTCTTTGGGATGCTTGTCGACCGGCATGCCACGGCCGTCATCGGTGACTTCGAGCGAGCCGTCTTTATAAATCGTAACGTCGAGTTTCTTGCAATAGCCCGCGAGCGCTTCATCGATGCTGTTGTCGACGACTTCATGGGCCAGGTGATTCGGCCGCGTGGTATCGGTGTACATACCCGGCCGACGTCGAACAGGTTCGAGTCCGCTAAGGACTTCAATGTCCGCAGCGTCGTATCGTCTACTCATCAATCAGATAGCCAGTTATCAGATTGCCAGAAAGGTGCCCGGCGGGATTCTAGCCTGAATGAATAGCGCGTGCACCCGATAAAATCGGGCAACGGTGTCGATTTCTAGTCGAAATCGGCGACGAGGGATTGACGTACGTTTTCAGCAACCGGGCTTACCTCCACCCGATAGTTCTCGTGATCTATGCCGGCAACAAGCGACGCGCCACCTTTGAGTGCCGCAACCTGCTCGGCCGGAAACTCGAATCGCATGAAATGCACGGCTGATGTCTTGTCGTCGTCACTTCGTTCAAGATCTTCGTCCGCGATCGCAAAAACGCGATCGAAATCTGCGACCTGAACATAAATCCGGTCTTCGATACCCTTGAGTTGCGACAACATCGTTCGACGCTCTTCGACTTCCGAAAATTCGATCATGAAAGTCGCTTTCCAGTTGGAGCCATCCGGTATCAGCGGATTGTATGCCTCCAGTTCCTCGTTAATGCCGTCGGCTTCAAAGATCCGCTCGATGCGCAGCATCTCCTGTACCTGGTACTGCATCGTTAGAAAATCTTCAAAATACAGCGCAGCGTTCGTGCCCAATTCGAGGCGACGATTTCGTTTGTGTGCAAGGACCTTTTTCCTGAAGGCCGGACGAGCCTCGGCGTATTGCTCCAGACTGAATAGATTGTCGCGTGTCAGTTTTTGCATTGCGGTCATATTCCATAGGCCTTTCGTAACAGGCTCATCGGGTTATTCGCTTCGTGATCATCGAGGTCCTGCACGATTTGCTCGGCGGCCATCGGACAGTCACTTGCGAAATGATCGGCATCCGCGCGTTTCAGCTTGTTCACCACCGTTCTTGCGATCTTTTTCGAGGCCTCATGGAACTCTTTCTTGACAGCGTAGGTTCCGTCATGGCCCGAGCAACGTTCGATCACATCGACCGTCGTATCGGGAACCAGTTGCAGTGTGTCGCGCGTCTTGAGACCGATGTTCTGCACTCGCAGGTGACAAGGCACCTGGTACGACACCTTGCCCAGCGAATTCCTGAACCCGGTTTTGAGTTTGCCGTCCTTGTGGCGCAGCATCAGGTATTCGAACGGATCGAACATGGCATCCCGCACTTTCGCCACGTCGGGATCGTCCGGGAACATGAGCGGCAATTCCTGCTTGAACATCAACGTGCATGACGGAATTGGCGTGACGATATCCCAGCCCGCATCGACCATTGCGACGAGCACCGGGATGTTGGTTTCTTTCGCTTTGGCGACTGCGTCCAGATCGCCAAGCTCCAGCTTTGGCATACCGCAGCAAACTTCTTTTTCCGCCAGCGCCATCGGAATGCCGTTGTGCTCGAACACTGCGACGAGATCTTCATCGATCGACGGGTGATTTCTGTTGCCGTAGCAGGTCGTGTAAAGCACCACCTTGCCGCGCGTACTGGCGGTAGCATCGGCAACAACCTCGCCAACGTTCTTCAGTCGGGCAAGCCGCTTCCTGGCTGTTCTGGAATGGTACGCCGGTACGGGCGCTTCACGATGAACGCCGAGCGTGTTTTCGATAAGTTTGCGGCCTGTTTTGCTGCGGTTCGTTGCATTGACCGCATTCACGACGACCGGGATGCCAGCAAGTTTACCCACCGTGTCGGTCGCGCTCAGGACCTTGTCGCGAAGCGAAGCACCCTCTTTCCTGAAACGCGCTGCCTTGGCCCGCAGCATCAGGTGCGGGAAGTCCACATTCCATTCATGCGGTGGGACGTACGGGCATTTCGACATGTAGCACATGTCACAGAGGTAGCAGTGATCGACAACGTCCCAATAAACCTTCTTCGCTACGCCATCGACTTCCATCGTGTCCGATTCATCGACGGCGTCGAATAAGGTCGGAAACGAGTTACAGAGATTGAAACAACGGCGACAGCCGTGACAAATGTCGAAGATGCGCTCGAGTTCTTCGAACAGCGGTTCCTCGTCGTAGAATTCGCTCGACCGCCAGTCGAGCGGATGTCGAGTCGGCGCCTCGAGGCTGCCCTCGCGTCTACCTTCAGAGTTGCTCATCGAAATTACGGCGTTACAAGATGCCGAGCCTCACGGCCCGGCCTGCTTGTCGGTTTTCAGTCGTCGAGCGTATCGAGCGCTTTCTGGAAACGATTCGCGTGCGAACGTTCGGCCTTGGCCAGCGTCTCGAACCAGTCCGCGATCTCGTCGAAATCCTCGTCGCGTGCCGTTTTGGCCATGCCCGGGTACATATCGGTGTACTCGTGCGTCTCGCCGGCAATGGCGGCCGCGAGGTTCTGCGACGTAGCGCCGATCGGAAGGCCCGTCGCCGGATCGCCCACTTCTTCGAGGTATTCGAGGTGGCCGTGCGCATGCCCCGTTTCGCCTTCAGCCGTTGAGCGGAAAACAGCGGCGACGTCGTTGTAGCCCTCGACGTCCGCTTTCGCTGCGAAATAAAGATAACGGCGATTCGCCTGAGATTCACCGGCAAATGCGTCTTTGAGATTGCCTTCTGTTTTGCTGCCTTTTAATGACACTTTTGTAACCTCTCAAATGAAAACGAGTGTTAATTAGAACGAGTCTAAGGACGATTGACTGTATGCCTCAGCCCCGCTCCTGTCAACCGTGGAAAACCCGGGCTGGACAGCGTCTCCACGCCAATGAGGATTGACGATGCAGGAGCCTGCCTGTAGCGTAATGCCGCACTTTGTATCGGAAAACCTTATGAGTTCTGCAAAGAAATTCAACCTCGAGAAGGCACTGGGGGACCTCGAAGAACTGGTCGAGGAACTCGAGTCCGGTGACCTGCCTCTCGAGAAAGCCATGAAGAAGTTCGAGGACGGCATTAAACTCACTCGCGGCTGCCAGAGCGCGCTTAATGAGGCCGAACAGAAAGTCGAAATCTTGTTAAAGGATGCAGGCAGCGAAGAACTCGATGAGTTCCTGACCGACGACGATTGATTCGCGCGCTGGGGCGCGCTCCTACAAAAGGGGACATTCTGCTTTTCTCGGCAGAAAAGCAGAATGTCCCCTTTAATGACTTATTCTTGCAGTAACGCCAGCAACGCCACCACGGTTGACTCGACGCCCGCCGTCACCGCCGGCTCCGGCGAAATCTTGAATAACGGCGAGTGGTGACTCGGCACGGGCGGGCCACCCGCCATCTCTGTGTCGAAGTCTTTCTGCGGCGTCCCGCCGATCGCCCAATAAACGCTCGGGATGTCCGGATCGTCGGTGAAAAATGGAAAATCCTCCGCCCCCATGCCCTTTGTCGGAATATCGACTACGGCGTCATCGCCCATCGCGTCAGCCCATGCCACTTTCAAACGTCGCGCAAGCTCGGCGTTGTTCCTCGTCGGCGGAACGCTCTCGTCTGATACGATCACTTCGGGCAACTTGTCTTCCGGCAGGCCGGCGACCCGCCCCATGTTTTCAGCAATTCGTTTTATGCCGTTCAACAGGATATTGCGCGTCTCCTCGCTCGTGTTTCTGACCGTCAGCTGCAGATGTGCCTCATCGGAAATAATGTTGTGCTTGGTTCCGGAATGAAACGATCCGACGGTTACCACACCCGGATCTCGGGGCGACAGTTCCCGGGCAACCAGCGTCTGCAATGCGAGCACGATCTGGCTTCCCAGTACGATCGGGTCTTTGCCGCGATGCGGGCTCGCGCCGTGCGCGCCCACGCCGTGGATGATGATATCGACCGTATCAGCTCCCGCGTAGGGCATGCCTTCGGAGACATTGATTACGCCGGCAACATCACTCGACGAAACGTGAAACGCCAACGCGTAGTCGGGCTTGCCGAATCGGCTCCAGAGCTCATCGTCTTTCATCGCACGCGCACCAAGTACGCGCTCCTCGGCAGGTTGAACGATAAGCATCAACGTGCCGCTCCATGCGTCCTTTCGGGCCGCCATCTGGCGCGCCGTACCGACGAGACTGGTTATGTGCACGTCGTGACCGCAGGCGTGCATCGTGAAAACCGTATTCCCGGTGATGGGGTCCGTTTGCGTCGCGCGGGACGCATTTTCGAGGCCGGACTTTTCCTCGACCGGCAGGCCATCCATGTCCGCCCGCATCATGACCAGCGGCCCCGGACCGTTCTCCAGGAGCGCAACGACGCCGGTGCCGCCAACATTTTCGGTGACATCAAATCCCGCGGCGCGCAGTTCTTTCGACATGCGCTTTGCGGTATTGAATTCGATCGTCGAAAGTTCAGGATTGCGATGAAAATGATCGAATAAATCGGCGAGATAATGATCGTAGTCTTCCCGGACGGCGTCGTTGAGATCCGCTGCTAATGCGGGTGCGGTCAGAAAGACTGCGATAAAGCACGCCAAGCGATTGGTCATCCGGATTCCCCGTTTCTCCTTGTCCGTGCAGTTTAACGGCAAAAAGGCAGTCCTGCAGATTCTGTGTCAGCTGCTGAACTTTAGAGAGAACTGAGAAATTCAGCCTTGACGCCTATACGGACAATGTCGCCGAATCAGCAGCGTCGGCCAATCTAATCAAACTTTGAATCAGGTATTTGCGGCACCACTGCTCTGCAGACGAGTAATCAGCGAGCGCAGAAAGACCTTGTTGAATCGTAGCTGGCACGCCGACGATACCTGCTCCATGAGCGATGAGCTCACACGCAGAATGGTGACCTGGCCTTCGGCAACTATGGAGGCCTGGCGCTTGGCACCCCGCACGTAACTTGTCTCACCGAAACAATCGCCGTTCGACAATGCGCCCAGCTTGTTGCCGTTTGCCTGCACGCTCACAGTGCCCGCAACGATGATGTAGAAGCGGTCATCGACTTCACCTTCGCGAACGATGTCTTCACCATCTTTGTATTCGTGCCAATCCGACGCGCGCAGCACTTCCCAGATTTCAGCGTGGGAGAATTCGTGGAAAAACGTGAGCGTACGCAGCAGGTCAAAATGCTCCTGATTGTCGAGGCTGTCGTACTTTTGGCGAAGATCTTTGTAGACGCGCGTCAGTTCCGCCGACATTGCGTTACCCGTGAGCAGACGCTTGTCCGGGTCTTTCTGCATCGTCCTCATCACGACTTGCTCGAGTTCCTCGGGGAGATCGTCGCGGTACGTGTGAATCGGCGGAGGTGTTGCATAGACTATCTGGTGTAACAACTTGGACAGCGAGTCGGCGCGGAACGGACGAAAGCCCGTCAGCAATTCGTACATGACGGCGCCCAGTGAATACAGGTCAGAGCGCGGCGTCAGCTCTTCCGACTGGACTTGCTCGGGCGACATATAGCTCGGCGAACCTGCGATGCCTTCGATGCGTGACACTTCAGAGTCACTGACGATCGCTATGCCGAAGTCGATAATGCGAACGTCGTTGTCAATCGTCAGCATCACGTTACTGGGTTTGATGTCGCGATGGATAACGCCGCGGCCATGCGCATAATGCAATGCCTTGGCACACTTATAAATGATCTCTACGACGTCGTCGACGCGAAGCAGATTATCGGGGCGACAATATGCGGCGAGGGTGCGCGCGCCCTGAATGTGTTCGGTAACCACATAGTAGCTGCCGTCTTCTTCACCCGCATCGTAGATCGGCATGATATTCGGATGTTGCAACATGCCGACCATGTGAGCTTCGTTGAAAAACATCTTGCGGGAAACTTTTGCGCGCTCGGCGTCCTGATCTTCTTCGATGTTGTAGACTTTGATCGCGACATCACGCCGGTAATACGGATCGTGAGACAGGTAGACGTTACCAGTACTGCCTCTGCCGATCTTATTGATGATGACGTATTTGCCGATCTTCTCGGGGACGTCGGCCGGGCGTTCTAAATCGCTTACCTTGCGGACCATGTTGTCTCAACTGGTTAGATCATGAGCCACCTGTACAAACCCAGTAATAATGCGGCATACAGGGCGGCTACGAGGTCGTCCAGCATAATTCCGAGCCCCCCACCTATTCTGTGATCCAGGTCCCGAATCGGCCACGGTTTAACGATATCCATTACCCGAAAAAGCACGAAAGCGAGTATCCATCCGGTGAGCGTGAACGGCGCCACCAGGAGCGTGATGTACATGCCCGTAATCTCGTCCCAGACGATGCCGCCATGATCGTGTACCCCTATGCGCCGCGCGCTTTCGCCGCACAGCCAGACGCCTGAGAGCACGAGCGCTGCTACGACCGCCAATTGAACATAAAGTCCCAGATCAAGCGTGAGCCAGAACAGAATAACGCCCGGAATCGAGCCAAACGTGCCCGGCGCAAACGGAGCAAGCCCTGTACCAAAACCGAACGCCAGGAAATGCACCGGGTCGGTCAGCACCGTCCGGGCGAAGCCCTTGTTCATGTCGTCAGGCGGATGGTTCATTGGAAGTGACGGTAACCGCTGTCCTCGTATTCCACAATGTCGCCGTCTTGGCGGCATACGAGCCCGTTGCCGTCCGTAACTCTCCCGACCGCCGTAATGTCGGCAATACTTCCGACCGCGTCGGGACTTGCCGTGAAGCACAGTTCGTAGTCGTCACCGCCCGTCAACGCGAAGCGTGTTCGATCGGCCTCGTCGAAGTGCAATTTGACGGCATCGGACACGGGCACGCGCTCGAGATCGAGTTCACCGCCAACATCGCTCGCCTCCAGCAGTTTCTTCAGGTCACCAATGAGGCCGTCGGACACGTCGATTGCGGCGCTCGCACGGCCAACAAGGCTCCAACCCGTCGCTATGCGTGCACTCGGGCGCAGGAATCGATTGACGAGGAAGTTGTCGTGCACGCCACGACGAAGGAGCTCAAGTCCGGCCGCCGCATCACCGACCGTACCTGTTACGAATATCGTGTCGCCGACTTGTGCGCCGCTGCGCAACAAAGCTCGCCCCTGTTCGACCTCCCCGGTAATGTGGACGGTCGCTACGACTGCGTCCCCGCTGGTCGTATCGCCACCAACGAGCGCAACATCGAACTCTGCGGCGGCTTCGAACAGGCCGTTGGCGAAGTCGGTAAGCCACTGCGCGTCTTTCTGCGGCATGGTCAGCGCCAACGTCATCCAGCGCGGGCGCGCACCCATCGCG